>OATJ01000019.1_pt1 | contig 202366 bp, 179 predicted proteins | sample 1516661 | NCBI WGS metagenome assembly OATJ01 (sample SAMEA2579951, study PRJEB22360) | human gut metagenome
ACAGGCGGGGCTCTCGCCTGGGAGGCGAATCGCCTCTTCTATAGCAATCCTTGTAAATAATGCATTTAAGACAGTTCAGCAAAGTGCGAAAGACAAGGAAGATATCTGACGCAGGATTTCACACTCTGATGGACTGGATTAAGATACATTATTTTAGAGAATTGCTATAGAATAACTATATCACTTGCTTGTCTTCAAATTCGATTACACAGATGAAAAAGACTCAGTATAGCACTATTTATCTAAAATATCCAGATTCTTTTTCAGGTCGATCATTTTATCGCGGAGTTCGGCGGCCTGTTCAAAGTTGAGGTCTGCGGCTGCGGCGCGCATTTGTTTTTCTACCTGGGCGATGAGTTTGGTGAGTTCTTTGCGGGTCATGGACTCTGGGTCTTTCTGGAGTCGGACTTCGGTTTCGGCTACTGCTTTGGATACGGCAATGAGGTCGCGGACTGCTTTTTTGATAGTAGTCGGAGTGATTCCGTGTTCTTTGTTATAGGCTTCCTGGATGGTTCGGCGGCGGTTGGTTTCGGTGATGGCTTTGTGCATGGAATCGGTCATGTTGTCTGCGTACATGATTACATGGCCTTCACTGTTTCGGGCAGCTCGTCCGATGGTCTGGATGAGAGAGGTTTCGGAACGGAGGAAGCCTTCTTTGTCTGCATCCAGGATTGCTACCAGGGTGATCTCCGGGATGTCCAGGCCTTCTCGAAGAAGGTTGATTCCTACCAGAACATCAAAAACATCCAGACGCATATCACGAATAATGCGGGCACGCTCTAAGGTATCGATATCGGAATGGAGGTAACGGACTCTGATTCCTACTTCTTTCATATATTCTGTCAGGTCTTCTGCCATTCGTTTGGTGAGAGTGGTAATCAGGATTTTGTGTTTCTTTGACACTTCTTTGTTTACTTCTCCGATCAGATCATCGATCTGGCCTTCAATGGGGCGGACTTCTACTTTCGGATCCAGAAGTCCGGTTGGACGGATGATCTGTTCTGCACGGAGGAGTTCATGATCATACTCATATTGTCCCGGAGTGGCAGATACAAACATGACCTGATCCAGTTTGGATTCGAATTCTTCGAAGCTTAAAGGACGGTTGTCCTTTGCCGAAGGAAGACGGAAACCATAGTCCACCAATGTCTGCTTCCGGCTCTGGTCACCGGCGTACATTCCTCCTACCTGAGGTACTGTGATATGAGATTCGTCTATAATAAGTAAGAAGTCATCTCCAAAATAGTCCAGCAGTGTGTATGGCGGCTGTCCGGGCTTTAATCCTGACAGATGTCTGGAATAATTTTCGATTCCTGAACAGAATCCGGTTTCTTTCATCATTTCAATGTCGAAATTGGTGCGTTCTGAGATTCGCTGGGCTTCCAGAAGCTTGTCTTCGCTTTTGAAATACTCTACACGTTCTTTTAATTCTTCTTCTATTGCTACAGCTGCTCTCTGGATCTGTTCTGCTGGCACTACATAGTGGGATGCAGGGAAGATACTGATATGAGAACGCTGGCATTTGATTTCTCCTGTCAGTACATCAATTTCTGAAATACGGTCGATCTCATCTCCGAAAAATTCTACTCTCACGGCTGTATCGGAGCTGTTGGCAGGAAAAATTTCCAGGGTATCTCCACGGACACGGAAGGTGCTTCGGTGGAAGTCCATCTCATTTCTGGTGTACTGAATGTCGATCAGCTCCCGGATTACCTCATCCCTGTCTTTGGTCATTCCCGGACGCAGGGAAATCATCATGTCAAAGAATTCCTGAGGGGAACCCAGTCCGTAGATACAGGAAACGGAGGAAATGACCACTACGTCTTTCCGCTCTGACATTGCGGCTGTGGCAGAGAGACGGAGTTTGTCAATCTCGTCATTGATGGAGGAGTCTTTGGCAATATAGGTGTCTGAAGACGGGACATAAGCCTCCGGCTGATAGTAGTCATAATAGGAGACAAAATATTCCACTGCGTTCTCAGGGAAGAATTCTTTCATCTCACCGTAAAGCTGCGCCGCGAGAGTTTTGTTGTGGGCGAGGATGAGAGTTGGTTTGTTTAGCTGGGCGATGACGTTCGCCATGGTAAATGTCTTGCCGGAACCGGTGACACCCAGTAAAGTTTCGAACTGGTTGCCTTCTTTAAAGCCTCTGACCAGACGTTCAATTGCCTGAGGCTGATCTCCAGTTGGCTTGTACTCGGAATGCAATTCAAAATGATCCATAATATTCTCCTGTTTTAATCAAATTTCACTTATCAAAAATTGAAATATGTTTAATATGGTTATATTTTCAGTATATCATCCCATATAAAAAAAGTACAGAGCAAGCGAATACCTGTTCTGTACTTTAACGTGTCGCGTTACTGTTCACTCTGGCTGCCTAAAACCGAACAAATAGTCTTCTCAACTTTTTCTGCATCAACAGGTTTTGCAATATGTCCGTTCATTCCTTTTGCCAGTGCCTTTTTTCTGTCTTCCTCAAAGGCATTGGCTGTCATGGCTATGATTGGAATAGTGGCTTTGTCTTTATCTGACAGTCCGCGGATCATCTCAGTTGCCCTGTAGCCGTCCATGTTCGGCATCTGGATATCCATAAGGATCAGGTCATAGGTGCCTGCCGGTTTCTGTTCTATCCTTGACACACACTGAACTCCATCCTCAACACGATCAACCATAAGTCCCATATCCTCCAGGATAAACTGTGCGATTTCCGCATTCAGATCATTATCCTCGGCAAGCAAAATATGTTTTCCGCTGATTCTGTCTGTTTCATCCACATCTGAAGATTTTTCCGTATCCTGTTCATAGTAGCTCTTATCAGCAATCCTGTATTCCAGGGTAACTGTAAATTTACTTCCTTCTCCCTGCTTACTTTCTACTTCAATAGTTCCGTACATCATATCAATATACTTCTTTATGATCGGCATTCCCAGACCTGTTCCCGCAATCTTTCCGTCTGTTGTATTTCGTTCCCTGGCAAAAGCCTCAAAGAGAGATGGAAGGAATTCTTCGCTCATTCCGATACCTGTATCAATTACCTGAGTCCGTATCCGCACATAGTCTTTCCTGTCACAGTCAAGCTCTGTGATCCTTATGGTAACTCTTCCCCCTGAAGCTGTATATTTTACCGCATTACTGATCAGATTGAGGAAAATTTCCTTGTTCTTCGTCTCATCGCAGATTACGTGCTCATGCTTGACATCATATTCCATCTTAAGGTGAATACATTTTTTCTCCGCTTCCGCCTGGAAAATTTTGTAAATTCCCTGATAAATATCTCTGATCTTCACATAATCTTCATCCAGTTCCACCTTACCGCTTTCAATCCGGGCCATGTCCAGCACATTATTGATAATAGACAGAAGCAGATTTCCGGACTGTTCCATCTTCTCCTGATAATCCAGAAGTTTCGGATCAGTCAGTTCCCTTTTTATCAGCTCACTGTATCCCAGCAGGGCATTCATGGGTGTCCGGATATCGTGAGACATATTGAAAAGGAACTCTGATTTGGCGGCATTAGCCTTTTCTGCCTGAATCTTGGCTTTTCTCGCTTGTATCAGCAGATAAACTATAATCCATACAATAATCAAGACCACACTTACAAACCAAATGGAAACTACCCGCAGATTATCCTTTATGTATTCTGCCAGAGTAACCTTGCCCGGTGCGTTTTCATATACGTAAAACTGACTGGAAAGTCTGGAAGCAGGCAGAGTCTGAATGGTTTTGTTCAGGATATTCATTAATGTTGTGTTTTCCCTGGTGACCGCAAAGCAGGAAGCGCCGGATTTCGTAAGAAAAATACTGCGCATTTTGCTGTCCTCCAGTGTCTTTAATGACTGTCCTGCCTTCACAACAAAGCAGTCTGCCTCTCCACTTTGAACTGCTTTATCGGCCTCAGCAGATGAGTCGTATTCCTTTATTTTCCAGAATGGATAATTAAAAGAAATATACCACTTCCCCAGCAGGTTATTCCTGCTCACTGCTACTGTATTCTCTTTATTTTCATCAAACTTCTTAACACCGGTGAGTACTGCAACATTAATTTCAAAAACAGTATTTGACAATACAATATCATTCTGCTCAGCTTCATATGGATTCTGGTTCATATGAAAAATCATATCAATCCTGTTATCCTTTAATGCCTGCAGCTCTTTCTCCTGGGATTCAAAACCTGTCAGTTGAAATTCTATGGCTTGTTCACCCAGATAACCGGATACCAGACTAATATAATCGTTAATAATTCCTACCGGTTTCTCTGACTCCGTATCCACAAGGCTGATACCCACATCATTTTTCAGATATCCAATCCTGACCGCCCCATGCTGTTCCAGCCAGTTCTGTTCCTCATCCGTAAGAGTTTCAAGGGAATTTGCAGAGAGATACCTTTTATAAAGATCGTCTGTATAAAAAGGATTCTCCCTCTCTATCTTCTGCATTACCTGATCCAGCTCTTCTTTCAAATCCGGGCGTTTTTTGCTGACTGCAAAATAATTATAGGAGCTACCAATCAGAATAGCAGGAGAAATATCGTCTCTTTCCCACTGTGGAGATTCATTTAAAACAAATCCGTCAATTTCATGATTTTTCAATTTCTGACGAACATCATCTGCACCGGTAATATCAACCTGCTGCGTGTTCACTCCATGACTTTTCTCCCACTCATGGAACATTTCGGCAGGAAGTGCATTCGGCAGCATACCGATTCTTTTTCCATTTAATGTAGTCAGATCTGAAATGGAGATATCTGTATTAGAAGTATCCACATACAGGTAATATTTATCCTCTCCCATAGGCAATTCTGAAAAAAGCATGGAAGTGGAACGTTCCTCTGTATAGGAAATGCCTCCCAGCAGATCGATCTGTCCATTTTTCAGCATACTCATCAGTTCTGCCCAGCTTCCCTCCACATATTCATATTTCCATCCGGTATGCGCAGCTACTGCCTGCTGGTATTCGTAGCTGTAGCCTCTCCTCTGACCGTCTGCTCCTGTGGTATTATAAGTTCCTTCATACCAGCCTACTCTGACTGTTTTGGATTTTGCTTCCTCTGCTGATACAGGAAGGGGAAGCACGGTAATATATAAAATAAAGCATAATAAAATGCAGATATGTCTCTGTACATTTAACTTAAACTTTTTCATATAACTTTCTCCAAATGATTTTGTGTCTATCCGGTGAAGATATCTCAACAGATTATTGCCTTTTTCATTTACTTCACCCGGGTTATAGAAACGTGTAACATGCTTCTGCAGATATCATACCTTATTTTCCGTCATTGCAACAGCCCTATATTTATTTTTTATACCTATTTTTTCAGTTTTCAGATAATCTTTACTTGCCAAAATTCATGGGCTACGACAACCGAATTCGGACAAAATATATCGCAAAGTGGGGCGTGCAGATTGCGGGAATGATTTTTCAGACACGCTCTAATGTGTCGACATGTTAATTCCTGAAACAATCTTGCAGGATAATTTTTTTTATTTCAAGGCGGAGGAAAAAGATGTAGCAGTGGCATAATCATTTGTATGCGAGTCCCCACCCACTGCTTATTGCTTTTCGCAACCTCCGCAGGGGACTTACTTGATTCGGTTAAAGTTACTATTTATTTAAATTTCGTATACAGAAAAAAGCAGCCCACAGACCATGTATGAAGAAAATCTGTGAGCCACCTTTTCTTTTCATCTTAGATGATGTTTATCTTTTTTTATCTTTGAAACAATAAAGAAGAAATCGTACGGTTTTTACTTTTGTAAAACTGAAATGCATTATTTAATAAACTTAACTTCCGGATAAATAGCCTGCTTAGCGGCTTCTTTTCTCTCATTGAAGATAACCTTGTTTTCTTCAAACAGGTTGCGGCCCTGTGCATCGATAGATACGATCAGTGGACCAAATTCTTTTACTTTGTTGCACCATAAGGTCTCAGGCATTCCAAGCTCATCCCAGTGATGTTCTACGATCTTCTCAACCTCTGTTGCAGCTACTACTGCACAGCCAGCCGGGAATACACAGTGGATCGCACCAAACTCTTTACATGCACGCTCTGTGTTCGGTCCCATTCCGCCTTTTCCAACGATTACTCTTACACCTGTAAGCTTAGTAAATTCATACTCAAATTTCTCCATACGCATGGAGGTTGTCGGTCCAACGGAAACCATTTCATAGTCATCTTCTGTTCCCTCAATTTTACGAACGATTGGGCCAGCGTGGAAAATTGCTTTGTCCTTGATATCATATGGAAGTTCTCTTCCATACTCAACCAGACGGCGATGTGCCACATCACGGCAGGTCATCAGATCTCCGTCCAGCCATACAATATCACCGATTTTGATGTCAGCCAGGTCTTCTTCACTGATTGGTGTAATAAGAACTTTTTTATCTCCTCTGATTTCGATCATGTTTTTTCCCTCCGATTATGCGTTGAATTTCCATGTGGAATGTGTATCACAGGTTACTGTAAGGTCAGAATTTACGATCAGGTGACCGCGGCGGTGTGACCAACAGCCTACATTTACTGCTACACCGATTGTAGATGGATGACGGGCTGTATTCTCGATATTAACACCCATTACAGAATATTTTCCACCCATTCCCTGCGGTCCAAGGCCAATTGCATTGATTCCGTCTTCCAGAAGTTTCTCCATTTTTGCTGCGTTTGCGTTATCATTGTGAGAACCGATCGGACGCATAAGTGCTTTCTTGGAATTGAGGGCTGCTGTCTCTACAGATGTTCCTACACCTACACCTACAAGAAGCGGAGGACAAGCATTCAGTCCATAGGTTGTCATCTGGTCAAGAACGAAATCGGTAATACCTTCGTATCCTGCACCTGGCATAAGTACCATTGCTTTTCCCGGAAGAGTACATCCGCCTCCTGCCATGTATGCGTAAATCTCACATTTATCACTATTTGGAACGATGTCCCACCATACAGTCGGAGTTCCTTTTCCAACGTTTTTCTTGGTGTTGTACTCGTCGAAAGTTTCTACAGAGTTATGTCTTAATGGTGCTGCAAAAGTAGCCTGTACAACAGCTTCTTTCAAAAGGGCTTCCAGCTCGTTGATGTACGGGAAATTAGTTCCGCATTTCAGCCAGAACTGAAGAACTCCTGTGTCCTGACAGCTTGGACGGTTCAGTTCTACAGCCAGTCCCTGGTTCTTGGTCATTGTCTCATAAAGTACTTTTGGGAGTGCTGCACTTTCCTGAGAGCCAAGTTCTTCCAGTTTTTCTACTACGTCGTCCGGTAATTTTTTTCCGATGTGGGCAACAAAGTCTGCTACCATGTCTGTTAATACTTTAACTCCATTTTCCTTAGTCATGATTTACCTCCTGATCATTCAATGGTTTAGGGTTGTTTGGCTTTTAATTTTGGGTTATTTATCTAAAGCAGCATGTTTTCTGCTTTATTTCTATTGATACATTTACATTAAGCGGAAAATCTTCCGTCTCATATGGTTTATCCTCTCACGGATAGAACGGGAACAGAACAGGCAAAAGGATCATACAGATCACGAAGGATACCAGAATCAACGGTAAACCTGATTTCACGTAATCCTTGAATTTATATCCTCCAAGTCCTACTACCATAGTGTTTGCAGGCATTCCAATCGGTGTTGCATATGCACAGGAGCCTGCGATAACAGTTGCGATAACAACAGCTCTCGGATCCGCACCAAGGTTGTTTGCCAGAGAAACTGCAATTGGGATCATCAGTGCGGTTGTGGCCGTGTTTGACATGAAGTTTGTCAGTGCACAGGTTACAATGAATATTACCAGAAGAAGCACGATCGGGTTCGGGTCTGCACCCAGAAGTCCTACGATCTTATCTGCTATCAGTTCACCGGCACCTGTTGTGTCCAGGGCTTTGGCAAGTGTAAGAGATCCTCCAAAAAGGAATACTACTTTCAGATCAATGGAAGCCAGTGCTTCTTTTTCTGAAAGAACTCCAAACAGCACCAGAATGATTGCTCCGATGCATGCAGAAATCTCAATGCTGACTCCAATCTGTTTCTCAAAAATCATTGCAAGAATCACAAGTATCAGAACTATCAGTGAAACAGTCTGTTTCCATTTCGGTACATCACTGAAATCTTTCTGTTTTTCAACAGTTGCCCCTGTATCCCCTTTTCCATTGGGCAGAAATCTGTATCCGATGAAAACGAAGTAGATAATTCCCATAAGAAGCATCGGGACTCCCACCGGTGCATACATGAAAAAGCTTGTGGAAAGCCCCATTTCCTGAAGTGCGTTTACACCCATCAGGTTTCCGGGTGCGCCAATGATGGAAAGGTTTCCGCCAAGTGCTGCTGCAAATACCAGCGGCATCAGAAGGCGGCTTCTTGAATAGCCGGATTCATCGGCGATTCCACAGACTACAGGGATCAGCACTGCTGCTGTACCTGTGTTGGATAAAAATCCGGACATCACACCTACGATTACCATGATTGCAATGATCAATGTTCTTTCTGTTCTGGCAAATCTGGTAACCAGACCTCCGATTTTATTTGCCATTCCTGTTTCAAATAGTGCCTGGCCTACTACAAACATGCCAACACAAAGGATTACGTTACTGTTTACATACTGTGAAAACGTTGTAGATACATCCACTACTCCGGTGAGTGTCAATCCGATTGCACAGATCGAAGCTGTAAGCCCAAGTGGTATCTTTTCGAGGATGAAACTAATGATCGTAAACACAAGAAATAACAGTGTGATTGTTTGTTGAGACATTTTATTGATCTCCTTTCACTTTTTTCTGTGATTTCATTTTTTATTTTGCTCTTCGCTTTTGTCTTACTTATCTGTCTTTTTTTTATTAATCTCTCTTGAAAGGTACCGGCCGTGCACGTTTCCTTTGATGAGTTTATTATAAATCATGCACGTATAAAAAAACAAATTAATGGGTTGCATATCCCCATAAAAAATTTTTATAATCTCAATTTTAGCAGGTTTTTTTTATGCAATATTACTACATTAAAAAAAACTTTAGAAATAAATATGGAAATTATGATAGGTATATGGTATTTTTTATTTGAAGATAACTTAAAGCAGTTTCAGAAAATACTATACTTGCTATAGAAATGACATATTTCGACACACTACAACGAACTTAGAGGAAATTACTTATGACACTTAACCAACTCCGTTACTTTTGCACAGCCAGCCGCTGCCACAGTATCACAAAGGCAGCCGAGGAATTATACGTTACTCAACCCACTGTGTCCGTGGCCATCCGTGACCTGGAAATTGAATTCGGCATCAGCCTTTTCTATAGAAAGGGAAACCGACTGATTCTTACCGAAGAAGGCGAAGAGCTTTATAACAAAGCTACCTACATTCTTCAGTACTGCACCGAGCTTCAGGCAGATTACTCCAGTATGGCGAGAGTAAAACCCCCTCTTCGTATCGGAATTCCGCCTATGCTGAGCACCGTCTTTTTTCCTGAGCTTCTCATCGCATTTCATGACCAATATCCGGAAATCGCTGTTGTTCTGGAGGAATATGGTTCTGTCCGTGCCTGCAATCTGGTACAGGACGACACTCTGGATCTGGCTCTGGTAAATATGGAACAGTATAATATTGATAAATTTAACAAGGCTCTTCTGGCCAACGACCAGGTTGTTTTTTGTGTAAGTGATGACCACCGACTGGCAGACAAAGAAGTTGTGACCACAAAAGAAATGTCTAAAGAATCTTTGATCTTTTTCAATGCCGATTCCGTACAGAACCAGTTGTTGAAAACACGCTTTGAAACGGACGGTTACGTTCCGGACATCATCATGCGCAGCAGCCAGATTTATACTATTTTGCAGCTAGTAAAGACCTGTAAATATGGAAGTTTTCTCTATTCCAGCATGACCGACAGATTTGCCTCTTCCGGCATAAAAGGAATTCCCCTCAGTCCACCCATCCGCATAAAGATCGGAATGATATGGAAAAAGGGGAAATATATCAGTGACAATATGCAGAAATTCCTGAACTTCACCAAGATGTACTACCGGGAACATCCGCTGATTCAGAAGCTCTGATTTGTACGCCACTAAGCTGAAAAAAGCAACTTACTACAAGTACATTGTAAAGGCTTACAAGATGGTGGATGGAAAGAAAGTAATCACAGGTACCTCCGTAGCAGTACATTCAATAACTAAGGATGGAAAATACGGCGTAGCCAAAGCTGTTTCCATTATAAAGATTGGAAATAAGAAGAATGATACAGAAGTAACCTTAAAGAAAGGTAAAACTGCTCAGATTACAGCTATAGAAATAAAGAAAGACAAAAAAATCAAACACCACAGAAATCTCTGCTATGAAAGCAGTAATACAAAAGTAGTAACTGTGACATCTGATGGTGTAATCAAAGCTATGAGAAAAGGAAACTGTAAGATATGGGTATATGCACAGAATGGTGTATATAAAGTGATTACAGTTACAGTAAAATAATTTTTATGTGCGCATCAGTTTTACGGCTGATGCGCATATTTTTATGACCACATGAGGTCATGCATATCGGAGTCAGACTCCACGAAATACCGATATATTCAAACACACTCCAAAAGATAGTCAAATGAATAGTTTGATATCAGAAATCCATTGCAGATTATCCAGAGATACCATAACGATTGAGTTCCGAAAAATATATATAAAAATTTTATATATGTATTGACATTGTGGTAGCATCGAAGTATAGTATATGTAAAATTTATATATATAAATATTTTACATATATATCAGGAGGTGATTCAATGTATTTTCCGGTATCAGCATTATTGATTGAATATATGATACTGTCAGTGGTAGAAAGCAGGGATTCTTATGGCTATGAGATCAGTCAGACAGTGAAGAAGGCTGCTGACATTAAAGAATCTACGCTCTATCCCATATTGAAGAAGTTACAAAGTGCAGGATATCTGACTACCTATTCGCAGGAGTATCAGGGAAGAAAGAGAAAATACTATTCCCTTACAGAAGAAGGCAAGGCACAGATTGCATATCTGAGCAATGAATGGCAAATCTACAAAGACACTGTAGATGGGATTATTGAAGGGAGGATAAGAGGTTGAGCAGAGAGGAATATTTAAACCAGCTGCATAAATATCTGCGGAAGCTTCCGAGACAGGACTATGAAGATGCAATGGAATATTTTACCGAGTATTTTCAGGAGACAGATGAGGAAGGAGCAGAAGAACTGATGAAAGAACTTGGTACGCCGAAGGAGGCTGCCAGAGAACTGATGGCGAATCTTCTGAATAAGAAAATAGAAGATCATCAGAATTATGAAACAGATGGACAGACCAGAGCAGAACAGAAAGGTTCCGGAAAACATGTGGTATGGATAGCGCTATTGGTATTATTTGCTGCACCGGTAGGAGCTCCGCTTCTGGCAGCATTTGCTGCAGTCGTTCTTGCATTAGTTGTGTGTGTATTTGCAATTTTGTTATGTGTAGTTTTATGTCTGATGCTTATTGGCGGGAAAATCCTTGTCCGCGGTATACTGGCAGTCCCGTTTTCTATGAGCGGTTTTGCAATGCTTACAGGAAGTGGTCTGTTGGCTGTGGGCGCTGGCATCCTTGGTGTACTGTTGTGCGTATATCTATGTAAATGGAGCAGCATGCTGATTGCGAAGCTGGTACGCCGGACCACAGGCAGAAAGAGAGAGAGGTTAGAACGATGAAAAGATGGGCAAAGGTATGGCTTGCAGCAGGAGTCGGATGTTGTGTATGTGGTGCAGCTTTGACGGGCATCGGTGTTGCGAGCGGTGGAAGTAAATATGTGAAATCAGCAGATTTAAACAAAATGGATGGAGCTGCAAAAAAAAGCGATAATGAGATGGTTCTTGAGAAAACAAAGCTTGATGATTTCGACTCAGCAGACATCTCCATGACAGATATGAATTTGCAAGTAGTCAATTCAGATGATCAGTACTGTTATATTTCTTATCGGGCATCCGATCAGAAAAAGGATCCGATCAGTTATCAGGTAAAGGATGGTAAATTAAGGATTCAGGAAAATAACAATGATGGGAAGACTTATTATCATGTTGATATCGGATTTTTGTCGGGTCTTTTGGGTGAAGGAACACTTACTACAGATGAAAATGTGGTAACAATTTACGTGCCGGAAGGTCAGAAATGGAAGCTTGCAGATATTAAATCGGATATGAGCAATATATTGCTGAATGGATGCGAAATCGAAAATGGAGCCGTTCAGACGGATTCAGGAGATGTATTTTTTAAAAATTGTGATTTCAATAATCTGAAAGTGAAAACGGATATGGGTGATCTTTGTTTTATTGGTAAAGAAGACGTGATGCGCACATGGAACATACAGGTGAATACTGATATGGGAGATATCAATGTAGATGATGCGCTGACCGGTAAGATGATGGAAGACCAGGATGACTGTGATATTTCTTACACACAGAAAGGAACGGGTGGCAATCTGTTGATCCAGACTGACAGTGGAAATATAAGGCTGAAGTGCAGATAACGTTACTGTTTACTTCATTCTCAACAACAGAGCCTTTCCCTGAAATTTTCCGATTGACATTCAAAAAGGAATGCTGAATGATTTTTCAAACACGCTCTAATACGCTCATTCTTTTTGACTAAAAAATTCTATCTAATCATAAAATATAAATAAACATATCAGGGTCAGAAGTTTCCAAAATCTCATCGTATAAACACGAATGATCTAAGAATCTTCTGACCCTGATATTTATTTGCGTTCTACAATATGATAGTAAGAACGCGCCGTCATAAGATAAATCAACCCATACACAACAGCAAAAATCAGAACTGTTCCCGCAGTACATCCAATAAACAGCTTCGTATTCGTCATTCCGAAAAGTAAAAGTAACCGGCGGATCATTGGAAATGCCATGGTAATATGAAGCATTGCCATTAACAGCGGGAGGAAAAATACCATCAGAATCTGTCTGCGGACAGAACTTCTGACCTCCCGGCGGCTTAAGCCAACCTTCTGCATGATCTCAAATCGCTTCTGGTCTTCATAACCTTCTGAAATCTGTTTATAATAAATAATCATAGCTGTTCCCATAAGGAAAAGAGAACCCAGAAAGATTCCGATAAACAAAAGAGAACCATTATCCGCATAATAGGACTCATATTCCTGCTGGCGGATTCCGGAAGTTATCCATGAGTTTTCTGACAAGCCTCCGTTTTTCTTCAAGTCTTTAACAACCTCCATTACCGGGGTTCCAAAATCAATCTTATCTGTCTCCGAACCGGTAATATCCAGACCAAGATGAAGTGTCAGATCCTCTCCCGCAGGAGCAGAAGAAACGCCTTTATACATTTCTGTACGCATCTCGTCAAATTTCTTAAAATCTTCATCTGTAACAACCAGCACTGCATTATCACTGACTGCATCTTCGCCACAGGTCAGGGGATTCTTATCCAGCCATTTTTTCACTGTAAATTCTGTCTCATCAACAGTAACTGAATCTTTCTGCACAGCTGAAGGATACCATGCAAAAATTTCACCATCATTAAGATTTGCAGAAATTCCTGTAAGTCTTTCATATTCTGCCTGATTCAAAAGAGAAAGTACCAGTACCGAATCAGAATTTCGAATAGTATTTGCTGGTTTTATCAGAATCTGATCACCGTTTTTGCTGCATACGATATCCAGATAGATTTCCTCCACAGACTTTTCTACCGGAACTTTATTATCCGCAATAGCTTTTTCAAAAGCCTCTATTGCGGTCTGACATTCATCTTCGCTTATGCTGGTAACAGACATATCAACATCATACGGATAGCGATTCAGCATAATATCATTCATTCCGAAATAAATGGAAACTGTCATGGAAATCATAAGCAGAACACCTGTACTTAGTATACAGATACTTGCCAGACCGATTGCGTTCTGCTTCATTCGATAAAGCATTCCCGATATGCTGATAAAATTTCCAGTCCTGTAATAAAAACTCTTTCTGCGTCGGAGAAACTTCAGAATCACAATACTTCCTGCGGTAAAAAGCAGATAAGTCCCTGCCATAACAAGAATAACAGCAAGAAGAAATATCGTAATTGCCTTGATTGGAGATTCAGTCGTAATCGCAAGGTAATAGCCTGCACCAAGGCAGATAAAACCAATCAATGCCATAAGCCATTTTGCTGCCGGCTCTTTTTCTCCGGTATTATTACCGCGAAGTAATTCTACCGGACGGCTTAAATGAATTTTCGCAAGGTTCAGAAACAGAATCATCAAAAATACGATGCCAAACATGAACAGACAGGTAAAAATCCCCTTTACTGAAATATAAAATCCAAGCACTGAAGGGATATGAAGCAGCTTTAACAGCAAAAGAAGTGCCAGCTTACTTCCAATAATTCCGACTGCAATACCGCCGGCAAGTGAACCTATTGAGGTAATGATCGTTTCAAGAAACATTACGATTCCAATGTGATTTCTTTCCAGTCCAAGAATATTATAAAGACCTATCTCTTTCTGCCTTCTCTTCATTAGAAAACTATTACTGTAGATCAGAAAAATAATACAGAAGATCTCTACGACTATCTCTCCTGTAAACACGATCATACGCACTTCATCCGCCTGACGCACTGCCTGATCCAGTGTCGGGCAGTCACGCAGAAATTCCATCATATAAATCATTGCAATACAGAAAATACAGGTGATTATGTATGGAATATATGTGCTTTTGTTGTTTCGGATATTCTGTTTTGCAAGTCTGGAAAAAATTCCCTTATGCATGCTGCTCACCACCTGTCGTAAGTATCGTAAGCGTATCCGCGATCATCTGATACATTTCCTGACGCGATTTACTGCCTTTGTATATCTGATGAAAAACTTCTCCGTCTTTGATGAAAAGAACTCTGGACGCATGGCTGGCTGCCTGTGCACTGTGTGTGACCATGAGGATTGTCTGTCCCTCTGCATTGATTTCACCAAATACGGAAAGAAGTGCTGATGCCGCCTTTGAATCAAGTGCGCCCGTCGGTTCATCCGCAAGAATCAGTTTGGGATTCGTGATCAACGCCCTTGCAACAGCAGCACGTTGTTTCTGACCACCGGAAACTTCATATGGAAATTTATCCAGAAGCTCTGTGATCTTAAGAGCCTGCGCAATCGGGCGGATTTTCTGTTCCATCTCACGATAATCTTCTCCTGTAAGAACAAGTGGAAGATAAATATTATCTCTCAGGCTGAAGGTATCCAGCAGATTAAAATCCTGAAAAACAAATCCAAGATTTTTCCTTCGGAATGCTGATATTTCTTTTTCTGTAAGCGATACGATATTTTTTCCTTCCAGAAGAACCTCTCCGGATGTCGGTCGATCCAGAGACGCAAGAATATTCAGCAAGGTTGTCTTACCGGAACCAGATTCCCCCATAATCGCGACAAACTCACCTTCCTCTACAGAAAATGTAACATTTGAAAGCGCCTGTACCTTGTTTCCCCCGAAACGTGTACTGTATATTTTTTTGATATTTGTAACTTCAAGCAAAGCCATAAATGGGGCTCCTTTCTTTTAATTGATACCGTAAGTATAAGGATTTTTTACGGCTTCTGCCATCGAAACAGGTTACATTATATGAAAAAACCTTACATTTCTGTAAGGTTTCGTGTCACTTAAATATTAGCAGGTTTCCTCTAAAACGTGTAAAAAAACTCTAGAGCGTGTCTGAAAAAGGCTTTCTGCAAGATGTGCGTCACAATTTGTGGGATATTTTGCCCGGATGAGGGCGCCGTAGTGGGCTACGGCAACTGAATTCGGGTGAAATATCCCGCAAAGTGGGGCGTGCAGATTGCGGGAATGATTTTTCAGACACGCTCTAATACATATTCAAATCTTCAACTGAAAATTCAAGAAATACTTTCGTTCCTTTTCCTTCCGTAGAAGTTATATAAAGACGATGTCCCAGTTTGCGCATAATCTTGTTGCTGAGATATAGTCCGATACCTGTTGCGCGGTTATCATCCCGTCCGTTTACTCCGGTGTAGCCTTTTTCGAAAATTCGCGGAATATCTTCTGCACGAATACCAATTCCGGTATCTTCAATGACCAGTGTAAGGTTTTCTACTTTATTGCAGTCATCATTTCCTATCGAAATGCTTACATCATCTGTGTCCAGAGATAATTTTTTCTCCAGATAAATTCGGATTCCTCCGGTCCGGGTATATTTCAGGGCATTGGATAAAATTTGTCCGATCACAAATCCCAGCCATTTTTCATCCGTCAGAACATCCTGCGAAATACTTTCATAAGTAAGTGTGAGTTTCTTTGAGACAAAAATTCCTGCATATTTATGAATCTGATCACGTATGATCCGGTCAAGAGAACAACGGGAAAGTTTGAGATCCGAAGACATATCCTCTGTCCTTAAATAACCAAGAACCATCTCCACATACTGCTCAATTTTAAAAAGTTCCGAAAGTTTCTCTTTATTTTCCTCAGGACTCTCCTGAAGCAAAAGTCGCAGTGCAAAAATCGGCGTTTTGATCTGATGTGCCCACATCGTATAATAATCTGTCATGTCTTCAGATGCCTTCTGGCTGGCATTCTCCACATCGATACGCATCTGATTTAACTGCTGCATAATTTCCTGTTGGAATCTTTCATCCTGACCGACAGGAGAATCCATCTGTGAAAGATTGATATCCGGTGCAGCTGCAATCAATTCCAACTGTTCTACCTTTTTCCTGTATCTGTAAAATCCGTTCAGACACGCACAAATACCAGTTATTAACCAGAAAACAGTAACATACACCATCGGTTCAATCGGCAGCTGATAAAGAAAGAAAATTATTTCTGCAAGCATTACAGGAAACAACTGCAGAATGATATAGAATTTAATTTTGCTTATATAATCCAGAAAAAGTTTCATAAAAAATCCTTTTATTTATACTGTCGTCTTATACCATATATCCAAGGCCTTTTTTGGTAATGATAAATTCTTTCAGTCCTTCTTTTTCCAGTTTCCTGCGCAGGCGGGTAATATTCACAGTCAGCGTATTATCATCAATAAAGCTGTCACTCTCCCATAGTTTCGTCATAATCGCATCTCTGGAAACAACCTTTCCGGCATGCTCCATCAATATTTCCAGAATGCGAAGCTCATTTTTTGTAAGATCAATATCGTTTCCATTCCACGTCAGTGTACAGCGGGAAGGACTCAGAACAATCCCTTTATATTCCAGAACATTTCCCGGAGTTCCAAAGGAATATGTGCGGCGCAGAATCGCCTGAATTTTTGCAATCAGTACATCCATATCAAACGGTTTTGCAATAAAATCATCTGCGCCACGACTCATCGCCATAACCATATTCATGTTATCTGCCGCCGAAGAAATAAAGATAACCGGAACCTGAGAAATTCTGCGTATTTCTTCACACCAGTGAAATCCATTATAAAAAGGCAGCTTCAGATCCAGCAGGACAAGCTGGGGATCTCTGCGTACAAATTCCTGTATAATATTGGAAAAATCCTCCGCACAGGATACATCATATCCCCAGGACGAAAGATTCTTTTTCAGTACTTCTGAGATGATCTCATCATCCTCTACGATAAAAATACGATACATAGTTATCCCTTCCCTCTGTTCCACCCACTGCTTATTGCTCTCCGCAAATGCAGCAGGTGACTCGATTCATTTAAAAAGCATTCAGGAATCTCTATCTGATAAAATGTGTGAATGCATGTTCTTCCTTTTCCGGAAGTCCAAACTGCTTTTTACCAAGTTCGATACTCTTCATCAGAAAAGTCATATTTCTGGCGAGTACACGCATGGTCTGCTTTCCTTCTTCATCCCTGTCAGCTTCTCCCAGTTCGCGTCCATGTATGCAATTCCAGTACTGGCTGGCCGCAATCGGCATGTTTGATATGGTAAAATACTTGTTCAGCTCATCAAAAGTCGCTGAACAGCCTCCACGTCTTGCACAGACCACGCTTGCGCCCACTTTCATTGTTTTATCAAAAGATGTGCTGAAAAACAGTCTGTCAAGGGTGGCAATCAGTGTAGCATTCGCTGAAGCAAAATATACCGGACTGGCAACCACAATTCCATCCGCTTCTTCAAATTTCGGTGCCAGTTCATTCACCACATCATCAAAAACACATTTGCCAAGTTCCACACAACGTCTACAGGCAATGCATCCTCTTACATCTTTATTGCCTACCTGTACAATTTCCGCTTCTACACCTTCTACTTCGAATACTTTTTTCATTTCTTCTAATGCAATAAATGTATTTCCTTTTGTTCTCGGGCTGCCGTTGAGCATTAATACTTTCATTATGTACCTTCCTCTTTTCGTTATTTTTTTGCTCATTCAAAAACTCCTTATTATTCTGGATTTCATAAAAAATGTTTTTCTTATCTATTTCCATCTCTAGAATCAGAATTTATAACTGTTCTCTCACTAACATTAAAGCATATCCCAGAAGATTGTTGCCTTTCCATTTGCTTCGCTCAAACCTGTTTGGATCTCCCATAGATAAACCTATTCCCCAGATCTGATCTCTTACTGCACATTCAGCTAACACAGCATCACCTGTATCAACAAGTTGCCGTTTTAAATCTGCGTTTTGACTGAATTTCGCTTTTAATCCCTCATACACAATAACCTGCCTTACACCATTCCAGACATTTTCATCATAGTTATGTACTTTACGACCTAATTTCTTAATCTCAGCAACATCATCTGTATGAAGTATGTCATTAGCTATTTTTTCATCATGAAAGCGGCATGCTTTCTGATACATCATAAACTGCTCCATTGACGAAAAATCTATTCCCTTGACTGTAAAATGACTAAGATACCAGTTACTTAAATAGCCATTTTCTTCATCTGGGTTATGGAAACATATAACGTTCATTACATTTCACCTGCTTTCTTTTTATAAAATCATTTAATTTAGATAAACTACTGTTCTAATTTTCTCTATGAATTTGCACTGCTCACTGGTTTTTCCAGTTGCACAGTGTGTGCCTTTAAAGACTTCATATTATGAGGTCTTTTTCTTTTTTCCAAAATAGAAATAGCTTTTCACATATCCGCCCTTTACCCTCCTGATAGAGCAACTGATCATGCAATGTTTATAGTAAAATGCTATCTCCTTCTTCTAATAATCTTTACAATTCCGAAGATCAGCAGCAGAATCACCCCAACAGCCACAATACAGATTCCCACAATCGCTATGGCAAATTTATTCGGATGTTTTATCAGATTTATGATGTTTTTGCTGTTGTCTGCAACTTTTCTTTCGTGTGTTGTATCATAATATTTCGGCACATTTGCAATTCCGTCTTTGTCTGTGTCTTCAAAGGATTGCATGTATTCTGCGATTGCAGCCCAGGCTTTCAGTTCTTTTTTTCCATCCATGACTGCATAATCTTCCAGATTCTCTATGGGATTGCCGTTTTTATCTTTGGGGACGATGGATATCAGACCATAGGATTTGTCCAGAACAGAGCCAAGCATACGGCCTGTGTACAGATCGGTGACAACATGATATAATTTATCGTCCTGTATTTCTTCCCTTTCCCCGCCCTTGCCTGTCAGATAACAGTCTGTTACTTTATTTAAGATCATGCGGTGGGGATTATAGGTGAAATTCATTCCACTGCAATATAATCTGGCTATTGTCATAAAATCTGAAATTGAGGCATCTACCTCTGCCACTGTTTTCAGTTCTTTTCCTGTTAAATATGCACTGATCAGAGGATAACCTGCAAGTCCGTCCTTTCCTGTTCCCAGCGAGAAGGAGTTATATACCTGCTCCACTGTTATATTGCCTTTTGTATAAGTATCTCTTACAGTTCCGGCAGGTACGATTGCAACATCTACTTTTTCTCCGTCAGAGTCTCCTGTATTCTCTACTGCATATACATAAGCATCTGATATGATATCTCCCAGATTTAACTCCTCATGCTTTGTTTCCATCTCACTGAGGCTGTTAAATTCAATGTCATTCTCTGCCAGAATTTCCTCTCTGGTATAACCAAAATTGGAAAGATAATTGGTGTCAACAGTATCTGACAATTCATCTATTTTCTTCTGTGTGGCTTCATCTGCTTTGATTTCATCCGTAACCGGAACAAGCTCATAGGTATCCGTTTCCCACCGTCCATTCTCTTTCTGAGTCATGGAAATTGTTCCCAGGTTTTTCCCATATTCTCCACAGGATACGATGCAGGTATCTCCCTGCAGGATTGGTTCTGCCAACTGTGTGTGGGTATGTCCGCTGACGATCAGATCAATGTCCGGAACATTCTTTGCAAGGATTTCGTCCTCTGATACTTTTTCGTCCTCCCATGTTCCGCTGTGTGATACACAGGCGATCATGTCTACATCTTCGTTCTTTTTTATTTCCTCTACTGTTTCTCTGGCTGCTTCTGACGGGTCTTTGAAAAGAAGCTCGCAGGTAGGAGCGCAATCCAGAGAATCCTTGCCGAAAACACCCAGTACTGCAATCTTTACATCACCTTTTTGAATTACCGTATAGTCTTTTACTCCATATGTCTGAAATTCTTCATAAATCTGTTTCTGTCCTTCACTGAGGCCGGCTTTTTTCATTGCATCCCAGTCCACATTACACACAACCATCCTGGGAAGGTTTTCGCCTGAACTGACTGCGGCGTTCAGCATATCTGCCAGACCATCGGAGCCGTAATCAAATTCATGATTTCCCAGAGTTGTCACATCACAGCCCAGATATCCAAGCATCCGCAGTTCGGCGGCCTCAGTGTCATATACAGTCTGTATCAGAGTTCCCATAGAGAAGTCTCCGCCATCCAATATGAGTGTATCTGTATTCTCTTTCTCATGCTCATTGATCAATGTTTTCAGCCGGGCAAACCCGCCGGTCTCCTGCTGTGTCCCGTCTACAATCGTTTGAAAGCTGTTCAAATGAGAATGCAGATCATGGGTGAAGAGGATATCCAGATGTTTTGGCTCCTCTGAGGCGTTTACCTGATATCCTGTCAGTCCTGAAACGCTCAGCATAAATATAAATGTGAATGCGAATGCTTTTTTTAATAATTTCATAAAATTCTCCTGTAATATCAAAAATGGTTCCGCAGTATCATTTATCTTCCCGCAGGATAATGATACCATGAAACCATTTTACAAAAAAAAACTAATTTATCTTTCATCTCCCACAAAGAACAACGCCATTGTTCCCGGACCTGAATGAGCGCCGATGGTGGCTCCTACCTGATTCATGATAATCGTGTTGATCTGGTATTTTTCTTTTACTTTCTCTGCCACATAATTTGCATCTTCTTCGCAGTCGCCATGACTGATAAAGATGGTATGGCAGGTGTCATGATAGCTGCCGATTTTCTCATCCATAAGCTTTACCAGCTCCTGAAGGGATTTTTTACGGCCGCGGACTTTACCGATGGCAGTGAGTTTTCCGTCGTTGTCTACATGAAGGACCGGTTTAATATTCAGCATACTTCCTACTACTGCAGTAGTTCTGGAAATGCGGCCTCCGCGGTATAGGTGGTTTAAATCGTTGACTGTAAAAAGGTGTACCATATGAAGCCTGTTCTCTTCTGCCCATTTCGCAACTGTCTCCATATCTTCTCCCTGCTCTTTCTTCTCCTGTGCAAGGTAAACCAGAAGCCCCTGACCAAGGGAAGCGCCAAGAGAATCTACCACGATGATCTTGCGGTCCGGATAATCCTCCATCAGTTCCTCTGCTGCGATACGGCTGCTATTGTATGTACCGCTTAAGGCAGAGGAAAATGCAATATGAAGAATATCTTTTCCTTCTTTCAGGTAAGGCTCCAGCAGTGCTTTTGCATTTTCAGGATTTACCTGTGCTGTGGTTGGCATGGAACCGTTTCTCATTGCCTCATAAAATTCATGCTCCGGAAGGAAATTTCCATGTGTATAATTTTTTCCATCCATGGAATAACTGAGATACATGCAGCCTACTCCATGGTCTTTGAGATATTTCTCCGGAAGATCTGAATTGTTGTCGGTGGTGATCACATATTCGCTCATGTTGTCGCCCTCTTTTTTCTGATATTTTTCACTTTATGCCCATTAACTGTTCAGTGTCTTAGCAACTACAAATCAAAATCCGCTGCCTGCTCAGTAATGGGCTTTTCATCTATAATAAAAATGCTTCTATTATAAATACAGATATATACAGTATAGCATCAAACCATCAGCCAAACAACTACTTTTCCTTCTCAACTGCCTTAATCGCTTCCTGCAGCTGATTATCCTCATCATGGGTAATCTCGTCTTTATTCTTATTCAGCAGGCTGGTATCCAGAGAAACCTCTATATCAGGTTTGATTCCTGTTTTGTTGATGTTGTTTCCTTTTGGAGTGTAGTAGTTGGCAACAGTCAGTTTAATGGCACTTCCGTCTGAGAGCTGGCGGATGGACTGTACCACGCCTTTTCCGTAAGTGGTTGTTCCGACAATCGTTCCAATACCATAATCCTGCACTGCACCGGCAAAAATCTCTGATGCACTGGCGCTGCTTTCATTTACCAGGACTGCAAGCGGAATCCGGAGTTCGTTTTTGCCATCACATTTTTCCTCTTCTCTATTTCCGTCCTTATCTTCGGTGTAAACGATCAGTCCTTCCGGAAGGATTTTCCGCAGGACATCACAGACAGAATCAAGAAGTCCACCCGGATTATCGCGGAGATCCACGATCATTTTCTCCATTCCCTGTTTTTGCAGGTCATCAAAAGCTTCCTGATACTGTTCGCCGGTAACGCCTGTAAACTGTGTAATGCGGATGTAGCCGATTTTAGAATCCAGCATTTCATGGAAAACAGACGGTAATTCCACATCTGTGACAGGGACTGTGATTTCCATGGCATCTTCTGCACCTTCTCTGTGAACAGTAAGCACCACACTGTCTTTATCTGAATTGCGGACAATGTCTGCAACATCAGATACTTCATCCTCTGTGATATCTTCCCCGTCAATGGCACTGATGATGTCCCCTTCCTCCAGTCCTGCTTTTTCTCCGGGACCACCCTCATAGCATTCAACAATCTTTACTCCGCCTTCTTTGTTCTTCTCCATAAGAATGCCGATCCCCACATAGCTTCCCTCATTGGAAGAATTCTCAGAATCGTATTCCTCTGCTGTATAATATCTGGAATAAGGATCATCCAGCCCATAGAGAAGACCTGCATAAAGCCCTTCCTGAAGCTTTTCTTCATCCTTATCTCCCAGATAGTATCTGTCGATCAGCTCTTCAAGATATGCCAGCTTTGATGTACACTTGCGATCACCAAGAGCTGTTCCTTTTGCTGCAAGACCTGTTCCTGCAAAAACACCTGTACCGATGCACGTCACAACCAGTGCTCCTGCTACTGCACCTTTCCAAAATTCTTTATTTTTCATGTCTGCACTCCTGTAAAAAAAGCCGCCGGTTTATGATATGATATCATTGTTCCGGCAGCTTCATGCTTATCTGCTTTTTATTATACTCTTAAATGCTTTCTTGTTGTAAAGAAACTTCCGATCAGTCCGATTCCAATTCCAAGTCCCAGACTTATTGGAAGTAATGTCTGGTAAATCTGCCATACCGGGATGAAATCCACCACACCTGTAAGCACATTAAACCTGGTCAGAATATAGGATATTGCCCCATTATAACAGAAATAAAGCACGATCAGCGGAACTGCTGCTCCGACCACCCCCAGAACCATGCCTTCCAGCAGGAATGGTGCTCTGACAAATGCGTCTGTAGCTCCTATGTATTTCATAATTCCAATCTCTTCTTTACGGACTGCAATTCCCACAGATACCGTATTGCTGATCAGGAATATGGAGATAATAAGCAGTAATACAATGATGGCAATGGAAATATAGGAAACCAACTTGTTGATATTTCCCAGTGTTTTTGCTGCTTCCTCAGACTGGTTGACTTTTCTTACATGTTTCAATTCCTGTATATAGGAAACAAGCTCTGACTGCTTCGTGATATCATTCATATACACACGATAGTTGGCTGAGTTTGCAAGAGGATTGTCGTCCTTAAATCCGTCTGCTGCCTCTGAGCCCTGGAAATACTGCTCTTTATATTCCTCCCATGCTTCATCAGCTGACTGATACTCTATTTTCTCTACTTCCGGACGTGCCTTGATCTTCTTTCCGATTGCTTTGATCTGTTTGTTTGTAGTTCCCTCTTCAAAGAATACCGTGATCGGCACTTCCTGCTCTACCTTATGTGCAATATTATTCACATTATTGACAATGGAGAAAAAGATTCCAAACAGAAAAATACAGGCAGCCATGGTGATAATGGAAGCCAGGGAAAACATCCAGTTTCTTTTGATATTTTTGACACCCTGTTTCAGAGTGTACCAGATTGTACTAGGCCTCATGATATTCTCCCTCTTTCTCGTCACTTATAATAGAGCCCTCATGCATGGTCACAACACGTTTGCGCATGGAATTTACAATATCCTTGTTATGTGTAACAACCACTACTGTAGTTCCTCTGTCGTTGATCTGTTCCAGAAGCTTCATGATTTCTTCGGAAGTCTTCGGATCCAGGTTTCCTGTAGGCTCGTCTGCCAGAAGGATATCCGGACGGTTGACCAGCGCCCTTGCCAATGCAACTCTCTGCTGTTCTCCACCGGAAAGTTCATCCGGGAAGGATTTGTATTTGACCGCAAGTCCAACTTCCTGAAGTACCTCCGGGACACGTTTACGGATTACTCTTGTGGGACGGTTGACTACTCTCTGGGCAAACGCTACATTCTCATATACATTTCTGTCTTTCAGAAGACGGAAGTCCTGAAATACTACGCCCAGCTTACGGCGGTATTTGGCTACTCTTCTGTGTTTCATTCCTTCCAGACGTTCCCCGCTTACGATGATCTGGCCGGATGTGGAATCCAGCTCTTTCATAAGAAGTTTGATCAGGGTTGTTTTTCCTGAACCACTGTTTCCTACTACAAAGACGAATTCACCTTTATCTATATGTAAGTTCGCATGGTTCACTGCCGGAAGGCCGGGACCATAGGACTTGCTTACATCTATAAGATCTATCATAGATTTTTCCTCCAATGGGTTAATGAATTTGTAACATTATTGTAATGTATGTTTTTGGGGATTGCAAGAGATTTTTGAGGATTCATAGAATGTTCACAGTAACGCAGCCAACATTCATTCCAAATTGCCTGCAGCAATGGAATTTTGGCTTGCATGTCTCAGGATATTGCATACCTTATCAATTGCAATCTCGATTTCTAACTATACACTGCAAGGCTGGATTTGTAAAGGTCAAAAATGCCTGCGTCAGCAATTAGAGCTGTGGCAGGCATTGAAAATTTTCCTTCTATATATAATATATCAGTATTCCAGTGTTTCCATATATTTCATATAACGTACTACCATGAGTGCAATCTTGAATGTAATGGCATCTTCAAAAACACGGAGATCAAGACCTGTACTCTTCTGGAGTTTATCGAGGCGATAGACCAGAGTGTTTCTATGGATGTAAAGCTGTCTGGATGTCTCTGAAACATTGAGGCTGTTCTCGAAGAACTTATCAATTGTAACCAGAGTCTCTTCGTCAAAGTCATCCGGGGATTTGCCACCGAAGATTTCTTCGATAAACATCTTACAGAGTGGGATCGGGAGCTGGTAGATCAGTCGTCCGATTCCCAGAGAGCTGTATGCGATCACTTCTTTATCTCCGAAGAAAATCTTACCTACATCAAGAGCCATGCGGGCTTCTTTATAGGAGCGTGATACTTCTTTCAGTTCATTGACGATAGTACCGTATGCCATATGTGTCTTACCGTCATTTCCCATTCCAAGAGTATCAAGGATAGTATGTGCAAGCTGATCCATCTCAGGATAATTCTCACCATCTTCAAGTTCCTTGACTACGATAATACTTTTCTCATCTACTGCTGTGATAAAGTCTTTACTTTTACCGCCGAAAAGACTCTTCACGCTTTCCATGGAGCTGTGGTCTTTCTCCTGTGGCATTTCAAGGATCATGACTACGCGGCGGACATCTGCCTCAATGTGTAGTTTCTTCGCACGATTATAAATGTCAACAAGAAGCAGGTTGTCAAGAAGCAGGTTCTTGATAAAGCTGTCTTTGTCAAAGCGTTCTTTATACGCTACAATCAGATTCTGGATCTGAAAAGCGGCGAGCTTGCCAACCATATAAGTATCTTCATCGTCGCCATGGGCGACCAGTATATATTCCAGCTGATAGTCATCACAGACTTTAAAATACTGGAACCCCTTTACAAGCTGGCTGTCGGCCTGTGATTCTACGAAAGCCTGTACATCCTGTGTTGCAATGGAAAAATCTGCAAAAGTACTTGCAAGCACTTTGCCTTCTGTGTCGAGTACACAAAATTCTGTTCTGGAAATTTCTTTTAACCCTTCAAGAGTATTCTGAAGCACCTGATTCGATATCATCTGATTTCAATCCCTTCTCATCCTATAGTGTTTATTTTCCGTTTTAACTATAAAACCTTATACCTGTATTGTATTTTAATATATATTTACCAAAAATGAAAGAGGAAAGAGAAAAAAATTTACAATTTTTTATATATTTTTTTGTATTACTTTTTTTCAATAAAACCTTCTCCATGAACTTCCCTGGCATCTGTCACTATCACAAAAGCTTCCGGATCAATTTCATCTACTTTTTCTTTAAGCATTACGATCTCTTTTTTATTTACCACGCAGAAAAGCATCAGTTTATCCTGCCCTGAGTACATTCCTCTGGCACTGATGCCTGTCACACCTCTGTCCAGATCTTTCATGATCATATCTGCTATTTCTTTTGGCTTTGCTGTAATGATATAGGCAGCTTTTGAGAATTTCAGACCTTCAATCAAACCGTCAGATACTTTTGTCACCAGATATACCGCAATAATCGCATAGAGTGCCTTGTGGATGCCAAACACATACATACCCACCAGTACAACGCCTGCATCTATAACCTGCATGATCTGTGCGATTGAATATTGCTGCAGATATTTCTGGATGATAGCTGCCATCATATCGGTTCCTCCGGTTGTTCCACCGCCCAGAAAGACAAGACCGATTCCCACACCCTGGATCACACCACCGTAAAGTGCGGCAAGAAGAAGATCATTGCCAGCAAGATTCCATACAGGTTCTATGGCAAGCCAGGTGGACAGAGCAATTTCTCCTATCAAAGCTTTTTTTACAAAGGAGAATCCATTAATCTTCCATCCGATCAGAAACAGTGGAATGTTCAAACCCATATTTGTTACCCAGAGAGGGATACCACCGTCAATGATTCCCTGACTCCCTGCTTTTATAATGATCGCGATACCAGAAAAGCCTCCGGTTACCATACCTGATGCATCAAATACGGAATTGATCGCCAGTGCCATTAATCCGGTTCCTGCTATGATCATCAGATATTCCAGAAGCTGTGATCTTTTTCCATTTACTAACTTCATTCATTCGCCTCCTTGTATTCTGTAAAAATAATATTTGTTTTATGCTTTCATGAATATCAGCCAGAGATACCGCTTTATCACTGTGCCGTAATTATTCTTCCATAAACTACAAGAACGGCAGCAATCCATGAAGGACTGCTCCCGCTCTTATTCTTACCTTATTTTTCAGGCTTATTGATAAAATTTACAAAATGATAACTCTCCATTATCTGGAAGTATTTAACGATCCTTGGATATAAAGGCTCTGCCTTCTCCCCAAATTCGTCTTTTACCAGTGCAGCAATATCTTCCACTGTCTTCCTGCCATCTATGAGTGGCCAGATAAATGTGCCATTGTCATCCAGATGTATCTTCGTATATCTGGGTTTTCCAAACAGCTTCTGGGCAATCGTGTTAAACGCGCCCTTATTCTCTATTTCCAGCACCATTCTCCCCCTGATATCAGTATGCCAGCGAAGCTGTGCACTGCGCTCAGGAATGAGATCCAGATAATTGATCTGTAATTCTTTTTTCTTTTTACTCATTTAAATATTATCATCTCCGCCTGATCAGGCTTTCTTCTTGTTCCAGATACTGAATTTCAGAAGGCTTAAGATCATAAGTAACATCAGGATCACGCCGCCTGCATTACCAAGGTTAATGCTTCCGGAGAGATCAAATACACTGCTTACGTTTACTACTGCAAGGATTGCAAGAAGGATACCTACAAGACCTTCACCTGCGATCATACCTGCACAGTAAAGTGTACCGTCTGTTGCCTGTTCTTCTTTTTTCTTATCATCAACATTCTTTCTTCCGTCAACGAACATACGAACAACACCACCGATCATGATAGCAGCGTTGAGGTAGATTGGAAGGTAAAGACCGATAGCAAATGGCATAACCGGAATTCTTAAGATTTCCAGACCAATTGCAAGGAATACACCGATAAATACCAGTGTCCATGGAAGCTTGCCGCCCATGATACCTTCTACGATCATCTTCATCAGAGTTGCCTGAGGAGCAGGTACTTCTGCACTTCCGTATCCCCATGCAGTGTTCAGAAGATAAAGAACTCCACCGATAGCAAGACCGGCAGCAACAACACCGATAAGCTCACCGATCTGCTGCTTCTTAGGAGTTGCACCAAGAAGATAACCTGTCTTTAAGTCCTGTGAAGTATCACCTGCGATCGCTGCTACGATACAGATTACAGAACCAATAGCAATTGCTGCTTTCATTCCGTCGATACCGGTTTTGCCGGATGCTTTGATAACCATTGTTGCGATCAGAAGAGTAGCGATAGCCATACCTGATACAGGGTTGTTGGAGCTTCCTACAAGACCAACCATACGGGAAGATACAGTTGCAAAGAAGAAGCCGAAGATTACGATGATCAGCGCACCGATCGGGTTAACCGGGATAGCCGGAACAAGCCAAATGATCGCAACCATTGCCACAATACCGATCAGGATAACGTTCATTGGAAGATCCTGTGCAGTTCTTTCTGTACTTGTATTCTTGCCACCCTTCATGCTCTTCATGGAATCACGGAAGGTTGCAATGATCAGAGGCAGGGATTTGATCAGAGAAATAATACCACCTGTTGCGATAGCTCCTGCTCCGATATATTTTACATAAGTACTCCAGATTTTAGATGCTCCGCCTGCTGCATAAAGAGCAGAAATTGTTTCTGTTCCGGGATACATAACTGTATCAGCTCCGAACAGACAGATTACCGGAATCAGCACCATCCAGCCAATAAGAGAACCAACAAACATAAAGGATGCGATTCTTGGTCCTACGATATATCCAACACCGAGAAGTGCAGGATAGCATTCCATACCAATTTCACCTTTGAATCCTTTAAATGCTACTGCAACGTCTGCAGGGATTACCTTTAAACCGTCAACGACAAATTTAAAGATCGCTGCGATTCCCATACCTGAGAATACTGTCGCAGCGTTTGCACCACCCTCTTCACCTGCAAGAAGAACATCTGCGCAGGCAGTTCCTTCAGGATAAAGAAGTGTTGCATGCTCTTTTACGATCAGTGCGTTACGAAGTGGTACCATAAAAAGTACACCAAGAACACCACCGCAAAGTGCGATTAATGTGATTTCCACGATACCCGGCATTTCACAAAGTCCTTCTTCTGCCCAAAGGAACAGAGCAGGCATTGTGAAAATTGCACCGGCTGCCAGTGATTCACCGGCTGAACCGATTGTCTGGACCATGTTGCTCTCCAGAATGGAGTTCTTTTTCATGATCTTGCGAATTACGCCCATGGAAATAACTGCTGCCGGAATGGAAGCAGATACAGTCATACCTACACGCAGACCAAGATAAGCATTGGCTGCACCGAAGATAACTGCAAGGATAACACCCATGATGATGGATGTCACCGTAAATTCAGGTGTGATCTTGTCAGCCGGAATATACGGTTTGAACTCTTTGTTTTCGTTCATGATTTCCTCTCCCTTTTGTATTGATTTATAAACATAGAACATTATAGCGAAATTTATACAAAAAGGCAAGGTGAAAAAACTGGTTTTTTATGCACTTTACCATATTAACGTGCTAACTTGATAATCTCTTAACATATCAACACGCTCAAACAGCATATTTTTTCCCTGTTTTATCAGTCTATTCATCTGAATCCAACTGTTTAATCAGGTATCTCCCAACAATTCTGGAAAAATTCGAAATATCCCGGATATATGCGAAATCTTTTCCAAATATCTTTTTTTCTGTGGATAGGTCCTTTTCTTCCCCTGCAAAGACTCCCAGAACACTTACTCCAAGGTTTCGCAGGTGCCGCACTTCTGTAGCAGTATCATTGATCGCATATTTTCCCATATAAGGTTCCGGGTTCTTTGCGTGAGGTCTGTTTACGATGACATCATATGGTTTTCCATCACTTAATACAATGAGGATTTTTTTCTCCTCAGATCTCTGAAGCAGACCGTATCCTGCGGTTTTGATGGCAAGTCCATCCCTGTTATTGGAAGAAGTTACATAATTAAAAATATTTTCATTAGCTGACTGTGGATCATCGTACTCACGGAATCTGTGAAGGATCGTATAGTCCCAGAATGTGCAGAAGCTCATGACACGGTGAGGCAGGTTTACATTACTTAATGCTTCACTGATGATATAAGCCTGTAATGCCACATCTCCCTGCCTGGACATCTGGGAACCGCTGGCATCGATCAGCACATCTACTACGAAATCAGATGCATCAGATTTCAATTCTCTTTTAAACAGATTTGCTTCACTGCTTCTGCCCACACGCCAGAGTCTGGACGGAATGATCGTTCCTCTGTCTGACAGTACTTCCTGCGTCTCGCTTTTCAGCACCAGTGTCTTTCGTAAAAGGTCTGTGAGGGATGCGATGTTCTGCTTTACGATTCTGTGTTTGTCATGGTAGAGCCAGATATTCTTATTCTTTAATCGCACTGCATATTCGTACTGATAGTTTCGTTTGACCGGATTCTTAAGAATTCCTTCTGTAAAATAAAGGCTGCAGTCCCTGTGAAGTTCCCTACACATCAGATAATTCATTCGCTTCTCTTCTGCAGGAGTCAGATAAGTTTTTCCGAAATTCAACTCAACATAGGTGTATGCTTTCTCAAGTTCTTCCTCTGTGAGAATTGTAATTTTGTGTTTGGTCTGGCGCTGTTTTTCCATTTCTTCAGTGACAGCAGTGTCTTCCATGTCCGTAATCTTATTTGTCATCTGTTCGATGTAACTCTCCAGAGCTTCCTCATAAAGTTCTTCTGTAAGAAAATCTTCCCAGTCGTATTCTGTCAGTTCTTCCAGGGTGACTGCCATAACCTGTTCCAGTGTTCCATGATCTTTCTCAAAATTCGGATCAATGATAGTGTTGTAAAGACTGTCAATAATACGGATCAATTCTATAGTGTCTGCAGCTGTTCTGGCTTTGTAAACCATGTCGCGGATTTCCCGAAGACGCTCTTCTACATAATGGTTTCCATTCTGTAAACGGTCACGCAGGATGGCAATCTTCAATCGGCCAAGAATATCTCCGTATGCGGGCATCCGTTCAAACTCCTGATCCAGGATATCCTCGAATGCTTCCTTCTGCATCTCCCGGACTCCCGGACGTTCCTGACAGATTTTGTCCCCGATTGCTTCTTCTACACATAGCTGTGCTACTGCAGTCAGTTCTCCCTCTCCTGCCTGGCAGAAAACTTTTTTTACCAGATATAAACCCAGCAGATTTCTGTCATAATATTTTGCCAGAGCGCCCTGCTTGATGCCGTCATACAGAGCGATTGCTTTTGAGCGCAGATACAGGGAAACGTCTACTTTCATATTTAACGTGTAATCCCCGCTGATAGTCCAGAGGAGATTGCGGATCCTGTTTTCCAGTTCCAGACGATAATCGTCGATTTCTACGATTTTCTCATCTTTCATATACATCATCCCTTGTCCAGTCTGCCGGAATTCTGGTTTTCACAATATCCTCTACGATTTCTTTCTCGAAAATGTCAAAGGTCTTGTTCACCACTCCCATAGTAACTGCTTTTCTCGGAGAAAGTCCGGTTTCTACAATCTTCATGGCTGCAAGGAGACCTCGCAGATCCAGAGGTTTGGTGGAAATTTCACTGTTTGTGGCTTTGAGCTGAAGATCCAGGAATACTCCGATGAACTGTGTTCTGGCGTTTTCTTTTATATTCGGGAACATCCGGCGGAAAATAAATTCCAGGGATTCTTCAGTCTGAGCCGGCATGTCTATGACCAGAAATCTGGATACCAGCGCTTCATTGAGTTCTTTGGTTCCTGCATAACCGTAATTCATGGTTCCGATAAAACGGGCAGCCGGATGAAGATCAATTTTGTCATAGCCCGGAACATCGATGGAACGGCGATAATCCAAAGTTGCATGAAGAACGGAAACTGCATCGTTCTTTGCCATATTAATCTCGTCGAGGATTCCGAAACCACCGTATTCTGCACACTGATAGATAGTTCCTTTGCGGAGCTTAACTTCGTTGTCCACGAAAGTGTCTGTGCCAATCAGATCTCCGCTGTTAGTATTTACATGAAAAGAAACATTGTACGCGGGACGGTTGAAAATATATGCCAGGTTCTCTGCAAGGATATTTTTTCCTGTTGCCTTCGGACCGGTGAGTAATAGATTCTCCCCTTTGAGCAGTCCGGCAATGGCCATTTCCAGAATGTCTTTTCCGTAAAATGGAATGGATGGTTTCACAATCCTGCCTGCAGTCTCCGGTACCACCTCATACTGGCTGCGGAATTCTTCTACTCTCTTTATCAGTTCAGAGGCTACCTGCTGCTCCTCCAGAAATTTCAGTTCTTCCATTTAGTTCTCCTTTATATAACTATTATAGTCCAGTTTGTGTTATAGAAAAAGGCCGCTTATCTTTTACAGATTCACGACCCTTTTATTATAGCATTCTTCTTTATATTTTTACAACATTATACTTCAAATACAAGATCTCCATAAGATGGCATCGGCCACATTTCCTTATCTACGATCATTTCCAGTTCATCTACCGGCTCACGTAAAGCTTCCATTGCAGGAACCACCTTTTCTCTGCAGAATACGGCTCTGTCCCGTCCCTCTGCATATTCCGGGATCTTCTCAACCAGTTTGCTCAGCTTACTCATGGCACTGTTTGCAGCCTTTAAGAGTTTTGACGCTTTCTTAAGCAGGTCAAGCTGTACACTTACATCGATCAGCCCTTCGCCCGCTGTTTTCACTGTATTGATGGATTCGCCAAGAACAGTGGTATATCTGATAACTGCCGGAATAATCTGCTTGGTTGCCATGTCGATCATTGTCTTTGCTTCAATATTGATTGCTTTAGAGTAAATCTCATATTTAATCTCTGCGCGTGATTCAAGCTCAGCTCTTGAGAATACATCAAAAGATTCAAAGAGTTTCACTGCCTTCTCTGTAGTAAGTGCAGGGATTGCATCCACCATGCTCGGAAGGATCGGAAGTCCGCGGCGTTTAGCTTCTTTCTCCCATTCCGGCGCATAGCCGTTTCCGTTAAATACGATCTTCTGATGATCTGTGGCATATTCTTTGATCAGGTCATGTACCGCCAGTTCGAAATCAGGAGCTTTTTCCAGACGGTCACATACTTCCTTAAATACTTCTGCCGTGATCGTATTCAGGACTACGTTACATGCGGAAATAGAATCTCTTGAGCCTACCATACGGAATTCAAATTTATTTCCTGTGAAAGCAAAAGGTGAAGTACGGTTACGGTCTGTAGCATCCTTCATGAAATCAGGCAGAGTCTTAACACCTGTTTCCAGCTTACTTCCCTTTTTACTGTGAGTTGCTGTTCCTGTGCTGACCAGCTGTTCCAGAACATCCTCCAGCTGCTCTCCAAGAAATACGGAAATCACTGCCGGCGGTGCTTCATGGCCGCCAAGTCTCTGGTCATTTCCCACATCTGCCGCAGATTCACGCAGAAGATCTGCATGTTCATCTACTGCTTTCAGGATACAGGTGAGGACCAGAAGGAACTGAATATTTTCATGAGGTGTTTTGCCCGGATCCAGAAGATTGATTCCGTCATCTGTGGTAAGAGACCAGTTGTTATGCTTACCGGAACCGTTCACACCTGCAAATGGTTTCTCATGAAGGACACAGCGCATTCCATGACGGCTGGCAACCTTTTTAAGGATACGCATCATCATCTGGTTCTGGTCTGCTGCGATATTGACCGGTGCATAAATCGGTGCAAGCTCATGCTGTGCAGGAGCAACCTCATTATGCTGTGTCTTTGCAGGAATTCCAAGCTTCCAGCATTCTTCATTTACCTCTTTCATGTATGCGGAAATTCTCTGACGGATACTTCCAAAGTAATGGTCATCCATTTCCTGTCCCTTCGGAGGCATAGCTCCAAAAAGAGTTCTGCCTGTATAGATCAGGTCTTTTCTCTGAAGCCATTTCTCTTTATCGATCAGGAAATATTCCTGCTCTGCTCCTACTGACGGAGTTACTTTCTTAGAAGTTGTATTTCCGAAAAGTCTCAGCAGACGGAGTGCCTGGGTGTTGATTGCTTCCATAGAACGAAGAAGTGGTGTCTTCTGGTCAAGTGCTTCTCCTGTATAGGAACAGAATGCAGTAGGAATACAGAGTGTTCCGCCTGCTGCATCATGACGCACAAAAGCCGGTGATGTACAGTCCCATGCTGTATATCCTCTCGCCTCAAAAGTTGCTCTTAATCCACCGGACGGGAAAGAAGATGCATCCGGTTCACCTTTGATCAGTTCTTTTCCGGAGAAAGACATCAGGACCTTGCCGTTATCCATCGGAGCTGTGATAAAGGCATCATGTTTCTCTGCTGTCACACCTGTAAGGGGCTGGAACCAGTGGCTGTAATGTGTGGCACCTTTCTCGATGGCCCATTCTTTCATCTCGTGTGCTACTACATCCGCAATTTCCATAGACAGTTCCTTGCCTTCTTCTATGGTTTTTTTCAATTCTTTGTAGATCTTCTTCGGAAGTCGTGCCTGCATGACGGAATCATTAAACACATCACATCCAAAAGTCTCTACTACATTGATATACTCACCCATTTTATTTCTCCTTTTTATTTATTAACGGGGAAATTCCAATTGATCTGGTTTCCTCATTTTTTGTACTTTTCAGATACAGATTCAGTGCTTCGTGGCAGTTTTCAATCTCTATCTGTGTATGACTGCCGCCGTATTCACCGTCCAGAGTCCATGGTACCGGTTCTTCTGAGGTAATGGTCACCCTGGCTGATTTAAAAGAATGGATCAGATCTGTATTGTCCTCTGCTGTCAGCATTGCAGTCATGATCTCCTGCAATTCCAGCGGATTCTTCGGTCTTGTGATCATGGTGACTTCAAAAAGTCCGTCATTCATATCCACGTTCTTGCCTGTAAGGTTCTTGAACCCTCCCACTGAACGGGAATTGGTGATCATTCCAAAGATGAAGTCATCCTCCACAGTTAATTCTTCGGATTCAATTCTCATATGGTATGATTTGATATCAAAAAGGCGTTTCACTCCCTCAAGAAGATAGGCTACATGGCCAAGGATATTCTTGAGATCCTGATCTGTCTGATAGGCTACATCTGTGAAAAGACCGAAAGCTGCTATATATGTAAAGCTCTGGTTATTGAATCTGCCGATGTCACAGTGATAAAGTTTCTCTTCCATGATCATGGAAGCGGCATCTGTCATGCTTTTCGGCATAAAGAGACTGTTTGCAAAGTCGTTGGTGCTTCCTGCCGGAATGTATCCGATGGGAATGGAACTCTTCTTTTCCATCACTCCGGTAACCACCTCATCAAGAGTCCCGTCTCCGCCGCTGCATACGATAAGGTCCACTTTGGATTCGTATTCTTTGGCTTTCTCATAGGCATCTTTTGGTTTCTGTGTGGAATAGATAATGACTTCATAACCGCCTTTGTTGAAAATATCTACTATATCAAGCAGGTTTGTTTTAATCTTGCCTTTACCTGCCTTGGGATTGAAAACAAAGAGCATTTTTTTGTTCATTTCGAGCAACTCTCCTTTTTTCAGGGTTTAAATGCGTAGTTTTCAGAGTACGCAGATTTCTATTTATATAATATAAGAAAAAAGGGTGGAAAAGTCAATGGGGTTTGGCGGGCAAAAAAATTGGGGACGACAGGAAATATTTTTGGTTTCAGGTGCGGTTTCGCGGGCTAATAACTCTAGGTGTGTGGAAATCTGCTAAAAACATTCAAAAATTGCTCAAACTCGCTTCGCTCAGACAGTGAGCAATTTTTGAATAACGCAGATTCCCACGCACCAAGAGTTACTACACCCACTGCAAATGCACCTGAAACCAAAAATATTTCCTGCCTGTTGGCTGGCTGCGGGACTGCCGAGCTGTTACTGCTCACTTCGTTCACAGTAATGCGCCTTGCAACGACAGGCTATGCAGATGAGATTTCCTCACAGAACATTTTGCAGGATGGTAACGCATGAACCGGGACTGGTGAATAGTTGCAATTTTTCTAAATTTTTTATGGCAAGTTATATTTTGGCGTGATAAAATGGGGATTGTATTTATTAGGTAATTGTAAAACGAAAAACCAGTATTTTCAATAGGTTCAGAGTTTCGCAAATGCCTATTGTATTTATTATAGAAAGGATTTCTTATTCATATGATTAAATTGATTGCTTCAGATATAGATGGGACTCTGGTGAAGGATGGGACTCTGGCGATTGACAGGGAGTATATGGAAGTTATCGGAAGGCTAATTGATAAGGGGATTGTGTTTGTGGCATGCTCAGGGCGGCAATATCGAAGTGAGAGGAAGCTGTTTGCCCCTGTCGCAGACAGACTGCTTTATATCTCTGACGGAGGAACTGTTGTACGGACTCCGAAGGAGATTCTGAAAGTGGATACTCTGCCGGACGAAATCTGGAAAGGAATGTGTTCTATGGTAAGAGAGAATATGCCTTCCTGTGATTATTTTATTTCCACACCTGAACGCTGTTTCGCAGAAGACGGAGGCAGCCAGATGTTTCACTGGCTGAGAGATTCTTACGGATATGATATCCATGAAGTTCCGGAAATGTTAAAACTCGAGGGGCAGCAGGTAAACAAATTTGCTGTCTACCACCCCAACGCCTGTGAGGAAATGTGCGCCCCTTTATTCACTCCCACCTGGAAAGACAAAACAGTTATGGCTGCCGCCGGCAAGGAATGGATGGACTGTACTGCCCCGGGTTCCGGCAAAGGTCCTTCCGTTGCTTTCCTTCAGGAATATCTGGGAATTTCACCTGACGAAACCTGCACTTTCGGAGATAACCTCAACGATATTGAAATGCTTCAGAATGCCGGTCTCAGCTACGCAGTCTCCAACTCCCGCCCCGAAGTCCGGGCTGCCGCCAAAAATACCTGCCCGCCCTACTGGGAAAACGGAGTTCTGCAGATTCTGAAATCTTTCTTATAAAAGATACGAATTACTCCAGTTCATACCAATACACAGCGCAGAAACATATTTCATTTCGTGTGCATTTGCAGGAGTCTTAGAACTTCTTAGCTGATAAAAATATGCGTTATAAGAAAAATGACCCACTGTCTGAGCCGCAGCATGCGGCGAGTTTGGGTCATTTTTCTTATGTTTTTAGCATATTTTTAGCAACTTAGAAGTTCTTAGGCTCCGAAACCGCACACGAAATGAAATATGTTTCTGCGCGTCCCCTTTTCAATATTTAAGCTTCCATTACAGCATCTTTCATAGACTTCACATACTCTTTCACATAGGGCACACAATCCCTGCCATACTGTGCACACAACTTCACAATTGCAGATCCTACAATCGCTCCATCTGATTGCGCCGCCATCTTCTTCGCCTGTTCCGGCGTAGAAATTCCAAATCCAACTGCACAAGGAATATCTTTCGCCTGTTTTACCAGCTTCACCATTGCCCCGATATCTGTAGTAATATTAGTTCTTGTTCCTGTAACACCAAGAGAAGAAACACAATACACAAACCCTTCCGCATCCTTCGCAATCTGTGCGACCCTCTCATGAGAAGTCGGCGCGATCAGAGAGATCAGATCAATACCGTATTTCTTACATACACTGTCAAACTCTTCTTTTTCCTCAAATGGCACATCCGGCAGAATCAAACCATCCATTCCGATTTCTGCAGCTGTTTTAATAAACCGCTCCGTTCCGTAAGAAAATACCACGTTTGCATATGTCATAAACACCATAGGAACAGAACTGTTCTTTCTGATCTTTACTACCATATCAAATACCTTATCTGTAGTCACACCACCTGAAAGTGCTCTCACATTTGCTCCCTGGATCACAGGTCCCTCTGCTGTAGGATCAGAAAACGGGATTCCAAGCTCGATCAGGTCTGCACCAGCTTCCTCCATTGCATAGACAAGCTGCTCTGTCACTTCCAGAGACGGATCTCCACAGGTAATAAACGGGATAAATGCCTTTCCTTTTTCAAATGCTTCTGTAATTCTCTTATTCATGGATATCCTCCCCTCTGTAACGCGCGATTGCTGCGCAGTCCTTATCTCCACGTCCGGAAATTGTAATGACCACGATCTGGTCTTTTCTCATCTGCGGAACAATTTTCTTTGCGTAAGCTACTGCATGAGCACTCTCAATAGCAGGAATGATTCCCTCTGTTCTGGAGAGATATTCAAATGCCTCTACTGCTTCTTCGTCTGTGACAGGTACATATTCTGCACGTCCTGTATCATAGAGATGCGCATGTTCCGGTCCGATTCCCGGATAATCCAGACCTGCGGAAATGGAATATACAGGTGCGATCTGACCATATTCATCCTGGCAGAAATAAGATTTCATTCCATGGAAGATTCCCAGTTTGCCGGTTGCAATGGTAGCTGCTGTCTCTGCCGTATTTACGCCACGTCCTGCTGCCTCACATCCGATCAGACGGACATCTTTGTCATTGATAAAATTGTAGAATGTTCCGATTGCATTGGATCCGCCACCTACACATGCAAGAACTGCATCCGGAAGTCTGCCCTCTTTTTCAAGGATCTGCTCTTTGATTTCTTTGGAGATCACTGCCTGAAAATCGCGAACAATTGTAGGGAACGGATGAGGTCCCATTACAGAACCAAGTACATAATGTGTATCGGAAATACGGTTTGTCCACTCTCTCATTGTCTCGGAAACAGCATCCTTCAGTGTTGCAGTACCGGAAGTAACTGCATTGACCTTTGCACCCAGAAGACGCATTCTGTATACATTTAATGCCTGACGTTCTGTGTCTTCTTTTCCCATGAAGATTTCACATTCCATACCCATAAGAGCTGCTGCTGTTGCTGTTGCCACACCATGCTGACCTGCGCCTGTTTCTGCAATGACACGGGTCTTGCCCATTTTTTTTGCAAGAAGTACCTGACCAAGTACATTGTTGATTTTGTGAGCACCTGTATGATTTAAATCTTCTCTCTTTAAGTATACTTTTGCTCCACCCAGATCTTCTGTCATGTGGGATGCAAAGTAGAGACGGGATGGTCTTCCTGCATATTCGTTCAGAAGCTCTGTAAGCTCTGCGTTAAACTCCGGGTCATCTTTATAGTGATTGTAGGCTTCTTCCAGTTCAATGACAGCATTCATCAGTGTTTCCGGAATGTACTGTCCTCCATGGATGCCGAATCTTCCTTTTGACATTTGTATATGTCCTCCTTTTATGTATGTAATCCCTGGCCTGTCAGATGGTCGGTCAGAGTATTCTATGTTCTTTCTGAATTAGTCAAGCGGATATTCGCAATCCGCTTCGCTACTTGCTCATAACCGAATAACTGCTCCGCAGTTTATCAGAAGGAGCTTGCACTCCTCCTGATACAAGCAAGTCCCCACCCACTGCTTATTGCTTTTCGCAATTGAAGCAGGTGACTTACTTGATTCGGTTATCTTATTTTATATGCACCAGTTGAACTGCCTTCAAAATCTTATCTCTGTCTTTCATTCCATCCGTCTCCACACTGCTGCTCAGATCTACTGCATAGGGATGAATAGTCCGGACGGCTGTTTCCAGATTTTCCACACCCAGTCCTCCTGCCAGGAAAAAGGGTCTGTCTATCTCCGGGATCAGTGACCAGTCAAAGGTCTGTCCGGTTCCACCGCCACCCTGATCAAGCAGTATATAATCTGCCGGACTTTTCAGGGCATTTTCAATATCCTGAGCCGTTTTTACGGAAAAGGCCTTTATAACCTGATGCCCTGTATTCTTTTGGATTCTCCGTATATATGCCTCATCTTCCTGTCCATGAAGCTGTGCAATATGGATAGTTCCGTCAAGAAGCAGTTCTTCCACACGCTCAGGTGCTGCATTTACAAAAACACCTACAGGGATAATGTCCGGATTAAATTTTGCAGTAAGTTCTCTCACCAATGCACCTGTAACATTTCTGCTGCTCTTCGGAAATTCTATGATAAATCCGCAGTAATCAGGTTTTGCTTCATTTACATAGGTAATGTCTTCCGGGCGTTTCAGACCACAGATTTTGATTTTGGTTCTTTGCTGTTGTTCTCTGGTCATATTCTATCCTCCCAGATAATATTCGATCTTTCAGCGTAACGGGCTGCCATTCAGGCTTTCCAGTGCTGCTTTCTTGTCCGGGCTTCGCATCAGTGTTTCCCCGATCAGTACCGCATCCACTTTATTCTCATAAAGAAGCCGGATATCCTCCGGGGTGCGGATTCCGCTCTCGGAAACAAAAACTACATTGTCCGGTGCCATTTTTCTCAGGCAGATGCTGTTGTTCATATCTACCTGAAAGGTTCTCAGATCCCGGTTATTAACTCCCACGATCTCTGCCCCGAGATTTAAGGCTCTGTCCACTTCGTACTCATCGTGTGCTTCTACCAGTGCATCCAGTCCCAGCTCTTTTGCAAGCTGTCTGTATGCTCTTAATTCTCCGTCATCCAGGATGGCGCAGATAAGCAATACCGCGGAAGCACCAAGGGATTTCGCCTGATAGATCATATATTCATCTACTGTAAAATCCTTGCGGAGTACAGGTATCTGTACAGCGGCTGAGATTTCTCTCAGATACTGGTCTGCTCCTTGGAAATAAAAAGGTTCTGTGAGACAGGAGATTGCACTTGCACCTGCCTGTTCATATTCCTTTGCAATTGCCAGATATGGAAAATCCGGTGCGATCAGTCCCTTTGAGGGGGAGGCTTTCTTTACCTCGCAGATATAGGACATACCGTCTTTTTGTAATGCCTGGAGAAATGTGATTTTCTGCCTTGCATTTTTATTTACTTCCTGAATCCGGTTCTCCAGCTCTGAAACAGAAATACAGGACTTTTCTTTTGCAATTCTTTCTCTTGTTCTGGCTGCTATTTCTTCTAATATATTCTTCATAATCTCTATGATTTTTCTGTAACTGCTCTGTATATCCACAGTCAGCAGATTACCGGACAGTTACAGATTTCCTTTACATTAGTAATTGAGGGTTGCTTTTTATTTATTTGTCTCTTCTACAAATTCTTCCAGTTTTTTCAGTGCTGCACCGCTGTCGATGAGGGATTCTGCCAGCTTCACTCCTTCTTCTATGGAAGCGGCTTTTCCTGCGATATAGAGTGCTGCACCTGCATTTAAACATACCGCCTGACGCTTCGGACCTTTTTCCTCACCTTTCAGGATTGCTTTTGTGATCTCTGCGTTTTCTGCAGGTGTACCACCTGTCAGGGCACCCTTCTCACATCTCTCATATCCGAACTGTTCCGGTGTGATCTCATAGGAAGTAAATTTGCCATCCCTTATCTCACATACAGAAGTAGGTGCGCACATGGAAATCTCATCCAGACTGTCCTGTCCGTAGACAACCATTCCTCTGTTAACGCCCAGATTTGCCATAACCTGTGCCAGTGGCTCCACCAGTGACTGATCGTAAACTCCCATCAGTTCCATGTTTGCACCTGCCGGATTACTTAACGGTCCAAGAATGTTAAATACAGTACGGATTCCTAGCTCTTTACGGATCGGTGCCACATATTTCATTGCAATGTGATAATTCTGTGCAAACAGGAAGCAGATGTTGATCTTTTTCAGGATCTCTGCACTGCGTTCCGGCGTCAGTGTAATCTTCACTCCCAGTGCTTCCAGAACATCTGCTGCACCGGATTTGGAGGATGCTGCCCTGTTTCCATGTTTTGCAACCGGAACACCGCCTGCTGCGATCACCAGAGAAGAAGTAGTGGAAATATTGAAGGAATTAGAACCGTCTCCGCCGGTACCCACGATTTCAAGCACATCCAGGTTGTGGAGAAGTTTGATACAGTGAGCTCTCATTCCTGCTGCGGAAGCTGTGATCTCATCAATTGTCTCTCCTTTTAAAGCTAATGCAGTAAGATAAGCAGACATCTGTACAGGTGTTGCCTGACCGCTCATAATCTCGTCCATTACAGCTTCTGCTTCCGCATAAGCTAAATCCTGTTTCTTTGATAATTTAATAATGGCTTCCTTAATCATTTCTCACTACCTCCATAAAGTTCTCTATCATCACTCTGCCGTCCGGTGTCATTACAGATTCAGGATGAAATTGTACTCCGAACACAGGATATTTTGTATGTTCCACTGCCATGACCTCTCCGTCCTCTGACTCTGCTGTTACCCTGAGTTCTGCAGACAGGGTATCCTTTAACGCTGCCAGGGAATGATATCTGGCTGCTGCAAAGGTATCCGGCAGACCCTTGAAAAGCTGACTTTCTCCTGCTTTATACATCAGCTTTTTCTTTCCATGCATCAGCTCTTTTGCATAGGAAACTGTTCCTCCAAAGGCTTCGCAGATGGACTGATGTCCCAGGCACACACCCAGAATGGGGATTTTTCCTGCAAATTCTTTAATCACCGGAATACAGATACCTGCATCCTCCGGCCTTCCCGGACCAGGGGATAAAATGATGGCTTCCGGTTTCATCTCTGCGATTTCTTCCAGTGTACACTCATCGTTTCTCACTACTTTGATGTCCGGTTCCACTGCGCCGATGAGCTGATATAAGTTATAGGAAAAGCTGTCATAATTATCGATCAGTAATATCATTCTAATCCCTCCTGTGCCTGTTCAATTGCCTGTACCACAGCTCTTGCCTTGTTGCAGCATTCCTGAAATTCCTTTTCCGGTACACTGTCTGCCACAATTCCGGCACCTGAACGGATACAGATTTCTCCGTTTTTCTTATAAACCAGGCGGATGGCAATACAGGTATCCAGATTTCCTGCAAAATCCAGATATCCGATGGCGCCTCCGTAAATGCCTCGTTTGCTCTGTTCCAGTTCCTCGATGATCTGGCAGGCTCTGAATTTGGGTGCTCCGGAAAGGGTTCCTGCCGGAAGGATTGCGTCTACTGCATCCACAGCGTCTTTATCATCCCGGATGATTCCTGTTACTGTGGAGCCCAGATGCATTACATGGGAAAAACGTTCTACGCAGAGATACTTTTCTACTTTTACAGTTCCGATCTTGCTGATCTTTCCAATATCGTTTCTTCCCAGGTCTACCAGCATATTGTGTTCTGCCAGCTCTTTCTCATCTTTCAGAAGTCCCTCTTCAAGTTCTTTATCCTCTTCTCTTGTCTTTCCTCTTGGTCTGGTTCCTGCCAGAGGGAAGGTACTTAAGGTGCCATTTTCCAGCTTCGCAAGGGTTTCCGGGGAAGCACCTGCCAGTTCAATGTCATCACTGGAGAAATAAAACATATAAGGAGAAGGATTAGATGCCCGAAGAACCCGGTAAGTATCAAACAGGCTTCCTGTTGCTTTCGCACGCATGGGATTGGAAAGTACTACCTGGAAAATATCACCTTCTCTGATGTAATGTTTGGCTTTCTCCACCATCTCTGCATATTTTTCTTTCGGAAATTTCGGCTGTATTTCTGACTGAAGTCTCAGCGGTTCAAATTCCATATGCCCCCCGTTTCGGATCAGCTGCGCCATTTCCTCCAATTTCTTTACTGCTTCCTCGTAGGAGGCTTCCAGATCATCTGCCATCACACCTGTGATCAGAAGTACTTTCTGTCTGAAATGGTCAAATACGATCACCTGATCAAAAAGCATTAAATCCATGTCCCTGAAATCCTGCTGTTCCCTGTCCTCCAGTTTCAGCTTTGGTTCACTGTATTTGATATAATCGTAGGAGAAATATCCTACCAGACCGCCTGTAAAAGGAGGCATCTTTTCCATTACCGGAGTTTTATATTTCCGGATGATTTCTCTGAGAGTATCACCGGGATGTGTGACCTGCCTTACGGTTTCCTCTGTTTTTCCCTCAGCATCGGTTGTCCGGATCTTCAATGTTCTGTCTGTACAGGTAATCTCCATGGACGGTTCATACCCCAGAAAAGAATACCTGCCCCACACTTCTGTCTGGCTGGCACTTTCCAGCAGGTAACAATGGCGGCTGGCTTTTCGCAAAATGCGCATTACCTCTACCGGTGTATATCTGTCTGCATAAAGTTCTCTGCACAGAGGAATACGACGATATTCTTTTGTCTGTGCAAGCTGCCTGATGGTTTCTAATGTTGGATACATGGAAACACCTCCTGTGATTAATTCAGTTTCTGCCAGGAACATAAAAAAGCCCGCCCTTGACAGAATTATCTTTTCTGTCAAGGACGAGCGTATATACTTCACCCGCGGTGCCACCTTGATTTACGGTTTGAACCGTACTCTTTGCGAAATACCTTCATATTCCCGGCAACTGACGTATGCCTCACGTCACAGGATACTTAGTCTGCTCTGTAATCTTCAACCTTTCACTGTGCCCTCAGCGGCCCATTTGGCAGACTGCATTTCCACCCGGCTCTCACCTTCTCGGATTCTCTGTGCGCGCATGACTGCTTTGACTTCCGCTTCATCGGTTTAATCTGTTAAATTTACACTTAATTTACCACCGGAAGCTATATTTGTCAACCCTGAATTTCATTCAATAACATATTTTTATCACTATCAGTTACTGTTCACACGCCACTATCCCGAAACATACCGTGCGAATTTATGCGAATAGCATAAATTAAGTTTGCAAAGCAAACGATACTCCTCGGGCTTTGCACAAGGAGGTTCATATTTCCTGCATCGCGAAGCGTGTTACTGGGCACGGAGTGAACAGTAACTATTACCAGGAAATTCATTACAGATATCTGCAGTCTGTTTTCGCCACATACATCTGCACCAGATAATCATTCACTATAATCTGAATAAAAGCGCAAAACCAGATATTCCCAGTTTCGCGCTTTTTATTGTTTTACTTATTCACTTTCGAACAATCCCAGTGTGCCAACAAGTTGATTCTGCTGCTATTTCTTCTGTGCCTCTTTTTTCTTCATGTCAAGAATCTCTTCTGCAATCTCAACTTCGGATTTCTCATCCGGTGGAAGCACGATATTCAGAATGATAGCAAACAGTGCTGCAGGTACGATTCCTGAACCGCCGAAGATCAATGTGATTGCCTGCGGCATATGTGCAAGGACTGCTGAGTTTGCCCCAAGTCCATAGCCAAGACCAAGTGCAACGGAGACAATTGTTACGTTTCTCGGAGTTACCGGCCATTTTGTGATAAGCTGGATACCGCTGACAACAATAGATGAGAACATCATAACTGCCGCACCGCCCAGTACACTCTGAGGCATGATGGAGATCAGTGCTGCAAGCTTAGGAAACAGACCACATGCGATAAGGAAAATACCGCCTGTTGCAATTGAGAAACGATTTACAACCTTATTCATTGCAACCAGACCTACGTTCTGGCTGAAAGAAGTATTCGGAAGTACGCCAAATACTGCTGCCAGTGAAGATCCAAGGCCATCACACATAACGCCGCCGGAAAGCTCTTTGTCTGTAGCTTCTCTTCCAAGACCGCCCTCTGTGATACCGGAAATATCACCGACAGTTTCTACAGCTGTTACAATAAACATGATGCAGATCGGAACGATTGCCCTTGCATCAAATACCCATTTGACAGGCATGATCTTCGGCACTGCAAACCAGGATGCGCTTGCTACTTTATCCCAGTTAAGAACCCAGGATTTGGTAGCTTCTACTGTTGCACCTGCATCATCCACATAGGTAAATGTTGTAGGAAGAACTGTTGCCATAATACTTACCAGCACATATCCAACGATAATGCCGATCAGAATTGATGCAAAGCTTGTAAATCCTTTCGTCCCATGTTTTAATACGACAATTACGACCAGAACTACAAAACCTACAAACAGATTCTCCAGAGAACCGTAGTCCTTAGCGGAACTTCCTCCTCCAAAAGAACTGATACCAACAGCGATCAGTGAAAGACCGATTGATAATACAACGGTTCCTGTTACAACTGACGGAAAAAATTTTCTCAGTGGTTTCAGGAAGCTTCCAAGTACAGTTTCAAAAAGACCGCCGATAAAGGATGCCGCCATAATTGCACCATACGCAACCACTCCATTACCCATGACTCCTGCAACACTCTGGCATACGCCAATAAAACCGGAACTGGTTCCCATAACGATGGGGAGTTTACCACCCACAGGTCCTATGGTAAATACCTGAACCAATGTTACAATACCTGCAATCAGCATGGCATTCTGCAGAAGTGCTACCTGCAGTTCTCCGCCGGCTTCGATTCCACAGGCTGCTGTGATGATCAGAAGCGGTGTAAGGTTACCTACGAACATAGCCAGCACATGCTGCAAACCAAGAGGAATCGCCAGCTTCAGTGGCGGCCTTCCATCAAGGTCGTAGGGTGTTACTGTGTTTTTCTCTTGTTTCTCCATTCCTTTCCCTCTCTTTCGTGAATGTTGATGTGATTCGGCAAAAGGTTTTACAATAGCGATTTTTCCTATAATCAAAAACAAGGCAGTTATCCTTTTTTGAATAACCACCCTGTTATCATTTCATACTACTGTCATTACAATGAACTTTTGCTTTCACCTTTTTGCATTATAAAGGATTTTGGGGATTATGGCAATAGTAAAAAGAAATTTTGTATATTTTTGTATGAATATGCCGGCAATATAAAAAAGCCTATAAACCTTTCACTCGATTTACAGACTCATCTTTCATGTAGTAGCGAGAGGGGGATTCGAACCCTCGACACCACGGGTATGAACCGTGTGCTCTAGCCAACTGAGCTATCTCGCCATTTTCTTTTAAGATATGGAACCTATAGGGCTCGAACCTATGACCCTCTGCTTGTAAGGCAGATGCTCTCCCAGCTGAGCTAAGATTCCATATTTATTGGTGACAGATTTCTCTGTCAAGTAGCGAGAGGGGGATTCGAACCCTCGACACCACGGGTATGAACCGTGTGCTCTAGCCAACTGAGCTATCTCGCCATTTTCTTTTAAGATATGGAACCTATAGGGCTCGAACCTATGACCCTCTGCTTGTAAGGCAGATGCTCTCCCAGCTGAGCTAAGATTCCATATTGTGCTTGTTACAGGTGGCTTATTTGTTGTCCGTTCCGTAACTTGCTTTGCTATTATATAATGGATTTTGTCAGATGTCAACACCTTTTTTGAAACTTTTTTAATTTTTTTTATTTTTTTAATTATTCGTACATTTTAAAGCATTTCTGACACAAAAAAACTCAAAAAGCACAAGACAAATGCAAGTCTCTTATTTCCATCAATTCCATCTATAAGATTTTTATAATCATCCAGATACAGACAAGGTGGTGCAACCTGACAATATCTCTGTTCTCCCTTGTCATCTTTAAGGCTCAGGATAACTAACAGTTCTTTCTTTATTTTTCCGTATCTACTGCGCTTCCTATTGTGGCAATGCATATTTCTTCAGTAGTATACTTGCATTGATAATTCCACCAGTTATCCGTTTCGTCATTGTACCAGTCATATCTGTAACTCTCATCAAAGCAGTCCTTCGCACACAATGCACCAGCGCTGCGAGCTGCCTTTTCATCAAATTTTCTAAGCTGAATACGCCTTGAATATTCTTTTCCTTCATAAGTCACTTTTCCTGAATCTATATTGCTGCCAAAATAAATCGGCACCCAGCTGTCCGTAAATCACCATTTCCTCCAGCTCAAGGAATGCTTTATCAAATTTCAGATACTCTGATATGATCAGTCTGCCACCCAAAGCGGCAACCAGTTCCTTACACTCCAGACTCTTCACTGCTGCATCTATAATTACCTGCTCATAACCGAATAACTGCTTCGCAGTTTATTCAAAAAAAGATTCCCTCCTCAGTTTTACCTGAAAAAGGAATCTCCTGTTATTTATCATTATTATCTGTTATTATTCAGCATCTTCTGCTGCTTCAGTTGTTTCTGCATTCTCTTCTGCAGCATCATCTTTTGCTTCGTCCTTGCTGTCTGTTTCTTCTGCATCAGCTTCTTCAGTGTCTGCACTGTCATCGAAAGGAATTACAGCACCGTCATATTTCTCATTGATAAAGTCTTTGATCTCATCGGATTTCAGTACATCAACCAGAGCTTTGATCTTATCGCTGTTTTCGTTGCCTTCTTTGACTGCAATCACGTTTACATAGGTTTTCGCTGCTTCAGAATCAGATTTCTCATATGCAAGTGCATCTTTCCCTACTGAGAATCCTGCTTCCAGAGCATAGTTTCCATTTAATACCACATAAGCTGTCTCGCCTGTAACACGTGCTACCTGTGCTGCTTCCAGCTCTACGATCTCTACATTGTGAGGATTCTCTGCAATATCCTTAACAGTTGCATTTAATCCTGCACCATCCTTCAGAGTGATAATTCCGTTATCCTGGAGAAGAAGAAGTGCTCTTGCTTCGTTTGTGGTATCATTTGGTACTGCGATAGAATCTCCGTCTTCCAGATCATCCAGGCTGTCTTTTGTTCCAGGATAAATTCCGAATGGCTCATAGTGAATACCGCCTGCATTTACAAGGTGTGTGCCCTTCTCCTCATTAAACTGATCTAGATATGGGATATGCTGGAAGTAGTTTGCATCAAACTCTCCACTCTCAACTACCTCGTTTGGTCTTACATAATCATCAAATACAGTAACCTCAAGGTCATATCCTTCTTTCTCAAGAAGTGGTTTTGCCTCCTCAAGGATCTCTGCGTGAGGTGTTGCAGATGCTGCAACTGTGATGGTTTTGTCATCATCCTTTGCATAAACGCCTGTGCTTAATGTTCCTGCCACTAATACTCCTGTTAAAACTGCTGCCACTAATTTTTTCATAATAATTGTCCTCCTGAATTTTATATTTTAACTTTTTTCATAACCATTTTATAATCAACAATTTCTTAAAACGATTGGGTTTATGTTATTTTCATCCATTCGAAAATATTTCATTAATTATGGATTTCTTATAGCTATTTTCTTCTGTCAATCTTATTTGCGATCATCATTCCCACTGACTGGAAAATCTGTACCAGCACCACCAGCAGGATAACTGTAACGATCATAATATCTGACTGATATCTGTAATATCCATAGCGGATGGCGATATCTCCAAGTCCGCCTCCTCCTACTGCACCGGACATGGCTGAATAACCAAGGATCGTTCCAATCGCAATAGTCGCTCCTGTGATCAGTGAAGTTCTGGCTTCTACCAGAAGAACCTTCACGATGATCCTTATATTGCTGGCACCCATAGCTCTGGCTGCCTCGATCACACCTGCATCTACCTCTTTAATAGACGATTCCACCATTCGTGCGATAAAAGGAATGGCAGCCACTACCAGAGGAACTACCGTTGCTGTTGATCCATAACTCTTTCCCACCACTGCTCTGGTAAAAGGAATCAGCAGGATCAGTAAGATCAGAAACGGAATACTTCTCACAATATTTGCAATTGCATCCAGTATCTTATACAACACTGCATTTGGTTTCAGTCCCTCTTTATCAGACACTGCCAGCAGCACTCCCATAGGAAGTCCGAACAGGTATCCCAGAACTGTGGAAAGAACTGTCATGTAAAGTGTTTCTCCCACACCCTGGACAATCATCATTATTGTTTCATGATCCCACATATTCTGTCACCTCCCCGATTGCTAAACCTTTTTCTTTCAGATACTGCTTCATCATTTCTGTCCTGGTACTGCCTTCCATAAACTCCAGTATCATCTCTCCCTTGGCTACACCACCTACATTCTTGGTATCTGCCTTCAGGATATTTACCGGTTCTCCAAAGGTAAGGATCAGATTTGCGATCACAGGCTCAAAAGCTGAATTCTCAGAGAATACGATTCGTATCTTCTCACCGCTTTTGATCTCTGCCTGTCCTTTTTCCCTGCCTGCATCCAGTCTGCTGTCTGCGTCGATATCAGAGCCTGTATCCTTTCGGATCAGTTCTTTGGCAACCTCCGACTGAGGATTTGCAAAAATATCTGCAACCAGTCCTTTCTCAACCACTTCACCCTCATACATAATCGCCACATGTGTACAGATTTCACGCACCACCGACATCTGATGAGTAATGATCACTATGGTGATTCCAAACTGCTTATTAATCTTTTTCAGCAATTCCAGAATGGAAGAAGTAGTCTGCGGATCCAGTGCACTGGTAGCCTCATCACAAAGCAAAATCTTCGGATCTGATGCAAGTGCTCTTGCAATGGCAACCCTCTGCTTCTGACCACCGGAGAGCTGCGCAGGATAAGCATTCTGCCTGTCCCCCAGACCAACGATCTCCAAAAGCTCTGCTGCCCTCTTTCTGGCCTCTGCCTTCTTCTTTCCTTTTATGTAAAGTGGAAAACAGACATTATCAATCACTGACTTCTGCATCAGCAGATTGAAATGCTGGAAAATCATACCAATCTCTTCCCTCTGTTTCCTCAATTCCTTCTCTGTCAAATCTCCAAGAGCCTTCCCATCTATCAGAACCTGTCCCTCTGTAGGAACCTCCAGAAAATTCATACATCGTACCAATGTACTCTTACCTGCCCCCGACATACCGATAATTCCATATATATCACCGGAATCGATATTCAGGTTCACATCCTTCAAAGCCTCGACCACGCCATCCTTCGTGTCAAAAGACTTCCGGACCTTCTCAATCACAATCCCAGACATCTCATTCTCCCTCTCTCTTATTCCCCGCTCCGTTGAGCATGAACATACTATACCACTCCACTTCCAATTATGCCAATTCATAATACCTAGTGCCAGTTATAGCTTCAAACTATTATTTTCATTGCTTTACCATATTAAAATCTATATCTTTTGAATTTCTTCCAGCCTGCAGAAATCATACTGTCTTTAATCTCCAACAAAACCGTCATAATTAATCATTGTGGATTTGTTCAGAAAGAAAAACAGCAGGAGAAAGGTCGCATTCCTTTCATCCTACTGCTTATTGCTTTTCGCAACCCCCGCAGGGGACTTACTTGATTCGGTTAAAGACCATATTCCTTATATAGTTGCTCACGTCTTTTAGAATCTACTGATACAATCGGGATTTCTTCCGTTCTCTGATCCTGAATCAGTCGAGTAATCAGGCTTCCCAGTCGAGCTTCTCCCTGAATCTGCCCGATTGCCTCTCCTCTCGCCTGTCCGATTGCCTCTCCTTCTGCACGTCCAATTGCTTTTCCCTCTGCTTTAAGTCTTTCAGATTCCAATTCCAGAACTTTTCCACCCATAATATCACCTATTCCTTTCCGAACATTGTCCTCTCCGCGGAAAATATAATCCGCAATTTTTATAATTAGTTTTGTCAAATCTGTATTTACCATCATTAATGGTAAATACAGACAAATAATTGATTTTCTCCGAAAGGCATCTGCAATTAGTGAAAATTGTATTTTTTAAATCCTAAATCTTTCAGAGCAACACCAGAATCTCCTTGTTTCAGACAGGATTCAAACAGAGGAAGTGCTTCCTGTAAGAGCTTGTTACCTTTTTCACTCATCTGTTCCAAAGTATAATCTTTCAGAGTATTACCATAAAACCTAACATTTGTTTCTTTTGTAAAATCATTTGCTGCCATTTTTCCTTCAACTGAATTATCATTGTTATTTATCCTATAATCCACTGATATTTCACCCTTCGAATTATCCAGCTGATAGACTTCGCACCAGGATAATGTAATAACCTCTCTGTTTTGAGAATTTATTTCCTCATTCACAGAATAGGCCATCCAGAGCATACTCTTCTGGTCTCCCCGGGCTTTCTGATATTGTAATGTTATACTTCCGTTTCCAACATCCAGATAATCTATTGTATAATCTGTTCCGTTTGATGAATCCGTCCATTCCTGTCCATTTTTTATCAGATAATCGATTAATTTCTGTACTGCTTCAGGATATTTCCAAGCAGATGACTGTGACTCAGTCGGCTTAACATCTTTTTTCTTAAAAGCAATACTTTTTACCGCGCTGCTTGCCCCTTTCACTGCCTTACCGCTGATTTTTCTGAACGGAACTACTTTATAATAATATGTCTTTCCCTTCTTTACTTTTTTATCTGTGTATTTCAATGTCTTTCCACTTGTAATGATTTTAATCTTACTGTACTTTCCTTTTTTACTTGTAGCACGATAAATGTAGTAACCTGATGCTCCATTGGTTTTTTTCCAACTTACAGAAACGGTATTATTTTTAATCTTCAACGAAACAGTCGTATTTAATTTTCCGGATAAACCTATTTTATCGTATCCACTGTAAACTTTCTTACCGTCAATAAGCTTATAAGCTTTAACAGTATAGGAATATTTATAGCCTGCCTTTGTATCCTTATCTTTATAGACTAATCCAGTTGTAGTTTTCACTGATTTCCATTTACCTGAATTTACTTTTCTATAAACCTGATAACCATCAGCATTTGAAACTGTACCCCACTTAAATGTAATGGCATTATACGCTGGAATAATGTTCTCTAATTTAGGCATTTTCGGCTTCTCTGTCGGTGTTACTGTTGGTTCCAGTGTCGGTGTTTCACTTGGCTCAGGGGTTACTGTTGGAGTCGCTGTTGGCTCCGGTATCGGTGTCTCACTTGGCTCAGGGGTTACTGTCGGTGTTGGTGTCGGTTTCTCAATGATTGTTGTAGTTTCAAACAAATCTTGTTCTTTTGTTGCTCTAATCTCTCCCCCATCATTAGATGTCAACTTATAATTTTCAACATTTGTCATCAGTTCGCCATTAATATACTGAGAATACTCCATATCCTGACTTAACGGTATCTGAATGAATTCACAATTTCTGTAATCATAATTATTCGTCAACTGATCATAAATACTAATGTCCATAGTTCCAGTACCTGTAGCTTTATAAACCAATTGATAAGTATCATTAAACAACTGAACGTATTTATCATCGCCAACTGTCCATAATGCCACACCATCCCCAAAAATGGATGCCTTATCTGAAATAATACTTCCTACCAAAACATTATTTGAATTATATACATAGATATCCACTGGACATTTTGCCACTGCTTTTTTTGATGGATAAATCAATAAATCAAATAATTTTGATGAAAATTTATCCTTCAATTTCGATTCATAAAATCTCTTTAAAACCATCTGGATTGGTTTTTCCAAACCATATTTAGCACCTTTGCTGGCAATACTGTCTATACTGCCTTCTATGATTTCATTAACAAGCTTATCTGCATCGCTTCCCCATACCTTTTTATATGCACTTTTTATGGAGGATTCAGCAACTTTCCATAAGCTCTGGCAGAAATCATCCAGATTCGCTTCATTGATCATTCCTTTGGCACAACTTATCTCTTGCAACTTTTGATTTGGTTTCGAAACCATCCACATTTTTGTAGTGATGCCACCATTAATTCCAAATTTTTTACCACTATATGAATATACATCCACCTTACAATCAAATCTAAACTGATACAATTGATTATTCAGTCCCTGAACCACTACATCTATAGGAACTTCCTTACTTGCTATGCCAAATTTGGGCTTTTCATATCCCAAAAATACCTGCATAATTCTTTCAGCAACTTTCTCTGAAAAACCTGAAGCTGTAAAATATTCTTTTGAAACATTTGCCATAGCAATTTCTGAATAAATTAACAACTTTAACGCTTCAAACTGATTATGTCCAATATATGTTTCAATATTCGGGTCAAGTACCATTTTATCACTAAGGTCTGTAAAAGCATCTACTGCATCTGCTAAAGACTGTTCCGCATTTTTTTCTGCTTCCTGCTCTGCTATTTCCTCTCCTGATTTCTGTGTTTTCAAATCATTTTTATAATTTACATTCAAAGCAGCACTACCACTTACCACATCTCCTTTTGTATCATTTCCACTAGCCGTAGCGAAAATTTCTCCGGAATACATATTGCCGTCATTCGGTTTCCACCAGGTCACTCCCTTTTTAACTAAAGTCAACTTAACTGTTATCGTTTCACCTTTGGCAATTGACTGATCCATATTCAATTTATATGTATAATCAGAACCTATATTCGTTACCCCTGAAGCGTCCTTTATCTTAAACATCTTCAGATTTTTCAGATCTACACTAATTTCATTTAAATGAGTCCAGTCTGTAAGATTGCTAATTTTTACATTAACTTCTACTTCTTTCTCATTATATCCATCCTTCGTCCAATGCAGAGTCTTTTCTTTCGTTTTATCTCCAAATGCTGCTTCCATTTGCAAGGACTTTACAGAACTGCTCTGTTTACCAACTGATATCTTAAATTTCTGTCCATTAGGACTTGTACAGGTTATCTCACTTGACTCGTTCCCATCCCCAATAGGAGTAAACGTACAAATCAAATCTGCTGTCTTTCCATCATCCGAGATTTGGTATTCCGTTTTATCAATTTTCACATATGTTCCAGCTAAATAAGAACCAGTGTCCTGAACTTTTAATCTTTTCATAAAGCTTTCCAGATACTGTTTATTTCCGTTTTTCAACTGCACAGAACATATGGTAACTGCTGTTTTCTCTGAGATGTTAAATGTAGAATTTTTACTTTGCAATTTCGGTTCTACATTAATGGTCACACTCGCAGTTCTGCCATCCTGTGTAGTTCCGGTTATAGTGACTTCACCTATGTCATAAGTTAATAAATTGATCCAGCCAAATGCACTGTTGCCATCAGCGCTGTCTATTAGCCCTGTTGTATTTTTATCTATTTCTGCGATAGCAGGGTTACTTGATTTCCAGGTAATTGCTTTCTCCTCATTTGCCACACTGCCTGGAGTTGATGCTTCGAAATCTACGGAAATTGAATTTTGATTTCCAAGAATAGCAGGGGATTTGATGCTCAAATTGAATTTTTTATTTGTAGATACTGTGCTATTATAGTGGATTGCTGCTTCCAATAATTGTCGATTACCACATGTGCTAATAGTTACTTTCTCCCACTGTGTTTTGTTTCCAGCGTAATATACGTCAGTTATATTGCAACCAGAAAACGCATAATCCCCAATAATCGTTACACTGTTCGAGATTTCTATGCTATTTAAACTACTGCAATTCATAAACGCCCAATCCCAAATACTCGTTACACTATTGGGGATTTTTATGCTGTTTAAACTACGGCAACCATAAAACGCCCAATCTCTGATACTCGTTACACTGCTCGGGATTTCTATGCTGTTTAAACTATTGCAGCCAGAAAACATATTATCCCCGATACTCGTTACACCGTTCGGGATTTCTATTCTGTTTAAACTACTGCAACCAGAAAATACACCATCCCCGATACTCGTTACACCGTTCGGGATTTCTATTCTGTTTAAACTACTGCAACCAGAAAATACACCATCCCCGATACTCGTTACACTGTTCGGGATTTCTATTCTGTTTATATTGCAACCAGAAAACGCATAATCCCCGATACTCGTTACACCGTTCGAGATTTCTATTCTGTTTAAACTACGACAACCCCAAAACGCATGATCCCCGATACTCGTTACACTGCTCGGGATTTCTATTCTGTTTAAACTACTGCATTTATAAAACGCATTATCCCCAATACTCGTTACACTGTTCGGGATTTCTATGCTGTTTAAACTACTGCATTCACAAAACACACCATACCCGATACTCGTTACACTATTCGGGATTTCTATGCTGTTTAAACTACTGCATTCATAAAACGCATTATCCCCAATACTCGTTATACTATTCGGGATTTCTATGCTGTTTAAACTACTGCATTCATAAAACGCATTATGCCCGATACTCGTTATACTATTCGGGATTTCTATGCTGTTTAAACTACTGCATTCATAAAACGCATAATCCCCGATACTCGTTACACTGTTCGGGATTTCTATACTGTTTAAACTGTGACAAAGATAAAACGCATAATCCCCGATACTCGTTACACTGTTCGGGATTTCTATGCTGTTTAAACTACTGCATTCGCCAAACGCATAATCCCCGATACTCGTTACACTGTTCGGGATTTCTATGTTGTTTAAACTACGGCAACCATAAAACGCATTATCCCCAATACTCGTTACACTGTTTGGGATTTCTATGCTGTTTAAACTATCACAACAATAAAACGCACTACCCTCGATACTCGTTACACTGTTCGGGATTTCTATGTTGTTTAAACTACTACATTCACGAAACGCATAATCCCCGATGCTCGTTACACTGTTCGGGATTTCTATACTGTTTAAACTATGACAAAGATAAAACGCATAGTCCCCGATACTCGTTACACTGTTCGAGATTTCTATGCTGTTTAAACTACTGCATTCGCCAAACGTATAATCCCCGATACTCGTTATCCCTTTTTTTATAATTATGGTCTTTATCTCATTTAATGAATGTCCACAACCCTTTACTGATGTTCGGGTAATCATCCCACTTCCACTAATGGTAAGTGTCCCATTATCAAATGATACTTTTACATTTTCGTCTGATGTGTCACCGGATGCCATTGCAGGTACTTCTGATTCTTCTGTCAGATCTTTTTCAGGAGAATCATCTTCCAAGTCTTCTGTTTCTGTTTGCTCGTCAGAAAATGCTTCTTCATTACCATTTTCAGAGGAATCTCCATATTCCTCATTCACTCCATCTGTGAATTCTGTTGCCCATGATATGCCTGCTGATTGTATCACCATGATTCCTGCAAGCATAAGTGCCATTAGTTTTCTCTTCATACGCACCCTCTCCTTCTTATAATAATCACTTTTTCTCAGTTCAGTATTTCACTTTCTTATATAAAAAATTTTTGTTCACCAAACGGGTGAATTAAAAATATAGAATAAAAAGCGTCTCAAAGCCTTGAATTACTATGAATTCAATGGCTTTCCGACAAAATAAGTTTCACGGATTGAGGTTTTATTTATATCTTACCGTTTTTGATTCGCCTTTTTGATCTATGATATATGCAGAATCCTTATAAAAGCTATATACTATACCTGAATATTTCTTTCCAACTGCCGATTTTTTTCCAGTTTTTATATTATATTTCCAAATCTGTGAATATGGCTTAGATGTTGTTCCTGAAAAGCTAGCATAGTATATCAGATTCTTTTCTCTTGTAGTTTCAGTCGTCACCATCTTGCTTACCAATCTAAATTTCTGAGAAACAGGATCTAATATGTATATACTATGAGGATAACAATTATATTTTCCTGAAAACTCAGAATACCCAGAATATGTGTCCCCTACAAAAATATATCTCCCATCTGACAATGAGCCCGTTCCAATAACATCATTTTTGTTATAAACAGGGTAAGCAATTCTTTTAGATGTAATCTTTTTTGTCTTCAGATTATAGGCATATAAATATTGTTTTCCAGATCCCATTGTGTGTAAATAAAAATTATTCTTCGAATATCCCACCAGATCACAATTTTTATTTATCGTACACAATTTTTCTGTTTTTCCTGTTTTGATGGTATATTTATATAAACTTACCTTCGTAGGTACCCTCTTATTACCCGAAGCATAATAAAAAATCTTTCCATCTGTCCATGCACCGGTACAAATCTTTTGTGTAAGGCGAACAGTTTCTCCATTCATCGGTTCATAAAACAACTGAGGTGCTGAATTTGCATAAGAAAGATATGCCTGTCCACTTTCAACTTTTAAATAAGCCATTGTTGGCACTTGCTGATATGTGGGTGACTTTGCATTTACAGAAATCAACTGTAATCCCAGTACACTGATGATTGTTAAAAATAACACTACTGTTTTTCTTATAAAAGCATTCTTTTTCATATCTCTTGTCCTCGCTTTTTAAATGGATAAATGTCTGGCAACAGTACCATCAATCGTTTCACATAACACTACTGCCCTAATTATTATCTACTCTAATAGAAACATAGGCATTATTTTTAGTATTCTTTAACTTGATAAAAAGTGCCATGAAATCCTTTGGAAGCTTTTGTCCTTTTTTTATGGAATACATTTTTATGCTTCCGTTGTTAGCATTAACAAATCTGCTGTATTCTATCTTTTCTACTTTATATCCTGCTTTCAGACTATAGGTCAGCTTTCCACTCAGTCTGCTTACAACTCCATATAAGCTTGGTTCCGGTTCTTTTGCATAATAGGAAGCCAGGTTCTTTTTTCCGATTTTCAGCGTTTTAAATGGATTTGCATATTTTACAAATGTATAGGTGCAGGTTTTTTTATATGTTTTTCCATTTACTTTTACAATAACATTAACCTTAGCTGTTCCTTCCTTGATTCCAGTTACCTGATAAAATGCATTTCTTTTCGCACCACCATCACTGCCAGATACACGTGAAAACACCATCATTACTTTAGGATTACTGCTTACCGCAGAGATTTCTATGTTTTCACGATTATAATATACCGGTGTAGAATAATTAGTTACATTGCCTATGCTACACCCCAATGTAACTTTCATCTTTGTTGGCATCTTCGCCAATGGATTCTTCTGTGCTGCCCAGACATTTACGGACATGACAAGCATTGCTACTACTGCCGCAAGAATCATTACTAATACATTTTTCTTTCTCTGCATAATTTTTTCCTCCTTGATTTGTGAGTTTTTATTATGTGAATTGACAGTTACTTTCCAACTCTGTCAAGACCCCTCATATTTTTTCAGCATCCTGCTGAAGCATTCAGGTGTCATATTCAGATAAGATGCTATATCTTTTTTGTTCACCTTTTTTTCCAGCCCCGGATAGGTTTCCAGGAAATATTCATACCTCTGTACCGGATTACAGGTAAGAATCATTTTTCTGTATTCATATTCCCTCATAGATGCCACACTCTGCATCCGATTACAGACCAGAGCAATTTCTATATTCTCCATAGCCAGCTTTCGAAGAACATCCGCTGATATCCTTACAATTTCACAGTCCGTTATCAGCTCCACTGTCAGGAAAGAGGTTATCTGCTTGTCCAGATTCATAATCCCTACCAAAGCTTCCCCCGGAAAATGCGCAAAACAGTGAACCTGTTTTTTTCCATCCGATTTTTCATAATATGACTTTACAAGACCACCCTTTTTATACAGAAAAGAAATCGCATCTACCTTCTCATTCTCTTTCATCAGCAAAGTTCTTGCCTTCAAATTACAAATTTCCGAATTCTCCGCCAACACCTCCAGCACAGCTTCCGATTTTATTCCTATCACATTATGAAAAAAATCTTTCAGTTTTTCCTCTTCATTTTCCCTTTTTCTTTCATCACTCATATTTTTTCCTTTTTACACACTCAAAATCAACAGATAAAACCATATTATTTCAAGTCATTGTTTGTCCTGCTCCTTTGCAAGCAAGACTTTCTCTAATTATACTTTATTGTCTGACAAATAGCAATTCCACCACTTGATTCAAATCAAGTAATCAAAAATATTTTTCCCAAACATACCCTTCCCACTCAAAAAAGGGCGCTGCCCAAGCAACCGCCCTTTCGTTAAATCACATCTTTTTTAGAAATTATATTCTGTCAAGCGAATATTCGCAATCCGCTTGACTCTGAACTTCTTCATCCCATACTTCACAACCTACCCAACCAGGCAAACCCGCAAAGTTAATACACTTCTCCACACCACAATCCCGGCGCTCCAAAAAAGGAAGCGCAAGGGTGGAGTCCAGAGGAGGGACAGCGCTTTCTGTCCTTCCTCTGGGAACCTTCCGTCCCAGAAAGAGTTTATTTAAAATATTCCACACCAGACTCGAATATCTTAATATCCTGCTCACCATAGATATTAATAGCAACACCGTCCCCGCGACGTTCGCTATGTGCCATCTTACCAAGGATACGTCCATCCGGGCTGGTAATACCTTCAATGTTCATATAAGAACCATTGACATTCCATTCCTCATCAACACTGAGCTGTCCATCCGGAGTTACATACTGAGTTGCAACCTGTCCGTTTGCAAACAGCTTCTGCAGCCATTCTTCATTTGCAACGAAACGTCCTTCACCATGTGAAGCCGGGTTACAGTATACACCGCCAAGCTGTGCCTTCTGCAGCCAAGGAGATTTATTACTAACAACCTTCGTATAAACCATCTTGGAAATATGGCGTCCGATAGTATTAAATGTCAGTGTAGGAGAATCTGCTTTCTGTCCGCAGATTTCACCGTAAGGTACAAGACCAAGCTTGATCAGAGCCTGGAATCCGTTACAGATACCAAGTGCCAGACCATCTCTCTCATTAATCAGCTTCATAACAGCTTCTTTGATCTTCGCATTCTGGAATGCAGTTGCAAAGAATTTCGCAGAACCATCCGGTTCGTCACCTGCGGAGAATCCGCCCGGGAACATGATGATCTGTGCCTGATCGATTGCTTTCTCAAAAAGCTCTACAGAGTCATGGATATCTTCAGCAGTCAGGTTCTTGAATACTTTTACATCCACCTCTGCACCTGCACGCTCGAATGCACGTGTGCTGTCATACTCGCAGTTTGTTCCAGGGAATACAGGAATAAATACACGAGGTTTTGCAACTTTGTTCTTGCATACATAGATGCTGTCTGCACGATAAAGCTTCTCATCTCTGTCAGCTGCCTCTTTATCATTCTCAGAAGAAACTGTCTTAAATACTTTTTCCAGAGTACCTTTCCATGCATTTTCAGCTTCGTCTACAGTGATCACTGTATTTCCATAGGAGAAGTTACCGTCAGCAGTTACTTCACCGATCACTGTATAAGTAATGGAAAGCTCTCCAACCTTACCATCCGGAACTTCCAGGATAATATCGCCAAATCCAGGTGCAAAGAAATCTCTCGGATCAAGGTTATGCTCAATCTTTACGCCCATGCCATTACCAAATGCCATCTTTGCAACTGCTGCTGCAATACCATGGCGGTCAAGTGCATAAGCAGAAACAACTTTGCCGTCCTGCATATCTTTGTGAAGTTTTTCATACTGATCCATGATTCCTGCATAATCCGGCAGATCATACTGATTCTTCGGTGCACGGAGCCATACCAGTTTGTTTCCTGCTTTCTTTAATTCCGGTGTGATCACATCCTGGATCTTCGCAACGTCAACAGCGAAAGATACCAGTGTCGGAGGTACATCAATATCATTAAATGTACCGGACATACTGTCCTTACCACCGATAGATGGAAGCCCAAATCCCATCTGTGCTGCATAAGCACCGAGAAGTGCTGCGAAAGGCTGGCTCCATCTCTTAGGATCTTCTGTCATACGACGGAAGTATTCCTGGAATGTGAAACGGATTTTCTTATAGTCACCACCTGTAGCCACGATTCTTGCAACGGACTCTGTCACTGCATAAGCAGCTCCGTGATATGGGCTCCAGGAGGATAAATACGGATCAAAGCCATAGCTCATCATGGTTACAGTATCTGTTTTACCATTCTGTACCGGAACCTTTGCTACCATGGACTGAGTCTCTGTAAGCTGATATTTACCACCGTATGGCATAAATACACTGCCTGCTCCGATAGAACCGTCGAACATTTCCACAAGTCCTTTCTGAGAGCATACATTTAAGTCTGCCAGAGTTTCCATCCATTTAGCTTTTACATCAGCTACATCCGGGCGCTCTTCAAAGAGGTTGCCTTCTTTGTTAGGGATTTCTACTTCTACAGTTGTCTCCTGATGTGCACCGTTAGTGTCAAGGAATGCACGGGAAATATTTACGATTTCTTTTCCTCTCCATACAAGTACCAGACGAGGATCCTCTGTTACAACTGCAACCGGAATTGCCTCCAGGTTCTCTTCATTTGCATAGCCAAGGAAAGTATCTACATCTTTCGGGTCAACTACTACAGCCATACGTTCCTGAGATTCGGAGATTGCGATCTCAGTTCCGTCAAGACCTGCATATTTCTTCGGAACCTTGTCAAGGTCTACTCTAAGACCTGCTGCCAGCTCACCGATAGCAACGGAAACACCGCCTGCACCAAAGTCATTACATTTCTTGATAATATGGCTGACTTCTTCACGACGGAACATACGCTGGATCTTACGCTCAGTAGGAGCATTACCTTTCTGTACCTCAGCACCGCACACTTCAATAGAAGCTTCTGTATGAACCTTGGAAGAACCTGTAGCACCACCGATACCGTCACGTCCTGTACGTCCTCCAAGCAAGATAATGATATCTCCCGGATCAGAGTTCTCACGGATAACCGCACGTCTTGGAGCAGCACCCATAACAGCACCGATCTCCATACGTTTTGCCACATAATTTGGATGATAAACTTCTTTTACATAGCCTGTTGCAAGACCGATCTGGTTTCCATAGGAGCTGTAGCCATGAGCTGCGCTTCTTACCAGTTTCTTCTGCGGAAGTTTACCCTTGAGAGTTTCTTTTACAGAAACAGTAGGATCTGCCGCACCAGTTACACGCATTGCCTGATATACATAGGTACGTCCTGAAAGCGGGTCGCGGATCGCACCGCCAAGGCAGGTAGCTGCACCACCGAATGGCTCGATCTCAGTAGGATGGTTATGTGTCTCATTCTTGAAGTTGATCAGCCATTCCTCTTCTTTACCGTCTACGTCTACAGGAACTACAATACTGCAGGCATTGATCTCATCAGATTCTTCCTGGTCAGCAAGCTTTCCTTCTGCTTTCAGTTTCTTCATAGCCATCAGAGCCAGGTCCATCAGGCAGACAAATTTGTCCTTACGGCCCTTGTAAAGTTCTTCTCTGTCAGCAAGATATTTGTTGTAGGTATCTACGATCGGTGCTTTATAATCACCTTCGTCAAATTTTACATCTGTCAGTTCTGTGGAGAAGGTTGTGTGACGGCAATGATCAGACCAGTATGTATCAAGTACACGGATTTCTGTCATGGACGGGTCACGTTTCTCTTCTTCTTTGAAATAATGCTGGATATGCTGGAAATCCTTGAATGTCATTGCAAGATTTAAAGAATCATAAAGTTCCTTTAATTCTGCTTCCGGCATTTCCTTAAATCCGTCAAAAATCTTAACATCTTCCGGTTCCGGGAAAACAGTTACCAGTGTTTCCGGTTTCTGCAGACCTGTCTCACGGGAATCTACAGGGTTGATGCAGTGATGCTTGATAGCATCAAATTCTTCATCTGAAATAGTTCCTTCAATTACATAAGTAGTTGCGGAACGAGTGATAGGCTGTGCATTCTCATCCAGGAACTGTACACACTGAACAGCAGAATCTGCTCTCTGGTCAAACTGTCCCGGTAAAAATTCTACAGAGAAGATGCGGGAGCCTTCTGCTGCCTCAAAATTCTCCAGATATAAATCATCTACAGGTGGCTCTGCAAAAACAGTTTTGCATGCTTTATCAAAAACTTCATCAGAAATATTTTCTACATCATAGCGGATCAGCACACGTACTGCTGTTACGGATTTAATTCCCAGATAGCTGCTGACTTCATGTTTTAATTCCTTTGCCTGTACAGCGAAGGCCGGTTTCTTTTCTACATAGACACGTCTTACGTTACTCATAGAAACTCCTTTCTTATGTATGCATTGTTTTAAAAATGCTTGACTATTGCTTCTTTTATAGTATCATAGGAAATATCATTAGTAAAATTAATATATCTTATATTTTTTATTAATACAATTAATTAATCACCGTTCACACTCCACTGTCGACGAGATATTGGGGAATGAATATGCCAAAATCCCGAGACATACAATCTAAAGTTCCATTGCTGTCGACAATTTGTATCATCACATTATTTTATGAAAGGATTTATTTCTATGGATATTAATCTTGAACTATACAAAGTATTCTACTATGTTGCCACCACCCTCAGCTTCTCAGAGGCCTCCCGCCAGCTTTTTATCTCCCAGTCAGCAGTCAGCCAGTCCATTAAAACTCTGGAAAAGAAGCTAAATCATCCTCTTTTTATCCGCAGTACCAAGAAAGTATTGTTAACTCCTGAAGGAGAACTTCTGCTCCAGCATGTAAAACCGGCTCTCCAGCTTCTGGACGAGGGAGAATCTCTCCTGTCAGGAGACAATCTGCTGAAAGGCCAGTTGCGTATTGCTGCCAGCGATACGATCTGCCGGTATTTTCTCATTGATTATCTTCAGAAATTCCATCAGACCTACCCGGATGTCCGTATCAAAGTCACAAACAGTACCTCCATCGGCTGTGCAGAGCTTCTGGAGAAAGGTCAGGCAGATCTGATTGTATGCAACTGTCCTAATTCCAGACTTGGCAGTCATTTTCAGACACGTGTGCTAAAAGAATTCCACGATGTATTCGTTGCCAATACGGATTACTTTCCTGTACACACTGTTCAGACCGAACTGCAGGAGCTTCTGAACTATCCAATCCTGATGCTTTCCCCCAAAAGTACCACCAGTGAATATCTGCGAGAGGCATTCACAGCACATAATCTCAAGCTTCTTCCTGAAGTAGAGTTAAACAGTAATGACCTGCTTCTGGATCTGGCACGGATTGGACTGGGGATTGCCTGTGTTCCTGATTATATGTTAAAAGAAAATGATCAGCTGACACCGCTCATGTTAAAAGAGCCTCTTCCCGGACGTCAGCTTATACTTGCCCAGCATGACAGTCTTACTGTCTCTCAGGCTGCTGAACGCTTTATTGAAATGTTTACTTCCATATGATCATCATACTCATCAAAAAATTTCCTTCGAAAATACTACAGATAATTTTTTACAGGATTTTCATACTATAAAATTTCCATACTATGAAATTTCTATGCTGCAGTTGCAAAGCCTTTGTACAATAAAAGAAGTTCTCACTCAGTACTGAAACAACAATTTTTGTAATCGCGTTTCTTACTGAATGAGAACTTCTTTTTCTTATTTCGGCATTACAGCCAGTGCATCAGTAATATACTGATTATCGATTGCTGCAAAGAATCCGCCGTCTGCCTTGGTTGCATAATCCATATCAATCGGCATTTTTCCAAGTACAGGAACCTTCAGCTCTGCTGCGATCTCATCAATATGGCTCTCACCAAAGACTTTGATCTCTTTTCCGCAGTCCGGACATTTCACATAGCTGTAGTTCTCTACGATTCCAAGTACCGGTATCTTCATCATCTCAGCCATATTAAAGGCTTTCTTAACGATCATCTTAACCAGATCCTGAGGTGATGTTACGATCACGATTCCTTCGATTGGCAGAGACTGGAATGCTGTAAGCGGAACATCACCTGTTCCAGGAGGCATATCCACAAACAGATAGTCTACGTCGCCCCAGATAACATCTGTCCAGAACTGTTTTACCATATTTGCAAGAACCGGACCTCTCCAGATTACAGGAGTATCCTCTGTAGGAAGCAGAAGGTTGATGGACATTACCTTGATCCCGTTTTTTGTGATCATCGGGTAGATACCTTCATCATTTGCCATTGCTGCACCCTTTAATCCATACATTTTCGGAATGGACGGTCCTGTGATATCCGCATCCAGGATACCGACTTTGTATCCCTGTGCTGCCATCATGTTTGCCAGAGAGCCTGTTACGAAGGATTTACCAACTCCACCCTTTCCGCTGACAACCCCGATCACATGTTTTACATTTGACTGAGCATTCATTTCTGCCTGAAAGCTCTGCTGTTTCTTGCTGCTTGAACAACCTTCGCAGCTTGCTTTGTCGCATGAAGTGTTGTTACATTCTTTTGCCATAATTAATCTTCTCCTTTATATTTACGCACTGCTGTACTGACAAAATATTGTTACTGTTCACTCCGTTCACAGTAACGCAACCAAAATTCATTCCAGATTGCCTACGGCAATGGAATTTTGGCTTGTATGTCTCGGGATTTTGGCATATTCATGCCAAAACACCTCGCGGGATAGTGGTGTGTGAACAATAACAAAATATTCTCTATTGCCAGTGTGGAGCGTGTCTGAAAAATCATTTCCACAAATTGTGACACACATCTTGCGTAAAGCATTTTTCAAACAAGCTCCAGAGTACGCATATTACTTTACAAATCTGTCAATTGCTACCTCAAGTTCTTTAATTGCCTCTTTATCACCATGTTCCACTGCATCTACGATACAGTGTTCGATATGATCCTGCAGAATGATCTTACCTGTATTATTGATAGCAGATTTCACTGCTGAAAGCTGTATCAGAACTTCCGCACAGTCTCTTCCGTCCTCTATCATACGTTTGATAGATTCCATATGTCCGATTGCTCTGGACATACGATTCAGCACTGCCTTTGTATGCGCATGACTGTGATGATGCCCATGCTCCCCATGAGAATGTTCAACTACCGTCCCATCCTCCAGTACATGCGTATGTGTCTTTTGTTCCTCGGCCATAACATTCCCCTTTCTCTTTCAGAATATCCGATTCTTTACCGCTTATCTGTCTTTATATCCTCACACACTGTCTGTGGCTTTCCTGCTTACAGCACTTCCGTACAGCGTAAATGATATTATACCACATTTGTCAAATTTCTGTAAAGGAGCAACGCTGTTTTATTTGTGAAGTCATAATATCAAAAATAATGGTTCCATCCTCCAGGACAGTTTTTTCATAGGAAACTTCTTTTCCTTTGAATTTATTTCTGATATATTCTTCCGGATCCTCAAGTTCCAGCTCTTCCACAAAAACATCACGCATCTGATTCCGCGGACATTTATTAAAAATTTCCCATATCAGTTCATATTCTTTCATATTCCATCTCCAGTCCGTAAGACGGATATTCACAATCCGTTTCACTATTTAAGCCCCAGCTCGCTGCTTATTTTTTCGCAGCCCTCTTCGGCTGATTTACGGCAATCTGCACAGATTGTCCTGCGGTTTTTCCCAACCAGTCTGAGACTATTATAATTATTTTTAGATTTTTTGTCAAAAATAATTGCATGAAGACGAATTATAGCGTATCATAGTCTATAATTATCAAAACAGCAATGTTACTGTTCATTTTGCAGCCTGATGTTTTTTTGAATTCTGCATATTCACAGTAACTGTAACTATTCAGTACTTTCGGGAAGCAGTGTACCGGATAGTTACCGACAGCTACAAACTAATTACATATATAAAGGAGAGAAATCTATGAAGCTTTTAAAAGACCGAATTCTTAAGGATGGAGTTGTAAAACCGGGAAATATTTTAAAAGTAGACAGTTTCTTAAATCATCAGATGGATATTACCCTCATCAATGAAATCGGCAAAGAATTCAAACGCCGCTTCTCCGACTGTCCAATCACTAAAATCCTTACAATTGAAGCATCCGGTATCGGTATCGCCTGTATTGCTGCACAGTACTTTGATGTACCTGTAGTTTTTGCCAAGAAAGCACAGAGCGTGAATCTGGATGGAGAAATGTATACAACTAAAGTAGAATCTTTCACTCATAAGAAAGTATATGATGTGATCCTTTCCAAGAAGTTTCTCGGACCTGAAGATCATGTACTTCTGATTGATGATTTCCTTGCTAACGGATGTGCACTTCTCGGCCTGATCGATATTGTTAAGAAATCAGGGGCAACTCTTGAAGGAGCCGGTATTGTTATTGAGAAAGGATTCCAGCATGGCGGTCAGGAGATCCGCGATATGGGAATACGTCTTGAATCTCTTGCCATTGTTGATTCCATGACAGACGATTCCTTAACCTTCAGAGATTAACTATAAAAGGATGGGAAAACCCATCCTTTTTTTGTTCTATGAATTCTTTATTTTTTCTGATCTGATGTTTTCTCCACTTTTGAGTTATCTTCGGAATCATAGATCAGATTTTCTCTCGTTTCACCTTCTGATTTATCTTCTGTTTCGGGAGTTGGTGTCACTTCTTTTGAATCTTCCTCTGAGGCTGTCTTTAATGTCACTTTCGGCACAGGTGTTGCCTCTGGCGCAGGTGTCACCTCCGGTGTCGGTGTGGGATCAGGAGCGATCTCATCTTCCGTATAAGTTCCGTTATCCACAAGAATCTGATAATTATCCTTGTCGATCATCTGTGCTCCACATGTAAAAGTTCCCACAATCTTTACTCCGTTATCATACTGTGAATAATCTTTTACGTCAACTTTCTCTCCTGTCAGATAGTCAATGGCCATCTGTGCTCCGCCCTTAGCCAGTTCCTTACGGTCCATAAACATGGTAAATGACATTTTACCTGCTGCAATATCCTTTACTGCCTGTGCCTCACTGCCATATCCTGTGATCATCGGCCATTCATCACTTCCCGGTTCCAGACCACTGTCACTTAAAATTTCCTCTGCAGCATAAGCAAATCCGTCATATGCAGTACAGATAATATCCGGAGCCTTCTCCTCTGCATAAAACTCACTTATAATCGAATCAAGTTTTGTCTTTGCAGATGTCTCGCTCCATCTCATGATTCCTGTATCATCAAATGACGTATTTCCGGATTTACATACAAGTGTTCCATCATCCAGATATTCCTGAAGCCCTTCCTGGATTCCATTACACAGAAACAGTGTAGCATTGTCATCCGGAGATCCCATGAGAAATTCTATTGTATAAGACTTCTTATCCTCTCTGGCTTTATCCAGATCCATTTTTTTGATAATTTCTTTGGCAATATCCTTTCCTATTGCTCTGGTATCATAAGTTGCATAATAATTGATATCCGCAGTATCCCGGATCAGACTGTCATAGGAAATAACCGGTATTTCCTGCTCTTTGGCAGTTTTCAGGATATCTGTCAGACCATAGGAATCTACCGGATCAATGATCAGGGCAGAAACCTGCTCATCAATAAATTCCTGAATCTGGGAAATCTGAAGCGCAGGATCGCCGCCGGCATTCTTCACATCTGCCTCATATCCTCCATCTTCAATCTGCGAAGTCATCTCTTCGCTGTCAATTTTTGCATCCTCATCGTCATCAGAAAGAAGCACACCTATCTTTCCGGCAGAAGCTTCCGTTACCTCAGCATCTTCCTCTGATTCATCATCTGAATCTTTGCCTGAAGAATCTCCGTCTTCTTCCTCCTTCACTGATGTCTCTTTATTGTCTTCGTCTGATTTTGCACTGTCTCCTGCCTTGCTACTGTCATCGGCATCAGAAGCGTTTTTATTTTCTGCCTCTACTTTTTCACCTTCCTCAGTTACTTCGCCTACGCCCTCTTCTTCTACCTGGGCGCTTTCATTTGCTGCTTCTTTTGCCTCATTCTTCCCGCAGGCAGACAGGAACATGGAGGATACCATTATTCCAAGCAGAATAGCTGTTGCTCTTCTTTTCATAATACGATCCTTTCTGATATCATATTTATTTATCAATTCCCTTATAATCTTTTGCAATGTTCTTCAGATAATCCCGATAGGCAACGGCTGCTTTCTTTGGTTTCAGAATATGTACATTTCTTCCCATAGAAGTCAACCATCCAAAAAATGCCTTATCAACCACAACCTCAACAGTTACAATAAAATTATCCTCCCCCTTTATTTTGCAGAAAATCTCCGAGCCAAAGGTACGCTGGATTTTTTTCTTTGTAGAATTCTGACATACAAGCCTGATTTCTTTTATATTCTCTCCTGTTTGGGAGGGTGTCGGAGCACTGATCTTTGCAGGTGCTTCAGATTCTTTTCCAATCTGTTCCTGCACATTTTCAGATTTCTCTCCTGTTTCGCCATCCGGCTGATGTATTATCGTATTATCCGCTTCTGTTTTATCTGAAGCGGATTTTTCCTCATAATATCCGCCTTCCCGTCCTCTTCTGTAATGTATATCCATTCCAAAATCACGCAGGGTTTCCATATCATCATAAATACTCTTTCGCTCAGCTCGAATCCCCTGTTCTTCCAGTTTTGCCAGAATCTCCTGCATGGTGACAGGCTTTTGGCTGGTTGTCTCAGACAGCATTTTCTGCAGATACAGTATTTTTCCTTTTTGATTACATGATTTCGCCATAATTATCCTCTTACAAATCTGTGGTATATATAGTCATTTGCTTCTTTTTCCTGACTGTCATCTAACGGTGTAAGTTCTGTTTCTTTTCCATACTTTCTTTCCAGCGCATGTTGAATGAGCCAGTCTGCAAGCTGCGGATTCTTCGGAAGTAACGGTCCATGCAGATAAGTCCCTATCACATTCTTATATACTACGCCTTCATAGCCTGACTTACCGTCATTTCCTGCACCGTAAAGTACTTTTCCCAGTGGTTTGTTATTATTAATGCAGGTTCTTCCTCCATGATTCTCAAATCCAACGATCGGCATATCAAACAGCTCACTCTGCAGAACGATATTCTGGATCAGACGGCCTTCGCCCTGCTCTGTATACAAGTCTACCAGGTCCAGTCCTTTCATGTTTCCCTGATCTGTTTTGTAATACTTCCCAAGTAACTGATAGCCACCGCAGATTGCAATGACAACGCCGTTATCTTCCACATAAGCCTTAAAATCCGGTTGGATTTTCTGTAGCTTCTCACATACGATCATCTGTTCTCTGTCCGAACCGCCACCCAGAAGTACGATATCAAGCTTCGAGAAATCTATTTTATCATCCAGCTCAAACGGTATGGTCTCAGCCTCAATCCCACGCCACTGGCATCTCTTCATCAGACACTGGATATTACCTCTGTCACCGTAAAGATTCAGAAGATCCGGATATAAATGTCCTATTGTAATTTTCATTATTTCTCGCCCTCCAGTCTCTTCAGAATATTTCTGGTACTGAATAATGCTGTATAGTTTACCAGCACATACAGATTCCCCACTCCGTCCTCTACTCTGTCGCGGATTGCTTTCTCAACATCGCCCTCGAGGACAGACGGGATATCCACATATTTCAGCCGCAGACGCATATCCTGACAGCGGATACCGCTTACAGTAATAGATTTCACTGAATCATTTCCGAGAAGATCAAAGTCAACATCCCAGAGCCAGGAAATATCTGTTCCATCCTGAGCATTATCATTGATCGCAATAATGATGTCCTTCGGTGCCTGATCCTGCATCACTGCGGAAATATTCTGATTAAATCCCGCCGGATTCTTGGCAAGATTTAAGGTTACTCCTGTTCCCTTAATGCGAAACTGCTCCATACGTCCGTTTTCCGGATTAAATCTGCGGAGCATATCCCCGAAATGCTCTCCCGCAAATCCCGCAGTCCTCACTCCCGCATAAGCTGCCAGTATATTATACACATTATAAAATCCCTTATAATTTGCTACAATGTGTTTTCCTTCTACACAAAAGCTAAGCTGGTCGCCTACCTTTACATCCTCCGCATCAAAATCCGGCTTCGGTCTTGCAAATCCGCATTTTGGACAATAATAATCTCCCAGCTGGCTGTAATGATAGAAACGATATTCCAGCTTTTCACCGCATCGCTTACAGAAACGTCCTTCCCTGATTTCATTTGCCGCAGATTTGATTACCGGTTTACCGATACCATAAGTTACATATGGATTCCCGGAATCCATGGCAAGATATGCGGATAATGCATCATCACCGTTTACAATAATCTGCATCTTCGGAACCTTGCGCATCATTTCTTCCAGAATGTTCATAGTGATATCAATCTCTCCGTATCTGTCAAGCTGGTCGCGGAAAAGATTTGTCAGAAGCATATAGTCCGGTTTGATTCTCGGAAAAATATGTCTGGTGGATGCTTCATCGGCCTCAATGCATGCATAGTCCGCATCAATTTTACCATTCCATTTCGAAGCCAGCACAAATGCGGCAACAACTCCATTGAGCATATTGGAACCTGTATGGTTACAGATTACTTTCTGTCCTTCCGCTTCCAGTGCCGCACAGAGCATATTGTTGGTAGTTGTCTTTCCATTTGTACCGCAGGTTGCAAAAATAGCCTTTCGTACCTGTGAGGAAAGCTGTTCCAGAATGTCCGGACAGATCTTAATCGCCACTTTTCCTGCCCAGGTCACACCCTGTCTTCCCATTTTCTTACATACGTATCCTACAAATTTTGCTGCACAGACAGCAATCATTACTCTTATTTTCATTGTGTATGATAATTTCCTTTATAAATATAATCTTTGTTATTGCCGCTTATTTGTTTCAACTCACAGTCGGTAATTTCACAGAGTCTGACGTGTCAACAACATACTGACTGTGGTTTGCCTCATGTCAGTGGGAGATACCGATTTCTCTCCGCCCGCCACTGCCGTTCATTTTCTTATTTGCAATTCATCTACCACCTATAGAGGAGAGAGAATTCTTGCTATATCCTGTTAAAATTCTTTTTCTCCTGATATCTTTACCCTTATTCATTCCGGAACAGCTATAGCTATAATAATCCTCTATGATCATTTCATAATGCCGGCAGAACAACTCAGTTAAACATAGTATCCTGCAGATAGTCTGAGCATACACCTGCCGCACCCTCTTGCATATAATATTGTGCTTCCTTCAGGTCATTCACAGTATAAATATATAACCTGATCCCTTTTTTGTCAAAAATCTCCTGCACATCCTCTGACCAGTATTTATAATAGACTGTAGCTGCCTGAATATTCTTTTCTCTGCAAAATGCCGCAATTTCAGTCAGTTCTTTAATAGAGTATTCCTGCCATAAAGAATAAATATATCCTGGAAAATCGTACAGCAGTGCTGTTCCGGCAAACATTGCCTGGTTATAAATTTCCGGTATGACCTGCCGCATCACATCCGGGACACCGGCAGCCTCTGCCAGTTCAATATAGTCTGCATAATCTTCCACTGTTTTCTGATAATTACGGAGAGAATACTGTTTGGAATCCAGCATCACAAAAGCGTCCGGATAATCGCTCAGCAGAACCAGCAGATCTTCAAATGTTATAGGAGTATATTTTCCATAAATGGGCCGGGATAAGAATTCCTCTGAGGACAGAACTTTCTTTTCATCGCCTTCCCATTGTCCAAGAGACTGATACCAGCTATGGCGGCACACCCATACATTGTCAGATGTCTTCACAAGATCAACTTCAAACAACCTGCACCCCATCTGATAGCCTGCCAGAAAACTCTCTTTTGAATTCAGATAGGTTTTATCACCAATCCCTCCCAGTGCATGTGCGATCGTTTTATAATTTTCCCACTTAAATTCAGGTGTGGTGGCAGATATGGAATAAGCATCATTTCCCCACAGAAACAGTGTAACAGCCAGTAATTCCACCAACAACAAAAACATCCTGATGAAATAACCAAATCCTGATCGTTTCTTTTTCGTATTCTGCCTCAATTTTTCAATCTCCTGCCGGTCATTTGTATTCCTCGCTTATCTTTTGCTCTCGTATTTTGTAACAGTCCAATGTCTTATTTAACACTTCTTCATCAATATGGTTTTTATATACTCTACGATTTTACGCTATCTGGCTCAAATAATCAAGGGTAATAAACGGTTATGTTACAAGGAAGTGATTTCCTATAGCATAACAAAAAAACTGCATATATACGGCATGAACACCATACATATGCAGTCTTATCATCGTCTGGACAAATATAAAATCGAAAATCTGGCTGGATTATACTAATTCGATCAGTACTTCCATTGCAGCATCGCCTTTACGCGGTCCGATCTTAACGATTCTTGTGTAACCACCGTTACGGTCAGCGTATTTTGGAGCGATCTCATCGAACATCTTAGCAACCATATCTACGTCTTTAGTGTTTTTCTTTCTTCCGGCACCCTTTGCAGGTACTTCTTTAACCGGGTAGAAAACTTTCATCATCTGACGACGAGCGTGAAGTCTGGAAGGAGCATCTTTCTTGATCTCTTTCTGTACTTCATCGTATACAGTTTTCTTCTTTCCGTCAACAACTTCTTTTACTCTCTTGCCTTCAGCATCTTTACGAGCAACTTTAGCAGTTACAGTAACAGTTTCGAAGTTATCTTTTTCACGAACAGCCATAGCTACAAGGCCTTCTGCGATTTTACGGATTTCTTTTGCTTTAGCTTCTGTAGTAACAATTTTTCCATGATATAAAAGGCTTGTTACCTGGCTTCTCAGTAATGCTTTTCTCTGGTCAGAAGTTCTGCTTAATTTTCTATATTTTGCCATTTAATTTTCCTCCATCTGTGGGACAGCCGGGCACGCTTGTTCGGTCTTACTGTCCGACTGCTTAGGCATCCCCACCGTATAATATCTCTTTGCTAACTGGTTATTGTTCCCTTAGAGAACCAATAACCTGATCAATTCTTACTCTTCTGCAGGCTGAAGCTGTAAGCCCAGCTCTTTCAGTTTCGCAAGAACTTCTTCTAATGATTTACGTCCAAGGTTACGAACCTTCATCATATCATCAGAAGTCTTGTTACATAATTCTTCAACTGTATTAATACCGGCTCTCTTCAAGCAGTTATAGGAACGAACAGATAACTCAAGTTCATCAATGCTCATTTCCAGGACTTTTTCTTTCTCATTGTCTTCTTTCTCGATCATAACCTCAGCGGTCTTTGCATTCTCGGAAAGGTCAATGAAAAGGCTCAAGTGCTCGCTTAATACTTTTGCTGCAAGGCTTACCGCCTCATCCGGATCAAGTGTACCGTTTGTATACACATCCAGTGTCAGCTTATCATAATCGGTTACCTGACCAACACGTGTATTCTCTACAGTCATGTTGACTCTGTCTACCGGTGTATAGATAGCATCAACTGCAAGTACACCAATCGGCATATCATCAGATTTACCTTTATCAGCACTGATATATCCGCGGCCTTTTGTAATAGTAAGCTCCATAGCAAGTCTGCAGTCCTTGCCACCGTTTAAAGTAGCAATCACCTGATCCGGATTCATGATCTCGATATCCTGATCAGCCTGGATATCAGCTGCAGTTACAACACCTTTTCCTTCACATTCGATGTATGCGGTTTTCGGCTCATTGTCTGTGCTGTGGTTCTTAATAGCAAGGCTCTTCAGATTCATGATAATATCGCTCACGTCTTCTTTTACGCCCGGAATGGAGCTGAATTCGTGAAGCACACCATCAATTTTAACCTGGCTTACAGCTGCACCCGGCAGGGAAGACAGCATAATTCTTCTTAAAGAATTTCCAAGTGTAGTTCCATATCCTCTTTCCAGAGGCTCAACTACGAATCTGCCAAATTTTTTATCTTCAGATAATTCGGTAATCTCGATCTTAGGTTTATTAAAATCAAACACTATAGGGTTCCCTCCTTCTGGGTTAATAAAAGTTTGAGGGGTATTCATTCAAATACTACAATTCAGCGGAAGATAATAATCAACCACTGAATCGTATAAATAATAGAAATATTACCAGGTAATTTTCTATGATATAATCCTATGGATTATTTGGAGTACAACTCGACGATAAGCATCTCGTTTACAGGAACATCAATTGCTTCTCTGTTAGGAAGTTCTTTTACAGTTCCTTTTAAGTTCTCCTGATCTACATCGATCCATTCCGGAACAAGACGTCCGCCAGTTACTTCAAGGATACCTTTGTATCTTTCAGAACCTTTGGATTTTTCTCTGATCTCGATCTGATCACCGGCTTTTACAAGGTAGGAAGGAATGTTTACACATTTTCCGTTTACAAGTACATGCTTGTGGTCAACAATCTGACGAGCTTCTTTTCTTGTTCTTGCAAATCCCATACGGAATACTACATTGTCAAGTCTGCTCTCAAGAAGGATCATAAGGTTTGCACCAGTCTGTCCAGGCATTCTGTCAGCTTTGTCGTAGTAGTTGTGGAAAGGTTTTTCCAGAACTCCGTAGATGAATTTTGCTTTCTGTTTTTCTCTTAACTGTAAACCATACTCAGACATTTTACGATTTGCACGTTTTAACTGTCTTGTGGATTTTTTATCAATTCCTAAATAAATCGGATCCAGGCCAAGGGATCTGCATCTTTTCAGAACAGGCACTCTATTTACTGCCATTTCTCAAATACCTCCTAATATTCTAAATCAATTAGACTCTTCTGCGTTTTGGTGGGCGGCAACCGTTGTGTGGTACCGGAGTTACGTCGCGGATGCTTGTTACTTCCAGTCCGCAAGCCTGAAGGGCACGGATTGCAGCTTCACGTCCAGAACCTGGTCCTTTTACCATAACATCTACAGTTTTCAAACCATGAATAAGTGCAGCTTTTGTTGCAGTCTCAGCTGCCATCTGTGCTGCATAAGGAGTAGATTTTCTTGAACCTCTAAATCCAAGACCACCAGCACTTGCCCATGAAAGAGCGTTTCCTTCATTGTCAGTCAGAGTAACAATTGTATTGTTGAAAGAAGACTGAATATGTGCCTGTCCGTGTTCAACGTTTTTCTTGACACGACGTTTTGCAGTCGCTTTTTTAGTCACTTTAGCCATTTTAAAACTAACCTACACTTTCCTATTTATCAATCAAATATATGTTACAAGAAACACCATGTCCACTAAATTCATTTCCTCGCTTCGCTCGTCATTCATCAAGTGTCCATGCAAGCTTCCTCATAAGATCAGCCTACGCTTATCAGATGTTTAAAGCTTTATTTATTTCTTCTTATTAGCTACTGTTCTCTTAGGACCTTTACGTGTTCTGGCGTTGGTCTTAGTCTTCTGACCACGAACCGGAAGTCCTTTACGATGACGGATACCTCTGTAGCATCCGATTTCCTGCAGTCTCTTAATGTTGAGGGCGATTTCTCTACGAAGGTCACCTTCTACTGTCATTGTTTCATCAATAACTGCGCTGAGTCTCTTTACTTCGTCATCAGTCAAATCTCTGACACGTGTGTCAGGATTAACTTCTGCCTTTGCAAGGATTTTGTCTGCGCTTGGTCTACCAATACCATAAATGTAGGTAAGACCGATTTCAATACGTTTTTCTCTTGGTAAGTCTACACCAGCTATACGAGCCATGTACTGTTTCCTCCATCTTCTACTTTGAAAGTCCTTAATGCCTGTACATCACTTACCCTCGCGAATTCTCTCACTCAAGTAAGGTGAAATGGGATGTATCGGACACATCACTTCCTTATTTCTCAGTTCCTAATTGGGGTGCCTCGGTAAAACACCCAGCTGCAATTGGCGAAAAGCAGCCTTTCCGAATTACTGCGGCCAACGGGCCAACGTTGCCTCTCGGTATTAGGCAATACATGCTAAAACTATCTTAACAGTCTGAACAACCCTTCCGGGCGTCTCACACTGCAGCCGCACGTTACACAAACTTTAAACTGTCAATCAACCCTGACGCTGTTTGTGTTTTGGATTCTCACAGATTACTCTGATAGATCCTTTTCTTTTAATGATCTTGCATTTTTCGCAGATCGGCTTTACAGATGATCTTACTTTCACTGGAAATCCTCCTTCCGTAAATTCATTAAAATCTGCAGTTTTTTGAGCGCACAAATACAATATACTCACGCGTTCGGCTTATATGTTATCACAGCAAAATATAAAATGCAAGCACTTTTTTGAATAAAATCACATTTTTTCATTTTCTCCCCCATTTTTCATACGCAAATATATAAATCTTTTATAACACTTCGCCCATATACGAAAATGTTTTTATAAACAAACAATATTTTCATCAGCACACTAACCTTCAGTATTAAGTATGCATAGCATCTTTAAAAAAAGAAAGAGGCTGCTGCTTCACGAATTTTATCCGTTAAAGCAACAGCCTCTTCTATTATATAAAATCAAAACGGAACTTTTCCATGAGTCTCAGAATATGTATCTACCCGTATATCAATATACCTCCAGGTCATCTCTCCTGCAATACCATCCACAGTTAATCCATTATTTCTCTGAAATGACTTAATAGCACTTTTAGTTTTTGTACCATATATGCCATCTGCTGACCCTGAATTATATCCTAAATAATTCAAACATGCCTGCAAAAGTCTTACATAATATGAGCTTGCACCAGGAACAGTTGCTGTACTATATACAGTTTTACTTCCGCTGGTTGTTGGAATAATTGCCCATACATCTGAATATAAAGAAACATCTGACGCATTCATTATTCCATTAATATAGTTATAGTTAAAAGCATGAAGCTCTTTCGGATCAATATTTTCTTCATTGAGAACTGTCTTCGACATTTCGCTTTCCTCTATCTCCGATATAAAATCATTTTCATTTGCAGTATTATCTACATTATATAGATTTGTTTTTTTATTTTCAGAAATATCCAACTCAGTACCATCAGTAAATATGTTTTCTGAAGCAAATACTGCTACAGAAGAAATAAAAGAAAACATCACTATTGACAGAATCACTGTAAAACTAATAAAATATCTCTTATTATTTTTCATTTTTATATCCATCCTTTCACTAATTTTGCGGTGTCTCAACAATTTCACCTGTTGTTTTTCTGGCAAAATTCCTGTTATATTCATGAAGCTTTTCAATTTCAAGAGCCTCTTCATCTGTTATTTCAGGATACCATTCCCTGTATTTTCTATGAAGATTATAATGCGTTTCTTCAGAGACTGTATCATTAGCTGAAATATTCATTTCTGTCCCATCATCAAAATCAGAAGATATAATGTCTAAATCATTTTTACTCTCTTTGCCAGTATCATAATTATCCACTTCTTCAGTATTAAGATTCTGAAGTTTATAAATTGTCTTTTCGTTTATATTGGATGTATTTCCAGCAGCAAAAACACTAACCACGGATGCAGCAATAATCAGAATAGCTGCAAAAATTGAAAAATATCTTTTTTTATATTTCATAACTCTTTCAATCCTTTCTACAACGGCACTTTTACCAAATCCGTTGAATAACCTAAAATTTTCTGAATAATATTCTGCCATTTCATAAAGTGATAAAGCATATTCTTTTTTCCCCTCATGACCTATATAACTAATTACATTCTCATCACATGCCATTTCAATATCCTTTGACAAATAAAAACATAATAACCACATGAGAGGATTGAACCAATAAATAGATCTCATAAAAAATGACAAAAATTTCACCAAATTGTCCATCCAATAAATATGAAATGCTTCATGAATAATTATATGCTGTACCAGCGATGCATTATTATAATTCATACTTTCAGGTAGTACAATATGGGGTTTTAATATTCCATATGTCACAGGAGTAACAACTCTATCAGATACGCAGATTTTAACCTTTCTTTTTGTAATTTCTTTTAATGTTTGGCTGTTGCAATCTGTAAAAGGTACTGCCTGTGCAAGTAAAACATATCCTTTGTAATATTCATAAAACAAAGTTCCTAAAAAAATAACTGCAACGCTTCCCCATATTATACCTCCAACAACCATCAAATTAATATTTTCATTTTTATTTATAACATAAAAAGAAACTTTATTTTGATTGACAATTGGTAATTTTGTTTTGAAAAAAATAGGTAATTTTACAGGAAGCATGAGCCTCAATAATACAAGCATCCATAATAAGACAAACATTCTCCCGGGAAACAATTTCCATGCAAATTTTCTCAATACAATAATAATCAAGATTAATCCACTGGAATTTAGCAACATTTGGAATATCAACAGATATCACCTCATTCATTTTCATCTAGTAATTTCTTTATTTGTTCTCGTTCTTCATCAGACAAAATTTCTCTATTTAAAAACGAAGCAAATAATTTCACTTTTGAACCTTTAAAAATTTTATTTATTAATTCCTTAGTTTCAAAATATTCTACGTCTTCTTCAGTTATTAGAGGTTTGCACATATAATTATTTCCATAACGTTCAATAGCCCCCTTGGAGATACATTTTTTAATTACAGTATAAGTTGTATTCTTATTCCAGCCTATCTTCTCTGACAAAATGTCCGCTAGCTGTTTAGCTGTTAAGTCACCTTCTTTCCATAAGACTTCCATGACTTTTATCTCTGAGTCAAAAAGTTTGATATTCATATATGTCTCCTTTCAAACTATTGCAATAGTCTATGTCTGTAGACTATCACAATAGTCTACAGATGTCAATACTAAATTACGAATTACTACAAATAAAATCGCATTTTTCATTTTCTTTGTTCATCTATCTATGAAAACAGGTTTTAATATCTGTTCTAGTTTTCTGATTTTGTGGTCAAAGTTACGACGCCCATCATAAGTCCTATTAATGTTGCTAATTTGTCCGTTTATCACTAATTAGATTTACTCCCAGACAACTAGTCTTTGTATTGCCATCTAAAGTTAGCATCAACAGCTAAATCTCCCACAGCCAACACACAGCGTATAAAAATAATTCATTTCATGTGCATTTGCAGGCATCTTAGATATTCTTAGGCGAAAAAAATCTGCGTTATGAGCCGACTGTATCACTGTCTGAGCGAAGTTTGCAACGGAGCGAGTTTGATAAGGCGGCTCATGCCTTTAGCAGATTTTTTTCACCTTAGAATATCTTAGATGCCGAAACCGCACATGAAATGAATTATTTTTATACGCGTCCCTTTTACGCGTCCCTTCTGGCACAAAAAAAGAGAACCAGATCCCTCCAGCTCTCTTTCTCATCACTGCACCAACTGCAGTCCAATATTTCTTACTTATCTCTCCAGATAATCCTGCCCTTAGACAGATCATACGGAGACAGTTCAATCGTAACTTTATCTCCGGGAAGAATACGAATAAAATTCATACGTAACTTACCACTGATATGTGCAAGCACCACATGTTTGTTCTCCAGTTCCACTTTAAACATCGCATTAGGCAGCTTTTCCAGAACAGTGCCTTCCACTTCGATTACATCTGCTTTTGACATTTTAAACCTCCTGTATGTCGTCCAATTATTTCGTAAGAGTCAGAATCTCCGGATCTCCGTCTGTAATAAGAATCGTATTCTCATAATGAGCAGAAAGAGAACCATCCATAGTTACAACAGTCCACTCATCATCCAGCCATGCCACATCTGCACGTCCCAGATTGATCATAGGCTCTACAGCAAGTGTCATACCCGGCATCAGACGAACTCCTCTTCGCTTCTGCGGAAAATTCGGGATCTGCGGATCCTCATGAAGGTGAGTGCCGATTCCATGTCCAACCAGGTCGCGGACAATCCCATAATGATATTTTGCAGCATGAGCACCGATTGCCTTGGAAATATCATTCAGATGATTTCCCGCACGTGCGGCCTTGAGTCCCTCAAAGAAACACTCTCTGGTCACATCCATCAGCTTACGTGCCTGCGGTGAAACTTCACCGACAGCATAAGTCCTCGCTGCATCAGAATGATACCCCTTATAAATAAGACCGGCATCAATCTTTACAAGATCTCCCTCCTGAATGGTCTTCTCTTCAGACGGGATCCCATGAACTACCTCATCATTCAGACTGATACAGAATGACGCCGGAAACCCTCCGTAGTTCAGGAAATTCGGGATGCATCCCAGATCACGTATCATCTGTTCTCCGATACGATCAATCTCCTTTGTGCTCACTCCCGGTTTAATGTAAGGGATCAGACCATCATGCACTTTTTCAAGCAGATGACCTGCCTCCCTCATAAGTTCAATTTCATGTTCTGTCTTGATAGAAACCGACATTTTACCTCCAGATGGTGTTTAAAAACACCCAATTACTCTCCCAGGATGGCAACAATATCTGCAAATACTTCTTCAAGATTTTTTGTACCATCCACTGATTTTAAAATTCCCTCTTTAGTATAATAATCGATCAGCGGCTGTGTCTGCTCATGATATACGTTAAGACGTTTCTGAACTGTTTCAGGCTGGTCATCATCACGAAGCACCAGTTTCTCTCCACAGGTATCACAAACGCCCTCAACCTTCGGTGCTGCATGTACAACATGATAAGTAGCACCACATTTCAGGCAGGCACGTCTTCCGGACATACGGTTTACAATATTGGAATCCGGAACATCCACATCGATTGCATAATCAACTTTACTTCCCAGTTTGTTCAGAGCCTCTGTTAAGCACTCTGCCTGAGGAATTGTTCTTGGAAAACCATCCAGCACATAACCATTTGCTGCATCCGGCTGTTGTATTCTGTCCACAACCAGATCACAGGTCAGTTCATCAGGTACGAGAAGTCCCTGATCCATATAAGTTTTTGCTTTTTTACCCAGTTCTGTTCCATTTTTGATGTTTGCGCGGAAAATATCTCCGGTAGAAATATGCGGAATCTGATATTTCGCAGCAATTTTCTTCGCCTGAGTTCCTTTTCCTGCCCCCGGTGCACCCAACATAATGATTTTCATAAGTTATACCCTCCGTTTTCTTTTTTAGCAAATCAAGGCTGTGATGCCATGCACCACAACCTCTCATTTTTAATTGTTCAGAAAGCCTTTGTAATTACGTACGAGAAGCTGTGACTCAATCTGTTTCACAGTTTCGAGGATAACACCAACAATAATGATGATAGATGTACCACCGAATGAAACATTCGCTCCGAACACACCATTAAAGATGAACGGAATCACGCACACAATGATAAGACCTACTGCACCTATAAATATAATATAATTTAAGATATTAGTCAAATAGTCTGACGTAGGTTTTCCAGGACGAATACCCGGAATAAATCCACCCTGCTTTTTGATATTATCTGCTACTTCCAGAGGATTGAATGTAATGGAAGTATAGAAATATGCAAAGAAAACACAAAGTACGATGTAAAGAACCAATCCCCATGTATACTGGAGCTGTTTCGGATTACACCAGTTATTGGAAGAAAGACCACGAATAATCTCACTTCCGATTCCTGTACCATTACCTTTTCCTGTTAACTGCGCAATGACAGCCGGGAAAGACATAATGGAGGATGCAAAGATTACCGGGATAACACCGGCGGTGTTAACCTTCAGCGGAATATTGGTGGACTGACCGCCCATCAGCTTTCTTCCAACCATTTTCTTGGAATACTGAACCGGAATTCTTCTCTCTGCTCCGTTAAGGATAAGTACCAGAACTACTACCAGAAGAATAACGGCTGCAATGATCAGTCCTGCAAGAGTACCCTTTGCAATCGTTTTTCCTTTAATAAAGTTCTCATACAGTAATGTCAGGTCGCTTGGTACTCTGGAAATGATATTAATGGTAAGTACGATGGAAATACCATTTCCAACGCCTTTTTCCGTAATACGCTCACCGAGCCACATCAGCATAGCTGAACCGGCTGTAAGGCAGGCAACAACTACAACACCTTTAAAGAAGTCCAGATTCGGAATCATACCCTGACGTCCGAATCCGATTGCCATTGCGATTGACTCAAATAAAGCAAGACCTACGGTCACATAACGTGTGATCGCAGTCATCTTCTTTCTTCCCTCTTCACCATCTCTCTGCATTTCTTCCAGTGCCGGAATTGCAATGGTAAGAAGCTGAATGATAATGGAAGATGTAATATATGGTGTGATGTTTAATGCGAAAATTGACATTCTTTCAAATGAACCACCGGTAAATGCATCAAAGAAATTGAATGCATCACCGGCATTGCTGCTGAACCACTGTTTGAAGAAATCACTGTCAACTCCCGGTACCGGAATCTGGCAGCCGATACGGATGATAAAAATCATCCATATCAGATACAACAGCTTGCGTCTCATTTCTTTCACTCTAAAAACATTTTTAAGAGTTTCAAACATTAGATCACCTCTACTGTACCACCAGCAGCTTCAATTTTTGATTTTGCAGTCTCGCTGACAGCATTTACTTTGACATTAAGTTTCTTTGTCAGCTCACCGTTTCCAAGAATTTTAACGCCATCAGCGATCTTGGAGATTGCACCGCTTGCAAGTAAGCTTTCTGCTGTAACTTCTGCACCATCTTCAAAACGGTTCAGTACGTCAACGTTGATTGCAATAATCTCTTTTGTATTTCTGTTTTTGAATCCTCTCTTAGGCAGACGTCTGTATAAAGGCATCTGACCACCTTCAAATCCCGGTTTCTTGTGACCGGAACGAGCTAACTGTCCTTTGTGTCCTTTACCGGCTGTTTTACCGTTTCCAGAACCATGTCCACGGCCTCTTCTGAAGTTATCGCTGTGCTTAGAACCTTCTGCTGGTCTTAAGTTTGATAATTCCATGTTGGCACCTCCTTATTATTATTTCAAATCTATAAGTTCAGATTGTATTGTGTCTGCATATGTTTCTGTATGCTCCTGCCATTCTCTGCGAATAACAGGTTCATATCAGATCCATATCAGAATTCTCTCTGGTTAAATCGCAATTAAGCTTCTTCAACCTTTACCAGGTGCTGTACCTGCTGAATCATTCCTCTTGTTGCTGCGTTATCCGGCATTTCAACTGTTTTGTGCATTTTTGTAAGACCCATAGCTGCAACAGTTTTTTTGTGTTTCGGAACTGCACCAATAGGAGATTTTACTAATGTAACTTTTAATGTGTTTGCCATTTTTGTATTTCCTCCTTAAGCCAGAATCTCATCAACAGATTTTCCGCGAAGTCTAGCAACTTCTTCCGGAGTTTTTAACTGTCTTAAGCCTTCGATTGTTGCAAGAACAACGTTCTGTTTGTTTCTGGATCCCATACATTTTGTACGGATGTTTTTGATACCAGCTAACTCGATTACCGCACGGGCAGGACCGCCGGCGATAACTCCAGTACCTTCCGGAGCTCTCTTCAGAAGCATTTCAGCACTTCCGTATTTTCCAACGAAGTCATGTGTAATAGAGTTGTTTTCGTCTCTTGCTACTGTTACTAATTTCTTAATAGCATCCTCTTTTCCTTTGCGGATCGCTTCAGGAATTTCAGCTGCTTTACCTAAACCTGCACCAACGTGTCCGTTGCCGTCACCTACAACAACTAAAGCTGTGAAACGGAAGTTACGACCACCTTTAACAACCTTGGTAACACGCTTGATTGATACTACTTTATCTTCTAATTCTAACTGACTAGCATCAATAAGATTACGTTTCATGTGTTTCGCTCCTCCTTATTAGAATTTCAGCCCAGCTTCTCTTGCTGCGTCTGCCAGTGCTTTAACTTTACCGTGGTAGATATAGCCTCCTCTGTCGAAAACAACGCTTTCGATGCCAGCTTCAACAGCTTTCTTACCAATAACGGTTCCTAAATGTGCAGCTGCTGCTACATCATCAGTGTTCTCTAACTCAGCTCTTACTTCTTTCTGAAGAGTAGAAGCAGATACTAAAGTTTTTCCTACAGTGTCATCAATGATCTGAGCATAAATATGCTTGTTGGAACGAAATACTGCTAAACGTGGTGTTGTTGCAGTTCCGTTTAAATGATGACGTAATCTTCTATGCTTATTCTCACGAATTTTCGCTCTAGATGCCTTATTTACCATTTTCTCACCCTCCTGAATTATTTCTTACCAGTCTTACCAACTTTACGTCTGATAACTTCATCAACATACTTAATACCTTTACCTTTGTATGGCTCAGGTCTTCTCTTGTCTCTGATCTCAGCTGCAAACTGGCCGACTTTTTCTTTGCTGATACCGGATACGATAATCTTGTTACCATCTACTTTGGTTTCGATTCCGTCTGGATCTTCCATTTCTACCGGATGAGAATATCCAAGGCTAAGTGTGAGCTTTTTGCCCTGTTTTGCTGCTTTATAACCTACACCGTTAACTTCAAGCTCTTTTGTATAGCCTTCGCTTACACCAACAACCATGTTGTGGATCAAGCTTCTTGTTAAACCGTGAAGAGATTTCATTTTCTTTAAGTCGTTTGGTCTGGATACTACTACATGACCATCTTCGACTTTGATTTCCATTTCTGTAGGAAGTGCTCTTTCGAGAGTTCCTTTTGGTCCTTTTACAGTTACTACGTTGCCTTCAGCGACAGTTACTTCTACGCCTGCAGGAATAGCAACCGGAAGTCTACCAATTCGTGACATATGTTTGTCCTCCTTACTTAGATTATCGGAGAGGATGTTTCATCCTCTCTGTTTTCAGTTTGTTCTCTATAAAAAATCTTGGTTCAAATTACCAAACGAATGCTAATACTTCGCCGCCAACCTGAAGTTTACGAGCTTCTTTATCAGTAATAACACCTTTGTTTGTAGAAAGAATTGCGATTCCAAGTCCACCAAGAACTTTTGGAAGCTGATCCTTACCTGCGTAGATACGAAGACCAGGTTTGGAAATTCTCTTTAAACCAGTGATGATTTTTTCGTTTTTGTCTTCACCGTATTTCAGTGTGATATGAAGAGTTTTAACAACTCCGTCTTCAACTAAATCATATTTTGCAATATATCCTTCATCAACAAGGATGTTAGCAATTGCAGTTTTCATTTTGGATGCCGGAACATCTACTGTGTCATGTTTTGCAGTGTTTGCGTTACGGATTCTTGTAAGCATATCTGCGATTGGATCGCTCATTGTCATGTTAGTTTCCTCCTGTTATTCAGACTTTACATGTGCATATATATTAATTGTTTACATTGTTACCTGTTTTATCATAAATCTCGTTTGGACATATGATCGGACTGATAAATCAGCCGATCGTTTATTTTATTTAAATCCGGTTCCTACCAGGAAGCCTTCTTAACACCCGGGATTTGTCCCTTGTAAGCTAATTCACGGAAGCAGATTCTGCAGATTCCGTACTTTCTTAAAACAGAATGTGGACGTCCACAAATATTGCAACGTGTATATTCTCTTGTGGAGAATTTCTGTTTACGCTGCTGTTTGATTTTCATTGCTGTTTTAGCCATGAATCGTTCCTCCTATTATTTTGCAAACGGCATATTGAATAATGTCAGTAATTCACGAGCTTCTTCATCAGTCTTAGCTGTAGTAACGAAGATGATGTCCATACCTCTTACTTTGTCAACTTTGTCATATTCAACTTCCGGGAAGATCAGCTGCTCTTTGATACCCAGAGCGTAGTTTCCACGACCATCGAATGCGTTCGGGTTAACACCACGGAAGTCACGTACACGAGGAAGTGCAAGGTTGATCAGACGATCAGCGAACTCGTACATTTTTTCTCCTCTTAATGTAACTTTACAACCGATCGGCATACCCTCTCTGATTTTAAAGTTAGCGACAGATTTTTTAGCTTTAGTAGCGATTGCTTTCTGTCCTGTGATAAGTTCCATATCTGCGATTGCAGCATCAAGAAGCTTAGCGTTTTCTTTGGCTTCACCAACACCCATATTGATTACGATCTTGTCGAGTTTTGGCACTTCCATAACATTTTTGTATCCAAATTTTTTGGTCATGGCATCCATGATCTCATTTTTGTACATTTCTTTTAATCTACTCACTTGTCATGCCTCCTCTCTTAATTAATCGATAACCTTACCGGTCTTTTTAGCAACGCGGACTTTTTTGTCGCCGTCCATCTGGAATCCTACTCTTGTAGCCTGTCCATCAACAACCAGCATAACGTTGGAGATGTGCAGTGGAGCTTCTTTTGTAATGATTCCGCCCTGCTGATTTGCAGCAGATGGTTTGCTGTGTTTTGTAACTTTGTTGATATTCTCAACAACAACGGTATTGTCTTTTGCGTTAACTGCAAGGACTTTACCCTCTTTGCCATTATCTTTACCAGCGATAACTTTTACAGTATCACCTTTTTTAATTTTCATAGCTGACATTAGGCACCCTCCTATAATACTTCCGGAGCTAAGGAAACGATCTTCATGAATTTCTTTTCACGAAGCTCTCTGGCAACTGGTCCAAAGATACGTGTTCCTCTCGGAGTTAAGTCGTCTTTAATGATTACGGCAGCATTTTCATCGAAACGGATGTAAGATCCGTCTTTACGACGAGCGCCTTTTTTAGTTCTAACTACAACAGCTTTTACAACGTCACCTTTTTTAACAACGCCGCCTGGTGTTGCATCTTTAACAGTAGCAACGATTGTATCGCCAATGCTTGCATATCTTCTTGTAGAGCCGCCCATAACACGAATACAAAGGATTTCTTTTGCACCAGTGTTGTCGGCAACTTTCAGTCTAGTTTCCTGCTGGATCATACTGGTTTCCTCCTTATTTAACTTTCTCTACGATTTCAACCAGTCTCCATCTTTTATCCTTGGATAACGGTCTGGTTTCCATAACTTTTACGGTATCACCGATATTGCACTCATTGTTTTCGTCATGAGCTTTTAATTTATATGTTCTCTTCACGATCTTTTTGTAAAGAGGATGTTTTACATGGTCTTCAATAGCAACTACAATGGTCTTGTCCATCTTATTGCTGACAACCTTACCCACGCGGGTTTTTCTCAGATTTCTTTCCACGATAGTTTCCTCCTATTATTTGGAAGCGTTAGCCTGCTCAGTAATTACTGTCTGGATTCTTGCAATGTTCTTGCGAACCTCTTTAATGCGGCTTGTATTCTCTAATTGATTAGTTGCATTCTGAAATCTCAGATTGAAAAGTTCTTTTTTAGCAGCTACTAATTCTTCATTTAATTCTGCAGCTGATTTTGCCTTTAAATCTTCCACGAATTTATTAATTTTCACTGTTATCACCGCCTTCTAAGTCTGCACGAGAAACGATTTTACATTTACATGGTAACTTGTGCATCGCAAGACGTAATGCTTCACGAGCGATTTCCTCGGAAACGCCTGCGATTTCGAACATTACACGTCCTGGCTTAACAACTGCTACCCAGTATTCGAGAGCACCTTTTCCGGAACCCATTCGTGTTTCTGCTGGTTTCGCTGTTACTGGTTTATCTGGGAAAATCTTGATCCAAACCTGACCACCACGTTTGATATAACGAGTCATAGCAACACGGGCTGCTTCGATCTGGTTGGAACGGATCCAACACGGTTCGGTTGCAACAAGTCCGAATTCACCATAATTGATCTTATTACCTCTAAGGGCTTTTCCTCTCATGGAGCCACGGAATTGTTTACGACGTTTTACTCTTTTTGGCATTAACATTATTTATCGCTCCCTTCCTTAGTTCCTTTTGTTGGAAGTACTTCGCCATTGTAGACCCAAGCTTTTACGCCAACTTTGCCGTATGTTGTGTCTGCTTCTGCGAATCCATAGTCAATATCTGCACGAAGTGTCTGAAGCGGGATAGTTCCTTCGCTGTAGAACTCTGTACGAGCCATATCAGCACCGCCAAGACGTCCGGATACGGATGTTTTGATACCTTTAGCTCCGGCCTTCATTGTTCTCTGCATTGTAGATTTCATAGCACGTCTGAAAGAGATACGGTTCTCAAGCTGAAGTGCGATATTCTCTGCTACTAACTGAGCATCTTTGTCTGGTCTCTTTACTTCTTTGATATCTACGATAAGTTTCTTGTCTGTGAATTTCTTTAATTCAGCTTTAACTTTTTCGATCTCAGCTCCGCCTTTACCGATTACGATACCAGGTTTAGCTGTGTAGATGATGATCTTAACTCTGTCAGATGCTCTCTCGATCTCAATCTTGGAAACACCTGCGCTGTATAATTTCTTTTTAAGGAATGTTCTGATGTTGTAGTCTTCTACCAGGTAATCAGCGAAGTCTGCATCAGCATACCATCTTGAATCCCAATCCTTGATAACACCGACTCTAAGGCCATGTGGGTTAACTTTCTGTCCCATGCTTTTCCTCCTTATCTTTCATCCAGCACGATGGTGATATGGCTTGTTCTCTTCTCGATTCTGTAAGCTCTACCCTGTGCTCTTGGCTGAATTCTCTTCATTGTAGGTCCTTTATCTGCATAGCAGGCTGCAACGTAGAGGTTGTCTGCATTCATTCCATTATTATTTTCAGCATTTGCAATTGCTGACTCAAGAAGTTTCTTGATAACGCTGGAAGCGTATCTTGGGTTGTATGTTAAGATACCAAGTGCTGTCTGCACATCTTTACCGCGGATTACATCTAACACGTAGCAGGCTTTCTGAACAGAAATTCTTGCATAAGATAATTTTGCAGACGGTCTTGTCTCTCTATTACTCTCATTTCTGGCTCTTTTTATCTGGCTTCTATGTCCCTTTGCCATTTTAAAGTGCCTCCTTTCCTTTTTCTCTCAATATCAGGTTAACCTGTCCGCTGTCTCATGGGCAGCAGACAGAATATAAAGTCAAATACTAGCGAACTCCGGATTTCTTTTCGTCTTTTCCGTGTCCTCTGTAAGTTCTGGTTGCAACGAACTCACCGAGTTTGTGGCCAACCATATCTTCTGTTACGTATACCGGCACGTGTTTTCTTCCGTCATGGACAGCAATTGTGTGTCCTACGAAGGACGGGAAGATTGTAGAACGGCGTGACCAGGTTTTGATAACGGATTTATCATTTGCAGCGTTTAATGCATCTACTTTTTTAAGTAAGCTGGCATCTGCAAAAGGTCCTTTTTTCAGTGAACGAGACATGCTTAATCCTCCTTATTATTTCGTTAAAGCTTTTCCATCGCGTCTTCTTACGATGAGTTTGTTGGACGGTTTGTTTTTCTTTCTTGTCTTCAGACCAAGAGCAGGTTTTCCCCATGGAGTGCATGGACCTGGACGACCGATACCAGTCTTTCCTTCACCACCACCGTGTGGATGGTCATTCGGGTTCATTACGGAACCACGAACAGTAGGTCTGATACCCATGTTACGTTTACGTCCGGCTTTACCGATGTTAATCAGGTTGTGATCTCCGTTTCCAACGATACCAACAGATGCGCGGCATACGATTGGAACCATTCTCATTTCACCAGATGGCAGACGCAGTGTTGCGTATTTGCCTTCTTTAGCCATTAACTGAGCGCCGTTTCCAGCAGAACGAACCATCTGTCCGCCCTTTCCAGGATGAAGCTCAATGTTGTGTACCATTGTACCAACCGGGATAAGCTCTAATGGTAAGCAGTTACCAACACGAACTTCTGCATCAGCTCCGTTCATAACTTTCTGACCTACTTTTAAGCCTTCCGGTGCAAGGATATATGCTTTCTCGCCATCTACATAAGAGATTAAAGCGATGTTTGCTGTTCTGTTTGGATCATACTCGATGGAAACTACTGTTGCAGGAATTCCATCTTTTCTTCTCTTGAAGTCGATGATTCTGTATTTTCTTCTGCTTCCGCCTCCGCGGTGTCTAACTGTAATCTTACCCTGGTTGTTACGTCCAGCGTTTTTCTTTAAAGACACGGTAAGAGATTTCTCTGGTGTAGATTTTGTGATCTCTGAGAAATCGGAACCAGTCATATGTCTTCTAGACGGTGTATATGGGTTATAACTTTTGATTCCCATTTTTGTTCTCCTTTCAAATTTGTCCTCACGCTTTTGAATGCGTATACTCGCGATAATCAGAGTGCCGAGGATTCATAAGAAGCAGACCGTCATGCTTGCATGTAAGGTCGGATTCTTGTGAAGACTCATAAGCGTGTAACGCGGCTGAGGAAGCAAAGCTTCCGAAGTGGCACTCATACCGCATGGGCTATCAATTAAAGTCCTTCGAAGATTTCGATATCTTTGCTGTCTTCTGTCAGAGCTACGATAGCTTTTTTGGTTTTAGCAGTTGTTCCAACTGTCATACCACGGCGTTTTTTCTTTCCATCCATATTCATGGTGTTAACGCTCTTTACTTTTGTTCCTTCGAACATTTTCTCTACAGCTTCTTTAATCTGAGATTTGTTTGCTTCCGGATGAACTAAGAAAGTGTATTTCTTTTCAGCCATTGCATTCATAGATTTTTCTGTAATCACTGGTTTCTTGATTACGTCATAGTACTTGATATCAGCCATTATGCATATACCTCCTCGATGGATGCTACAGCATCTTTGGTTACGATTACGGTGTTGTGGTTCATAACATCGTATACGTTGATAGTACTTGGAGTTGCAGTCTGAACATCAGTGATGTTTCTTGCGGAAAGGATTACGTTCTTGTCATCTGTTGCTGTGATAACCAGAGCTTTCTCAGCTTTCAGGTTTGTAAGAACTTTCTGCATTTCCTTTGTCTTAACATCTGCTAATGTAAGAGCATCAACAACTACTAATTTATTGTCCTGAACTTTGGAAGTCAGAGCAGATTTTAAAGCAGCTCTTCTTTCTTTCTTGTTCATTTTTACTTCATAATCTCTTGGTACCGGAGCGAATACAACACCGCCGCCAGTCCACTGTGGTGCACGGATGGAACCCTGTCTAGCATGACCTGTTCCTTTCTGTCTCCACGGTTTTCTTCCGCCGCCGCTTACTTCAGAACGTGTTTTAGCTTTCTGAGTACCCTGGCGATTATTTGCAAGCTGACGAACAACAGCAAGGTGAACAAGATGCTCATTGACTTCTACGCCGAATACTGCATCATTCAGTTCCATTGTTCCAACTTCGTTGCCTTCCATATTATAAACAGTTACGTTTGCCATTTGTGTGCTCCTCCTTTCTTATTATAAGGACTTTACTGTCTCTTTGATAGTAACCAAAGATTTCTTAGGTCCTGGAACAGCACCTTTAACTAACAGTAAGTTATTTTCTGTATCTACGCGTACAATCTCAAGGTTCTGTACAGTAACCTGAACATTTCCCATATGACCTGGCATGTGTTTTCCTTTAAATACCTTGCTCGGATCAGAACAAGCACCATTGGAACCTGCATGACGGTGATATTTGGAACCGTGAGCCATAGGTCCTCTTGACTGACCATGTCTCTTGATCGCACCCTGGAAACCTTTACCTTTGGAAACAGCTGTTGCATCAATGTGATCGCCGTCTGCAAAGATATCAGCTTTAATTTCCTGTCCTACTGTATATTCAGCAGCGTTATCAAATCTGAACTCTTTAACGAATCTCTTTACTGCAACGCCAGCTTTGTCAAAGTGTCCTTTTTCCGGTTTGTTAACAAGGCTTTCTCTGATGTCTCCGAATCCAACCTGAACTGCTTCGTATCCATCGTTCTCTTCTGTCTTAACCTGAGTTACGACACAAGGACCAGCCTGTAAAACTGTTACCGGAATCAACTGGCCGTCTTCATTGAAGATCTGAGTCATTCCGACTTTAGTAGCTAAAATAGCTTTCTTCATTCTTTCTTCCTCCTTATAGCGGATTACCGATTACCGGCAATCATATAGTAAATAGCTTAATGCTTAGAGCATTATCAAATTGGGGTTGATGACTAATTATTTAGTCTTCATCTTGATATCGATGTTAACACCTGCTGGCATTTCCAGTCTTGACAGAGCATCTACTGTCTTCTGTGTTGGTGTAAGGATATCGATCAGTCTCTTATGAGTTCTCTGTTCGAACTGTTCTCTGGAATCTTTGTATTTATGAACGGCTCTTAAGATTGTAACAACCTCTTTCTTAGTTGGAAGTGGAACCGGTCCGCTTACCATTGCTCCGTTCTTTTTAACAGTCTCGATGATTTTTGCTGCTGATGCATCTACTAACTGATGATCATAAGCCTTTAATGTGATTCTCATTACCTGATTTGCCATAAAAAAAGTCTCCTCCTATTCGTACTTTTCAAGCAGTACGACAAGCGGCGACTGTACACATCTCCGTGTGTGTCTTTCGATTTTTTACCACACACGCCATCCCTGGATGGTCTTCTGAACTTGTACAGTGACTTGTCGTCAGTTTTCAAACTTGACATTCGCTCCACGGAAAACCTGCCATCTCTGTGGCAGCAACCTCGCGCTTCATTGCTATCAATGTCACAACAATTGAGAGTATACACGACCTCTCAGAAAAATGCAAGTGTTTTTTTCACTTTTTTTGATATTTTTTTGTACTTGATTCCGTACAATTTTTTATTGGATTTGGGCTTGTATGTCGAAACAAAAAAGAATCAACTTGTCGGCACACTACTAGCTTTATTATATAGAAACATTACGGAATAGTGAACGACAAGGCCGATATCTGCAGGTCTGCTGACGCAGGACTTCACGATATGATGGAGATCGGATTGTCTGCAGTAAAAAGAACGTGTTCCTTCTATATTATATATAAGAAGAAACACGTTCTTTTCATCGCCATATTTTTTCAATCTCTTATTTTATTCTTCAGCAGTCTGTTTCTGCGGATAGACCGGCTTCTCATCCGCAATGATATCGGAATAATCAAATAATGTAACCTTTGTAACATCGTCTCTCACAATATCCGGCGCATCGCCCTGACTTCTGGCTGTCTCGGCAATCTGTGCTGCCGACCATGTCGGAATTACCATACGCCTGATTTCTTCCTGTGCGTTTCCTTCTGTTTCCTCTGCTTCTACCGGTTTTCTGTCCGAAGCATTCATCATCTGTTTCAGCTGCTCTTTTACCTGAGGCACGATCACTTCTGTCTTTCCGGAAACAGGCTCCATATGTATATCACCTGCATCCGGTTTCGTCTGTACAGATTCTTCCTGCTTTACCGGTACATCCGCCGTAGCTGCTGCAATCTCTTTTCTGAGAAGTTCATGGGCTTCGCTTGTCGCAGTCTGAATTGTTTCCGGCTGCGCAGGCTTCACAGGTTCCAACTCATCTTCATAGATTTCATCCACAAAACCGCCTGTTTTAATTTTCTTTCGTTCCGGAGCCTTTCCTTTCCTGCGTGCCCTTTCCTCTTTCTTAATCTGGCGTTCCTCTTCTTTATAACGCTTCTCTCTTGCCTTCTCTTCTCTCTTAAGTTCCTTCTTGCTCTTAACATATCCGGGTTCTGTATCTGTTTCATCATAATCATCCTGCGGTTCTTTTTTCAGAAGTTCCGCAACTATATACAGAATTACCAGGAAAAGGACGGCAAGTCCGAGAATAATAAGTCCCTCTATGCTTTCTGTTGCAAGAAGGAGATATCCTGCATATCCTACTGTGATCACAACCTTCGGTATGTAATCCTTCACCTCAACGGCAACAGGTTCTGCATCTTTGTCACTGGAATCTATCACCTTAAAAATATGATTCTTTTTATCCATTTCCGTAATCATATAACGGTATGCTTTAGAATCAGTCTGATACAGAATAGAATCACCAACCGCTGCCTCTTTGATCTTTACCGGAATTGCATAAGTAACCGATCCCATGGGCAGATTCGTTTCTTTGCCGGAATCATCCATAATCTCTGTCGTAATTCCCAAAAACGGCGGAACTGCCAGCCCGACAACACAGACAATGGTGCATATCACTATAAAATGTACAATAAATTTCAGAAATTTTGACATTTGTTACGCTCCTCATTTCTACTCTTTTCGCTCATTATACCCTGTTTTATCTTTATGGTCAATCTAATGTTATTGTTATGGCAATGGAATTGATTGCTGTGTTACTGTTCACATACCACTATCCCGCGAGGTGTTTTGGCATGAATATGCCAAAATCCCGAGACATACAAGCCAAAATTCCATTGCCGTAGGCAATCTGGAATGAATTTTGGCTACGTTACTGTGAACGAAGTGAACAGTAACATTGCTGTCGTATACACGACAAAACACATCCGAAAAGCGGTCTTCCCTTCCGGATGTGTTCTATCCTGAATACTATTTGATCACTGATTACTTAAGTACTGCTCAATACCTGCCATAGCAGCTTCCTCATCCTCACCATTTGCAGATAAAGTAATTTCTTCCCCTGCATCAAGCCCAAGCGTCATCATACCCATAATGCTCTTTGCATTCACGCGCTTCTTTCCAATCTCTACATAAATCTCACTGTTGAACTGACTAGCCACCTGTACCAACTGTGCCACCGGACGCGCTTCCAGACCTGTGGATAAATTGATGGTGATTGGTTTTTTGATCATAATAATTCTCCTCCTTGTTTCTCCCGCAGTTCGTCAGCCATTGCACTCAGCTTTCTCAGTCTGTGATTGACTCCCGATTTGCCCACCTGCGGGCTTAACATCATTCCTAATTCTTTTAGTGTAGCTTCCGGATACTGCATCCGAAGTTCAGCAACCTGTGCAAGTCCTTCATTAAGCTGCTCAAATCCTATTTTCTGCCGGACCAGCTTAATATCCTCCATCTGCTTGACGGCTGCATTTACGGTTTTATTAATATTCGCAGTTTCACAGTTTACTTTTCTGTTTACTGAATTTCTCATTTCCTTCAGTATACGGATGTTCTCCAGGTCCATCAATGCCACATTAGCTTCCATAACAGCAAGCATGTCAACAATCTGTGCACCTTCTTTCACATAGACCACATGTGATTTCTTACGCTGTACGATTTTGGCATCTACCGAAAAACTGCGGATGATCGTCTGTAGCTGCTCTGCTCTTTTTGCATCAGAACATACAATCTCAAAATGATACCCCTTCTCAGGATCACTGATTGAACCGGATGCTAAAAAAGCTCCCCTGATAAACGCCCGTTTGCAGCAATTCTGCTGTACCACCAGCATATCCGACAATACAAGCGTACCCTGGTCGATACTGTTCGTGACAAGCCGCAGTGCCTGAAAAATTACCTGGATTTCTTCGGGATCAGTTATTTCTATTGTATATACCTTCACCCGTTTCAGGTGACTGTTCTCACGTACAAATATCTTTGTTTCTATATTAAATGTTTTTTGCAATAATGTAAAGCACTTTCTTGCAACTGCTTCATTTTCCGTCTGGATTTTCAGTTTACTGTCCCCTGAAAAACATTCCATTTTCCCACAGGAACATAAAATCGCAGCCAGTTCTGCCATTTTGCAATGTCTGGCCAATCCAATCTGTCTGGAAAGTTCTTCCTTCACCATCCCTGAAAAAGACATCTCTCCTTTATCATCCTTCCTGTTTTCTGACCAGTCGGTCTTTCTGTGCATCTCTGTGTTCCAGCCTGAATCCGTATTTTGTATTTCCAGACAATCTGGAATAAAGTTCTCTTGCCAGCGTGACGGAACGATGCTTGCCGCCTGTACATCCAATTGCGATCACCAGATTTGTCTTTCCCTCTTTCACATAATTCGGAATAAGGAAATTGATCATATCTTCCAGTTTATCCGCAAATGTCCTGGCTATATCACAATCCATTACATAATTAAAAACCCTGTCATCCAGCCCTGTCAGCGGTCTGAGTTCGTCCACATAGTATGGATTCGGCAGGAAACGCACGTCAAACACGAGATCCGCATCTGCCGGTATTCCATATTTAAATCCAAATGACAGTACAGAAATCATCATATTGCAGAAATCCTGATTATCTACAAATATCCTGTCGATCTCCTGTTTCAGTTCTCTTGTCAGAAGATTGCTGGTATCAATGATATAATCCGCACGCTTTTTCAGAAAACGCATCTTCTCTCTTTCCATCCGGATTCCATCATCCACTCTTCCCCCCATTGCAAGAGGATGACTTCTGCGGGTTTCTTTATAACGTTTGACCAGAACACTGTCCTGCGCATCCAGAAACAGGATTTCAAAATCATACCCTGCCTTTTTCATTCTGTCCAGTACAATCTCCAGCTCATCCAGAGAACGCCCGCTTCTTGCATCGATCCCCAGTGCAACATTCTGCACATCTTCTCCATGTATCTCAGGCATCAGTGATGCAAATTTCTCCAGTAAAGGGATCGGCAGATTGTCTACACAAAAATACTTCGCATCCTCCAGCATTTTCAATGCAGATGTTTTTCCTGCTCCCGATACTCCTGTAACTATTACAAAACGCATTTTCTATCTCCCGTCACTTCTTAATCTCATCTGTTGCTCATTGGTCTTTGGTCTTTGCACTCTGTTCACAGTACTTTTTCGATTCAGTCAGTCAGATCAAAATTTCCCAAGAAATTTCACTTCCGGTTCAAGAGTTACGCCAAACTGTTCTTTTACTTTATCCTGTACATCTCTGAGCAGTCTGCACACATCTGCTGCAGTTGCATTATCTTTATTGATCACAAACCCACAGTGCTTCTCGGAAACCTGTGCACCGCCTGTCTGGTATCCTCTCAGCCCTGCATCCATGATCAGCTTTCCGGCAAAATACCCTTCAGGACGTTTGAATGTGCTTCCCGCACTTGGAAATTCAAGAGGCTGTTTGCTTACTCTCTGTTCTGTCAGTTCTTTCATTCTTGCTTTTATGGCTTCCTGATTCCCCTGTTCAAGAACGATCACTGCGCTCAACACCAGATATCCTTTTGTTTTCACAAGACTTGTGCGATATCCCATTTCCAGCTTCTCTGCCGGAAGTACGAGAATTTCTCCTGCAGCTGTCATAACAGTGACTTCTTTCAGCACATCTTTCATTTCACCGCCATAGGCACCTGCATTCATGACAACTGCACCGCCTAATGTGCCGGGAATTCCTCCGGCGAACTCAAATCCTGTCAGCGACGCATTTTTGGCTGCCGCCGCGATCTGTGACAGCAGAGCTCCTGCTGTTGCATGGATTTCATTTCCTTTTACTGTAATATCACCATAATTTCTGTAAAGCTGAATAATGACACCCCTGTATCCTTCATCGCTTACCAGAAGATTACTTCCATTTCCAAGAATGAAATATGGCAGTTCTTCATTTTTGCATATCTTCAGAATCCCACTCAGTTCTTCCTCAGAAGACGGAAGCAAAAAGTAATCTGCCGGACCGCCAATCCGAAATGTGGTATGACGTTTCATGGGTTCATCCACTTTCACTTTCTCTTCTCCCAGCAGATCATTAAATTTCTCTATTATATTCTGATTCACAGATTTCATTCCTCAATCTTTCTATATTTATTATAATTTATTATGTTTCTTTTGACGTTTTCATTCTGTCGGATTTTCCGAACAGTTCCTGCAGCGTCAGATAATACAGTCATTATACTGTTACTGTTCACTCCGTTCTCAGTAACTTAGCCAAAATTCATTCCAGATTGCCTGCGGCAATAGAATTTTGGCTTGTATGTCTCAGGATTTTGGCACATTCATGCCAAAATACCTCGCGGGATAGCGGTGTGTGAACAGTAACATTATACTATCTCTCTCTCCAAAAGTACAGTTATTCATACACTCTTTTGCTGCCGGATATATTACCAGGGTGTTACTGTTCACTCTGTTCACAGCAACACGCTTCGCGATGCACAGAATTTATGCTAATCGCATAAATTCGCGCGGTATGTCTCGGGTTTTCTGTGACCTTCGCTCACAAAAAACACCTCGCGGAATATTACCAGTGAACAGTAACAAATGAATGACAGTGTATATATTTTTATATTTCTGCCATAATACATATCACAGATATATCTGTCCGGTGCTTCACAATAACAGACTGCCGGACAGTTACCTGGAAACTTCTTTTGTTGTCGGCAGGATCGGAGGCACTTATGTTAGAGCAGATTTTTCTCGGATTTACAGGACTATGTTCCGGTTTTATTATTGCCGGAGGACTAACCGGTCTTATGATCGGCCTTTCTATTATTCCCAGATATGCAGGAATTACCCACACAGCAGATCATATATTGCTGTACGAAGACATCACATTCTGGGGAACAGAACTTGGAAACCTGTTCTTTCTTTTTCACTGGAATATCCGGTTCGGCACCCCGTTTCTGATTCTGTACGGGCTCTTTTCAGGGATTTTCCTTGGTGGATGGATCATGGCCCTGGCAGAGATGGCAGATATTTTCCCTATCTTTGCCAGAAGAAGCAGATTCCAGAGAGGTCTTTCTTTTACAATCCTGTGCATAGCCGCCGGCAAAACTGTCGGGGCACTGATTTACTATTATAACGGATGGCTGCCATAATTTCCAGCTAATCTTTAACATCAGTGCCAAAAAAGCAGCAATCGATTACTCTTTACTCCGTTCTCAGTAACCTGGTGTGCCAAAATTCCGGATTTTCAATCAGAAAGGTTTTATATTATGTCAGACAATAATCTCAGTCAGAAAAAACAGAAACAATATGAAGAATACGTAAAAGCAGTCACTCCTGTCCACAGCCTGCCACTGAATATGTGCAAAGCCTTTTTCACAGGCGGAGTCATCTGTGTTGTTGGACAGGTCATCTTAAATTACGCAGATAACCTTGGGCTGGACAAAGATACCGCCGGCTCCTGGTGTTCCCTTATCCTGATCCTTTTCAGTGTGATCCTCACAGGATGTAATCTTTATTCCAAAATCGGCAGATTCGGCGGTGCCGGAAGCCTTGTCCCGATCACCGGTTTTGCCAATTCCGTAGCTTCCTCTGCAATCGAATATAAGGCAGAAGGACAGGTATTCGGCATCGGATGCAAAATATTTACGATCGCAGGACCCGTAATTCTTTATGGAATCCTGAGTTCATGGATTCTCGGTGTGATTTATTATCTTTTTACAATGATCCCGTAACTATTCAGCATCCATATCCTGAGAGGTGTTTTTGCATAAGAATCATACAATTATACAAGGAGGTTTCCTATGAACAGACAAATGACCTGCGGTACATCCAGCATTTCATTTCAGAATCCTGTCTTTATCCAGAGCTGTGCTTCTGTTGTCAGCCGGAAAGAAGGAGAAGGGCCATTGGGCGCATACTTTGATACCATATGTGAAGATCCCATGTTTGGAACAGATACCTGGGAAGCTGCAGAAAGCACTCTGCAAAAACAGGCCGCTCTGCTGGCAATCAAAAAAAACGGCCTCACCTGTTCCGATATACAGCTTCTTTTTGCAGGCGACCTGCTGGCTCAGACATCAGCCTCTTCTTTCGGAACCGCTGATCTGAAAATTCCTTTTTACGGTCTTTTCGGAGCATGCTCCACTATGGGAGAATCTCTTTCCCTTGGTTCAATGTGTATCGACGGCGGGTACGGAAAATATATCCTCTGCGCAACTTCCAGCCACTTTGCCAGCGCAGAAAAAGAATTTCGTTTTCCCCTGGGATATGGAAATCAAAGGCCCTTATCTGCTACCTGGACAGTCACCGGTGCCGGAGCCTGTATACTTGGATATGAACCGCCACCACGCCCGGACAACAAAACACTAAACACACTCCGTAACTGCAATATCTGTGCAGTTATAACAGGAATCACCACCGGAAGACTGATTGACTTTGGGTTCAGGGATTCCCTCAATATGGGAGCCTGCATGGCTCCTGCTGCCTGCGACACCATAGCCCGAAATCTTCAGGATTTTCACCGAAAACCATCCGATTATGATGCCATCTTCACCGGTGACCTGGGCATGGTAGGACAGACAATCCTGTTCGACCTTCTCACAGAAAAAGGATTTGATATCTCATCTGTCCATCAGGACTGCGGTATGCTGATCTATGATCCTCAGACTCAGGATACACATTCCGGCGGCAGTGGATGTGGATGTGCCGCCTCTGTTCTGGCAGGCTATATTCTTCCGGGTATTATACAAAAAAAATGGAAAAGGATTCTCTTTGTTCCCACAGGTGCCCTTCTGTCAAAGGTAAGCTTCAACGAGGGGGATCCAATTCCCGGTATCGCACACGCTGTTGTAATAGAACAGTACAGGGTTCCGGATATGATGTAGATACAGAAATTTTTTCAGGAGGAAAAATACATGGACTATTTTAATGCATTCTGGACAGGCGGACTGATCTGTGCCCTGGTACAGATTCTTCTGGACAGGACAAAGCTTATGCCCGGACGGATCATGGTACTTCTGGTATGTACAGGCTCTGTTTTAAGCGCTGTCGGAATCTATCAGCCATTTGCAGAATTTGCCGGAGCAGGCGCTTCTGTTCCTCTGCTTGGTTTTGGCAATATCCTGTGGAAAGGAATGAAAGAATCCATTGACAAAAACGGACTGATCGGACTCTTTATGGGAGGCTTTACCGCCTGCGCGGTGGGAGTCTCCGCAGCTTTGATCTTCTCTTATCTTGCAAGCCTGATCTTCAAGCCCAAAATGAAAGGATAACATACCATGAGTGATACTCTCTATTTACAGTTAGATCAGAATATCCAGATAAACCATCCACACATTTATCTTCAGGACATTGCAAAACTTTCCTGCAGCAACAGTAAAATCCTGAATCGGCTCCGGGTGATGCCGGTTATAAATCTTGACCCGAATAAACCAGGACGTTATGTAATGTCTGTCATGGATCTGATCTCCGAAATCAAAAAAAAAGAACCGGACCTTGAAATCAATAATATTGGAGAAGCCGACTTTATCATCACTTTTAAAAACAAACCCGGTTCCGGACTTGTCTGGCAATGGTGCAAGATTATTTTCGTCGGTCTTGCCGCCTTTTTCGGTGCAGGTTTCTCTATCATGACATTTAATAACGATGTAGATGTCGGTGGTCTCTTCTCGCAGATCTATACCCAGGTCACAGGACAGACTTCCGGTCATTTTACTGTTCTTGAAATCACTTATTCCATAGGAATCGGACTTGGGGTACTTTTCTTCTTCAATCATTTCGGTCATATGAAAATAACAGATGATCCAACACCTATGCAGATACAGATGCGTCTGTACGAGGAAAATGTTAATAAAACTCTTATCAAAGACATTGACCGTACTTCCGAAAAGTGATATACTTCGATAGCCGAGTGTTCGAAACCTTCCACTCGTAAAACAAATACTAAAGGAGATAATCAAATATGAAAAACAAAGGTACTCAGTTTCTGGCAGAAGCAGCAGTGATCGGAGCTATTTATGTGGTTCTGACTCTTTTATTCGCACCACTCAGCTATGGCGAAATTCAGATTCGCTTTTCGGAAGCACTGACCATCCTGCCATTCTTTACACCGGCTGCGATTCCGGGGTTATTTGTGGGATGTATCATTGCCAATCTCTTTGGCGGTGCCATTCCTGTAGACATTATTTTCGGAAGCATCGCAACACTGATCGGAGCAGTATTTACTTACAGACTCCGCAGCTGCAACCGTTTTCTTGCGCCGATCCCGCCGATTGTTTCCAATGCAGTCATCGTGCCATTCGTACTTCACTTCGGATACGGAGTAAATCTTCCGATTCCGCTTATGATGCTTACCGTAGGTATCGGAGAAGTAGTTTCCTGTGGTGTAGTAGGACTGATTCTTCAGACAGCCCTTCTGAAATACAAAAATGTGATCTTCAGATCACAGAGAACTGTATAACTTACGATATATAACAATAAAGATATTATAGCAAAAAGAGTGTGCAATATTATAGTAATCCGCACACTCTTTTTGTTACTGTTCACTCCGTTCACAGTAACCTCTTTTTTATTTACCTCTTCAGAGAATACTCCACCTTCTACAAGCGGTGAGTTAATTACTCCCATCTGCTTATACCTGCTTTTTAAGTTCCTTCAGAATCCGCTTTTCCATCCTTGACACTTGGACCTGGGAAATTCCCATCTCTGCCGCAATCTCTGTCTGCGTCATATCCTTAAAATATCTCATACCGATCAGCTGACGTTCTCTTGCATCCAGTTTTTTCAGGATTTCATCCAGAAAAATCCTGTTCAGTGCTGCATCCTGTCCATTTTCTTTTTCCTGGAGCCTGTCCATAAGCGAAATATCATTTCCATCTCCCTGATAGATAATTTTGTGCAAAGATTCCACTTCAGCTCCTGATTCCATCGACATCACCACTTCATCTACTGAAAGTTCTGTCGCTTTCGCAACTTCCTCCAGTATCGGTTCACGTCCCAGTTCTTTTTCCAGTGCTTCTCTCGCAGAATAAATTCTGGCACAGTTCTCTTTCAGGTTTCTGCTCACCTTAAGCATCCCGTCATCCCTCAGATAGCGTCTGATTTCACCTATGATCATGGGAACAGCATAAGTTGAAAACTTCACATCGTACGAAATATCAAAACGATCTATGGCTTTCAGCAGCCCAATGCTTCCTATCTGCACGATATCTTCCATTTCCACACTGCGCCCGGCAAATCTTTTCGCCATGCTGTACACAAGTCCTGCGTTTTCTTTAAATACAGTATCTCTTGCTTCTTTATCTCCCTGTTGTGACTTCATGATCAGAGCAAGAGTATGGTCCATTCCTACCTCCCGATCGTCTTTTTCATATGGACAACTGTTCCATATCCCACCTGTGATTCTACTGTTACCTCATCCATAAACGCTTCCATAAATGTAAATCCCATCCCGGAACGATCCTTCTCCGGCTTTGTTGTAAAAAGAGGCTCCATAGCTTTTGCAACGTCTCTGATCCCCACTCCCTTATCGATCACATCAACCCATAATTTCTGCCCTTCCCTTCTGCAGAAAATCTCTATCTTCTGCACCTGGCCTTCATAAGCATGAATAATACAGTTTGTCACAGCCTCTGACACAGCAGTTTTCAGATCTGCCACTTCCTCCAGAGTAGGATTCAGCTGTGTGCAGAAAGCTGCCGCCGCAACTCTTGCCAGCCCCTCATTCTCAGGTCTGCTGTCAAAAATAATTTTCATTTCATTGGTATTTTCCATAATAGTTTTCTTCCCCCTCTCTTTAGACTTCCCCACAGATTTCGACAAATTTATATACCCCTGACAGATGCAGCAACTTTTCAATATAGGAATTTACTCCTGTAGCCTGTATACAGTCACCGCGCATCCCCATCATCCGGTATCTCCCCATGATCAGCCCTATCCCTGAACTGTCCATAAACGCTGTTCCTGAAAAATCAAATGTGATTGTTCGTATATATTTTTTCCGTATAATATCATCTGAATCTCTGCGTATCTCGTCTGTCACCATATGATCTACCTCTTTCGGTAAATGAATGATCAGGGAATTTCCCTGTATTTCAAATCTGTTCTCCATCATATCCCTCCTCACTTTTTGTCAGGCGAATGTTCGCAATCCACTTTGCAGTGTAGCTCTACATCAAATAACTGTTTATTGCTTTTCGCAGCCTCCTACTTGATTCGGTAAAAAAAGAGACACATGACTTCCATGCATCTCTTTTGTATCTTTACATCTTCTTATAATACTTCATGTCTTCTGCCACATCAAAATGAAAACCCGGTATCAGTATCCGGAATCGTCATAATCACCGGTGTCGTAACTTCCATCATCTGCCGAATCACCATCAGAATTATCGTAAGAACCATCATCATATTCCCCACTGTCATAGGAACCATCGTCATAACTTCCATCTTCCGCTGAATCTGAAGAAGCATCTCCCTCTGCGCTGTCAGCACTGCCGGTTCCGTCTGTGACTTTCGCATCTGTAGTTCCTTCGATCCCGGTCGTACCTGTAGTGTTACAGATCGTATTGTAAATTCCTTTCAGATCCGCAGGCAGCAAATCCGCATAAACATTCTGTATCTTCAATGCCGCTTCATCTGTATTCTGTTGCTGCAATGCTGAGTACGCCTCGATCAGAGCCTCATAACTGCTGCTTTTTTTCTTCTCTTCCTCTATCTGTTTGGAGGCCGCCTCAACTGTGTCTCCAGATTCCTGAGCCTGACTCTGTGCCTTGGTCAGCTCAGCTCCCTGACTGGACACTGCATCACTGTATTTCATAATCTGCTGATTCGCTTCCCTGTAGATTCCCTGACGTATGGCAGGAACAGCCAGAAGATAAAACGCCAGCAATCCTGCACAAAATCCGGCAACCAGTGTAAAAAACAGCGGAATCCTTCCTTTTTCTTTATACTGAGGAATCTGGATTGCCATATCATTCTCACTGCTGTCCACAGCTTTCCTGTTTCTTTTATTCTGACGTTCCAGACGTGTAGATACTCCTGTCTGTTCGTCAATCTCTCTCAAAAAACGAAGGGTTGTTGTATTTGTTTTATCAATCCGCGCGGCTTTCCTTAACGTCTTTCTTGCCTTGTTATATTCCCCCTCTTTCATCTGCACAAGTGCCAGAAGATGGTAACCTTTGATCAGTTTTGGATTCTGTATGAGAATCTTCTTCAGCCTGATCGCAGCCATATCCTCATGACCTTCCCTGCACAGATTTAAGGCATCATTATACTTTCTGATCGTTTCATTGATCGCCTCAAGCTTATTGGAGTTCGCCTGCAGCTTGTTAATATATTCTGATGCCAGATTTCTGGATGGCTGAAGATTCTTACTGATCACCCATTCACTGAGTGCGGCAACCACCTCCCCTGTCTCAAAATATACCAGTCCAAGAAGATTTCTCGCCTGAATGTTATGCTTATTATAAATAAGACTCTGCTTCAGACAGTCAATCGCCCCTGAAAGATCGCGGACACTGGCTTTCTCAAGCCCCCGGTTGTAATACTGTCTGGAAAGGTAATCTACCTTTTTCTGGATCAGCACATTACATCCACATTTCGGGCAGTAATCCAGATCTTTGTCCACCAGAAATGCGCCACAATTCATACAATTCATGTGTATCTCCTTATTTTACCCGTCTGCCACTCTTGGCTTCGCGGAGAACTTCCTGAAGAATATCCAGGATATCCGTCAGTTCTCTCTCATAAATCGCACCCTCCGCATCTGCCACATCCAGACAAGGTTCAAATTTCTTTAGTTCCTCTTCATAATCTATCATTTCTTATTTCTCCTGATCACATCTTTAATCTCACCGACAAGATACAGGGAACCCACGCAGAAGAGCATTCCGTCATCCCCCTTTACTTCCAGTGCTCTACCAAAGGCTTTCTCAACATCCTCCACTACTTCCACAGAAGAAGCACCTGCTTCTGTAAAAAGCTTTGCAAATCTCTCAGCAGGAACCTTGCGATATCCGCCAACAGAGGTTACTACCACATGACGGAACGTGATCCTGCTGCAGATCGTATGTATCATATCTGTATAATCTTTGTCATCTACTGCTGAAAAAAGTAAAGTCAGCGGACATTCTTTTTGAAAATGTTCTGCTGTCTCTACAAATTTCTCTACCCCGTCCTCATTGTGAGCACCGTCCACGATCACACCCGGAAGCACTGTTTCCATTCTTCCCTGCCAGCGTGTTCCGGCAATTCCCACATGGATCTGATCCATAGATACAGAAATCACATTCTGCAGAACCTCAATCGTCTTTAATGCAAGTGCACTGTTCATCACCTGATACTTTGCAATAAACGGAATGGAGAAAACCATATCCTTATAATACTCATTCCGAAATGCAAAATCAATTCCCGCCGAAGTATTTCTGAGCACTTCTGTATCTGATCTCTTCACTTCATAAGCAGGGCTTCCCAGTTCTTTTGCTCTGGCACGGATCACTTCTGCTGCATCCGGGTCGTTTCCGTCATAGATTACCGGTACCCCCGGCACAATGATCCCGGCCTTTTCTCCTGCGATTTTGGCAACTGTATCTCCCAGATACTGCATATGATCCAGACTGATCGATGTGATCACACAGGCAACAGGATTCTCCACAGCAGTAGTCGCATCCATTCTTCCGCCCAGTCCTGTTTCCAGAGTCACATAATCAACACCTGCATCTGCAAAGATCACCATTCCCATCAGAAAAAGCATCTCAAAATAAGTCGGATGATAGCTGCCTTCTGCAACCAGTTCATCCGCAAGTACCTTTACTTTCTCAAAGGCCTTCAGGAAAGTATCATTATCAATATTCACCTCATTGATCTGGAAGCGTTCATTGATCTCCACCAGATGAGGAGAAGTAAATAATCCGCAGGAATATCCCGCCTCTCTCAGAACAGAGGTCAGAAACGCACATGTACTTCCCTTTCCATTAGTTCCTGCCACATGGATCACCTTAAACTTATCCTGAGGATTACCAAGTCTTCTCAGACATTCCTTTGTGTGATCCAGACTGTTCTTCTTTGTAAATTTCGGAGTTTCATCAATATAAGCAACTGCTTCTTCGTAATTCATAAAAAAATTCCACCACTTATCTATAATGTATTTAGTTACTCTAACATTATATAATAGTGGTGGAAGATGTCCAGTACCAATCGTAATATTTTATCCGACAAAATTATGGATTAATTTTCATTCGTACCGGCACTTTCTGTTAATTTCCATTTATTATTTGAATAAAGTGCATAGCAAGACCGGTCATAGCTCTTGCTCAGCGGTTTTCGCGTCGAACTGTTGCTTCGCTGGATCACCGCAAGCCTGTCAAAATCATTCAGCTCCGTACCTGTGATCATCAACGTAGTCGGATTGATATAGACCGTATCATACCATTCTCCGTTCAGCTTGATTTCACTGGACGGCGTAAATTCCGTTCCCTTAATGTAATATGTATGATCTGCCTCAGAGATACATTGAATGGAATCCAGAGTCACATCATAGATTCCCATACGCATTCTGGTACGCAGATAAGGACTTTCGCCGCTTTCCCCGTAGGAATATCTCTTTCCATAAAGGAGGTCATACTGCAGGGTTTCCAGATCCACCTGATAATTTCTGGTATTTCTTCTTGCCTGATGATAGCGGAAAACAGTTCCCTCATGGATTCCCACACGATCCATAACCTCTGCCGCCATCTGGTATGCTGCAAGATTTTCATTCTTTTTCTTAAGTCCGAAGTTATCCCACATCACATACTCTGTCTGGAACAGATACTTGTTCTTCAGGTCCTCCACAGTCAGTCCCATAGTCGGAAGGTGATCACCGTACATAACAAGGACCACATCCTCAGGATAATCTGCCAGCTTATCTGTCAGCTCTTTTACAAAATTATCCATCTCATGGATCTCATTTACGTAATATTCCCATTTATTGTTCTCTTCCTCAGTCGGTGCACCGGAAACTGTGATCTCAGGATCCTCCAGAATCTGCTCATCCGGATATGCACCATGTCCCTGTACGGAAATAGTATATACATAATCCGGTCCCTCAGTGGAATCCAGACATTTCAGGATTTCATCCGTCAGAACCTCATCCTTTACCCAGCCATTTGGATTCTTCTCATTCTCTCTTGCCATGTACTCTTCGGAAGTAAAAGTATCAAATCCGAGATTCGGGAAAATAGATCTTCTTCCATAGAAGTTTGCTTCATTATTATGAACCGCATGGGTGGTATAACCCAGATTCTTCAGTACGTAAGGTGCACTCTCACAGGTAGTCTCTCTCAGAATACTCTTATAAGGATATTCCCCGGGTCCGAAATAATGCATACTCATTCCTGTAATGGATTCAAACTCTGTATTGGCAGTACCTGCACCGACAGAGGGAACCTTATAATATCCTGAAGAATATTCCTTCATCAGCTTACGGAATGTCGGAATCGGATCTTCTGAAATATTCAGGTAATTAACCAGCGTAGGATCAAAGAATGATTCCAACTGCAAAAACAGAATATTCGGACGCTTTTCTTCCTGCGTTTCCGGGAGATTCTTTTCCGTCTTCTCAATTCTTTTGATTTCTTTCTCAGAATAATCTCTCGGACAGCTGATTCCCGTATTAAAAATCGTAGTTGCCAGACAGTAAGGATATCCATAATCCTCATATGCAAAAGCAATATTTCCAAAGTAATTGGAAAGTACCCTCTTCTCCAGTGCCAGTTGTGTACTTCCTGCAAAAAGAGCAACAGCCAGCAAGATCAGAGGAATATTGTAGCGATATTTAATCTTTTTCTGATACTTCGGTCCTTTAATAAGCAGCATCAGCAGTAAAATAACAAGAATCCCAAACAGGATGCAGACTGCCACAACGCCTGCAACAGGCAGATATTTGTTGGCAATCTTCATTGCATCTGTGATCAGATGCAAATCCGGTCCTGTAAACGGTGTAACACGGTTGAGAAGGAGAACACCATTGATAATGGCCAGTATCAGCCAAAACAATGTCACAAGGATTCTCCAGAACACTCTCCTGTGAAACAGATAAACAATTAGTGACGAGGTAAAAATGAATGCCGCATTATATGCAAAAACCAGAGGTCTCTGTGTCATATAATTCCAGGCTTCTATAAACGAGTGACGGCAGATTGCCTCCATAACAAAATATCCCGCTGCGCTGGCAAGTACATGGAGTAAAAGGGAGATTTTGTTACAAATCTTATACAATTTCATCTAAACACTCCCTTATTTCTTAAGCTGCTCTAACTGTCCTTTAACCTTATCCATCATTTCTTTATATTTCGCAAGTTTGTCTTTCTCCGCATCCACCTTGGCAGCAGGTGCCTTGTTTACGAAGTTCGGATTATTCAGCATACCTTCACATCTTGCGATCTCTTTTGTAAGACGTTCTGTTTCTTTTGTAAGACGTTCAATCTCTTTATCTTTGTCAATCAGGTCTTCCAACGGCATATATACAACCGCATTGGAAACAACTACTGAAACTGCATCTTCACTGATTCCGTTCTTGTCTGTCTGTACCAGAATCTCTTTTGCAAATGCAAGATTTACAAAGGATTTCTTGCTGTTCTCATACATTGCTGCTGTTTCAGCATCCTTTGCCACAATATGCAGGCTTGTCTTGCGGTTATTCGGAACATTCATCTCTGTTCTGGTATTACGGATACCTCTTACAACCTCTTTGAAGCCCTCGATTGCTTTCTCAGCATCCGGGAAGTTTCTTTCTTCTCTGTATACTGGCCATTCGGAGATCATAATAGACTCTTCTTCAGGAAGAAGTGTGCAGTAGATTTCCTCTGTGATAAACGGCATATACGGATGAAGAAGCTTCAGGCCTTCTGTCAGCGCTGTTCTTAATGTCCAGAGTGCATCATTTGCTGCCTTCGGATCTTCCTCTGCCTTCCACAGACGAACTTTAGCCATCTCAATATACCAGTCGCAGAGTTCATCCCACAGGAAGTCATAAACCTTCTGTACTGCAATACCAAGTTCATATTTTTCCATGTTCTCTGTAGCTTCGCGGATCACTGTATTTAAGTGAGACAGAATCCATTTATCCTCTGCACAGAGATCATTTAAGTTCTCCGGCTCTGTCACTGTCTTGCCTTCCAGGTTCATCATGATGAAACGGGAAGCATTCCAGATCTTGTTTGCGAAGTTACGGCTTGCTTCTACCTTTTCCCAGTAGAAACGCATATCATTTCCAGGTGCATTACCTGTCATCAGAGTAAGGCGAAGAGCATCTGCGCCGTATTTATCAATAACTTCCAGAGGATCGATACCGTTTCCAAGAGACTTACTCATCTTACGTCCCTGGGAGTCACGTACCAGACCATGGATCAGTACATGATGGAACGGAACCTGATCAGTCTGCTCCAGAGCAGAGAATACCATACGGATAACCCAGAAGAAGATAATGTCATATCCTGTAACAAGTACATCTGTCGGATAGAAATATTCCAGTTCCGGTGTTTTCTCCGGCCAGCCAAGTGTGGAGAATGGCCATAATGCAGAACTGAACCAGGTATCCAGTGTATCCTCATCCTGATGAAGATGTGTACATCCGCATTTCGGGCATTTCTCAGGCATTTCTCTTGCAACAACTACTTCACCGCACTCATCACAGTAATAAGCCGGAATTCTGTGTCCCCACCATAACTGTCTGGAAATACACCAGTCGCGGATATTCTCAAGCCAGTGAAGATACGTCTTGTCAAAACGGGACGGAACGAATTTCAGATCTCCGTCATCCAGAGCTTTGATCGCAGCCTTTGCCATCTCGTCCATCTTTACAAACCACTGTGGCTTGATCATAGGCTCTACCGTTGTGCCGCAGCGGTCATGAGTTCCAACGCTGTGGTTGTGAGGAACTACTTTTACCAGAAGTCCAAGTTCTTCCAGATCTGCTACCATTGCCTTACGTGCTTCGTAACGGTCCATACCAGCGTATTTTCCACCAAGCTCGTTGATGGTCGCATCGTCATTCATAATGTTGATCTCTTCCAGATTGTGACGGCGTCCAACCTCAAAGTCGTTAGGGTCATGGGCAGGTGTGATCTTTACACATCCTGTTCCGAATTCTTTGTCTACATATTCATCGGCGATCACCGGAATCTCTCTGTCTGTGAGAGGAAGCTTCAGCATCTTGCCGATGAGATCCTTGTAGCGCTCATCTTCCGGATTTACGGCAACAGCAGTATCACCCAGCAGGGTTTCCGGACGTGTAGTTGCAATCTCTACGAAACGTCCCTCTTCCCCTACGATCGGGTAATTAATGTGCCAGAAAAATCCGTCCTGATCCTCATGCTCAACCTCTGCATCAGAGATGGAAGTCTGGCATACAGGACACCAGTTGATGATTCTGGAACCTTTGTAGATATAGCCTTTTTCATATAATTTGATAAATACTTCCTGTACTGCTTTGGAACATCCCTCATCCATTGTGAAACGTTCTCTCTCCCAGTCTGCGGAAGCACCCAGTTTCTTTAACTGATTGATGATCTTTCCGCCGTACTCCTCTTTCCATGCCCACGCATGTTTTAAGAATTCCTCACGGCCGATATCGTGTTTGTCGATACCTTCTTTTTTCAGCTTGTCGATAACCTTAACCTCTGTAGCGATAGCTGCATGGTCAGTTCCCGGCTGCCATAATGCTTCATAGCCCTGCATTCTCTTGAAACGGATCAGGATATCCTGCATGGTTTCATCCAGCGCATGTCCCATGTGAAGCTGGCCGGTTACGTTTGGCGGCGGCATAACAATGGTAAACGGTTTCTTGTCCGGATTTACTTTTGCATGGAAATATCCATTGTCCATCCATTTTGTGTAAAGACGCTCTTCGATTCCCTTAGGATCGTAAGTTTTTGCAAGTTCTTTGCTCATAATGTCCTCCTAATTATATATCTGAAACTAAAGTATCTACGGATTACTCCGTTATAAAGCAGTCACCCTGACAACCAAACAAATAAGCATACTGACTTCGCTTTCCGCATCCAGCCAGATAACTGTGTCATAAACTTATTCGATAAAAAACGCCCCTCACACGCATTATACGTGCAAAGGGCGACATAGATCGCGGTACCACCTTAGTTTGTCTCTCATTCCCTTAACGCGGGATACGTGAAAACCTACCATGCGCGTATATAACTCTGATATGATTCATACACACTCACTTCAGCCTCCCGGCTCCAAAGCTACCTTCAGCACTTCTGTTCCCGGGAAACCTTCCAGCTTATAAGCTTCCCTCTCTGTGGGGCATTACCGCCTACTCCTCTTTTTCACAGCCTTTTTCTGGATTCTACTATAATGAAAAAAGGCTTTCTTGTCAAGAACGTTTCTCCGGTTTTCACAAATTTATCTGATGTCATACGTATATTTTTCCCGCATTGTCGAACAAAATTTTATCAATAATATCCTTTGCATTATTTACGGAAAGATATCCGTCCTCTATTTTTTCTCTCAGAACACTACACAGTGAAAAACGGAATGCAAGAAGGGAGCCATAACTTTCCTCTACTGTCCACGTATCACATCCCCAGCAGATTTTATCAATCTGGGACATCTCGATCAACTGATGCATTACACGTTTTGATGCGGTGTAGGATAAGATTGGAAGCCATGTCAGATCCGGATATAGATTCGGATATCCGTCTACTATGGAAAAAAGATCATCCACCCATGGAAAGCCACAATGCAGTAGCACAAATTTCGTTTCCGGATTATTTTTTATCACATTGTTCAACTGCAGTATATTCGTATCTATAACTTGCCCCATTCCTGTGTGACATTGTAATGGAAGTGACACTTCCGCCGCAATTTCACATATTTTCCAGAACAAATAGTCCTGAAAACATCTGATATCTTCCTGGGTTATATCCGACTCTTTTAAACGGAATACCCTTTCAGCCTGCTCCCGCGTCACTTTTTCAAAATGAAGACTGCGCTCATAGGCCATCGCTATTTTTAAGGCCACACAGCCCTCACTCTTTTTTTGTATGATCCACTTTCTGACCCACTCCACATAATCCTGTAAATTGTCCGGCAGCTCACCGAAGTTCTCTTCCAGTGATACACCGTCATGATTGCGAAGTCCTTTTTTATAGCCCAAAAAGAACAAATCCAGTCGAAAAGCAGGCGTAAACAGTTCCGGTCTTCCATTGTCAGAGCCCGGATTCCAGTAGGTATCTACGATTACTTTTTGATACTTACACTTATTTTTCAGTACATCCATGTAAAAGTCGGGATTTTGATGCGCTTTTCTGATCTGATCTGAAATCTGATCCCAGTTCTGAGCTGTGATCGGCTCCGATATTCCATACAACTCCCCGATTGCCTTTTGAAGCCAGACAAAATAAGATTTATATCGTGTTTTTTCCAGATATGCATTCCTGCTTTCTGCTGTTGTCCCCGGAGTTACCTGCTGCCATTGTAAATACGTATTATTTATCAGCTTATCCAGATCAAAATCCACCATCGCCTGTTCTGGCAGATGATGTGAATGCGTGTTCCTGATTTTATGATCGGATATATAGTTCATTAATTCCTGCTCTATCTGATTTGCTGTTCCCATGATAATATTCCCCTTTCTTCCTCTTATCCATTCTATCCGTTTGACTACATATTTAAAAACCACAGAAAAACAATTTCTTCTTTTCCGCAATAAAGCGACAGATCGTTTATTCCACACTTTTCAGGGATTCTACCATATCAATCTTCTTTAATTTCTGATGCATAAACAGATTTACGATCATGGAGAATCCAATTGTCAGCAGTCCGCAGTACAGGAAACTGACAGGATTAATATTTCTTCCGAACATGACCGCATCCACTTCCACAGTGCGGATAATATATCTGTGCAAAAAGATTCCGAATACAGCCCCTGCCAGCACGCCGATGAGGGTAAGGATAACATTCTCCCTGTACACATAGGCAGAAACCTCAGTATCATAGAATCCCAGTACCTTCAGGGTTGCCAGTTCTCTCTGGCGTTCCGTAATATTGACATTGTTCAGATTATACAGGACTACGAAAGCAAGCATTCCCGCAGAAATGATCAGCACTATGATTACCGTATCCAATGCTCCCAGCATTCTGTGAAGCTGAGCCTCCAGACTGCTGGTATAGCTGATGCTTAACGCAGCCGGATACTTCAGGATCTCATTTCCCACCTCAGATTCTGATTCTTTGTACTCCTCTTTTACTGTGAACACAGTTGCAGAATAGTTCGGCTTCTTCCCGAAGGTCTGTTCATAGACATTTCCTGTCATATAAATATAATGTCCCATGTAATTCTCTGTCACTGCTGCGATCTTTGTCTCATAATTTTTCCCATCCTTTGTGATGGTCATGGTGTCCCCCACTTTCAGTCCTGTCAGGGTTGCCGTCTTCTCACTGATCACTGTACCTGCATCTGTCAGCTTATACTTCTCTTTTGTCTTTCTGTCCTGAAGTGTTACATCCTTATTAAAGGTCCCAAGATTCTCAGGCACATAGACATATACGCTGATATTGGATTTATTTCTGGGAACACTCATCTTGGTAAACTGGACATGAGTATATCTCTCAATCTGACTGTTATTTTCCAGAAACTCATCCAGCTCCTGTCTCTCCTTATCTGTTGCCTCCTCATCATCAATGATCGTTCCTGTATAATGCTGAAGCTCCTGATACTGCCGTCTGGCAATATCCATAATGGAATCCCTGAGTCCAAAACCCACCAGCATCAGCGCCATACTTCCTGAAATACCGAAAATCGTCATAAAGAAACGTTTTTTATATCGGAAAAGATTTCTCAGTGTAGATTTCCATGTAAAATTCAGATGCTTCCAGAAAAGCGGGATCCGTTCCAGCAGGATTCTCTTACCCTCTTTGGGAGCAGGAGGACGCATCAGTGATGCCGGGGTTTCCGCCAGTGCCCTGTAACAGGAGAAAATGGTGGCTCCGACAGTACACACAGTTGCCGCACCTGCTGCTATCATTGCAAATTTAAACTCATAACGGATCTGGATATTGTTCATCATGCCCTTGTACATAATGCCATACCCGTTAATAATAACCAAAGGCAGGATCTTCTCTCCGATCAGAATTCCCAGAATACTGCCTCCCACAGTGGCAAGAAAGGCATACAGCAGATATTTGGATGCAATTGCATACTTGCCGTATCCCAGAGCCTTCATTGTACCGATCTGGGTTCTCTGTTCCTCCACCATTCGTGTCATGGTAGTCAGACTTACCAGTGCAGCCACCAGGAAAAAGATAACAGGGAAAACCTGTCCGATACTTCTTATTCTGTCTGCATTATCCCCATAATCTGAATATTCCGGCAGATCATTGCGGTCCGTTACCATCCATTCCGGCATACTGATATCATCGATCTCATCCTGGGCATCCTGAATCTTCTTCTCACCGTCTGCAATTTCTTTCTCTGCATCCCTCTTGCCGTCTTCGTATTCTTTTTTACCTTCTTCCAGATCCTTCTCAGCTTTTTTGATGTCCTTTCTGGAATCCTTCAGCTTCTGTTCGTTCTCTGAGATTTCCTTCTCTCCATCCCTCAGCTTCTGTTCATTGTCGGCAATCTCTTTCTCGCCGGAAGCAAGCTTCCCTTCATTCTCCCGGATCTGTGCTTCTCCCGAAGCAAGTTCTGCCTCCTTCTCCTCTAACTGCGCCTGGCTGGAATTTAGTTTTGCTTTTGCAGCATCGATCTGTTCCTGTGCTGACTCAAGCTGGGCTTCTTTTTCCTGAATCTCTTTTCTGGCTGGTTCCAGCTTCTTCTCCTGAGCCTTCACCTCTTTCCATCCTGCATCAATCTTTGCCTGGGCATCGGGAAATGCGGCCTCCTGCTGGTTCAGTTCTGCTTCCTTTGCATCAAGCTGGGCCAGTCCGCTCTCCACCTGGCTTAAACCACTCTCCAGTTCACTTCTTGCTGCTGCGATCTGGTTTCTGGATGCTTCCAGCTGGGCTGCCTGACTGTCCACCTGCTCCTGATAAGCGGAAACCTGTGCTGCCAGAGCCGCCAGGTCTTCCTCGGAATATGTGCCTGAAGCTTGTGCCTGCTCATACTGTGCCTGCAATGCTGCAAGCTGACTTCTGGCACCCTCAAGCTGAGCCTCTCCTTCTGCAAGTCCGGCCTCCTGCTGCTCAATCTGTGCAAGTCCCTGATTGCAACTTTCCTTTTTGGCATTTAAGTCCTGTCTGGTTGCTGCAATCTGCTCTCTGCCTGACTGAATCTGCGCCTTTCCATTGTCAAGTTCCTGCTGGCTCTGGGTAAGCTGCGTCTTTGCATCCGCAATCTGCTTCTCACCGGCGCTTAACTGATTCTTGCCATCCTCAAGCTGTGCTTTTCCATCATCAAGCTTTGCCTGGTTCTCTGAAACCTCCGCCCATCCTGCATTCAGCTGTTCCTTTGCAGATGCGATCTGTGCTCTGCCACTGGCAAGCTGCTCTTTCGCACTGGCAAGCTGGGATCTGCCATCCTCTAACTCCTTCTTTGCATCTGCAAGCCGGGCTTTTCCGTCCTCCAGTTCCTTTTTTGCGTCTGCAAGCTTTTTCTTGCCATCCTTATATTCCTTCTTGCCGTCTTTTAACTTCTTTTTGCCGTCCTCCAGTTCCTGTCTGGCATCCGCAAGCTTCTCATTAGCTTCCTTCTTTCCGTCTTCAAGTTCCTGTCTGGCATCTGCAAGCTTGTCATTGGCTTCCTCTACAATCTCATCATATCTGACCTGACACCGTTCTGCCTCAATCCCCTCCACTCGCTCCTGCACTCGCTCTATCAGGGAATCATAAGCATCTGTATAGCTGATCAGATCCTGTGCCCCATGAGCCTGCACATAGATCTGTGTATAAATCTCCTGGTCAAAATCCTCAGGGAGCACATAGGCAAATCCATTAACCTCACCGGAACCAAGAGTAGAGTTTCCCCGGTTATAGGATATGTAAAGCGGACTCTCACCTAAACCCACAACTGTGTAATCTGTCTTTTTCAGCAGTTCGCTGTCTCCGCCCTCTTTCAGGGTAATCTGATCACCCACCTTATATCCATTGCTCTCAGCAAAAATACAGTCAAGGAAAATCTCTCCGCTTTTTTCCGGAGCTTTTCCCTCTGTCACTGAGATCCGATTCATGGTTTGATCCACAGCTTCCACATGAAGCACCTTCTGCTTCTCGCCTTCTCCACACATTACATCTGTACCATAGGCGCCCTCTGCATTCTCAACTCCGTCCACCTGCTTAATGGCAGCTACATCATCCTCCGTCAGTCCCAGAGTTCCCATTACTTTGATATCCATAAGATTGGTTTCATCATAATAGGCATCACCCGAGAAGCGCATATCCGGTGACGAGGCCTGTATCCCGGAGAAAAACGCAACTCCCAGAGCAACGATCATAAATATGGAAATAAATCTGGCTTTGCTCTTGCGTATCTCCATCCAGAAATCTTTATGCATTGCTTTCATATTCATCACCTACCATTCTATCTCCTCTATGGGTGTAGGATGGTCATTCATTGTCATCCTGGAAACCTTGCCGTTCTTGATCTTGATCACACGGTCTGCCATAGGTGTCAGCGCCGAGTTATGGGTAATGACGATCACTGTCATTCCACGCTCCCTGCACATATCCTGCAACAGCTTCAGGATTGCCTTACCAGTCTGGTAGTCCAGTGCACCTGTGGGCTCATCACACAGTAAGAGCTTGGGATTCTTCGCCAGTGCCCTGGCAATGGAAACTCTCTGCTGCTCACCACCGGAAAGCTGTGCCGGGAAATTGGTCAGTCTGTCCTTCAGTCCCACTTCCTCCAGAACCTCCTTGGCATCCAGCGGATTTTTACAGATCTGCAATGCCAGTTCTACGTTCTCCAGCGCTGTAAGATTAGGCACCAGATTATAGAACTGGAATACAAATCCAATATCATTTCTCCGATAACCGGTAAGCTGCCTGCTGTTATATCTGGCAATATTCCTTCCATCCACCAGAACTTCTCCGCTGGTAGCCTGATCCATACCCCCAAGAATGTTCAGCACTGTCGTCTTGCCCGCACCGCTGGGACCAACGATCACTACGAACTCTCCCTTGGCAATCTCAAAGCTGATCTCATCTACTGCAACAATCTTTACTTCTTTGGTTCCATATATCTTGGAAACCTTATCCAGTTTTACATATGCATCTGTCATCTCACTCATCCGCATTTCCCCTGTAATTTTATTTTTGCTACACCGGTAATTTTATTTTGTTACAATTATTAACGATTCTTTTGACCCCGATTTATTTCCGTATTTATTTACAGGCAGGTCAAATTCTGACCTGCCTGGTAGTCTTAATGGTTATATTTATTGTAACACATTATACCTGTAATTAAAAATAAAATATTCATAAAAAATCCAGATACTTCAAAACCGCCTGATCATCTCAGGCGGTTCATCATTTTGACTATACACAGCACATGCCCCTTTCTTCTTAATTGTATGTACCAGAACATCTTATATCTTCTTTACCCGTTATTATTTTACATTAAGCTGATGACGAAAATATAAAAGTGGGACTAAACATACATCATCTGACCTCGAATCTTTATTTTTATTCTTACCTGATTTCCGCATAAAAGAAAAAAATCATGCTCATATACACACTTATGGTTTACAAATCACAAAAAGCAGCATCTTTATATAGTGAATTTGCAAATTCAAAAAATTTAAAGGAGGCAAAAATTATGCCAGGAACATTTAACGGAACAACTTTAACTATTTCAGCTACCCCCGTAGACGGTGCACTGATTCCCGATAAAAGTGCAACAAATGTAGCGGGAATTGCCATTGTGGGGTCAGATATGTATTGCGTAAAGACAACCGGTCTTAAAACTACATTACTCAAAACGACTGACTACATGGCAACAAAAGCAACTGCCGTAAAAAAAGATCTGAACTGGTTCGCTCTGGGACTTACCAAAATTGGAAATTATCTGTATATGCTTGCAGAAGACCATAAAGGTTACGGCGGTTCTACAACCATCGTAAAACTGGATACCAAAGGCAATCAGCTCGGTACGTACAGTATCAATGAAATTTGTCCAAAAGGCGCATTAGGTATCACTGCTGCTGACGGAACTAACGAGAAATTTATCATTATGCATTACGCTGACAAGAGCAATGCTGGGACATTAGCTTTCAGTGTTGTAGACTGGAAGGCTGCTGAAGCAGCAAGTACATTCACAGTTACTAACTCAGGTTTTGGTTATACCACACGGCTTCAGGATATTTACTATCACACTTCATTTGGATTATTTATCCTGACAAATAACACTTTTTCAACACTTCAGAACCGTATTCTGGTAGTTGATTATCATCTTACTGATGATAAAGGTAAAAAATACACTCCATGTTCGGTCATCAATGTAAATAAAACAGGTGAATATAAGCAGTACAACCTTGAATCAATCTGTATGAAAGCCAATCACCTTGTGCTTGCATCCAATGTTATAACATCTGATGGAACCGCAGAAGATAAATTCTCTGTGCTGGAAGGCATTACCTACTCCGGTAAAACCTATACTTTTGCATGCGGTTTTAAAGCAGGAGCCCGTGTACCTACCAAAGTAGATCCCAACTATGAAACAACTAATCTGGGATGTGTATCCTTTAACGGAAACAATACTCCATATTTTATAAAACAAAGTCAAGATAAAGTCGCTGTTCTTGGCTACTGTAAAAATTATATGAATACAAGCGCAGGTGTATCTCACTTTAAAACATTCACTGACGGTTTATTAGGTCATGCCAACGGTATGAGCTGTTTTAACGGAAAATTCTTTGTTGTCGCAGGAAATAACAAAGTGGTTGCTATCAGCAGTAACAAAGAGGATGAGGAAATAACATATACAGTAACTCCCAACGATAACGATAAATCATTTGCTCTTAAAGCAATTAATTATTTTTATGAGGCAAATACAGCTTTATTATTGTCCGTTGTTGACGGAACATTAAAGCTCTATAAATGTACATTTGAAAATGAAAAAAATGTAAAAGCCACTTATCTTTGTACACTGGTAAACGCCGGTCAGCCTACATCCCAGGATATTTTCTATCACAATAAATTAGGGCTTTTTGTCGGAACCAGTAATCCACATACTGTAAGTGGAGTAACGACTAAAATCACAACAAAAAACACCTTGCTTCATTATAATCTGAAAAAACTTGATGATAGCAAACTTTTATATCCGGATTTCGGATTTGTTACAGATATTCCTGCTAAAGATGCTCAGGGCCGCACATATAACAGTTTTGAACTGGAATCAGTGGCTCTGGATCAAAATAATAAATTAATCGCTGTGTGCAATGTCAATGTCAAAGATGCTACCCACACCAGTGGTTTAGCATCCACTGACGGCTTCTTTCAGTATAATACGCTTGAATTTATTACAGCTTGATTTCGCTACATCAATAACAGCATAAATTTCCATTATAAAAAGCAGGCAGTTTTTCGCCTGCTTTTTATAATTCCAATTTTCTATTTAACAACAACTTTTTTATTATCTGACCATACGCCAAACTGTTTAATACCATTCAACAACGTATATGCATGCGCTTTCAAATAGTAAACTCCCGGTTTTATATTTTTAAAAGTAACTGTATTTTTCTTTTGATTTTTTAATACAATATTTTCTCCTGAATCTGCATTCTTAAGTACGCAATCAAACCCATCACTGTATTTTAAATTTCCAAACTGTGCGGTTACTGTTTTCTTTTTCCCGGTAATTTTTATTAATTTTATATTATCTTTATTTAGTTTAACAGGAGGCATACGCATTTCATTAGACCACCTGCTATAACTTTTTTTACCATTTTGAACAGTATAAGAACGGACTCTGGCAAATCCCATAGTCGGCACTTTTTTTAATATACAGGTTGTGTTTGCAGAATTTTTATTAGCTAATACCTTAGTACCATCATATATTTGATATTGATATCCATCTGCATTCTTTACTTTTCCGCTCAAATCAATTGTAACATAGATTTGTTTGTTTACTATATCTGAATCAACAGATTTTATATACGGACGATTTGTTTCTGGTTTTGAAGCAGTTCCCTCACTTACAAAAGGAATACCATTCATCTTACAGTAATAGTATGCATATGAATTTTTCTTTCCATGAACTGTTAGAGAATCACAATTTATGAACGCCTCAGCACCTATCTCAGTAACTGTTTCAGGTATATATAACGTTTTCAGTTTTCGACAGTCAGCAAATGCAAAAAAATCTATACTTTGAAGATTTTGGGGAAGTTTAACACTCGTCAGTTCACCGCAGTATATAAATGCACTTTGTCCAATTTTTTTCACATTATCAGAAAGTATTACCCTTTTAAGCTTTGGACATGTGCTAAAGGCAAAAACTGGAACAGTATCTACTGAAGCCATCCACTCTACTTCTTCTATGTTCAAATTATCTTCAAAACAAAATTTTTCTACTTTAGAAACCGAAGGAAGAAGCATTATCTTCTTATAATCTCCAGTTGGGTATTCTCCATACACACGGCTCTCTGAAATTTTCAACTGTTCATACTTATTTTTACTTTCAATGGTTATCTGTGATTTCATAGCAGCTTCTGCTGAGACAGATGCAGAAATTGCTACACACGTTAAAGCAATCAACAATATTTTCTTTACTTTCTTTGACTTCATAGAATCTCCTCCAATCAATAATATTCATCTATTATCATAATATATCACTAACTATAAAAGATCCTGTATTTCTGGTATTAAAAGTATTCTAATGACCCCGAACCAAAATGCAAATTTAAATTAATCTCCACAGTTTTGCAGCAACATATGTTCGCCTGTAGTCTGAAAGCCTTTTGTTTAGCAGCTGCCTTAATTTCCAGCCTGGAATAGCCCTAAAAGCATCTCGGGCTGGAAATTTACATGTTATTGGCACCTTGAATCTGTGCTTCAGTCATACACATATCATGTTCTTTCGCAAATTTAAGAGTTGCCTTTAACCCTTTGGTTTTTTCTCCTTTCAAACCTTCGAATGCTACTTTTACATCTATCATGTAGCAGTATTCTAAAAATCTTTTCAATGCCTTTTCCTTCTGGCTGTTCTTAAATAATAATTCCCATACAGACATCATATCTTCATGATAGAGAAGAATAATGATATCTCCATACCTGACTGCAAAATAGTATTCCGTTAACATTTGATCACGCCTCTTCAGATTTACTGTGCAGGTACTGCATGATTTCTTCATAGCTCCGTCCACTCTGTGCTATAGCATCCAATAACTTTTTCTGGCGAAGTGCATCCCTCTTATCCAATAAATCTTTTAATGTTGCTGCCGCAGCATCATACCGATGCTTTGCTTTCACCAGATTCTTCTGTGCTTTTTCAATTTTAGTGTCCAGTAGTTCTGCGTTTATTTCACGTGCCATATTTACCGCCTTTCTTTCTGAATGTTTGATTTCTTAAGTGTATTACTGATCTCTCCGGCTCGATAAGTAATGTTTCCTTCATTCATCCCAAAAGCCTCTAAGATTTTTTTCTGCTTTGCTGTTACAGCATGGTCCAGCCGGTATACATTATCCGTCTGGCGTGTCATTTCAATCTTCTCAAGTTCCCTGATTGCTGCCGGAACTGTCATATAATTCTGTTTCTTCTCAAGTTTTTCGTTCTCTTCCTGTAATGCAGTATAAATTTTGTTTCGGATTATCAGTGCGATAAATTGTGTGAAAATCCGTCCTTCAACGCCTTCGTTTGTATGCGAACGCATGCTCTTGTTTCCAAGGAATGATTTATCAGAGGCAAAAAGTTTCTCAGATACATCACGGCTCTTATAAAGATGCAGTGCTTCCTTTGCTGTCATCCTTTCGGATGTGATAATAACAAAGTATCCGCATAATGATATTTCCCGTTCTGTCACAGTTGTTTTTTCTTCCGGATATAAAAACACGCCATCTTTGTCGTAGTGAAGATAAAAGTATTTTTCATAAGCCGAACCGAACTCTACTGTTTCATTCTGATGTGACATCAGCAAAGCTGTCCGCTCTCTCAGTGCGTTTTCAAAATGCTCCCGTTCATCAGCATCTTTTGAAATACTATGATAAATATGAATGTATCTCTTTTTTTCATCGCCTTCAAATAAAGTCCTTTGTACTGTTTTTCCATACACACCATAGGCATTCATGTCACAAGAGCGCTTATTTTCGAACGTTCCTTTGTTCTCTAAGATCAAATCACTTATGAAAGAAGACATGCCTTTAGCCATGATCACAAAACTATAACCACATTCGTCTAAATAGCGTATATTTCCACGGCTGAAATATCCCCTGTCCAAAATGAAACCGATTTTTTTATAGCCATACCCAGTGATCCTGCCAAGCATGGTCCTAAGCTGTGATACGTCGTTAATACTTCCAGGATAAGCTTCGTAAAAGAGTGGTTCTTTATTCTTAAGATCATATCCAACCGAATAGTTGATGATAGCTGAACCGATATCTGCCTTGGCATGACCGAATTCAGCCAGTTCAATCTCTCCGGCCTGGCAGTTCTTGTTCGTAGAATCATAGGAAATATAAATACGCTCCCTTCGATTCCTCTTTGCATTCCATTCATTCAGAAAACCTGTGCTCTTATCCTTGGTGATGCTCTTAAAGAAATCACTTACTGACGCATCACTATAGATCTTCATACCAGAACTATACAGTGGATGATTGTATGCGTAATCCGGATAATGCTGTGCCACATTGCTTTCTTCTACAATAGAGTAAGAGGCAAGGTCGAGCAGTAATGCCATATCCCGCTCAGAGAAGAACTGTCCAAGCATCTTATCTAACGAATAATCCGATACTATCTTATGTATTGCAGCATATGTACCAACCCGCAGACAGCTGCTGCGCTCTGTTCGGTCTTCCATACCTGATAAAACTGCATCTGGAAAGTATTTCAGAAAGGCTTCGTTAGGAATCATCATAGTGTCATCATCTGGACATACCTTGCCTATAGTCGCTCTCTGTGGATAGGTATATTTTTTCTCCGGATCATAATAGCGATCATACTCATACTTAATATATGTGATATCCCCGCGTCTTAATCGGGTCAATTTTCCATGCACATCCGGTAGCTTAACTCTTGATTTCAGGTACATATTTGCCTCCTTTATTCAGGTTTATATAGCCCTAAATTTATTGTACAGCACAACCCGTATTTTTGCAATAATTTCCGCAGAAATACGGGCTTTTTTAAAATTTTATTTTCGTTAGGGCTACTCATTTTTGGAAGTTAAGGTAATCATGATGCCTTACTTGTCATGCAAAAAAATCGAAAATGATGTATATAATTTTCCTACATGGCAATACTGTAAGTACAAAGATATATTCGACAGCCGCATAATCATTAATTCGACAGCAAAATTTTACATATCTATTTCTTATCAGAAAGATTTAATTTCCATAGACACAAGAATTTTTACACCCTCGCATAAACACTTGGATTGCGGCCATTTTTTTTAATCTATTTTACACTACCCAAAAGTCAGGTTTTATTATCATAATATACCATTTACTATACGAACATCTGTAAATCTGGGATTAAAAGTATTCTAATGGACACGAATGTTATGCTTATATTCATCTACCATTTTAGTAAACATATTTTTCTCAAATTAACCTATTTTCTTACCTAAAATGACAGAAGCCCTCTCCGCTGGAAAAATATATCCTGCAGAAAAGGCTTTTTTCTTTTCCCTATTTAATTTTTGTTAAAAAGATTATCCTTAATCTCTTTCAGATCGCTTTGAACCTGATTCAGAATCTGAAATTTCTCAGTTAAACTCTCAATCACCGTCTGGTAATTTTTCTCTCGTTCTTCCTGCTTTGTATCCCTCTGTTCATTTGATTTCACAATGTAAATCAGAAGAAAAACCGCAAGCACAGCCCAGATTCCCTGTGAAACTGCCACATTCATAACCGTTGTTTCCATGGTTTCTGCCTCCTTCCTTAATCTTCTTTTATTATGCAAACTTTTTCTATGTTTTGTCTACTAAAAGTCTTTTCTAATCTTATTATTACCGTTTTAATTTAAAGCATATTTCTATTCTCTACAATTATTTTGCAAATCTCTTTTTACCATGTATTTCTTCTCCTATCGCTGATCTAAATTTGCAACCTCACTTAATAAAGAGTTTTTTCTCTTCCATTTGTAAACTCACAAATTTTTTTCTTTTTTAGTTTCTGATCAGCAGTTTTCTTACTACTTCCCCTAAAAAGGAGGTAGATACCTATGAAAACACTGACAGAACTTATCCAAAATTATCAAAATGGTATCCCAAATTCAGACAGTGAAATTCTCAAACGTATGGAACCGCTTGTGAAAGGATATGCATCCCGGATTCACTGCATGGAACGCGAAGATTCCATACAGGAATTGTATCTTACTCTGTTAAAGACATTGCCATATTTAAGTTCTTCATCCTCAGAAGGTGAATGTATCAGATACATGCAGACCTCTGTCGAAAACAGATATCGTTCCCTTTGCCGCAGTTGTCTTTCCGAACCTGAAAAAGATGATTTTGATTCTTGTTCTGTTTCATTACAGGCTCCCGACAGTTTTGATGACACCTATTATGATGTAACCGCATATATCAACTCTTACCCTTCGGACAGTGTCCAGAGAAAAATTCTGTCCATGTACTTTTATCAGGATAAAAGCGATGCCCAGATTGCCCGGAAACTGAAGCTGTCCCGCCAGTACGTCAATCGGATGAAGAAGAAACTAATTCTCAAATATATTTCCGAAAACAAATAAAAGAAACACCTGCTGACCATAAATTTACAGTCTGCAGGTGTTCCCTTAGTTTTCATAAAATTTCCATTAATGCCATTCCCGTACCGGAAATGCCATTCATAAAAGCCAGATTCAGATATTCTGTCCCAGATATTTTTGCCGGGTGATCCAGTTGAAATAAAAGGCAGTCACATAACGCCTCATATTGCTCCTTCATTTTTTTATTACCATATTTTCGAAGGTACTTCTTCATAATAAGTAAATTCCCGGACATCCCATGACACAGACAAATTTTTTCATCCTGTTCTCCATAAAACAAAGAGTCTGCAGCATTTAACCTGTCTTTTTTAATCTGCATATCCTCAGGAAACAGCTCTTCCAGTTTCATTCGTGAAAGCAGGATTCCCGGCGCCCCATGGCACCATGCATTCATGAAGCTTTCCCCTGAACTCTCTCGTAAATCCTTCCAGTTTCCGGCTTTCTCTGAGTACAGAGAATCCTCATATCTCAGCAAAAGCTGTATTTTATCAGCATATTCCGCTTTATGATTACATTCATACAACGCTGCATAAGCCATCAGAAATCCACTGTTGCCATGAGACATTCCAGCCAGCGGTCCGTCTGTTCCTTTTAATCTCCATCCGTATCCATTTCCGGTTTCCTGTCCTTTCTTCCACAAATCTTTTTCCATATCTGCCGCTATTTCATAATATTTCAGATTTCCGGTTTCTTTATATAACATCACTGCCACTACAATAGCTCCGGCATTTCCGCTCAGATAATCCAGTTGTGAATCTTCTTTCCATACCCTCTCAATAATGCTGAAATGCTTTTCCGCATAAATCATCCACACTCTTTTTCCTGTAAGTTTAAATAGATAAAGATAGGTATATACCACCGAGCTTTCTCCATTTACAATACCTGTCAGAAAATTTTTATCATAAATCTGTTTTTTGTGTATTTCATCTGTATAAGCTTTCAATCTCAAAACAGCAAGATGATAAATTTCTTCTGCACTTGCATTCTTTTCTTCAAAATCATGAAGATATTTTGCAAGAAACAAGACTGTCCCCGATATTCCATCATATAAATAGATTCCACCTGATCTGAGGTTCCAGTGACCATTATCCCAGAATTGCAGACCCGCCCAGCCGGCGCTCTGTTCCCGGATAATTGCTCTGCTGCAGATTCGATGAACTATCTTTCTGATCTGACTGTATATTTTGCGCTCTTTATCTGTGTTATATCCCTTTATCCTGGTCGGAAACATCTTTTTCTTTCCATCAGATGCCTTCAGCATTTCCATAGACAGCCTGATATAATCACACTGACATTCCATATCAGAGTAACTCATCTGCTTCATATGCATTCGCCATGACTCATAAGGAGTACATGGCAGATACTCTTTATGTTCTCCGCCATTTCCATCATAAACAGATCTGCTGTTCGCATCAATCTCAAAGCAGGGTATATCCATTTCCAGAAGGCTGTCAATTTCATAATCATGAATCTCTTTCATAAAAGAAGATTCCCCCTCTTTGTGAATCACATTCAAAAGAGCTTTCCTGCATTCTCTTGACTTCATATAATCCGGATGAAACGAAGCCATAAGATACATTGCATACTGTTGGGTATGCCGCAGTACAACTCTGGAACGTCCGTCAAAAAAGCCGGACAACATCACCTCCACTTTCTTATCTGCCATTGTCACCATGTACGCTCTGCAAAATCCTCTGATAATGCATTCCGTATAATCTGCCGCATTGATAACCTGATCATTTAGTCTTACAATGCATTCCTTTATCTGCATTTCCACAGGTTCATATTCTATGTGAATATCAGATGTTTTATCATCCTTTACCACAGGAAGTTTAAACGGCGTTTTTATCTTTTCCTCTGTTCCCATTGCACTTATAAGAACTCTGCTGTTTCCTCTGCCCCATGTGAGAACAGGGAGCATTCCTGTATGTATAACCGAATTTGCCAATTTTATTTCTGTACTTTTGCTTATTTTTTCTTCTACACTACTTCCGTCTTTTTCTGATTGTTGTTTTAAATATCCCGGATACGTTTCCATATCGATAATCACAGGATATTCTCCATGTGCGATAATATTTTCACCATGAAGATCTGTTGCTCCAAGGGCATATCCCAAAAACAGATGTATGCCCATTCTGAAATAATAATGCTCCACCTCACTTTCGTTTTTACAGGGGATATTCTCAATTTTTTCTTCCCACCCATAGGAATCATGAGATAAATACCGTACCGTCCTGCAGGAAATTCCTGTTTTTCTGCATAAATAGTTATAAAGTTCCTGATATTTTATATTCTTATCAAGACTATGTGGCTTATAGTACAGAATTGTTCCATTATCCAATTCTACCTTCGCCACACTTCGTCCTCCTCTGTGTATATCGCCTTTCGACATGTAAATTCCCACAGTCCCGGAAAACTTTCTTCCATCACAGAATATTTTTTGTATCTGTTCTTTTTCTGCATAAAGAGATTTCCTGATTTCACATTCTGCTCTCTGGATAGAGTTATTTTTCAATTCAAGCAGACGTTTTAACTCGGGATATTCCTGCAGTAAAGATTTTACATATGTTGCATTGTTAAGATATTTTTTTTCATAATAATCATATTGTTCTTTTACGTTATTACCCCGAAGATCATGGTTGGTTTTTTTTCGATATATATCAAATATTACTATTCGTTGAATAATGTTTATCAATTTAATATACTTCCTACTGTTAGTTACTGTTTTTTACTAATGACAGCAAAATAGTGAATTAACTGATCCAAGCATTGTCAACAGACTCTCCTCGATTTCTTCTAAAATGTCCAGTTTTTCAATTTCTTCTAATTCTTTATTTATATCTCCTATAAAGTTCTTTTCATTATTTTTCATAAATATTCTCCATTATACTTATATCATCTTCAATGATTACATGAGTTTCAAAAAATGAATTATCATACTTAAAATTTAATTCTCCATTATATTTTTCTAATATCTTTTTTACGCTTTTTATTCCCCAGCCATGAATATCTTTTTCCTTTTTCTCCGTCAAAAAGTCATCTCCAACCATCGTTGGTTTCGATATACTTGAATTTTTAATTTTAATCCCAAATATATCATTTATATTATATATTTTAAATACAATATACCTTTCACCTTTTCTACATTTGACAGCAGATTCAATTGCATTATCTAAAAGATTTCCCATCATCATAATAAAATCTAATTCTTCCATCGGAATCTTTTCAACCTGAGAATTTATTTTAAATTCAATTTCCTGTTCTCTCATTTTCTCAATTTTTATATTCAACATAAAATCCAATGTAGATATTCCAGTCCATATTGCCTTATCTTTTGTAAATGTTAGTTCTTTATAACCTCGTAGAATTTTTTTAGCTTCTTTTATATCCCTATTATCTAAACATTCATTTAAATATAAAATCATATGTTTTTCATCATGCAATAGACATCGATATTTGTCATATGATTTTTTTAATTCTTTATATTGTTCTGTCATTGTTTCAAATCGCATATTTAGAATATTTTTTTCTGATTTGATTAGTCTTTCCTGCATTTTTAAATATACAAACAACAAACCTAAAACCAATATCATCAAGACAATTAATGTAATTGTCAGATTGTTTTCTGTTATTTTTCCTTCACCAAAATGCATTAAAATACTTAGAACATATACCTCAGCACATGTCATAATAAATAAATACTTTTTATGTTCCTTCAACAACGGATTTATCCATCTTGATATACAAATGTACTTATTCATGAGCAGAATCATACTGTATATAATAATCACATAAAGAATTTCGCTATATAAATGTTCACGTGGCCATAAAAAAAAGTCAATAAAACTTCTATTCTTAAAAGTTCCTACATAGGCTACATATGGTTCTTTTAGCAATGCTATATTCGCTAAATAGATTATTTCCCACAAATAAGCATCCCACAAACTGCATTGATAAAATATATACAAATATAAAACAGGAACTATGTTTCCCAACAATATCATAATTATTGATTGATAAGAATTCCAATATTGACATTCAAGTTGAGCAAGCATCAATATAAATCCTATTACTTTTATTAAATCCCACTCTTTACATCTTACAATAAATATAGTCATTCCTAATATACCAGATAAATAGAATGCGATTATGCATCCTAAATATCCATGAATTCTATTTACATGCAAAAAAAGCTTAGGATATGTATATGCCCCTATCATTATCCATAAATACATTAACCACATCGAAAAATATTGCTTTCTCTTCAGTACCTTCCGCTTCGGAAACATCTGCCCAAATATCCAGACACCTATCCCAGTCTCCATAAACGTTGCCAGTCCATACAATAAAACTTTAAGCATTCTTCATACCCCCCAGTAATTCAGAATTGCTTCTCTGACACCTTTGAATCTTTCTCTGCCAACTGTAATAATATTACCGTCCCGCATATAAAGATCCCTTCCTTTCATCTTCATCACATGTTGGATGTTTGCAAGATGTCCTCTGTCAGATATAATAAATTCTTTTGAATTCAGTTCTTTTTCTACTGTTGACAGACTTGCTCTGATCTTTACTTCCCCACGCCTGTGCACAAAAATCACATATTTTCCTTCTTTTTTCATATAGAAAATATCAGAATATGCCAGTTTTTCAACTTCGTTTCTTTTATTTATGATATAGTACCGCTCTTCTTTCTCCATAATTACAGGAAGAAGCGCATCATAAGCCTGCGAAAGTTTTTCCTTCAGACACTCTTTGGGGATATAACGATAGGTGTTTACCTCATATGCTTCTATTGCATAATCCACAAAATTTGTAATAAATATAATAACCGGATCCGGATAAAGTCTGCGTATCTCTCTTGCTGCCTCTATTCCGTTTTCTCCCGGCATCCGGATATCCAGAAGATACATATCGAATTTTTCTTCCTTCAATCCCAGCAGAAACCATTCCACATTCTGGTATGTCGTTACCGTACAATCTATATTTTTCTCTGCAAAATAGTGTTCTGTAATCTCCTTTTCTTTTTTCAGATACATTTCGTCATCATCCAGAATCATTATTCTTATCATAGCAATTATTCCTCCATGAATGTATAAAATCTGAATTTCTTCACATCATAAAAATAACTTTCATCCTTATTGATGACCAGCTCATAAACCTCGATATCCTCTTTGGTTGTCACATCAGTTCTGTGATACTGATAAATGTATCTGCCTTCCTCATGATTTTTTACCTTTCTGATGATATCATCCACCAATTCTCCGATTGTCATCGGACTGTCTCTGGAAGGTCTCCATCTTCCAATCATACCACGAACCTGTGATCTGGTCAGTTTAATTCTCTTTCCAAGAAGATATCCTTTCGGGAAAAAGTCTTCTCTGGTCTTTCCTGTCTTTTTCAATATCTCACATATCGTCTTATTTTCTTCATCTAAAGCAAATCCCATATTAGCATAAGCCTGCATATGAAGCAACGCTAATTCGAGATATTTACTGTTTTCAGATTCTTTATTCCATAACAGTAATTTGTCCAGACTTTTATATACAGTTTCTCTGATTGTAATTCCCTGATTTTGCAAAGTCTGCAAAGAAAACATCATGGTATACAAATCCTTTGTATATTCGTCCATATTCCTATATTCCTCCTGTCATAAAACATATCAAATTTGATTAGTCACTTGTCATTTATATCCTTATACATATTTAATTCCGTCTGTTAAACTTTATCAAAGGAAAGGATTTTTATTTATGAAAAACAATACTATCGGAAAAAGAATTGCAGAAGCTCGGATCAACAGGAATATTACCCAGGAACACCTGGAAGAATTAAGTGGTTTATCTGTAAGTACGATCAGCCGGATTGAAACAGGTAAGTATATGCCTACTATCGAAAATCTCCTTAAGCTTTCTGAAATTCTTGATGTGGGACTTGACTATTTTCTTTATGATCTGCTTCCTCATAATAAAGATATTCAAAGCCCGGCTATTCAGGATGCGATTTCAATCATGAATCAAATGGGTGAACGCCAGACTGAATACATTGTAAAAATACTGAAAATATATCAGGCCTCTCATCAGGATTAAATATAATTACAATTCGACAATTTTCGTGTTTTTGTCCTCGAAAAGCATTTTTCTGACCTCGAAGCAACAATCAGGAAATGCTTTTTATTTTTTTCTGTTTCATGTTTACATTTTTCCCTTTTCTCACTCTTTATAAGATGTATCACCGGTGAGCAAATAAATAATCAAATTTCAGGAGGATGAAAAAATGACAAAAACAGAAAAAGCAGTAACATGGGCAATTAAAATCGCAAACGATCCGGCACACGGATATGATCAGGATAACAGATGGGGACCGGACTACGATTGTTCTTCACTGGTAATCTCCGCATGGCAGCAGGCTGGTGTTCCTGTAAAAACAAAAGGAGCCACTTATACAGGAAATATGAAATCCGTTTTTCTGTCCTGCGGCTTTAAGGATGTAACTTCCAAAGTTAATCTCAGCACAGGAAGTGGCATGAAACGTGGCGATGTATTATTAAACATCGCAAGTCATACAGTAATGCACATTGGTAATGGTCAGGTGGTATCTGCCAGCAAAAATGAAAATAATGGATATCATGGTGGTAAACCCGGAGATCAGAGCGGAAAAGAGATCAAACTTCAGAGTTATTACAATTTCCCCTGGGATTGCGTTCTCCGTTATACTGAAGATTCTTCAACTACTGATCCTGATCCTGAACCTCAGCCAACTGCAGGAAATGCAAAAATCCGCAAAGGTCAGGGTTATGCCAATAAATTCGCCAATGCAGGAATCTCTATTACCGGAAAAAGAGACGCTGCTACCAAAAAAGCAGGCGTTAAAGTTCTTCAGACAGCTCTGAACAGGGATTATGGTGCCGGTCTGGATGTAGACGGTATCTGGGGAACAAACACAGACAATGCTCTTGGACAGCATTATGTAAAAAATGGTGAAACACAGTATATGGTAACTGCCGCTGAGATTCTCCTTCTTTTACGTGCTTATGATCCAAACGGTGTAGAGATTCCCGGTACCTTTGGCTCAGGACTTCTCTCTGCTGTAAAGGCATTCCAGAAGGCACAGGGCTTAACAGTTTCCGGAACCTGTGACAGAAATACTTTCCTGAAACTGATCAGCTGATCTTTACCAGATAAACATCCGGCAGAATTCTGTCCCCTGATTCTGTCGGATATACCCCTTCACTATTCATGTATATAACAAAAAGAAGCAATTTTGAAACCCATTAAAATGGTCTCAAAACTGCTTCTTTTCGCATTTTTATATTCTACCACGGAACATATTCGCCGCTGTCTTTATCATAATAATACCAGCCGTTTCCTCTGCCTATAGGACTACAGTCAGATTCCGCAGCCTGAAACGGTATATAGGAATTGGTTCCCGGATCCCAGGAATACAGGTCATACGGATCTGTGACCTCTTCTGATGCATCGTGAGGTGCTGTCCAGTAATATTTATTGCCATCCTGATCTGTGACACCATTTTCATTTACCATAGCATCTTCAATATCTTCCCAGCTTCCATAGTAATTTCCGTCACTGTCATACCAGTTTCCATCATCAGCTTCAGAAATCAGCCTTCCATTTCCCTCACTGTCATATATCATTGCCTGATCTGCCCTCTGATCAGATTGAGTACCACCATTACCTGTTGAACCATTATCTTCAGATGCAGAAGTGTCCACCCCTGTGGTCTGGGAATCGTCTGTATCAGTTCCCGCAGTACTGTCTGTTCCATTCTCTGAATTCTGTACGTCGCCTGCATTATTGGATGAAGCAGATATTTTCGTCTTCTTATCCGCAGTCTGATTTGAATCTTCTTTTCCAATGGATGTACTTTTATTTACCTGTTTTTTATCCGGCTGAGATTTTTCTGCTGTTTTTTGTTTTGTCTGTTCGGATTTCTCCTGTGAGTTCTGCGTATAATCAACCTGTGTCTCTGTTTTATTCTGTTCCGCACAGCCAGTCATAGCAGCCGCTGCTGCTAAAATCCCTGCCATAATAATTGCAATCTTTTTCTGCTTCATTTTGTTATCCTTTCTACATTTGTTAAAAATGTCGATGCCTTTATCATAATGTGCTTTTTCTGTTCATTATGACATACTTCACAGGCTTCGATGCCTCATATGTCCCTTATCTGTCATGAAATGTACCCCATTTTTTTCCAAAATCTTTACCCCATAATTTTGCCTTATAAACGCTTGGTAAAAGGGGAATATCTTTTTTCTTAAAAGTGAAATCTCTGTGAAACAAATGGCAGCAGTACTTATTTCACAACTATTTTCTTTATTTTCGACCATTTCGTATAACTTTTTGCATAGCCTTTTACATAGGCACGTCCTGCAAGGTAGTAGACTCCGGGCTTCACACTTTTAAAGACCACCGTGGTTTTTGTCTGATTTTTCTTTGTATAAGCATAACTGCTTACACCTGTATAGCTGCCGTCATCAGATTTGGAAACTTTCTTTGCCAGTACCCAGTCTGTTCCATCACAGGACTTTGGAACAGTAAACGTCACCGCCACGTTTCTTTTTGTTCCCTGTCTGGAAACCTTAGCTGATTTAACAGCAGGTTTTCCTGTTACAAGGCTTGTTTTTACAGTTACCTTCCTGACCTCTGCCCATTTACTGAGCACTTTGGTATTGCTCCCATTCAGATATTTATAAGCATGTACGCCAATATACCACGTTCCTGCCGGTACGCCCCGTAAGATAAGCTCTTTACTGCTTCCGGAATACCCACTCTTTACCTTTATATAATCCGATGGTTCTTTTCCGTTCTTACTTCTGGCAGCAACAACATCGTAACCGTCCGGTTCCTCACCCTTGCTGTTAAGTACTATTCTGACATCATTTTTCTTCACCTGCACCTTCTGAACCACAGGTGCGTCCGGAGTCTTTGCCTTTACCGTAACCGGAACCCCGTCTGACCATTCCCCATATTCCATAACATGGCTGCTGTTCTCTTTATATGCCCTGCAATAAAGACTATGTGTTCCCTCCGGAATATACTTCAGCTCAGGATATTGATTCAGTTCAGAATTTGTAATTTTTGTCTGCGCAGTATAATTCCCCTTTTTCAGATCCTTCTGAGATTTGGCTGTCACAAACTGATAGCCGTCCGCTTCATTGGAAAGATCTCTCAGATAAAGCATTGCATAATTTGTGATCACTCTGGTCCACCGCGTATCAATAACTGGTCTGTTTAATGTCTGATAAGCATCCACCTGTACCATTATCTGTACGGCAGTGTCCAGCCCTTCATTATTTTCATCCTCATTCAGTTCCAGAGATCCGTTGACCAGAAAACTTTGAGCTGCCTTGCTTTTCGGATCATAAGCACAATTCTCCACATCCCACTTCACAGACGCAGAAAATGTTGTTTTCTCTCCATTCACCTCGGCGCCATAGACTTCCAGCGAATTCGGCAGATGCAAAGCATCAGCAGTTTTTTCTGCACCATTGGTAATTCCGGTCACAGGCGCAACAGCATCTGCCAGTCCCTGATAAGTCCGGTCTCCTACAATAAAAGAATTATACAGATTCTGCGTTGTCAGGTGTTCTCCTGCCACTGTTTTCGCAGTCACAGTCACCTGAAAACTATATTTTCCCACCGAAAGCCCCAGTTTGGGCCAGAGTCTCAGTTCTGTGCTCTCCCCAGGTGCCAGATAAGCATTTCCAGATAATAACACACTACATTCTTTACTACGGTTAAAAGACAGCTTCATATCTGTATCAGTAACATTTTTCAGAATATATGTCTTTGCTTCCGGAAGTGTCTTATAGCCCCACTGCATTGTCGGAAAACCCCCGGCAGACTTTTCAGTAATTTCCAGCTGCTTCTTTTCTGTCGGATTCTTCTCTCTGTTCATTGTAACATGAAGAGGATATCTGCTTCCGTCATCTGCGAGAAATGCAAACGTTTCATCATAAATTCCGTATTCCTGCTTCGGCAATATATAAAAATAAAGCGTTTCTCCCGGTTTCAGCAGCTTTTTGGAATCCTGTTCCTCATAATCTTCTGTCCACTTTGCCATCTGGTCATCCACTTCAAAGTTCTTAAGACCAGAAGTATCTATCCGTATTCTGGTTTCCTTTTTTCCTGAATTTCTGACTACTACATACTTCTCCACACGAAATTCCGGGTCATAGAAATCGCTTTCTGTAAATTCTTCTTCTGTACCTGTTTCTATACTCAGCTCATAATCTTTTTCAGAGGAAGCTCCCACAATTACTTTCAGAGTAACCTTACAGGAAGCACCCTCTTTTGTCTCAAATGTCACTGTCTCTTCATAATTTCCGGCAGGCAGATCCTTCTTATCATCAATGTCCACAGCCGCACAACTTCCGGGCTGCATTTCTCCATCCGTATTTGTATCGAAAATCGGTGCGTAGGAAAAATCAAAATATCTGCTCTGCGGAAAATCAGAGAGATGAAGCGAATCTGTTCCTGCATTATAAAGAAATAACCGCTTACGTGACTGTTCTCCCTCTGCATGAATTCCCAGATCGATCAAAGCAGTACCTGATGTCAGCTCATACTGCTTTATAACAGGTTCCTGCTCACGCTGTGCAACATAAAGGCTCAGTTCCTGTGAAGAAACTCCAATACCATTGTCCGCCTGTACAGTAAAGCTGAAACTCCCTTCCTTCTGCGGTGTTCCGCTGATCACTCCCCCGGAAGACAACGTAAGTCCCGCCGGAAGCTCGCTTCCCTCCTCCAGACTCCAGCTCACATCTGTATCAGCTTCAAGCTGTACCTGATATTCTGTTCCAATCTCTCCACCCGGCAGAACCATATCTGTCAATATGGCAGGAATACTCCCTGTTCCATCACTGAAAGATTCTCCCGCCGAAAAAACTTCCGCCCCGCATACTGTTAACGGAGCTGCTGCTGTCATAATTGCCGATAAAAAAACTGCTGTAAAAATTTTGTAATTACTTTTCATTCTTCTCCTCCAGATAATAAAATATAAAAGTATCAATTTACCTAATTAATATTAATATACCACTGGACGGGAATGTTTCTGTAATTACGGAATGACATGTTGTATAATGGTCATGAATATCAGAAAAGCCAGTAATGTTTCGGGTATATGTCAAAAACATTACTGGTCTTTTTTATAAGATTATTCCACACTTTTTATTCGATACAGGGAATCTCATAATTCCAGGATTTACGGATGTCGTCCATGATTTTCATGATCCTTATTGTTTCCGCATGAGGCATTTCCGGACACTCCGTTTTTCCCTCATGAATTGCTTTCATGCAGGATTCTACCTCATATTCATATCCTGAGATCTGTTCCGGCACAACATAAGAAGCCACTTCTTTATGTTCGGTATCAAACACTGTAATCTTTTCCGGATTATTGATATTCTGCACCTGCATATATCCTCTGGTTCCGAAAATACTTCCCATTCTGTCTGAGATTTCTCTTGCTCCACACTGAAGGGTTGCCATGCGGTCTCCCTCAAACACCATGGCAATGCTGTCCAGAATATCCACTCCATTCTGAAAGATTGCAGTAGCCTTTACATCCTTTACCTTATCGCCAAGCACCATGGAGGCAAAATTGATCGGATATACGCCTACATCCAGAAGAGCACCTCCTGCAAGCTCCGGTTTACGGATACGTTCCACATGACTTACTGTATAGCTGAGATTCGCGGTAACTGCCGTAACTTCTCCGATCACACCACTTTCAATAATATCGTTGATCATCTTTCTGGACGGCATATATCTTGTCCAGATTGCTTCTGTGATCAGAAGCTTTTTCTCTTTTGCAAGGTCAAATAATTTTTGTGCCTGCTCTGCATTTACAGTAAATGCCTTTTCACAAAGCACATGCTTTCCCGCTTCCAGACACATTTTCGCATGCAGATAATGGTGTGAATGAGGAGTTGCGATATAAACCAGTCCAACCTCATCATCTGCCAGCATTTCCTCATAGGATCCATATGCTTTTTTTACTTCATATTTCTGTGCAAATTCCCGGGCACGTCCCAGATCACGAGCAGCAACCGCATATGCCTCCACATCTTCCATTCCTGTCACTGTTTTCGCCATAGTAGAAGCAATGCCTCCTGCTCCCAGAATGCCTAACTTCATTTCATTGTCCTCCCATATTTCTTCGCTACTCCAGAGCGTGTCTGAAAAAGGCTTTCTGCAAGATGTGCGTCACAATTTGTGGGAGATTTTGTTCGAATAAGGGCGTCATAGCGGGCTACGACAACCGAATTCGGACAAAATATACCACAAAATGGGGCGTGCATCTTGTGAGAATGATTTTTCAAACACGTTCTAATACCTGTTCTTAATTTTACAGCATCATCGTCCGGAGAACAAGCTTATTCCATATTATTTATTTTTTCAATTTCTCTTTTTTTCGTTTCGTCATCAACCCTCCGATCCTTCCGGTCTCTTTTGCAGACAGACTTTTCCATCCATCACTCAATACTCTGTCCAGCAGTCCCATTTCCTCTGCAATTTCATACTTCATTCTGACCTCCGGCAATAATTCTCCATCAAGATAAGCTTTTATTTCCTTCTCTTTATCCAAAACAGCCCACACTCCTTTTCTTTGGAGTATGGGCTGTTTTCTTAATTTTTATACTGTATTTCATTCAAACGGATATTCGCAATCCGCTTCGCTGCCTGCCTGATTCGGTTAAACTTCTGTCTATTGCAGATTGGATTCTGTTATCTTTTGGGAATAATAATTGCCGCAATGATATATGCCCAGATTCCCGCACCGCCAAAGCAGGTAAGGATCACCCATGCCAGACGCACCAACGTAGGGTCAATATCAAAATATTCTGCGATTCCTCCACATACACCGCAAAGCATACTGTTTTCTGATGATTTGTATAAACGTTTGTCACCCATGTCCATTTCCTCCTTAAATCCAGATTAGTCGAGCAGATAAAATCATCCGCTTCGCTACTTACTCTACACCGAATAACTTCCTGATTCGGTTAAATACCACTTTTATTTCTGCACGTCAGAGTACATGCTCTTCAGGATATCTGCAAATCTCTGTGCTCTTTCCCGGAGAAATCTACTGATATATTTCCCATACCGCACTCCAGATCCAGTTTCCTGTCTGCACCTTTATTGGAAATGGTTTTCTCCCGTCCAAGTCCACTGTAGGAATCAGAACCTACATCCAGATTTCCCACTCCACATTCCAGATCATAATTATAATCCTCCTGCATACCGGTCAGTGTCAGATCCAGTTCACCCAGACCACATTCTCCATCTGTCTTCCTGGCGCTCAGATCTGCAAATGTCATACTTCCGGTTCCGATTTCCAGATCTGCCTCCCTTGCAGTCACCGGATTCTTACTTTCAAATTCCCCGGCTCCCATCTCCACACTCAGCTTCTCTGTCTCAACATCTCTGTTCAGATAAACAGTACCTGCACCCATCTCAATCTCCAGCTCCTGAAGCTTAACATCTTCCGGATAGGAGATACACACCTTTCTGTTTTTAGACAGTTTTTTCGTGCTTCTGACCTTAAGAGTATCTGAACTCTCCTTCACTGTCACATTCTTCCCACTGTCATCATAAACTCTGACACAGAAACTGTCGCCCTCTTCCAGAATCAGCTCATCGTACTTCAGCTCTATATCCAGCTTTGTGGGCTGATACTTCAACTGATATACAGTGCCATCTTCCTCATTCTCATCAACAGCGCGGGCATAATCCTCACTGTCGTCACAGTCGTCGCTGTCGTCATAATCATCGCTGTCATAGTCATCGCTGTCATCATAATCATAATCGTCATAATCATCATCGTCATCATAATCATCGCTGTCATCATAATCATAATCCCCGTCTGCCACCAGAAGCACCCTTTTCAGACTTTTCACCCCTGTCAGTTCCGACATACTGGCTCCCATAACACCACCGGCAGCTGTCAGCCCGATTCCCACAGCACCAAAAATCCCCGCTGCGATCAACATTCCTTTTGTAAACTTCTTCATTTAACCTCCTCCTTTCTCTTTCTGTAGAGCAACCTGTTAAAAAAATCGGTAATCTTCCGAAACCATTTCGGCACAATGTGTACTGCGATGCTGATCAGTCCTAATATCATAAGGATTGCCAGAGCAATCATCAGACATCCAATTCCTATCGTCAGGATCCCGGTTCCGGTCATTACAGCCAAAAGCCCTGCTCCAGCCACAACAGCTGCAATTCCGCCAACCAGTAAAGCCATAGCGCCTATGCCCAATCCAACGATCAGCCAGAACGGAAGCAGTAAGATTCCAACTGCAAATGTCAGAATCCCACCAACAGCCCCCTTAACAAAAGGAGAAATAAAAACCAGCAGGATCACCGCAAGGATCAGCACCGCCTGATTCCCCTTTCTGAAAAAACGCTTCCCTGTTCCCGACTCTTCTCCATATTTCTCAGGCATCTGTCCTCTCTCTTTAGTCCGGGCATCCTCATAGCCATGCTCCGTATATTCTCCATACTCATAGCCTCCTGCCGAACCTTTCAGATCCGCCTTGATGATCGCTGCAACTTTCTTGGGACTTCCAAGTTCCCTGAGCACCGAAGCTTCATTTTCAGCTCCTGCATCATCGAAATAACTATTATAAAAATCAAGGGCATCCTGCCTCTCTGTCTCGGAAATATCAGCAAGCAGCTTCTCCAGCTCCTGCATAAACTGCGCCCTGTCCATCATCCTATTCCTCCCTCAAACATCCCGCTTATCTTGGATGCATAAATTTTCCATTCAGCTTTATAAAACTCCAGCTGCGCAGCACCTCTGTCCGTCAGCTTATAATAACGCCTGTTACGCCCTGCATACGCCATATCATAAACCTCCAGACAATCATCCTTCTGCAGCCTCCTGAGCACCGGATACAAAGTAGACTCCGAAACATCCAGAACTCCACGCACATCCTGCGTGATCTTATACCCGTAAGTCCCTTCCTTCTCCTTAGAAACAACCGCCAGAACAACCGCATCCAGAAGCGCAGCACCCGTATTAAAAACCATATGCTCACTCCCTCGTTTCAATTATGTTCTGTACAGACAGCATCATCTCTGCAATCCAGCCTTAGAGCGTGTCTGAAAAATGCTCCAGACTATACCAAAGGTAAACGCCATTTCACATCTGATACATTTATTCCATCCTGTTCACATACTATACAGAACATCAATATTGTTTTGTTAACGATATTATATGATGTATAATATGATTTTGTCAATACTATTTAGCAAAAATCATTTATACTTTATAATCATTTTGATACCTTTACCGAAAATACCTCCTTAACGTCTTCCGGTTTACTATAGCACTCCTCATAAATAATGTATTTAAAAGCATTGCTATATATCAATTTCTTATTTCATAAATTACTGCAAACAATCCAGTCCATCATAGCGTGAAGTCCTGCTGAACTGTCTTGATTGCATTATTTTATTAAATTGCTATAGTATTTCATAAACTTAATATTCCATAAACCTCACGTTATACTACAGTTATTTTCAGTAAACAGCGCAGGAAAATATATCTGTCTGAGTGCATTTGCAGGCATCTTAGATCTTCTTAGCCGGTAGAAATCTGCGTTATGGAGAAAAATCGCAACCTGTCTGAGCGAAGCCTGCAGCGGAGCGAGTTTTGCATTTTTCTCCATGCTTTTAGCAGATTTTTACCGGCTTAGAAGATCTTAGATGCCGAAACCGCACTCAGACAGATATATTTTCCTGCGCGTCCCCACCCACCAATCAAAAACTACAGCAAAGGAAACCAACCCATTATGAACGAAAATACAACACAACTCCACCCCGCATTCCTCACCCGAATGAAAGAAATGCTCGGCAACGAATACCCCGCCTTCCTCTCCAGCTTCAGCGCCCCCCGAACCTACGGCCTGCGCATAAACACCTCCAAGATCACCTGCGAAGACTTCGAAAACCTGTCTCCATTTCCAACCCGTCAGATCCCATGGATCAAAAACGGCTACTTCTACGATGAAGACATCCGTCCTTCCAGATGCCCATACTACCAGGCCGGCCTCTACTACCTTCAGGAACCCAGCGCCATGACCCCCGCCTCCCGCATCCCCATCGAGCCGGGTGACAGAGTCCTGGACCTCTGCGCAGCCCCGGGCGGCAAGGCAACTGCAGCAGGCGCAGCACTTCAGGGACAGGGACTTCTGGTAGCAAACGATATCAGCACTTCCCGCGCCAGAGCCCTCCTTCGCAACCTGGAACTCTTCGGCATCCCAAATGTCTTCGTAGCAAACGAAACACCTGCAAAGTTAACCAAAGCATTCCCCGAATTCTTCGACAAGATCATCCTGGATGCTCCATGCTCCGGAGAAGGAATGTTCCGTAAGGAAGAAGCCCTTGCCAAAGACTGGACTCCCGAAAAATCCATGGAGCTTTCCGAAATCCAGAAAGAGCTTATCCTCCAGGCAGCCGATATGCTCCGTCCCGGCGGACTGATGCTTTACTCTACCTGCACATTCGCGCCTGCAGAAGACGAACAAACTGTTTCCTGGCTTCTGAAAAACCGTCCTGACATGGAACTGGCAGAAATGGAAGATTATGAAGGCTTCTCCCATGGAGTTCCTGAATGGGGAAACGGAAATCCTGAGCTTACCAAATGCATCCGGATTTTCCCACACAAAATGAACGGAGAGGGACACTTCCTTGCGCTCTTCCGTAAAAAAGGACAGGCAATCAAGGAAAGCTCCCGTCCTCACACAAAACCGGACAAAAACGCATTTCCACTAATTGAGGAATTTCTGAACGAAATCGGTCTGAAAACCCTCTGCGGTCAGCCATTTGACTGGGAACGTGTGGAAATCCGCGGTGATAAAGCCTACTATCTTCCCCCGGTTGCCCACAACTTCCGCGGCATCACCTTCTTAAGAAACGGTCTCTATCTCGGTGACCTGAAGAAAAACCGCTTCGAGCCGTCTCAGCCACTTGCACTGGCGATCCGCAAAGATGAAGCAGAAGCAGTCATCTCTCTCTCCGCTTCTGACGAAAGGATCACCAGATATTTAAAGGGCGAAACCTTAAATATCGAACCCGAGGAAGCAGCTCACAAAAAAGGCTGGCATCTCCTCTGTGCAGATGGATATCCCATTGGCTTCGGTAAACTGGTCAACCAGATCCTGAAAAACAAATATCCGGCAGGGTGGCGCGTATAACACGCGCTTATCCCTGCCGGATATTTGAATTCACAATAATAATTTTTATTCCGCTCACAGCAATATCTCTTTCTGCAATGTAAACGAATAAATGATCTTCTCCTTCACTCTTTTCCCCGTCATCCGCTCCAATGCCCGGGCATAATCCTCAAGCTGCACATGATACAGATCGATCAGCTTTTGTTCCTGTCCTCTCTTCACTCTATCCGTTTTATAGTCTACAAGAACAATCTCATCCCCTTCCATAAAATAGGCATCAATAATTCCCTGCACCAGCACTGTTTCGTTCTTCCAACCATCATCGAGCATAGAAGCACTTCTCTGAATCACAAAAGGCTGTTCTCTGTAAAGATGTTTTTTCATGGCAGCTTTCTTCATCCTCTGCCCCAGTCCGGATTCCACAAACCTCCTGATATCCCGGATCCGGATACATTCCGCTTCCTGCTCTGTCATTTTCTGGCTCTCCAGAAGTCTCTTTAATTGAGCCCGAAGCTGTTCCTCTGTATCTGCTTCTGCATAATCCAGACATTCCATTACTCTGTGGTAAGCAGTACCTCTGGCAGCCCCCTTATACTCTTCCTGCTTCTCTGCCATAAATGCTGGAACCGGCGCTTCCTGTTCTTCTTCCTGCTCTTCGGCAGACACACTGATATTCTCTTCCAGTTCACTTTCATCATGCCAGCTTCTCTTTTTCAGATCCGAAACACTGACTTTAACCGGAATATCTTCCAGATATTTATACGGATATGCAAAGGAAAATCTCTTCTCTATCTCTTCCTTCACAGCCTCATCATACACTTTATTTTCATCCCAGTTCTTCAGATATTCCTCCTGCATCTGGTTTCCTGCCTGGATGAGAACTGCCTTTTCTGTCATCTGACGGACAGTAATCTTTTTTATCACAAACTCAGAGATATCATCGTAAATCCCCGGCTGTTTCTTCATGAGGATTCCATATTCCCACAGAAGTTCACTCATGGCCCGATGCCGCACCAGTGCAGGCAGTACAAAAGCCCAGTAATTCTTTGCTTTCATTCTGGTTCCCAGTGGGAGCAGTTCTTCTTCCTCATCCAGAAAACGCGACAGCGACAGCATCTGCTTTTCCAGCTTTCCGACTGTTCCTGTAAGGATCAGTTTCTCTTTTGCTCTTGTCATGGCAACGTAAAGTACCCTCAGTTCCTCTCCCAGACTCTCTTTCAGAAGCTGTCTTCTGATCACCTGCTTATTCAGCGAAGATGCGATCACCCGTTTCTCCGGTATGATAGCATCAGCCCCTATTCCCAGTTCCGGATGAAGCAAAAGACCTGCATTCATATCCTGAAAATTAAACTGTTTTCCCATACCGGCCACAAATACTACCGGAAATTCAAGTCCCTTACTCTTGTGGATCGTCATGATTTCCACTGCGGTATTGCCCGCTCCTGTCAGATTGACTTCTCCATAGTCTACCTGATATGCCTGTAGCTGTTCGATATAACGAACAAAGTTAAACAGACCCCTGTAGCTTGTCTTCTCATAGTCCATAGCTTTCTCCACAAGCATGGTAAGATTTGCAAAACGCTGCTCCCCTCCCGGAAGTGCCCTTGCATAATCTCCATACCCGGTTTCTTTCAGCACATAAAGGATCAATTCGTGGACCGGCGTATATGCAGCCATATTTCTTACCTTTTCAAGGAGACTCAGAAATCCTTTTAATTTAATATTCAGAGAGTTCTTTTCATCTGTTCGCAGATTACTGTTTAACAATTCAGATTTCAGCTTATCCGGATCCAGTTCTTTTTCGGGGATTTCATTTTCTCCTGCATATGCCGAAACACTCTCATAGAGCAGACCATCAGGATACTGTATTCTAAGCTCTGCCAGTTCCTGTGAAGTGCATCCGACGATCGGTGAACGAAGCACTCCCATAAGCGGAATATCCTGCAGCGGATTGTCACACACCTTCAGATAATTCAGTACAGTCACAATCTCGGTTGCAGAGAAATATCCGGTTCTTGATGTACAATATACGGGAATCCCCTGAGATGCCAGCACTTCCCTGAAGGTTTCTGCCCATCCATAGGCAGTGCGCAGCAGGATTACAATATCCCCGTATTCCACAGGCCGGTATTCCTTCGTCTCTTTATCTACGATCTGTTCTTTTCCCACAATTTCTTTAATTCTCTGTGCAATGGCCAACGCCTCCAGTTCCTGCCCGGTCTGATTTTCCATTTCCCTGCGGTTTCCCGATGCACCTGCGTCTTCATAGTCCTGTACATCAGACAGTTCTTCTCCGTCTCTCTCGACCAGAAGAACCTCTGTCTTTACAAATTCCTCTGACTCTCCTTCTGGAAAAGAAGCTCCGGGATAAAGGGCCGCATCTTTGTCATAGGTAATCCCTCCCAGGTCTTCCCCCATGATCTGTCGGAAAATAAAGTTTACACTCTCCAGAACCTGTTCCCTGCTCCGGAAATTTTTGTGCAGGTCAATTCTCTGCTCCTGTGCTTCTTCTGTGGAATAACTTTTATATTTTTCCATGAAAAGCTCCGGCCTTGCCAGACGGAAACGATAGATACTCTGCTTTACATCTCCTACCATGAAGATATTTTTCTTCTGGTTGATCCACCCGGATACTGCCGTTGTCAGAAGCTCCTGCACTAAGTTACTGTCCTGATATTCATCCACCAGGACTTCATCATACTTTGCGGAGAGCTCTCTCGCAGCCTGAGACATATGGATTTCTTCTCCTTCTTTCGTCATCAGTATTTGCAGGGCAAAATGTTCCATATCCGTAAAATCCAGAATATTCTTTTCTCTCTTCGCCTCTCCGAACTGTTTTTTAAATCGTGCCGTCAACTCAACTAACATCTCTATTGGGCCTCTGATATATCTGATCACTTCCAGAAGTTCTTTCTCTGCGCTCTGGAAATATCGCTGCCCCAGTTCCTTCAGAATCCCCTTTTCCTCATCCCGGAGATCTTTCACTCTCTGCTTCTTCTGTTCATCTACATCCGCAGCCTTCTTTGTGCTCAGCCGGGCAAATGAGGGTTTCATAAGTATTTCTGCAGTTCCATTATAATCTCTTTTCTCTGCCAGTTCCTGCAGACTTCTTATAAGAAGCAGATCACTGCTCAGTGCCTCATCATACAGATACGGACCATCCGGCTCTGAGCAGATTCTTCGAGCCTCCTGCACCAGAAGCTTCGCTTCCTGCAGTTCATCCTTCACTGCATCCCAGAGCATCCTCATCCACTCAGTCTCTCTTAACTCTTCCAGGGAATCAATCCTGTAATCATCCATACACCCGGACAGCCATTCCTGCGGAAAAGGATTGCTCATAGCCATTTCATATAATTTCTGTATCAGGTTTCCCAGATTTTCATCTGACTTTCCTGTTGCAAAGCATTCCACGAATTTCTGAAACTTTTCATCTTTTTTGGCATAATATTCTTCAAGCAGTGCTTTCACAACATCTCCTCGCAGAAGCTTCAGCTCCCCCTCATCTGCCGTCCGATATCCCGGATCCAGTCCGATCAGATGAAAGTAATTCCGGATAATATAGGCACAGAAACCATCAATAGTTGTAATCTGTGCAGTATGAAGCAGGGTTGTCTGTCTCTGCAGATGCTCATTATCGGGATCCTCACAGAGTGCTTTTTCAATAGCTGCCGAGATCCTCTCTTTCATTTCACCTGCTGCCGCTCTTGTAAATGTCATGATCAGCAGTCTGTCAATATCCACAGGGTGTTCTTTATCTGTTATCTTACTCAGGATACGTTCTACCAGTACTGCCGTTTTTCCGGACCCGGCTGCCGCACTGACCAGAATATTTCTGTCCCGCAGCCGTATAACCTCCTGCTGCTCCTTTGTCCACTGTACGCCCATCTTATTCTGCCTCCCTGTCAAATGCTTTCCATAATTCCTCATCAGAGAAGTTTTTCAGTCTGCGGAATTCATATCCTGACAGCCTGCGGTCAAATCCGCATACCGTCATATACGGACAATAAGCACACGCATTCTTTTTTCCGAGCTCATAGGGAGAAACCTCTGCATCTCCCTCCAGAATAGAATTTCTTATCTTCTCAATCTTCGTCCTTACATACCGTCCAAGCACTGCGAACTGTGTTCTGTCTGCCACAGAAGAATTTTTGCGAAAGCTTCCGTCCTTATTAAATGCGACAGGAATGGAGCCAAGACTGCTGTCCATCCTGTACACAAGCTCCGGATCTGCCTGAACCAGCCCATTCATCTTCAGTTCTTTCATAAGACCTGCACTGACTGCTTCCACATCCGCATCTATCTTCTCCTGGATCATAGGATCCTTGATATTGTAATAAAAAACTCCCGCAGGAATAATCTCCTTATCCGGATATTTCTTCTGCTCTACACGCAGAGCACCATCCAGATAGATCATCAGCTGTAACTGCAGGCCATGATACAGATAAACCAGGTCAAAGGATGTATTTCCGGTTTTATAATCAATCACCTTCACATACACCTTATTCTGATCTTCCATAATATCTACTCTGTCAATCCGTCCTCCCCCGAAGGTTACCTCAAAGCCTTCTGGCTGAAATTCTCCCTGTTCCAGCTGTTTCTGAAGTGCCCATACCGTCCTTCTGAGGATTCTCCTTGTTCTCTCGATCATATATTCATTTCTGGCACTGCTTTTGAGCACCGTGTTTCCATAATCTGCCACAATATTATCCAGACACCGGTCCGCAATCTCATTCCGTTCCTGTTCTGTCAGCTCTGTCCATTTCATGCCTCTTTTTCGCACTTCTTCTGCAAAGCTTTCCAGTGCTTCATGCATAACATTTCCCATATCCATAGGTTTAAACTCATATTCCACACGCTCGGTAAGCTTCATTCCATACTGAAGGAAATGTGCAAATGCACAGGCTGCAAAACGTTCCAGTCTGGTAGCACTGTAAGGTGAAACCTCTCCGTATAATGCCTTCGCCACACTCTGGCTGATAATGTCCTCTGGTTTTCCGGCAAAAGCCGACTGTACCAGCTTCTGTACTCTGCTTCTGTATTCCGTATTCCGCAGATACCAGCTATAAAGCTCTCCAAACATTGCATCCGTCTCATCTGCCTGCTCCAGAATATCCTCATGTTCTTTCTCTGTCTCCTGTACCAACTTCTCCAGAAACAGATCAATCCCAGCTTCCGGATTTTCCGGATAACAATAATTGTTTATAGAATTTTTATGGGGTCTGACCCCGGCTCCACCCTCAATTTCCAGCTTCGGATACAGACTGCGTATACTCCCGATCAGATATGCCGGACTCATGCCTTCTCCTTTTGCATTGGTATCACTATAGGAGAGGATCAGCTTTTCTCCCGGTTTCGTCATGTTCAGATACAGATAAAACCTCTGCATATTCATCAGTTCTTTAGGCCCCGGTGCCAGTTCCACTCCCTGCTCCTGGAAGAAATCCCTGTCAAGCTCTGATAAGATTCCGCCTGTCTGTGTGCTCTTTGGGATATTTCCCTCATTCACGCCAACAAAGAACAACGCCTTAATCTCTTTTAAGCGGGATCGTTCCATATCACCCACCATTACCTGATCTATGCTCGGCGGAATCAGCGCTACTTTTGCCTGAGAAAGTCCTGATTCCAGAAGCTGTCGGAACTCCTGTCTGTTTACCGTTTCTTCGCCAAGAATCTCAACCATCTTATCCAGCAGGTCCATCACAATTCCATAAATCTGGTTATATTCTTTTTCCATTGCTTTATCGCCTGACTCTTTAAACTTTCGCTCCTGTCGTTTCAGTTTCTGCCAGACATTGCTTTTTTGGATAAACTCATAGAGAATCCGGCAGTACTCTTCCACTGTCTTCTTACCGGAACCAAATCCCTGCGCAAGTTCCCTTACTTCTTCCGCAAAGATTTCTCTGATCTCATTCAGTTCCTGTATCTTCTCCGCTTCCATTCCTCTGTATACACGAACCCATTTTTCAGACCATTTCTTATATCCCCGGATTCCCAGCGCCAGCACGTAATTCTCCAGCTTATCAGCCTGTTCTCTGGTAACTTCTGACATCCCGCATCTGAGATAACGAAAAACACTCTCATAAGGAAATCCCTGTACCGCCATCTCCATGGCAGCGCGCAGATACTCCACAAAAGGATTCATCATTACCGAGTGCTTCTCGTCAATAAAATATGGAATATCTGCCTCCTCAAATACCTGTGCTGCAAGTCTTGCATATTCTTCCAGATTTCCTGTGATCACTGCAATCTCACCATAGCGGTATCCGCAGGTACGCACAAGTTCTGACATCCTTCTGGCAGCCTCCCGCATTTCTTCCAGGGGGGATGGCGCAGTAAATATTTTTATCTCCTGCTGTTCTTCGGCATACACGCCCTTTCTGTAGCGGAAGATATTTTTCTCCAGAAACTGTAAGGCAGGTGCCTGTGCAAACCGGGACTGTCCGGATGGTTTCAGATACACTGGATCCTCCAGATCTCTGGTCAGCCCTGCAAGTGTCCGTATCATCTGCTTGCTCATAAAGAAAAGCTGATAAGGTTTTCCCGGAGAAAAAGCATCCTCCCGTTCGTCCATAGTCACAGTAACACTTATGCGGTCAGCAATGACCAGAAGTTCCCTGAGCACATTGACCTGAATTGGCGTGAATCCGGTAAATCCATCAAAGAGAAATTCCGCTCCCTTAAGTTTTTCGGAAAAAGGAAGCTGTTTAAGCAGGACATCCATCACCTCTTCCCCTGTCATATAATGCCCCTTCAGGAATTCCCTGAATGACTGATAAAGGATTCCCACATCCTTAAGCTTCATTTCAAGTAATGGCTGATCTTTGGCCTTCTCTTTCATTTCTGCCAGATTCTCTTCTCTGATATCATACTGCATAAATTCTGAAACCAGAGACTTCACCTCATCCAGATATCCCGGCTTATTCATCTGACTTCCCAGATAGGCAAGTTCCTTTCTGTGCTGCTGCACCATTTTCTGCAGCACCATGCTTTTTCCCGTATCTTCCAGAACCTTTCTGTTATCTCCGCCGGTTTCTTCAAATACACGGTACGCAAGACGTTCAAAGCTCAGGATGTCAATATTCAGGATTCCTTTTCCCGGATGCATTTCCACCAGCGTCTTCTGTGTCTGCATGGTAAACTGCTCCGGAACAATAATATAGTAATTTCTCTCCGGGTGTTCCATGGACTCCCGGATTACTCTCTCATATGCAAAATAAGACTTTCCGGCACCGGAACTGCCGATAATAAACTGTAATGACATTCTTCTCTCCTTACTGTCGGTTACTCACATTCGTTGTTTCAGTATATCATAATTTAAGCACTTCTGTAATAGAATATACAAAACCATCCAGGAGGCGTGTACCATGAGTGCAAAAACAAAAATCATAGTCCTACATATGAAGGAAGTTATATACACCGGCATTTTCCTTCTTCTTGCTGTCATCCTGGCTATTGTACTTTTTTTCATGTTTGGATCCGGTCAGAAAAAAAGTGCCTCAGCCGATGCCAAAAGCCTGTACAAACCGGGAATTTATACTTCCTCCATCGACCTGAATGAAAACACCTTTGACCTGGAAGTAACCGTTGACTCTGACAGGGTAACTTCCATCCGTCTGGTAAATTTAAGTGAAAGCACCGCAGCCATGTTTCCTCTCATGGAACCGGCTCTGGAATCACTGGCCAGCCAGATTTATACCTCCCAGTCGCTGGAAAACATCCAATATTCCGAAGATCAGAAGTATACTTCCATGATTCTTTTGAATGCAATTGAAACAGCACTGAAAAAAGCGGAGAACAACTGATCGTTCTCCGCTTCGCCATGCAAAATCACGCGGATAGAATCCTCCACTCCGCTATGCGATTCTAAATATCCATATTTTCAAGCTGCTCCAGCCATACTCCTGCACTTGCATCACTTGGCATTCTCAGATCACCTCTCGGTGAAACCGCAACGCTTCCCACCTTCGGGCCATCCGGAAGGCAGGAACGTTTAAACTGCTGTGCAAAAAATCTCCAATAGAAGGTTTTCAGCCATTTGAAGATTGTCTCCTTATCATACATTCCTTCAAAAGTCTCACATGCCAGCCTGTAAATTTTCTCCGGTTCAAATCCTGCACGAAGCATATAGTACAGATAGAAATCGTGAAGTTCATAAGGTCCCACCAGATCTTCTGTCTTCTGTGCGATCTTGCCATCCTTAGGCGGCAGAAGCTCCGGACTTACCGGTGTATCCAGAATATCAAGAAGAACCTCTGTCAGCTTCTCATCTTTGCAGGTATCCGCATAATAACGTACAAGATGACGCACCAGAGTTTTCGGCACTGAAGCATTCACGCCGTACATGGACATATGGTCACCATTGTAGGTTGCCCATCCCAGAGCCAGCTCAGACAGATCTCCTGTTCCCACCAGAATCGAGCCATCCTGATTTGCACTGTCCATCAGGATCTGCGTTCTCTCTCTTGCCTGGCTGTTCTCATAAGTCACATCATGCACAGACGGATCATGAGCAATATCCCTGAAATGTATATTTACTGCTTCTTTGATATTGATCTCACTTAAAGTCGCACCCAGACACTGACTTAATTTGCAGGCATTCTGATAAGTTCTGTCTGTGGTTCCAAAGCATGGCATGGTAATACAGTGGATATCCTTTCTGTCCGCACCGGAAAGGTCAAAGGCTCTTGCGATCACAAGCAGTGCCAGTGTGGAATCCAGACCTCCGGAAAGTCCCACTGTTGCCTTATGGCAATGGATATGATCCATACGTTTCTTAAGTCCCATTGCCTGGATATTCAGGATTTCATCACAGCGCATATCCCTTTCTTCTTTTCGTGAAGGTACGAAAGGATACTGCGAATATTTTCTGGTCAGCTTTGTCTCTTCCACATTCAGATGGAAGCACACTTTAATGTGATCACTGTCGTCAGCCGGCTGATAAGTAGTCAATCTTCTTCTCTCATCGTTCAGCCTCTGCACATCAATCTCACTGTATACAATACCATTGTGGAAACGTTTTCCTTCCGCAAGGATCACTCCATTCTCTGCGATCATATTCTGACCACCAAAGACCAGATCCTGTGTGGACTCACCTTCTCCTGCATTTGCATATACATATCCGCACACCAGACGTGCAGACTGTCCGGAAACAAGATCTCTGCGGTAGCTGTCCTTTCCGACCATCTCATTGCTGGCTGACAGATTCACGATCAGATTCGCTCCTGCCTGTGCATGGAGAACGCTTGGCGGCAGTGTCACCCATAAATCCTCGCAGATCTCTGCAGCTGCCACAAGCTCCGGCTCCTCCTCACAGATAAAAAGAATATCTGTTCCGAAAGGAACTCTCTTTCCCTCAATATCCACATATTCCAGACAGCCAAGACCTGATGCAAAATGGCGCTGCTCATAAAATTCTCCATAGTTTGGAAGATAAGTTTTCGGAACCAGCCCAATGATCTCGCCTCTGTTTAAAACTGCTGCCACATTATATAATTTTCCATGATTTCTGAAAGGCACACCTACAAAAACAAGGGCATCCACATCAGCAGTTTCCTTTGTGATCTTCAGCAAAGTTTCCCAGGCGCTGTCGAGAAGACGTCTCTGCAGGAAAAGATCCTGACAGGTATAGCCTGTGATACAAAGCTCCGGAAAAGTCATAACCTTCACATGTTCTTTCTCCATCTCATGGATCAGTCTGATAATCTCATTTCCATTGGCATTGCAGTCTGCAACTGTGATATAAGGTGTTGCGGCTGCTGTTTTGATATAACCGTTTTTCATTTTCTACCTCTTCTTCTCTGTGCTCCGGCAGATCCATCTGTCAGTACATTGGCATCTCTTATTTACATTTACGCAGGATTTCTTTCAGTTCTTCCACTGTAAATTCATAATTCTTATTACAGAAATGGCAGTTCATCTCAATAGACTTACCTTCCTGGATCATTTCATTGAGTTCTTTTCTTCCGATGCTGATCAGGGCTTTCTCCACTCTTTCTCTGCTGCAATTACAGTAAAATTCCGTAGGAACTTTCTCATTGATTTCCATGTCAAAGCCCTCCAGGACTTTCTCAAGCAGACTCTCAGGAGTATGCCCTTCTTCCAGAAGATTTGTGACAGATGTGATTTTCTGCACATTTTCCTCAAGCTTCGCAATTGTGCTTTCTTCCGCAAACGGCATCAGCTGCACGATAAATCCGCCAGCCTGACGTACTGTATTGTCTTTATTCATAAGAACTCCAAGACCAACTGCTGACGGTACCTGTTCACTTGTAGCAAAATAATAGGTAAGATCTTCTGCGATCTCGCTGGTCTGAAGCGCAACCTGTCCAACATAAGGCTCTTTCAGTCCCATATCCTTGATCACGTTCATAAATCCTACACCGACAGCACCTGCAACATCCAGTTTTCCCTTGCTGTTTGCCGGGATACATACATCAGGATTTCCCACATATCCCTTTACACGACCTTTGGAATCTGCTGTCACAGTAATTCCTTCCAGAGGACCTCCTGCCTTAATCTGAAGTGTGAGGATGTCCTTATCCCCCTTCATCATGGTACCCATCATGGCACCTGCTGTAAGCAGACGTCCCAGTGCTGCTGTTGCAACCGGGCTTGTATTGTGATCCTGTCTCGCTGTTTCTACTGTTTCTGTAGTAACTGCCGCAAATGCCCGAATCTGATCATTCGCTGCAATTGCTCTGATAATATAATCATTCATTCGTTTATTACTCCTGTTATTTCTTTCATATTATTTTCATTTTGTCCATGGCTTAACATCAAATCAATAGCAATCCCCGTAAATAATGCATTAATTAAGAGGCCTGCTATAATCGCATCAATCCGCGCGATGTGTCTCAGGTTTCTCCGGAATCCTTCCATGATATCCGTTCTGTGCACTTTTTCCATGCTCTCTTGCAACAAAAGTCAGACGTTCACAATTCTCATCACCCGGATTATGAGTATATGCATCACAGACTGCCACCAGTTCCATTCCTGCTTTCACAATCATAGCCTTGATTGCTTCTATGGAATATGCTTTCTGTACATGTTCCTCCTCACACTTCTCATACAATCCGTCTTCTCTCGGAAGAAAAAGTGCCAGTTCATATACATTCAGGGCATTTTCCCTGTCATAACTGTTCTCCCAGATAAAGCTTCCGTCCTCTCTGTCCTCAGCAATAGTCGTATCACCGATCACATCCCGGTATTTATGGATCGTATTCATATCAAAAATGAACAGTCCGCCCGGATCCAGATAATTATTTACCAGTGCAAAAAGATACTCCAGATCTTCCTCGTCCGTCAGATAATTCATACTGTCACAGACACTGATCACAGCACGAACCGTACCATATAACTCAAAATCCTGCATATCCTGCAAAAGATACAGAATATCATGACCGGATTCTGCCCGCTTCTCCATAGCCTCTGCAAGCATCTCCTCAGAATTATCGATACCGATCATATCATATCCGGCATCTGCAAGCATCTCTGTCACAGTACCTGTTCCACATCCCAGCTCCAGAACCAGACCATCCCTGATCCCGTCCTGAGCCAGTGTTTCTATAATATAGTCTGCCCATTCACGATAGTTTACATTATCCATGAAAACATCATAAACACCGGCAAATCTTCCATATGATTCCATTCATCAGCCCTCATTATCTACCTGTTTTACTGTTCACTCCGTTCACAGCAACACATATTTTCCCTGCTATTCTACCACAACATCCGTTCTTATGTAAATAACAGGTTGGTCTCTGTCAGCGCAAAAAAGGACGACTGTTTTTTACAGCAGCCGTCCTTTTCAACTTTTCTGTTACTGATTCTTAGGCATATAGCGGACATACGCCGGTTCTCCATGATAGTAATAGTCAACACCGTTCTCATCATAAACGTCCTCACCATTAGCAAAATCATAGGTATTTCCGTCATCATCACACCATGTACCGTCACCGTTCGGATAAATTACAAGCGGATATCCGTCGGAGTTTCTGTAAATAGTTCTTGTCTGATCTGTATCATAGTCCGGATCATCTGTTCCTACAGGTGTTCCGTCTGCATAATATCCATTGGAGGAACCATCGTCATAATCATAAGATCCGTCGCTGCTGCCATCAGAAGTATAGTCTGAAGAACTGTAATCTGATGAACCGCCCGATGAAGTATCACTGTAAGAACCGTCTGTGCCCGCTGAAGAACTTCCATCTGATGAACTGCCGGATGCTGTTTGGTCTGTACCTGCAGCCGCTGTTCCTGTAGTTCCTGAAGTGCCGTCCGCAGTTGTACCTGCTGTAGTTCCTGAAGTTTTTCCTGTTGCTGCTGCTTTCAGTACAGAATCACCGGAAATAGTGAATGAATCAACAGAAGTCTTGATTCCTGCCAGTGCTTTCTCATCCTTTACAGAACCTGCAACACTGTAAAATTCTGTTGTATTATCTGTGAAATATTTATTTACAACATATTTATAGTCACTCTTATCAGTGAGGTAATGAACTGTATAGCTGTAAACATTTACACCGCTGACTTCCTCTGATTTATAATCCTGGATCTCAAAATCTGTACCTTCTACAAGATTATCTGCCTTTACAAGTGCAGAGGCTGTATCCTGTGAACTTGGAATGATCGCCACAGACATATCCTCCTCACCGGAACCATGCAGGATCAGGAGTTTGCCCTGTTTCGGTGACTCGAAGCTTAACATATCGTCAGAATCTGATTTATTCGCCCATGTCGCATCCGGAAGTTTAATGGATACTGCTTTGTTCTTAGATGTATAGGTAGTATTCTGGGCATTGGCCGGTGCAGGGGTAGGAGTTGCTTTCGCTGCTTTGGTTGGCTCCGGTGTAGGAGTTACCTGTACCACACTTGAATCCTCGTCACTGCCGCCTCCAAAGCATGCAGTCATGGAAACAGATAATACAGTTGTTAAGGCCAATAACATTAGTACTCTTTTATTTTTCATAATATCCTCCTTAGAATAGATATATAGTCTTCAGGTAATATTTGATATCAGGTCAGGAGAGGAAACCTCTCTCTGATATTATTATAACTGTTCCGTACTTTACAAAATATGATATCAGGGTCAAAAGATATTTTGCCCCTAACATTATATATTTTACAATTTCATTACATAGATGTCAATGTCGATTTCTCAGCCTTCTGCGATTTGCATAGTCTGTCATAACGCCATTTTTCTGCTTCATCATACCATTTATCTTTTTTTCTCTGTAACTGAGAGATTACTTGTTACTGTGAACGGAGTGAACAGTAACGATTACTTTTTTATTTTTCCACTTCATACATATGCAGTTCATGAAGGGCTCTTGTTGCAGCGATATATCTCGCCTGACGCACAAGCGGGCTCTGATCTTTCTGCGGAAATACTGCAAATACCTGATCAAATTCCAGACCTTTTGCCAGATAGAATGTCGTAACTGTAAGACCTTTCTTAAAGCTTGTGCTGTTTCTGTCCAGATAAGACAGACGTTCTTTTATATCAAATCCTTTTTCTCCCAGAATTTCCTTCAGAAGAAGCCACATATGTTCTGCTTCTTTCTCTGTACGCAGGACAACCGCTGCTGTTTCATATTCTTCTTCGCCGAGTTTCAGAGTTTCTGCAATCTCTTCCGCAGCATGGCTCATATCTGCAAATATTTTCTCCTCCACCGGAGCACCATGACGTTCAAAGAGTTCCATATCTTCAATACCCGCAAGCTGATTTGCATAAGACGCAATCTCTATGGTGTTACGGTAACTCTTATTCATAATGATCTTGTGGATATCCCTCCCGAAAATCTTCGGCAGAAATTTCAGCACATCCTGCTGTTTATCATCCATAGTCTGTGCCCGGTCACCCAGGATCGTCATTCTGCAGGAGAAAATCCTCTGCAGAATTTCATACTGAAGCCTTGAGTAATCCTGCATCTCATCTACCACCAGATGCTTGATATTGCTTCTTCCCTGCTGGCTCTGCAAACGATATTTCAGGTAAAGAACAGGATAAACATCCTCATATTTCAGCTTTCTTTTCTCATAAGAAACACGCGGAAGTCCTTTGTATCCATTTTCTTTCAGGAACTGACTGTAGATCACATAAAGATCTCCGGTCACATACAGCTTCATGAATTTCTCGCGGATCAGGTCTTTCTCATCATCTGCCAGATCACGGTCCCGCAGAGTTTCCACCTCGTCAATGAAATAATCTGCAACTGCATCCATCCTTGAGAGCAGTGGAAAATCCTGGAATTTGAAATAAAACAATTCAATAATCTCTGATTCTTTCTTTACAAATCCCTTATATTCCACATCTTTAAAATTCATCAGCCGGTCTTCCAGTTCCACCAGATAACGTTCCATAAGATTTATAAATTCCATGGACTGCTTTTCCTCTGCCAAAGAAGCTTTCTGCGGAAAACGGATTCTGCGTTCAATTTCATCATAGCGGTCTTCGCAGTCAGAAACTGTATCCCTAAGCTGCTTATAGGCAAAAAGATCAAAGCTCATTTCCTTAATATTCTCTTCTCCCAGTTCAGGAAGGATATGGGAAATATAATCGGAAAACACTCCATTTGGTGACAGGATCAGAATATTGGAAGACTTCAGATTCTGTCTGTCATGGTAGAGAAGATAGGCGATCCTGTGAAGCGCCACGGAAGTTTTCCCACTTCCTGCTGCACCCTGGATCACCATGATCCTGTCTTTGGTATTTCGGATAATGGCATTTTGCTCCTTTTGAATGGTACGGATAATGTTCTTAAGCTGTACCTCACCGTTACTTCCCAGCTCTGCTTTCAGGATCTCATCATCGATCTTCACATCACTCTCAAATTCGTAGATCATTTTTCCGTTGCGGATCTTATACTGCCATTTTGAAGCAACCTCACCATGAATCTCGCCCATGGGAGCCTCATAAGAAGCCGGTCCTTTGTCATAGTCATAAAACAGACCGCTTACCGGAGCACGCCAGTCATATACTAATGGAATATGCCCTGCTTTCTCTGCGAAATTTCCAATTCCAATATAAAAGATCTCCGGTTCGTCCTCTCCTTCGTAAATGAAATCAACTCTTCCGAAAAATGGAGAATCTGCCATTCTGCGAAATCTCTGCTTCAGGATCAGCTGCTCTTCATTTGCGGAAATCTGGCGGAACAATGCCTGCTGATTATCATAATTCTCATAACCATACTGGTCCATCTCTGTATAATTTTCCCAGTAATACTCATGCATTCCCTCAATCTCTTTCTGGCCTTCCACCAGAGAAAGGCTGATTTCTGTGATACGTTCTTTTAATTTTTCCAGCACATAGCCCAGATATTCTCTGCCGTTTTTCTTATCTGTCATATTGTTGATATCCTCTGATATTTGCAACTGTTCAGCAATTTCACAGTTACAATACTCCTTATTATTGTTATCATTTTCTCTTATTATTATGATGATAAAATATAGTTACTGTTCACTCCGTTCCCAGCAACACGCTTCGCGATGCAGGAAATATGAACCTCCTTGTGCAATGCCCAAGGAGTATCGTTTGCTTCGCAAACTTAATTTATGCTAATCGCATAAATTCGCGCGGTATGTCTCGGGTTTTCTGTGACCTTCGCTCACAAAAAACACCTCGCGGGATATTACCAGTGAACAGTAACAAAATATATCAATTTTCGTAGATTGGTTTTTAATTATAACATATTCCCCTCTTACAGAAAAGACGTAAATTTGCACGGTATATCTCGATTCATCTGTTTCTATGCATCCATAAGAAGCTACAGTAAACAATAATAAAAATCCCTCATCCAGTATCTGTGCGATCCTATATCTGCCGGATATATTCTCTTTCACAAATACCCTGAGGGATTTATAATACATTTCTTTCTTACAGTAATTTCATTTTTTCAGAAATTGCCATAGATTTACACCATGATTTATATCATGATTTCCATACTGTATATTTCAGGCAGTTACCTTATTCTCAAACTGACTGTTATACAGGTCTGCATAGAAGCCTTTCTTAGACAGAAGCTCTTCATGATTTCCCTGCTCGATAATGTCACCGTCTTTCATAACCAGGATCAGATCTGCATCCTTGATGGTAGAAAGTCTGTGTGCGATCACAAAGCTGGTTCTGCCCTTCATCAGATTGTCCATGGCTTTCTGGATACGCACTTCGGTTCTGGTATCTACAGAGGAGGTTGCCTCATCCAGGATCAGGATCTTATTATTGGCAAGAATTGCCCTGGCAATAGTGAGAAGCTGTTTCTGTCCCTGGGAAATATTACTGGTTTCTTCATCCAGAACCATGTCATAGCCGCCCGGCTGCTGCATAATAAAGTTGTGCACATGGGCTGCCTTTGCTGCTGCGATCACCTCTTCATCTGTAGCATCCAGACGTCCGTAACGGATATTTTCCATAATGGTTCCTGAGAACAGCCAGGTATCCTGAAGCACCATACCAAACATCTCTCTCAGACTACTTCTGTTAAAGTCTTTGATGTCATAACCGTCTACCTTAATACTTCCGCCATTGAGATCATAGAATCTCATAAGCAGTTTCACCATAGTTGTCTTTCCTGCACCTGTGGGACCTACAATGGCAATCTTCTGGCCATCCTTCACATCTGCAGAGAAATCATTGATAATGATCTTATCCGGATTGTAACCGAATTTTACATGTTCAAACTGTACATCTCCTGTAAGTGTATTAACATCTACAGGGTTCTTCTCATTCTGACTCTCTTCCGGCTCCTCCAGGAATTCAAATACTCGTTCGGAAGCTGCTGCTGAGGACTGTAACAGGTTTGTAACCTGTGCGATCTGCTGGATTGGCTGTGTAAAGTTACGGATGTACTGGAAGAAGGACTGGATATCACCCACTTCAATACTTTTTTTGATTACAAACACGCCGCCTAAGAGAGCTACCATTACATATCCAAGGTTACCTACAAACTGCATGATGGGCATCATCATTCCTGAGAAGAACTGAGATTTCCATGCAGATTCATAAAGCTTCTGATTATCTTTCTCAAATTCTTCTACTACATCATTCTCTTTGTTGAAAACCCGGACCACATTATGACCACCGAAGTTTTCTTCGATCTGACCGTTTACTTTACCCAGATAGCTCTGCTGATCCTGGAAGTATTTCTGGGAATGCTTCATGACAGTCTGGATGATGAACATGGAAACCGGCAGGATCAGAAGTGCTGCCAGAGTCATCCACACATTGATGGAAAGCATCATAATAAATACACCGATCAAGGTTGTCGCTGATGTGATCAGCTGTGTCAGACTCTGGTTCAGACTCATCTGCAGAGTATCCACATCATTGGTGATACGGGAGAGGATCTCACCGTTTGTTCTGCTCTCATAATAGTTCAGAGGCAGTCTGTTGATTTTCTTTGAAATATCTTTTCTCAGATTATAGGTAACATCATTGGAGATCCCTGACATTACGAATCCCTGTACAAAGGAAAAGCATGCACTTAACACATATAATCCAAGTGTCCATAACAGGATCATCCCGATCTTTCCGAAGTCAATTTCACCGGTTCCGTTTACCTTGGCAACCAGGCCGTTAAACAGCTCTGTGGTCGCCTTACCTAAAATCTTAGGCCCTACAATACTAAACACAGTTCCCGCTACTGCAAAGATAAACATCAGTATAAAGCGGAATTTATATCGTCCCATATAACGGAAAAGCTTAGCCATGGAGCCCTTGAAGTCTTTCGCCTTTTCGCCGGACATCATACGTCCACGTCCTCCCATAGGACCTCTTCTTCTCTGTTCGCTCATGCCAGTTCCTCCTCTGATAACTGAGATCTTGCAATCTGCTGATATACCTCACAATTTGCCATCAGTTCCTTATGAGTTCCAATACCTGCCATATGTCCGTCGTCCAGTACAATGATCTGGTCTGCACCAAGGATAGTACTGATTCTCTGGGCAACGATCACAGTAGTTGCATCCTTGGTGTACTCCTTCAATGCCTTTCTTAACTGACTGTCAGTCTTAAAGTCAAGAGCAGAGAAGCTGTCATCAAAGATAAATATCTCCGGATCCTTTGCAATGGCTCTGGCAATGGACAGACGCTGTTTCTGTCCGCCCGAAACATTGGTACCTCCCTGTGATACAGGAGATTCATATTTCTCCGGTTTGGTATCAATAAATTCTGTAGCCTGTGCAACCTCTGCTGCTTCCTTTACCTGTGCATCAGTGATCTCCGGTTTACCATAGCGGATGTTTGAATCAATGGTACCTGAGAAAAGTACACCCTTCTGCGGCACATATCCCAGCTTATCACGAAGCTCTTTCTGAGTCATGTCGCGGACATCCACACCATCCACTTTAACAGAACCCTTTGTCACATCATAGTATCTGGGAATCAGATTGATCAGGGTACTCTTACCACTTCCAGTACTTCCGATCACTGCGATTGTCTGACCTTTCTTTGCTTTAAAGGAAATGTCTGTCAGTACATTTTCACCTGCTTCCGGGTAAGCGAAGGATACATGGTCAAATTCAATCTCACCTTTCACATTTTCTGACGGATGTACCGGAGTTTCCGGATCCTGAATAGAAACCTCTGTTTTCAGAACCTCATCAATACGAAGTGCTGCAACATTTGCTCTCGGGAGCATAATGGACATTGCAGTGATCATCAGGAAGGACATAATGATCTGCATTGCATACTGGATAAATGCCATAACATTACCAACCTGCATGGTTCCGTTGTCTACTGCATGGGCACCACTGTAAATAATAAGTACAGATACTCCGTTCATGATCAACATCATAATGGGCATCATAAAAGTCATACATCTGTTGACAAACAGGTTTGTTTTTGTCAGATCCAGGTTTGCTTTCTCAAAGCGATCTTCCTCATGCTTCTCACGGCTGAATGCACGGATAACAGGGATACCTGTCAGGATCTCACGGGATACCAGATTCAGTCTGTCGATCAGAGTCTGTAAGATAGTGAATTTAGGCATTGCCACCTGGAACAGCACAAAGATCACAATCAGGATCAGGCCAACTGCCACACCAAGGATCCATGTCATGGAAGAATCTGTGTTCAATACCTTGATCACACCACCAATACCAAGGATCGGCGCATACAGAACAATACGGAACATCATTGCCATAACCTGCTGTACCTGCTGCACATCATTGGTGCTTCGTGTGATCAGGGATGCTGTGGAGAATTTGTGATATTCTCTGCTGGAGAAGCTCATAACCTTACGGTAAATGCTGTTTCTCAGGTCATGACCAAGTCTGCCTGCCACTCTGGCCGAAATAAATGTGACGCTGATCGCTGCCAGCATGATCACCAGAGCCATAGCAAGCATTCTGATACCTGACATCAGGATGTAATGCATCTGAATGGCATCCACATCTTTCCCCAGTGCTTCATATTCTGAAGCAACAAAGGAAACACCAGCCTGTGTCACAATAGACTCCGGCATATCTTTCAGCTTCTCATCCACCTGACTCATAATCTGCTGTACTGCTTCTTCCGGCATCTGCGCCAGCGCTGTCAACGGGTCTGTTCCCTCCGGAAGGCCCATCTGTGCAACCATTGCCTGCCCCTGTTCACTGTCTTCGGAAAAGGCAGATACCATCATCATTGCCTTTGAGAAATCCTCATTTAAATTCTCTCTGGTTTCTTTGGAAATATCATCGTTTAATACCCAGGTATCCTCTTCCTGTGTATAATTCTGTGAAACTTCCTTTTTCTGATCCTCATCCATAAAAATCTGAAGATTCTGCAAGGTTGAATCCCGAAGCTTATCCGGCACACTATCTTCAATACCTTTCTGCTGGATACCTACATTAATGATCTTGGAGGTATAATCCGGCAGGGAAAGATCACAGTACGCCTGCAGAAACAGAAGTGCTATGATCAGGACAATGTATCCCGCTGATTTCTTCAGATATTTCATCAGTTTAATCATTGCTTGATTCCCTCTTTTCCTATTTTTAATGTATGTCTGTTTAAACTCACATGTCAGTTCTTTTGCAGACAATATTATTTTTTATCTGAACATGTTGATACAGTTTTCTCAATCTGCTCCATCATGTATTTTTCAGTTTCTACCTGTTGACAGGTATCTCCGAAATATTATCCAGAATCTGCCCAAAAAACCTTCGTAAAAGACATAGCTCCGCTTCGCTGAAATTGCTGAACATCACTTTCTCCACAGCTTTGCTTTCCTGCTGGAGCTCTTCCACGATTTTTCTTCCGTTTTCTGTCAGATATACACGCATGATGCGTTGATCTTTATCATCACGTTTCCTGCAGACAATGTCTGCTTTCTCCAGACGCTGGATACTTACATTTACAGTGGGCGGTGTTACACCCATCCACTCTGCAATCTCCTTCTGGCTGCAGCCGTTATGTCTGTATACGATCATAATGATCGGCATCTGTCCCTGCTGGATACCGATTTCCCGTATACGCTGCATACATCTCATACCATATTGGCGGTTGATTTCCATAAAGAGAGCAGGCATGCTTTTCTCTTCCCGTTTCTCTTTCTCATTCTTCTCATCTTCCGGGCACCACATAACTTCACTCCTTTCCGGCCTCTGTCCTCTTTCAGGTCTGATATTATTCTTTAATTAGCCTGACTAATCATATATAATATACTTTTAGACAAAAAATGCAAGTGTTTTTTGTGCAGTTTATAATTATTTTAGATTTAGCTTTGATATTTCCAATTTATAAATATTCAATTTTATTTTGCCCGGCTAATTTTTTTATCTCAGGTCGAATAAAATTTCCAATATTCTTCAAGCTCTATCTCTGCATAACTTCTTTATAAAATTCTATAAACACATTAATTGCCGGAGACCGCCATTTATTTTTGTGGAGCAGCAACTGTGTCCATACAGTTACCGGGCAGCCGGCAACATCCAGTCTTTTAATCTGTCCGTCTTTCACATATTTCTCCGAAATAAAATCCGGAAGAAAGGAAAGCAGGCTGCTGTTTTTTACCAGTTCACATATCTGAATCGGATTTCCGATTTCAAGAACCGGACGGATTTCCAGTGATTGGGATGCAAGAGTTTCATTCAGTATTTTTCTGTAGCTCATGGCTTGTTCTGTTAACACAAACTCATTCTGAGAGATTTCACTTAATTTCCATGAACAGTCTGCAACAGGATTGTCAGCCGCTGCAATAAAATGAACCTGTTCTTCCTGTTCAGCACAAATAATAAAATCCGAATCATAAATATGCCTGTCCAGAGTAAAAACCAGATCTGTTTCGTTCTTCCGCAATTTATCAAACATCTGCTCTGTACCGTTTTCTGTTATCTCCACTTTTATTTCCGGATACTGATGATGAAAACGCAGAAAATCATTTTTAAAATATCTGCTGCAGACAGAACTGGACATAGACAACCGGATCTCGCCTTCAATGCTTTCAGCCGAATTCAGCGAATCAAGCATTTTCGCCTGTGCCTTCAGAATGTTTCGAGCCTGCTGCAAAACTAAAACTCCCTTTTCCGTAAGATTGATTTTATGATAATAACGGTCAAACAGCCTGACATCAAGTTCCTTTTCCAGTTGTTTAATCTGTGAAGAAACTGTAGACTGCGTATATCCCAGTTCCTTTGCAGCAGCCGAAAATCCGGAATATTCACATACTGCAATAAAAGTTTTTAACACATTTGTATCCATTTCTCGTTCCTTTCCCATATTTTTTTCAATATTTTCCCATCAAAACGCAGAAGCGTTATTTTTCTTATGCAAACGATATTTTCAATAATATACAACAAAACAATCAATTTTACAAATATTGTTTTTTATCTTATAATATCCCTTATATGAACTTCTGAAGGGAGCGTTATCTTATGAAACGTGAACAGCTTGGAAGCCGGCTTGGCTTCATTATGCTTTCCGCCGGCTGCGCCATTGGCTGCGGAAATGTGTGGAAATTCCCGTGGATGTGCGGGCAAAATGGCGGCGGCAGCTTTATGCTGATCTATCTTCTGTGTCTGGTCATCCTGGGAATCCCGGCTCTTGTGTTGGAATTTTCCATCGGAAGAGCGGCTCAGACAAGTCCCCTTTTCATGTACCGTAAGCTGGAAAAGCCAGGACAGAAATGGGGGATTTTCGGTTGGTTCTGTCTGCTTGGCAACATTGCCCTGATGGCATTTTACACTGTTGTCTGCGGCTGGATCATTTATTATTTTGTACAGTTTCTCAGAGGTAAAAATGGTTCACTGGGATTTTCAGCCATGATCTCCTCTCCCTCTGTGAATGTATTCTTCTTACTGGTCACTGTAGTCATTGCATTTTTCATCCTTTCCTTCAATCTTCAGGGAGGACTGGAGCGTGTGACAAAATATATGATGTCTGCACTGCTGGTACTGATGCTTGCTCTCGCTGTACACAGTCTTTTTCTGAAAGGCTCTGGTGAGGGAATGACCTTTTATCTGAAACCGGATTTCTCAAAGATTGATGGTTCGGTGATCGTAGGGGCAATGAACCAGGCATTCTTTACTTTATCTACAGGTATGGGTGGCATGGCTATCTTTGGCAGCTATATTGGCAAAGAACATTCTCTGATGGGGGAAGCTATTCATGTGATCACACTGGACACACTGGTTGCTTTTCTGGCAGGAGTTATTATTTTCCCTGCATGCTTTACCTTTAATCTGGAAGTAAATGCAGGTCCGAGCCTTCTGTTTGATACAATGGCAGCAGTTTTTAACAACATGTCCGGAGGTCGCATCTGGGGTTCCTTATTCTTCCTGTTCATGGTATTTGCAGCTATGTCAACAGTTCTGGGAGTGTGCGAAAACATCCTGGCAATGATACGTGAGCTCACCGGCTGGTCTCGTCCAAAAGGCAGCGTGGTCTGCGGCACAGGTGTCTTTCTTCTGGCACTTACCACAGCCCTTGGTTTCAGCGTTTTCCACTTCCAGCCATTTGCCGAAGGAACTACCTGGCTTGATTTCTGGGATTTTATTGTTTCCAACAATATTTTACCCCTTGGCTCTCTCATCCTTGCACTCTTCTGCTGTAATAAGTTCGGCTGGGGATGGGATAACTTTATCAAAGAGAGCAATACAGGTAAGGGATTAAAGGTACAGAGCTGGATGAAACCGCTCTTCCGGTTTGTACTTCCGATTATAATTGCCTTTATCTATATTTATGGAATGTTCACATTTAATTGGAAATAAAAAAATAAGCTCTGTGGATTTTTCTTTTATCCACAGAGCTTATTTTCTTTGTCAGGCGGATATTCGCGCAATCCGCTCCGCTATTTACTTGATTCGGTTAAATCAGACAGATAAATCTCCCTCTGATCAGTGAACCTTCTGATCCAGCATTCTCCGGATCAGCTCAATTGTATCCTTCAGTCCATAGTTGGCACTGTTGATGCACAAATCATAATTCTCCGGTTTTCCCCATTTCTCACCGGTATAAAATTCATAATATTTCTTATGCTGCTTATCCATCTGCTTCAGAAAACGTACTGCCTGTTTCAGATTCATATTACGGATATCCATAACGTGCTGTACACGAACCTGAAAAGGAGCACTGATAAACAGGCTGATATGCGGAATGTGATTATTCTTAAGAATCGTGTCTGCGCAACGTCCCATGATCACACAGTCTTCACTCTTTGCCAGTTCACAGATCAGATCACTCATATTGAAAAATACGGCATCCTGCTTCGGAAGTCCGTGATAACGGTTAAATTCCCTGAACCAGGTTTTCAGATCTGTATGTTTTTTCTTTCTGTATTTATCAAATCCCTCAAAACTGCCGGCATCACCCACTGCATTTTTATCTGCCTGCAGACGCTTCATAACCTGATCAAAAATCTCTGCATCATAATAGTTGATCTGAAGCTGATCCGCCAGTTCAAATCCGATATCATTACCGCCACTTCCCTGTGTACGGCTGATACAGATGATCAGATGATCATTTTCGGAAATCTCATTCTGGCGTCTTGCGATCAGATTATTCAGACTGATACGTTCTTTATCTACAATATCTGTCTGTCCAAATGTATCCGGAAGACTTTCAATCTCTTTCAGAATACTGTCATACTCTATCATAAGACGTCTTCTCTCGCTCTTATCCCTGATGGTACGGGCCATGTTACTGATCAGCGCCAGTTCACTTCTGAGCAGATGTCCGTCCGGCTTGGTATACATCAGTGCTGCCAGATGACGGAGAGTTGTTTCTTTTTGTCCTGTAAATGTACGTCCCAGAGAGGAACCCACACATTTATAAACTTCTTCGTCCAGGTTATAAATGCGTATTGCAAGTTCTTTACATTTTTCCTGATTATCCTGCATAATGATCCTCCCTCCTTATAAAAAGAATACAAACATATCAATAACAAACACCGGAATCAGAAATGCAACAGACCAGAGCATATATCCGAAGAATGACGGCATCTTCACACCGTTCTCATCAGAGATTGCCTTTACCATAAAGTTCGGGGCATTTCCGATATAAGTGTTGGCACCCATGAATACCGCACCACAGGAAATGGCAGACAGAATCTTGGTAGGTACTGTTCCCAGTGTGGTTGTGATTCCATTTGTAAATGCCAGCGTTCCGGCTGTTGTAAGGAATACCAGATAAGTAGGTGTGTTATCCAGGAAACTGGAAAGTGCACCTGTTGCCCAGAACATCTCTGCCGGTTCAGTAACTCCCAGATTCGGTCCTACAGCTTTCAGAAGCATCAATGCAGGCTGCATGGTGATAAAAATACCGATGAATAAAACCGCAACCTCCTGGATCGCACCCCAGGTAAAATGGTTCCTGATACGGATCTGCTTATCTGTTGTCTTAAAGGAAAGAAAAGCAGCAAGCAGAATGATCACGATTTCGATCAGAGCCGGGAATGTCAGGGTTACTTCTCCAAAGAGATGAATGCCTCTTACATTGCCTGCAGCATCCTGGAATGCGGACATTCCCGGAAGTACACCGCTTAAAATTACCGCGCCAACGATCATCACAAGGAAAATGATATTGTGCAGTCCATCCAGACGAAACTGAGTACCCGGTTTACGGATATCCGGTTTACGGCCATTTGCAATATCTTTTCTGTAGGAACGTTTATCAATCTGATAAAATACAAACAGCAGAATGACCATATTAAAGATCAGTACAGGGAACAGATGCAGGCTCCAGAAGAATGGAACACCTCGCATAAATCCCATTAACAGCGGCGGATCTCCAATCGGGGTAAGACATCCACCCATATTGGAAATCATGAAGATAAAGAAGATCATAATATGTCCTTTTCTCTTTCTCCATGAATTCATTTTAATTACCGGACGTACCATCAGCATACTGGCACCGGTGGTACCGATACAGCTTGCCAGAAGAGTTCCCAGTGCAAGCAGACCTACATTAACACGGGGGGAACCTGCGAAATCACCCTCCATGGTAATATTACCTGATACGCAGAACAGGCCGAATAACAGAATGATGAATGTAAGATAATCATTCACAATACAGTCCAGAACTGTCTCTGCAGTCTTTCCGGCTCCATAAACGAAAGCAAATGGAACCACCATCAGAATGATCCATAAGGCAACAACCAGTGGCTGATGAGACTCCCACCACTCCGCTTTCACCAGAGGCATCACTGCAATACATAACAAAAGCCCTGCAAAGGGAATGCAAAGCCATACAGGTACTGTAGATGGTGCTTTACTGCCTTCTGCCGCAAATACACTCAATGGACAAGCCAGAAGAACTGCAAAAAAAGCACCCAGTACGGTCACCAACTTTTTCAAAACTGCCACCTCCATATTGTATTTTCGTACAGCGCGATTATCATTCAGGAGATTTTTTTCATATACGTGTTTCTTCCTATTTAATATGCGCTTGTTTTTTACAGATGCAATTATATCATACAGCATACAAAAATCAATTGTGTGGATAGTGAATATTTATACTTTATTTCCTGTTTTTTTATACATTTTTTACATATTTCCTGATTATTTTCGTTTATATTTTAACGATTTAATCTTTATTACTGACATTTTTTTGTGCTGCCTTATCTATTTTTTAAAATTGTACTGATTTTGAAACACATGACCCAATAACTGCTCCGCAGTTTATCACTTTTGGGCAATTAAAGCAGGGAGCTTTCTTATATGCAATACGAAAAATGCTCCCCAACAGCAATTCCCGCTGTCAGAGAGCATTTCGCATATTTCTTATATGAACTGATTGGTTGCCTCATCATACTCATAATCGATGGAATGCATCTTCGCCACCAGTTCGTCTTTCTTCAATCCTCTGCATGTGCAGAGTGCTTCCAGGGAATCATAGTAATCCCTGAGCTGAGTATTCACATAACTCAGCAGAATCATTGGATCTTTGGGTATCATTTAGTTTCCGTCCTTTACCGTAACAATGAATTCCCCATTCTGAACATCCAGCACCAGAGTATCACCTGCGTGAACATCTCCGGACAAAATCTTTCTCGCCGCAAGAGTCTCTACATATTTCTGCAAATAGCGCTTCAACGGACGTGCACCATATACCGGGTCATAGCCATTCTCGATAACCTGATCCTTGGCTGTATCTGTCAGTTCCAGGGAAAGCTCCTGGTCTGCAAGACGTTTGTCAAGCTCGCCGACCATCAAGTCTACTATCTTACCAATATTGGATTTTGTCAAGGGCTTAAACATAATTATTTCATCCAGACGGTTCAGGAATTCCGGACGGAAATGGCCTCTCAGGTCATCCATAACCTGACTCTGAGCCTCAGGTTTGATCTCACCATTCTCATCAATACCATCCAGCAGATACGGAGAACCGATGTTGGAAGTCATGATAAGAATTGTATTCTTAAAGTCAACAGTACGTCCCTGAGAATCTGTGATACGGCCATCATCCAGTACCTGTAACAGTACGTTAAACACATCCGGATGTGCTTTCTCAATCTCATCGAAAAGTACAACACTGTATGGTTTACGGCGGACTGCCTCAGTAAGCTGGCCACCCTCCTCATATCCTACATATCCCGGAGGCGCTCCGATCAGTCTGGATACAGAATACTTCTCCATGTACTCACTCATATCAATTCTGACCATATTCTGTTCATCATCAAACAGATTCTCTGCCAGAGTTTTGGCAAGTTCTGTCTTACCTACACCTGTAGGACCAAGGAACAGGAAGGAACCGATAGGTTTGGTCGGATCCTTGATGCCGGCTTTGGAACGAAGGATTGCATCTGTAACCCTCTTCACACCTTCATCCTGACCTACAACTCTCTTGTGAAGTTGATCTTCCAGAGTGAGGAGTTTGGCTCTCTCGCCTTCTGTCAGTCTTGTTACAGGAATACCGGTCCATCTGGAAATAATCCTTGCGATCTCATCATCAGTGACTGCCTCATGAACCAGACTTCTGTCACTTTCTTTGACACTCTTTTCTTCGATTTCCAGCTGCTGCTGTAATTTCGGAAGTTCGCCGTACTGTAACTGTGCAGCCTTCTCCAGATCATAATTCTGTTTTGCTTTCTGGATCTGCTTATTCACATCCTCGATCTGCTCACGAAGCTTCTGTAATTTCTCTACAGAATGCTTCTCATTATCCCACTGTGCTTTCTGTGTATTAAAGGTATCACGAAGCTCTGCCAGCTCCTTCTGAAGTGTTTCCAGACGTTCCTTACTCAGGTTATCTGTCTCTTTCTTCAGTGCAGATTCCTCAATCTCCAGCTGCATGATCTTACGGCGCTGTTCATCCAGCTCTGAAGGCATGGAATCCAGCTCTGTCTTGATCAGGGCACAGGCCTCATCCACCAGGTCAATGGCCTTATCAGGAAGAAAACGGTCTGTGATATATCTATGTGAAAGTGTAGCTGCTGCAACCAGCGCACTGTCTGTGATCTTAACACCATGGAAGACCTCATATCTCTCCTTCAGACCACGAAGGATGGAAATGGTATCCTCCACTGTAGGCTCATCCACCATAACAGGCTGGAAACGACGTTCCAGAGCGGCATCTTTCTCAATATACTGACGATACTCATCCAGAGTTGTGGCACCGATACAGTGGAGCTCACCTCTGGCAAGCATAGGCTTCAGCATATTGCTGGCATCCATAGCTCCGTCTGTCTTACCTGCACCAACGATCAGATGTAACTCATCAATGAAAAGAATAATGTTTCCTTCACTCTTCTTTACTTCTTCAAGGACTGCTTTCAGACGTTCCTCAAACTCACCTCTGTATTTGGCACCTGCCACCAGAGCACCCATGTCCAGGGCAAAAATCTTCTTATCCTTCAGACCTTCCGGCACATCCTCTGCCACGATTCGCTGTGCAAGACCCTCGATTGCTGCAGTCTTACCTACACCAGGCTCACCGATGAGCACCGGATTGTTCTTGGTCTTACGTGAAAGGATTCTGATGATATTACGGATTTCCTCATCACGTCCGATCACCGGATCTAGCTTCTGGTTACGTGCCTTTTCGACTAAATCCTCGCCATATTTATTCAAAGTATCATAAGTAGCTTCTGGATTGTCACTGACTACACGCTGATTGCCTCGTACTGTAGAAAGTGCCTGCAGGAAACGCTCCTTAGTAATGCCAAATTCCTGAAACAGTTTCTTCATGCTCGGACTTGGATATCTCAACAAGGCAAGGAATAAATGCTCTACAGAGACATATTCATCTCCCATTGCCTTGGCTTCATCCTCTGCACTGACCAGAGCCTTGTTCAGATACTGTCCGAAACGAAGCTCACCGCCGGATACCTTAACCCTGGCATCCAGTGCCTGATTCAGAGAATTTCTGAAATAATCCTTATCTATCTCCATTTTCTCAATCAGTTTAAGAATCAGGCTGTCTTCCTGTTCCAGCAGAGCATATAAAAGATGCTCCTCCTCAATCTCCTGGTTGCCAAACTGATAAGCAACCTTCTCCAGATCCTGGACAGCCTGTACGGATTTCTGTGTAAATTTACTGATATTCATAGGCTAACCCTCCTCTTGTATGAGAAATATCTCTCCCGAAGGAGAAATATGTTGTTTTCTTTGTTCTGCATGTAATATAACACACGTTGTTAGCACTGTCAATAGGTGAGTGCTAATTTTTTTTCAACTCCTCTCCTATCTACCTCGCTGATAAATTTTTCTATCAGTCTGTTTACTTCATTCGGCTGGTCCGTATTGGAATTATGACCAGAATTCTTTATCCATATTTCTGATTTCTGCAATAAATCCTCAACACCGCCACAATAGAGAATCAACTCTTTATAAGCCTGCTGAACTTCTGGCGATAAATTCATATAAGCAAAGTACAGCTTGTTTAATCGTCTGACAGAAGTTGTCCTTACAATGTCGCCAGCAAAAGGAAGTTTCTCTTCCATCGTAATTCAGTCCTTTCTTTTTAATTTTGAATATGAAAAAAGCAGTCGATCCTAAATGAAAGACTGCTTTAAATCATATCCTTTACTACCACATTTACAGGCACTTTCCCGGCATATTCTTGTTCCAGTTCCTCTGCCAAATATGCATCGCTCATGCAGTGCATATCAGAAACACCGTCACGAATCAGCTGATAAACCTGGGAATGATAAAAGAAATCCAATGCCGCATCCAGCGAGAGCCCCTGCTGTTTAGCAAAGCATTCAATAACACGGCTATATTTTTTCTGAAGCAAAATCGGATTCGCTGTCATAATGTTTCACTCCCTTCAAAATGCAATAAAGACAATGCTTTTTCTGTGCGGAAACTTATTTGCAGATTCGGCTTTTCATAACGCAGGCGGTTGATAGCTTCCGTCTTATCAATCAGCCCGTCAAAGAACAGCTCCACAGTATTGAACACCTTATCATTGGCAACACCACCCACAACCAGGTCGTAATCGGTCGAATCTTTCCCGCTGCGGCAGTTCAAAATAAAATCCAGCCATTCTTCGGAATAAGAATCGAATTTCAGCATTTTCAGTTCAGATTCCCGGCTTTCATCGTATTCATACCGGGAAATAATACCGTCTTTCCCACGACGTTTGAACTTGCCGCACCACTTTGCAGCCTGTTCATATAGCGGCGTGGCATAAAAGCCACGCCCGAAATCCACATTGGGGCGGGAATGAGCTAAATCTGGCTTAGCAATCTCTAAAAAAGAACCATGATAGAGAATCATACTTCTACACCCCTTTCTTTCATCACGTCAAGGAGGTCATCAACAATATATTCCCTGCTCTGGGTATGCAACATTTCATATTCCGGCACAATATAGCCGTTCAAAATATTACTCTGTTCGGTAAATGCCTGATAAACACGCTCTGCATTCACACCCAGCTTTGCCGCTACATTTTCAATGCAAAAAACAGCAAACTCCAGCTCACTGGAATTTTTGATTTTTTCATCTGTCATAATCTACAAGCCCTCCTTCGGAATCACTGTTCTCCATTTGAACGCTTTTATCTTTATTATATGCAAATGTCCGCACAATAACAATACTAAATTTACGCTCCAATAATCTTATTGAATAACTGTAACAATACGTCTTTTACGCCGGACGTATTGAATACAAGACCAACGGCTACTAAGGCAACTACCAAGAATCCGATAAGTTTGGAAAACTCACGCTTGAATCCCAAGTAGATACCGATATAACTGCAATAATGCTAGAAGTAAAATATCCGATACCTTTTCCAGCCACAATAAAATGCAGAGCAGCCAATATTATACTAATAACTATCAATGCAATTCCATATAATACTTTTTTCCACTGTATATTTAATTTCATCCGGGCACTCCTTTCCTATCTATCTCGCTGATAAATTTTTCTATAAGTCTGTTTACTTCATCCGGCTGGTCAGTATTGGAATTATGACCGGCATTCTTTATCCATTTAAGCGATAAACCTTCCCTCTGATGCCATTTCTTATTATAACTTTTTGCAGATCCCGCTTTATCCTTTTCTCCACAGATAAGTAATGCCGGACAACTGATATGATATGGCAAATCTGCTTTAATTGCCTTAGCAAGCATTCTGTACCCGAAGCCAGCGAGCTTTGCATATTCTTTATGCTCTGAGTTATAGGCCATCATCATCTTTCGCATAAGATTCTGACCATAGTCCGTCTCAGAGCACCCTCTTGAACCAGCCCTAAGAAGAGCTTTCCATGGATATATTCTGTATAATGGCTCTACTCTTTCAAGAAGCCATATTTCCATTGCAGTCATATAAGACTTTTGAAGCGGTGCAGAATCAATGGAGATAAACCCCGTTATCTTATCCGGATATAATTCCATATACATTTGGGCCAGATATCCACCCATAGACTGACCGATAATGATTGGATTATAAATTTCTTCTTTTGCTAAAATTTCATAAAGCCATTCTGCCATATCAGACAGGCTGTAATTATTCGTAAATGGTCTGGATAATGCATGTGATGGTGCATCCCATACAAACACATTCTGTTTATTCTCAAAATATTCTGTCTGCTTCTCAAAAAGCCTATGGTCTGCCGTAAGTCCCGGTAAGAACACTAACGTAATTCTCTGTTTATCTATTATATTTACAAAATAATGGATGCAGCCACAGGGCGTCTTGTAACTGTTTTCTGTCATTTTTCGCCCCCTTTCCATAAACCATTTCCCAATGATTTATCATTTCCAGATATCATTAATATCTTCTACTTCATATATCACTCATCTTCCTCAAGTTTCTGTACTCTTCTTTTATATATTTTAGAAGATATCATTAATGCTAATAAACATAAGATTTCCACCTGCACAAACACAATAATTCCGGTTGCAATTGAACCAATAAGTTTATGGTAATTCCGATAGGAAACACTAAACCATATAATTCCTGTCAACACTGCCGCAATACTACTGACTATGACATTCGTCTTGAAATTCGGTTTCAATCTCCTGTCCCAGATTCCATTTCGGATACATGCAACCAAAAGATAAAAGGCAAGACTCATAAGTACAGCCCCTTCTCCGGCAAGATTCTTAATACTGTCATTCCCCACTATCATTTGTATTGCCATTACAATCAGCAATCCCCAAAAAGCAATCCAACATCCATTATGTTCGATTTTAAGAAGTTTTAGTTCCTGACGTTCATCTAAATTACTTTTCATCTTCCTAATTTTCATCCTCTTCATCCTCCCAGAATAAATCATCTAAACGTTTATCTAATACGCGACAAATTTTACAACACAGTTTTATTGTGGGATTATATTCTCCCTTTTCGATAGCATTTATAGTTTGCCTTGAAACACCAACAGCTTCTGCTAAGACCTTTTGCGTCATATCTTTTTCAGCCCTTGCCACTTTTATCGCAATATTTTTTGCCACTTTATGTTCACCTCCATTTATAAAGTAACACTTCTTTTCCATAATGTCAATTATATTTTACTTTTTGTCTTGTATATTAAGATAAGAATGCCCTTAATGATTAACCCATAATTGAATCTTTACTTCACGGTAAAAAAATTCCCTGTCATTTTTATGTCCATAAGTACTCTTTCAGGTGTATCCAAATTGCTAAAAATGCGTTATGTAATAGTAAAATACCACAAAAATCGAGTACAAATTTTGTAATGGGTTATGCGCTTAACCTTTGTAAATTCCACATTTATAATGTACCATATAATCATAATATCGCAGAAGAAGGAATGGAAATGACACAGAACAGAGTTAGAATCGTAGATGTTGCAGATGCGTTAGGTCTTAGTACTGCTACTATCTCAAATGTGATCCACGGCAAAACAGAAAAAATTTCAGATGAGACGGTAAAACGCGTCCAGCAGGAACTTGAAAGGTCGGGATATATCCCGAATATGGCTGGCATTTTGCTTGCGAGAAATAATTCAAGAATCATCGGAGTGGTGGTGAATGACCATGAAAAGTATGAAGGCAGGGTTTTAGAGGATGGATTTGTGATGTCATCGCTGAATGCTCTTTCCCATGAGGTTAATGAAAAAGGTTATTTTCTGATGATAAAAACGACATCTGATATCAGAGAGATTCCGGTATTTGCATCCATGTGGAATATGGATGGGCTGATTCTGATTGGATTTTGTGAAGCTGATTATGAAAGCCTTAGAAATCAGATGAGGATTTCGTTTGTAGTGTATGATGGCTATTTTGAAAAATGCTCAAAGGTAGTAAATCTGGTCATCGATCATTATGACGGCGGCTATCAGGCCGGGAAATATTTAAAGGAACTGGGACATAAAAAAGCATTATGCTTAGCAGATAATTTCATCTGCATGGATAAAGAGCGCATCGAGGGGTTTCGTAAAGCCTTTGAACACGGAGAAACATATAGATGGGAAATACCAAAGACAGAAAAAGAAAGAATGCGCTTTTATGAGGATAACTATATGCAATTGTTAAAAAGCAATGTTACCGCTGTTTTTGCAGTGTCCGATTTTTATGCACTTGAGTTTATGAGATTTTTACAAGGAAAGAACATTCAGATTCCAGAGGATATCCAGATCATCGGCTTTGATGATAACATGGCAAGCAGGGAAAGTAATCCTTCCCTCACAACGATTCATCAGGAAGCAAACTTAAGGGCGAAAGCAGCAATTGAATGTCTGGAGGCAATGCGCGATGGAGCAGAATATAAGACAGAAATCGTGCTACCGGTTGATTTAGTAAAAAGGGAAAGTACGAGGAAATTATAATGTCAAAATTTATGAAATCGTTGTGTAAAATAGCAATTCCTGTCACATTGCAAAGTATGCTGCAGGCATCATTTTCAATTGTTGACCAGATTATAATCGGACAGTTAGGGGAGACAAATATATCAGCAGTTGGATTATGCGGTAATTTTTCAGTGGTGATTGGTGCGGTAACGGTATCGGCTTTACTCATTCTTTTGGCTGGAGTATATACCGAATTATATCGTGTTGATGACAGCGTAAAAGAGCTTGGAAAGACACTGCTTATCGTATTTGCCTTGTATGCTCCGATCAAGGTGGAAAATATGATACTTGGCGGAGGCATTATAAGAAGTGGCGGTAACACCAAAATCATTATGATCATTGATATTGTTGGCACATGGTGTATCGGAATTCCACTGTGTCTGCTTGCAGCATATGTATTCAAGTGGGGAATTGTTGGTGTGTATACATTGCTTACCACGGAGGAATTATTCAGGCTTGCTGTATCGTTAATTGTCTTTAAAAGACGTAAGTGGATAATTAGTTTGTGCTGAAAAAGCACTGTAAAACCAATAATCCAACGGTTTTCAGTGCTTTTGGATATTCCCCAACTGTGTATTATTTCTCAGCGCGCCAGTTTCCAGCTTACCGCCTGCTGCCTTGCATCCACAAATCTCTTATAGATACCTTCCTGCTTCATTAGCTGCTCATGTGTTCCCTGCTGCACAATTTTTCCTTTGTCAACAACCACAATCTGGTCTGCATGTCTGACCGTTTTTAATCTGTGGGCAATCATAATAATCGTTTTTTCCCTTGTAAGTGCATCTACTGCATCCATCAGCTCTTTTTCATTCTCCGGATCAACATTGGCCGTTGCCTCATCTAATATAACGATTGGCGCATCCTTCATGATCGCTCTGGCTATAGAAATACGCTGCTTCTCGCCACCGGAAAGTGTAGCTCCTCCCTCTCCAATCACTGTATCATATCCATCAGGAAGTTTGCTGATGAAATCATGACAGCATGCTTTCTTCGCCGCTTCCACCACTTCCTCATGGCTTGCATCCTGACATCCGAATTTTATATTATTTTCAATGGTATCTGCAAACAAATACACAGACTGAAATACAAATGAAAAATTACTCATCAGACTGTTCATGCTGTAGTCCTTTACATTCACGCCTCCAAGCGTCACTTCCCCGGAATCCACATCCCAGAACCTGGCGATCAGATTGCAAAGTGTTGATTTTCCTCCACCAGATGGTCCAACGATTGCTGTCGTTGTTTTCTGTGGGACAGAGAGCGATATATCGTCAATGATCTTCCGTTTGTCATAGGAAAACGAAACATTAGATAGTCTGATGTCGTAATTTTCCGGCTGAATCTCTTTGCCGTCAATATCCATGGTGTCCAGCTCCAGTATTGCATTTGCTTTATCTACACATACACTTACCACATGTAAAAGGGATGAATAATTTCCTGCGCATTCCAGGCTGGAATAAAGCATAAATGCCGAGATTGTCATACCGATCGCATAGACCGCGCTCATGGTTCCATTGATATAAAAATATGCGCTGCCTGCTACGATCACAGCACCTGTAATTTTGGTTATCACACTTTGCAGAAAATGATAGGGAACAAACAACATCTCCATCTTTATATTGACCTTTTCGCATGCTTCATTTGCATCGTTTAATCTTTTTGCCTGTTTTCCAAGCAGGTTGTATGACTTCACCTCTGATATTCCCTGCAGATACTCCATGATCTGGTTTACAAGCTCCGTATCGCATACCACTTTTTGCTCTGAATCTTTTTTACCCGCATTCTGCATCACAGAATTGACCCCAAAGAAAATAAGTACTCCTGTTGCAGCTATCAGTCCGATTCTCCAGTCAAAAATAAATAGCATAAGAATGATCATTGATGTTTCCAGAATTCCCTGCATTGTCAGCATAACCACTCTCGCAGCCACATCGCCAAGTATTTCCATTGTATTGGTTGTAATGGAAGAAATTTCCCCGATACTATTGGAATTGAAATACCCCATCGGCAGATATCGCAGATGTTCTGCAATCTTGATTCTCATAAAAGCACTTGCATTATATCCTCCCTCTGTCTGAAGCACTGTAGAGTATCTCTTACAGATTACGTCGACTACAATTGCAAAGACCATAATCGCAACGGAGCCTCCAATATATTTTCCTGTCGGTTTCCCACTCAGCAGACCAATCAATATGTACATAATAGCCGGAATCTTCATTGCTGAGGCAAGAGCCTCTATGAGTCCGATTACCATCGACAGTTTAAATTTATTGCCATTTTCCCTGCCTGAAAAACGAAAGAATTTTGCCAGAATCCCAAACATATCATTCTCCCTCCTTCACAGTATCTTTTACAGAAATATGGGCATTCCACATTTCCTTATAAAGCGGGCATGACACCAGAAGTTCCTCATGTGTGCCATGTGCTGTTACATTTCCATCATTTACAATAAAGATCTGGTCACTGTCCTTAACAGTAGAAAGCCTGTGTGCTATTACGATCAGGGTCTTCCCTGCTACCAGCTTTGCGATAGAATTCTGCAGAATCGCCTCATTTTCAGGATCCGTGTAAGCAGTTGCCTCATCAAGGATCACAATCGGAGCATCCTTTAACATCGCTCTTGCAATTGAGATACGCTGTCTCTCGCCACCTGACAAATGCCCTCCTGCACCTCCTACAACCGTATCAAATCCATTCTCCAGCTGCATGATAAATTCATAACATCCACTTTTCTTTGTCACCTCGATGATTTGTTCATCTGTAGCATCCGGATTTCCCTGTCTGATATTTTCACGGACTGTTTCATTAAACAGATAATTGTCCTGTGCAACATATGCAATTTTCCGGTTAAAATCTGCAAATGCCAGTTCTTTGACATCAACTCCACCGATTTTGATGCTTCCGGAATCCACATCCCACAGAGACGCAATCAGCTTTGCGATGGTCGACTTGCCGCTTCCGGAAGGTCCTACGATTGCATTTACCGTTCCTGCTTTCAGCTCCATAGTTACTCCGTGCAGGATTTCTTTGTCGTGATAACCAAATCTGACATCTTCAAGAGTAACGGAGTTATCTTTTGGAACACTTTTACTTTTCTCTGGACGTTCAAGCTCCGGCTGTTCCAGAATTCCTGCCACTTCACCAACAATCACTCCGATCTTGCCAAGATCATCTGTATAGGAACCCACTGTGATCAACGGTCCAACGATTCCAAGTGATAAAATAATGCAGATAACAAAATCTGAAATCGCAAGTGTTCCATTGGCTACATAATGTGCCCCAAACGGCAATACCGTAAGAAGCGTATAAGGTGTGACCACCATCATCAGTCCATGAAAGATCGAGCACCGTTTCATCCAGGAAATAAAGGAATCTGCATAAGCCATAGCCGCCTTTGTAAATTTGGCATAAGAACTTTCTGTCTTTCCAAATGCCTTGATCACTTCGATTCCGTCAATATATTCCACTGCCGCATCATTCAGATCTTTTGTTGTCTGAACCGTTCTCTCGAAGCTTGGTTTATAATCCAGCATCATTCCAAAATAGGAAAGAAATCCCACTATAACCGGCACCAATGACCAGAGTGCCAGTCTCCAGTCTGTCAGAAAGAAATAAATCAGGATAATAACAGGTGCCAGCAAATTTGAGGTAAATTCAGGGACAATATGTGCCAGTGTTGTCTCGATACTGTCGATTCTTTCCACCATGATATTCTTAAATGTACCGGAGGGTGTGTCTTTCACATAACCAAGAGGTACCCGCGCCAGCTTGTCACAGCAGGCTTTTCTTATATTTGCAAGTACTGCAAACGTTGCTCTATGTGACAATGCTGTCGAAAGTGAATGAAGCAGTTCTGCAATGATAAACGACAATGCAATCAGAACCGCTTTTGCAAGATATATTTCAAACTCCTTTTCACCATTTAAAAACAGCTTTACTACATCTGCAATAATAAAATACGGCAAAATCTTAAAAATCACATTTCCTATTGCAAGTAACACACTCCACACATAGGCAATTCTTTTTTGTCCGGCCCACGTCAGGATCCAGCTGACTGCCGACTTCTTTTTTTCTTTCACATCTGTTCACTCCTTACGTTCGTTTTATTGTTTCGTTTTATTGTTTTACCTTCTGTTAGTTCGTACTAACCAACATATAATAAAATAGGTGGTTTACTGGCATCAACCACCTGATATTATTATCCTGTCTGAACTTTATTCAGAAATCCAGAACCTGCAACACACATAACCTATTCAGAATTCCTGCATCAGTTATACTGGAAATTCAATATTCCACAATCGTTCCCAGCCACCTGTATTAAATTCTTTCAGTTGATGTACATTTTTCTTTGCAGTCTCCCTGTCTATATCATGCTCAATGATCTGAAATACTGATGAAAAAAATCCCGTATAGATCATATGCATAAGGCTTTCCTCTACAACCGGTATTTTTACACCGGCTTCCTTCATTTTTTCCATATATTTCAGGCTGGACTTCATTTCCCGCTCCACCATATTGTGTATGAATAATTCAAATTTTCCACTGTCTCCGCATTTCAACAATAATCTGAAATTATCATAATGATCATAGATATAATCAACCATCTGCTCCATCCCATCACTGGATGTATCCGACATATTCCTTGTCTGATCACTGGCAGAAAGCTTTTCAAACTCCTCAACGATCTGGTCATAAATCTGATAAATATGTTCCATATAAGGATCCGTCAGTGCATCAAAAAGTGCCTCTTTCGTCGGATAATATTTGTAAAATGCTCCAGTAGTAAGCCCTGCATCTTTTACAATATTTCTTAAAGATGCTCCTGTCAAACCATCTTTCAGAAAATGTTTTCTGGCTGTATCTAATATGTTTTTCTGTGTATCTTCTGCTTTCGTCGACATTCTTTTCGTATCCTCTAAACTTCTTTTCAAAATATAACAGTGCTATATAACACTGTTATATTTTAACTCATTACAGGAATTTGTCAAGTCTTGGTGTTTCAATTTTTTATTTTCCTCGTGTATTCAGTTTCCACTCCGCAGATGCTTTCTGCAGTTTTACAAGTCTGTTCTATTCAGACAGATTTTCTTTGCAGAAAAGTTCTATACAGTTCTCAACCATTGTCTGATCATAGTCTGTTGAAATACCTGAGCCAAGCCAGTATGCATAGTCTCCTTCATCATATTTTCCAAGTGCCTCCAAATCGCTGCCGTAGCGCAATTCAATATGATAGGTTGTATCATTTGTATCTGGTGCTATGCAGAAATAAGTAAATTCGCCTGAGTCTGCATCGTCACTTTTAAATTCGTATAACCCACGTACTTCTTCTATTCCAACATAATGATATGTATGGGAAAAGATTTCTTTTCCTTCTGAATCATATCCCTTGATCACTGAATCAGAACCATTAAATTCCAGCTTATTTACACCTTCTTTAAAAGAGCAGTCATAAACACCATCGCCATCTTTGTATGCTTCTACTGCTTCTTCTCCATAAATTGTTCCTGAAACCATGGATGCTAACTTATCATATGCTGCCTCCGCATTTTCCTCACCAACCAACTCTGTACAATCATCAATCCAGATCTGCTGATATTTTTCATCAAGAATTACCGGCCATAGTTCCTGATATGAACCCGTCAAATCAACCAAAAGTTGTTTTGCAGCATCCTGATTTTCATCTGCTTTCTGTTTCTTGTCCGTCGTATTTGTACTTTCTGTAACAGTTGCCGTACCTGTACTTTCTGCAAATGTAGCGTTACTACAAGCAACTAACATTGAAAATGACGTTGCAACTGTTAAAAATAATGTTAAAAGTTTTTTCTGCTTCATGAGATGCCTCCTTAAATTAAAAATCGTTGCAGTTAGATTCTTCTAACTACAACGCATATTTTATAGATTTCCATATAGAATCTCAATTACTAAACAGACTCTTTTTCTATCCATTCAGACTTTCCTGTGTCTTTTTCTTACGGTATTCTGTTGGTGTCATACCGTATTCTGTACGAAATGCAGATGTAAATTTGTTCGGATTCTGATAGCCAATTTGTAATGCTATCTCCCCGATCGTAAGTTTATTTTCTTTTAAAAGGCGTTCCGCCATCTGCAGCCTGTACTTTTTCATATAAGCGTACACAGAATTTCCGTATACACCCTTAAAGCATTTTTTCAAAACAGTTGGTGACATTTTAAAACGCACTGACAATTCTTCAATCGTATAATGCCCCCTATAGTGTCCCTTTAGAAACGCATGAACCTGCTTTATTGCATCAATCTGTACATCCGAAAAATATACATGCTCAGAATTATTTTTCTTTAAATCAAATCCAGTTAATACTAATAATAGTTCCAGAATTTTCACACGAATATAACCATATCTGATTTCTTCAGGAACTTTATACAATTCCAAAAAGATATGTTCTATTGACTGATTTGCCCGTATAATAGTAAAACTATGTGTTTTTGAAATGTTACTAATCTTTTCCAGATTTACAGACAATAATTGCAGTATCCTTTTCATTTCGTCTGTAATCATGGAAAAGTCAAGCGTAATGGTAATTCCATGATAACGCGATGTTGGAAACTCTGACACATGCCCAGTTTTTTTCAAAGAACAAAATGACAAGTCTCCTGCCGCTATATAACCATATTCATTTTGTTCAAACACGCATTCGCAACGGCCTTCCATGCAATAGTTTATTTCCATCACACTGGAAGCCGGCTTTTGCTCCTTGTTGCAATACTCCATATGCATATCATTATAAACCAGATCAATTCCTGGAAACACATGATACAATGTAATCATTCCTGTACCGCTCTCATTTTCCAAATGAAAACATTCACAGAATTCCGTATCCTGTACCTTTTTGCAAGCTGATGTACCATATAACTCAATACTGGCAAAAGAATCTGATGATTTTAATTCTATATTCTTATCAGGTTTGGACTTCAATATATTTTCAGCAAGCTCATAAGCATTTTTCATAACTATTTTCCTCTATACCACATCGCAAATGCCAATTCCGGTAATCGGTCAGTCTCAATAATTGTTTCGAGCATTCTGGCAAATCCCTCCGGATTTTGAATTTGATACTGCATATGGTTGAATCCCTCAAAAACCGGAAAGTTACCGTATATATAAGTCTGCATCACTGCATTTCTGTATTTAAAATGTTCTTCTATACTTCCAAATTCCCAGAATGTATGTTTCTGCAATTCTTCTGACAATTCTGAAAATGGCTTATCTTCCAAACTGTCTGTCAGCTGTCTCCTCAGATTTCCATACGTCAAGTTCTTTCCTGCCTCTATAAAATAAGGTTTAATTTTATCATCGTCACACCACATGATTCTCTTTAGTGTTTTTCCTTTTGACCAATATAAACTTTTCATTGCTATATATAAGAACGGAACCATGATTCTGCGTGTTGCCTTTCCAATCTGTGCAAACTGCCCGCCATCAAAAAAAACATGCTTTACCGGTATTTTTATCTCTGTCAGGAATGCCATGGCGAGATCTGCTCCAATCGAAGATGCAACTATAAGTTCTATTTCTTTGATTCCATGGTTCCCCAAAAATCGTACAATCTGTTGTATCTCATCTCTTTTGCTTTGATACCTCTGTCCGGAGCAATACACAGTCGATGTTGGCATAATGCAATAATATTTTTCTGCCATTTTCTCTGCAACCGGCATACTGCTTTCCCCAGTTACTCCCATTGCATGGAAAAACAGAATGACTGAATTTGATTTATTTCCTGTTGTTTTAAATACCACACTTCCACCTTCTGTCTATTTTTTATCTATCTACTCTCTTCCATTTTGCAACAGCATTTCTTACCCGCCAGTCAATATCCAGACGTGCTCTGCGACATTCTTTCGGATGTTTTCTTGCTGCCTGAAATGCCAGTTTCACAAAGAGTCCGGATCCAACCGGGAGCATTGTCTTTAGCATGCTCTCCGGAAAAACGAAATGGGTTCCATGCTCATAAATGACATAATCCAATCTGCATGTGTGTGAATGTTCTTTCATACGCTGCTTCATACGGCGGATATATTTTGCAGTATCCCACAACACATCATCTTCAGCACCAATTAACAATACTGTTCCATGGATTTTTTCAATCTTGATCATCTCGTCTTCTGTGATTGGGTGAGCCTTTTCAGAATCATCAAATAGTTTTCTTGAATTGATCATATCACCGGTCCGTTTTGTTTCTTTCTCAATCACATGCCAGTAATCCGGATGTTTGTAACAAAACGGCATGTATGGAAGTGGTTCTTCTTTATACGAAAAAAGAGATTCTCCCTCCATTGGCCATTCCTTACAACCATCTCTTTTACCCTGCATAAATCCCTGCCAGATAAAGTCACTCGGTGTCAGACCTATCGTCAATGTGATATCCTTAAAATAAGAAGCGGCAGTCAATGCAAGTGTTCCTGTAGTAGATGCCCCGACAATTCCTATCTTCTGATTACCATGTATTTTTAACCAACTGATTGCTTTCTCTATACGTTCCAGCGGATAATTATGATGTCCATAATCCTTTTTTGCCGGCGACATCGTCATCACGTTCACACCGAGTTTATGTAACCATTTCACGGATGTACGCGCCAGATAATCCTCCGGATCATCCCCGATCATCGCAATCATTGCACAGTCTGAGCCTGTTTTACATTTCCAGTATGCACCATAAAATCCATCTGATTCCACATCAAAATGCCTTTTCTTCATCTGTATCATCTCCTCCCTTAATATCAGCTATGTTTCTCCAAAACTATTATTTTATTTGAGATATTCCGAACAGCCGGAATCTTACCTATTACATAATAAACAGGCATAAGCTCTTTCATTCCTTCAACAAGACTGACTTCCTGCCGAACAGAAAATGCCGGTATGATTCTTTGCAGCTCCTTTCTGTTCTTAACTCCCCATGTGAATTTTGCATTGCTTCCCTCTATGGATTTCTCTTTCATATGCTTTACAACAAAGGGTGACATGGTTTCGACCATTACTGTAACTTTCTGAAATGATTTATCAATAATAGAAAACATCTTCCTGATATCTTTCTCATACAAATACATTGTAAGTCCTTCGATTATTACCAGAATATTCTTACCGTGATAATCGATATCATCTATGTAGGAATCATCCATTGCAGACTTTGCAATCTGATACACCGGATCAGTTTCGGTAAGGAACTGGCTCCTTATTTTCATTGTTTCCGGAAGGTCTACATTATACCAGCGCAGATATTTTCCCTTCATCCGGTAGCATCTGGTATCCAGTCCGCATGCAATATTTACGACAACTGTATTTTCATGCTTCTCCAAATATTTTCTGACCATCCGGTCTAATACAATTGTTCTCGCAATCACACCATAAGTCATGGCGTTATCTTTATCTGCTTTGGAAAAGTCATAATCAAGCTTTTTCACAAGTTCTACTGCAATTTCGTCATTTATTTTAGCATTTTTCTTTCTTGTTTCTTTTGCTCTTGCATACAGGGTCTGTACCATCGTTTCCGGTACACCTGTCACATTCACTTTTTCTTTCATTGTTTGTCGCCTTCCACTGCCTTTCTTACTTCTTCCACCCACTCTGCACTATGACAGCAAAACAATTCTTCATGCTGCATGTTGTGTCTTTGAATGTCCGGATTTTTGAAATAAGTACAATATCTCTTTTCGTATTTTTTTCCCATTTTTGTTGCGTAAAACACGTGGATTGTTGTTCCCGGCACATAAATTCCATGCTGGACTTTTGTAACCAGATCCGAATAGAACTGATTATAAATACTCTGTTTTGTAATCCACGGACTTCCTCCTTTACCGATTCCAAACATATTTAAAAATCCATTATATAATTCTTTCTTAGCCCCGTCTGTCTTGTTAAGCTTTTTCTGCATAAATTTCGGAAGAGCACCTGTATGTATCATTTTATACATGAAAGGCACTACCATAGATGCCTGAATTTTTGCCACAAGATTACCTGCTTCATCCATATCACTGCTCCCAATGATGCCATGATCTATATGGATTCTTTTCCGCTGAATCAGAAGGGATACAAAACTTCCTCCAAGGGAACATCCATACGCTGCTTTAATTCTCCCACCATACTTTGTTCTGATTTCCTGCTCAATTTTTTCACATTCATCTTCCATCGAATAAAATTCTGTTTTCTCGTTTGGATCAAATCCATCATAAGAAACTGCTACCGTATAAAAATAAGAATGTAACCCATCCAGTACATGATCAAAGCTACTATACAGGCAACAGGTACCGGGAAATAAAAATATCACAGGTTTACGATTGTCTCCACTTTCATAAAATTTCATAGCTAGTCTCCTTCAGGCTTTTCTGACAACACAATGCATCCTCATACCTTTGCGGATTTCAAATTTTTCTACTTTTAATCCTACTTTTCTGCAGCATTTCATGACCACATCTCTTGTTGGAACTCGAACATCTCCATGTCCGCATATATTTGCCAGAGGCATTTCCAATGTATTCATCAGCCATACCAATACTTTATTGTCACTGGTCACATCCCGCAGGATCAATCTTCCATTTGGGCGAAGACATCTTTTTACACTGTCAAAAAATGCCTGTGGATCCGGATAATGATGAAAACTCATAGAACAAATAATTGCATCAAATGAATCATTTTCAAAAGGAAAGTTCTCACAGTCTCCTACAACAAACGTTGCATTTGAAATGTTTTTCTTTTTTGCCTGTTCAATCATGGCCGGAGTCAAATCCAGACCTGTATAATGTCGGTCTGGATATTTTTCTGCTAATAAAGAAATCATCGGAGCCGGTCCACATCCAGCGTCCAATAAATCTCTAAATGGCTCTTTCTCTAATTCTTCCAAAATATCCGGATAGTCCTTCTTACACATTTCGTAAATACCCGCATGGTTACTTTCATATCTTCCTGCTGCTTTTGTAAATTCAGCAATTGACAGTTTTTTGTATTCTTCGTTTTTCATGTTGTTTTCCTCCAATCACACCTGCACCATAAACCAATATTTTCATAGAAATCCGTCCTCTTTACATTGTCCAGTAAATCGCTATCATATATGTTAGTTTTATCTAACCTTAATTTTCTAAAAAACCGTGTGAAAACAAAACTGTAATTCCACACGGTTTCTTTTCTTATATATTCAATATATCACTTTTATCTGGTTTATCAACCAGGTTTTGTCTCAATTTGCTACGCACTGCGTAGCCATTTGGAATGGTCAGTACATCGTTTTCGAAATATAAACCTGAGCACATTCTCTGCTCTAATCTCTTGGTGTTAATCCTACATACATATCTTTGTACTGTTTTGCACTCTTTTCCCAGGAAACATCTTTATTCATATCACGGATCACCATATCATCCCAGGATTTTCTATTCTCGAAATAGAGCGTCTTTGCTCTGTTGATCGCATCGTAAAGCAGCCCGCTTTCATATCTGTCAAATGTAAAACCGTTTCCTGTATTTTCAAACATATTATAAGGCTGAACCGTATCTTTGAGTCCTCCGGTCTCTCTTACAATCGGAACTGCACCATATCTCATGGCTATAAGCTGTGTAAGTCCACATGGTTCAAATCTTGATGGAACCAGAAGTGCATCACATCCTGCATAAATATTGTGAGCCACATTTTCATTGTAAGCAATATATGCACAGAAATTGCCTTTATATTTGTTTTCATAATAACGGAATGTATTTTCATACTGAGAATCACCAGTACCAAGAACAACCACCTGCGTATGTTCATCCATAATTCCCGGGATTACGTCATTTACAAGATCAAGACCTTTCTGATTGGTGAGACGTGAAATAAGTCCGATTACCATCTTATGCTCATCTACATCCAGCCCCAGAGATTCCTGAAGAGCTTTTTTATTAATCTTTTTATTCTTTATCGCTGACTTCTCATCATAATCAGCAGCTAACAACTTATCAGTTGCAGGATTCCAGATATCCGTATCAATACCATTCACAATTCCCAAAATCTTATTGTTGTGATATCTTAAATGCTCTGCAAGTCCCTCTCCATATTCCTCTGTCTGAATCTCCCAGGCATAGGTGTTACTTACAGTTGTAACTTTATTGCTGTAAGCGATGCCACCCTTTAACATATTGGCATCCAGCCAGTTCTGGATCATGCAGTCCTTATTAAATACATAATCAGGAAGTCCTGACCAGTATTGAATCTTTTTTCTGTCATAAATACCCTGGAACTTCAGATTATGTATTGTGAGTACTGAAATTGCACGTCCTACATCTGTATCCTGAAAACAGGTTCTCAGATAAAGTGGTACTAAAGCTGCCTGCCAGTCATGACAATGTACTACATCAGGAGTCCAGTTCAGATAATTAAGGGCAGCAAGGGCAGCTTTTGCAAAATAACAGAATTTCGGAATGTCATCTATGAGATTCGTATATGGATTTCCCCAGGAGAAGAACTCATCATTATCTATAAAATCATAGACAACCCCATCCTCCTGATATTCCATAATTCCCACATAATACTGCTTTCCATCAGAGCAGAGATTCATATCAAAGGAACCCCTGTATTCCATCTTTTCCTGAAATTTCTGAGGAATACATTTGTATCTTGGAATAATGACCTTAACATCAATGTTTAATTTTGCCAGACTCTTTGGCAGGGCAGACATTACATCTCCCAATCCGCCGGTCTTAACAAATGGATAACATTCTGATCCAATGAAGGCTACACTTCTTCGCGGTCCCAGATCAGGCTGTCTCGTTGGAATGTTCTGTTCATTCTGTTCAACAGATGGCTCCTGAATAATTACGGCTTGCTTAACAGAAACATTCTCTACTGTTGGAGCAACAGTCTTAACAGCTTTTTGAGGGCTGTTTTTTGCACTGCTTTTTACACTGCTTTTTACGCTGTTTCTTGCATTGCTCTTTGTATTACTCTTTGCATTACCTTTGGTACTGCTTGTTTGAACTGTTTTTTTTCTCATATCATTGATCTCCCTTTTGCATTTTACAAAGTCCGAAATCTATTACGTCTTAACTAAAATGTCCTCCGGTAAGTTCCTGATAAACATTCATTTTGCAGATATTTATCATTTCCTGTTAATCTCAATTATAACACAAAATGCGCAAAGTAACTATTATTATCTGAAATGCTTCCATCACTTAACTCTTACCTGAATGATACAAGCTGGTTTATTCCTTTTCATTATATCTGCCTCTTTTATTTTACAGATACACTACATGGAAAAAGGGATCTTCCACTCAGTCAATTTGAATAAAAAACATAATCTGTTTTTATTTCACGCATTCCATAATTATCATCTCACATCTGTCATATCCAAGCTGTGAGCTGTTCAGGCACAGTGTGTAATTGCTGGCTTTTCCCCAGTTCTGATCTGTGTAAAAGTTATAATTTGTTCTTCGCCTTTTATCTGTGTCTGCCATCATTTTCACAGCTTCCTTCTCTTCTACATTGTATAAACCAGTGATACGCTTTATTTTTTCCGGCATGTCCCCATGAATAAATACATTCAGCACATCATCCCGGTCTTTCAGTATATAGTCTGCATTTCTTCCAATGATCACACAAGGCTCCTTCTCAGCCAATCCTAAAATAATATTTGTCTGTGCCTCATACACCATGTCCTCCACAGATTTTCCTGTGATATCACGACCGGAAAATGCATATGCGAACAAACCTTTTTTCGGAGATAATTCCGCATTTTCCTGAATATATTCCGGTGATAAGCCGGACTTTTCTGCAATCTGACCAATGATATTTTTATCATAATAGGCAATTCCGAGTTTCTTTGCCACTTCTTCTCCGATAAAACGTCCACCGCTTCCAAATTCCCTGCTGATCGTAATAATTCTTTTTGCCATCTCTGATTCCTCCTAGTTTAAAACATCAACCCTATTTTTTCTGATTTTCTTTAAAAATACATATCCCACAAAACATGAAATTATTTCAGTAATTGGAAATGCCCACCAGATCAACGAAACTCCCATCTGACCATTTCTGACAAACAGAGAAAAGATTCCCGCCAATGGCAGGATAATAATCAGCTGTCTCAAAAGTGAAATCACCAGTGATTCCAGGCCACCATCCAATGCCTGGTAAATTCCCTGATAAGCAACATTAATTCCGGCAAACAAGAAACTCACTGAAATCACTCTCATCGTGGCAATAAAATATTCTCTTGACTGTCCTGCATTAAACAGCATTGCAAACGCTCCGGGGAAAATCTCCGTAATTGCAATTCCCAGAATCATTAATGCAATAGTATAAATAAGTCCATATTTGATAGCATCCTGAATTCTCTTTTTACTTCTCATTCCATAAGCAAATGCAATGATCGGAGTGATCGCATCTCGCAGACCAAAAGCAAGGAAGAGAACAAACTGCTGGACTTTATAGAACAATCCATAGGCTGTCTGTGCTGATGGATTGAACTTCAGGATCAGATTCATCACATAAACCATAATAGACATCAGAGCCTGCGCAATAATTGCCGGAAGTCCGATTGCATAGATTTCTTTTATAACACCAGCATTCGGTTTCATGTATTTCGGTCCATGCCCGAATTCCCTGTTCAGTTTCATATGAAAAATAAGCAGCAATACAGCAGAAGCAACCTGACCAATTACAGTTGCGTAAGCTGCACCTTTCACTCCCATTTCAGGGCAAGGTCCAATACCGTAGATCATGATCGGATCGAGAATGATATTTACAACGGCACCAACCACCTGTCCGATTGTAGAATAAAGAGAACGACCTGTTGCCTGTAATAGCTTTTCAAATAAAGAAAAGAAAATAATACCAAAAGAAATCACACAACATATCCGCAGATAACTGACTCCCATTTCAAGTACTTCTGCATCAACTGTCTGTGATGAAATATATGCTTTCACTCCAAAAATACCAAACAGTAAGCAGACCACGTAAATGATCACACCCAGGAACAGACTGTTTCCTGCTACCTTTGCAGCCTTTTCCCTGTTTCCCTGTCCAAGTGTCCTTGCAAGAAGTGCATTGGTTCCTACACCTGTTCCGATTCCTGCCGCTACCATAAGCATCTGAACCGGAAATACCAGAGTGAGGGCATTTAATGCAGCTTCACTGCCTACTCTCATATTTCCTACAAACGCACTGTCTACAATGTTATAGACCGCCTGCAATGCCATGGATAAGATCATAGGGATTCCCATCTGGATCATCAGCTTATTCACCGGCATATCCTTCATTTTGTTGCTTTCTGCCATTTTACTTTAACTCCTCTCTTTTCTGCACAAAAAAAGTGCGCACCCTGTCACATAAGCTGGACTTACGCTGACAGGCTACACACTTTTTTCATAGCAAATATTCTATTTAACAAAAGAAAAACGAGTAGCATGAAACTGGATTTACGCTCATCTGCTACTCGTTCGTTATCATTATATTTCCTGTTTTTTTAAAAGTCAAACGAAATATTTTTACAATTTACATTTTACAATGCATATCAATCTATTTTATTTTGATCGATGTAATCAATAATCGTTTTACAGATTTCCTGTTTTGGCTTTTCAAGTGCAACTCCCAGTTCCATATATAACAGATTTTCTGCTATCTGGAAATACCTTTGATAATTCACTTTTCGGCACCAAAAAGTGCCCCCTGTATAGCAAAAGCGGCGGCAGATATTGCCTGAAAAACCGCCTGGGAAAAAGTTTCATTTTGATACTTTATATGCTAAAATAAAACATATCGTATCAAATGAGAGGTTTTACAGATGTCTAAAAAGAAATATAATCTGAATACAATTTACATCTCTGAGCGTCTGCAGGAGAATCTGAAGCCGATTTCACAATCTGCATTCACTGCTGTGACCGCTCCCATGGGATATGGAAAAACAACTGCTATCAACTGGTATCTGGACAAACAGAGCAAAAACGGAAATTCCTGTGTGATCCGGATCAGTATTTATTCTGATAATCTGTCTGTTTTCTGGCAGAGCGTTCAGAAGGCATTTGCCTTTGCAGGGCTTGATTTTCTGGATAATTATAGTTGCCCCTCAGATGCTGCCAGTGCCGGGATGCTTGCTGATGAGCTTTGTTATTCCCTGAGCGGTCAGACCTCTTACTACATTTTTATTGATGATTTTCATCTGTTGGGTGAACCTCATGTTGCAGATTTTTTTTGTATGCTTGCCAACAGACTGCCTGAAAATATCCACCTGATCGTATCCGGCAGAAATGCTTTTCTGTCCGGAAAAGAGATTCTCCGTCTTGGCAAAAAGTTATATCAGATCCATACCAGGGATCTGTGTCTGAACCGGCGGGAGCTTTCTGTCTATACCCATCGCTGCGGTGCCAGCCTGAACGAAGATCAGCTGAACACGCTTCTCTATTCCAGTGAAGGATGGTTCTCTGCAGTCTATCTGAATCTCTGTACCTTTTTTGAAAGCGGACATTTTCCTGACCATACTTCTAATATCTATGATATGTTTTCCTCTGCTATGATCGCACCTCTCTCTGATGCACAGCAGGAATTTCTCACTGTTATGGGACTTGCAGATGAATTTACCGTTGAAATGGCACTTTTTATTACAGGGAATCCGGAAGCCGGACAGATTCTTTTCCTTATGACCAGACAGAATGCTTTTATCACTCCTTTGTCCGATGGAATCAGCTTCCGTTTTCACCATATGATGAAGGAATGTACACAGCGTGCCTTTGCCATGCTTTCCCATGAAAAACAGACAGATTTCCGGAATCGTTACGGACAATGGTATGAATCCCGGGGACAGTTTCTGCAGGCACTTGCTGCCTATAACAAGGCTCTTAACTATGATGCAGCACTTGCTGTTATCCAAAAGGATGCAGGAATCCTCCTGGCTTCTCTTTCGCCGGAAAAGGTTCTCGCATTTCTTGATGTCTGTCCAACAGAAATCCTGAAGAACAGGCCTCTGGCCCTTCTCGTATTGATGCGCCGTATGTTTACCTGGCATCAGATTCCCAAAATGCTGGAACTGAAGCAGCTTCTAACAGATACCATAGCTGAAGATAACACTTTGTCCGAAGATGAGCGAAAGAATCTCTCCGGAGAATGTGATCTTATTATGAGTTTTCTGATGTATAACGATATCACCGGTATGAGCGTTCTGCACCGTCAGGCCAGTTCCAAAATGACCAGACCTGCCATCAGTATCCGCAAAACAGGAAGCTGGACCTTCGGTTCTCCTTCTGTTCTGATGATGTTTCACCGCAGATCCGGAACCCTGGATGCAGAACTGACAGCTATGAATGAATGTATGCCCCACTATTACAGGATCACCCAGGGACATGGACAGGGTGCGGAATTGCTCATGAATGCAGAGGCAGCATTTATGCAGGGGAATTTTTCAGATGCACAGATTCTGCTGGAGCAGACTTATTCCACCATTGCATCAAACGGACAGCACAATATTTCGCTCTGCTGTGATTTCCTTGCTGCAAGGCTTTCCCTTTTTCAGGAGAGTGTCACCTTTGTGAAGAACCCTGAAGTAAAGCATAAGGAGCTTCTGTCTCTCCACAATATGATGTGGCTGAATATTTTTGACAGTACTTATGCTTACTACTATGCATTAATTAGAATGCCGGAAAAAATTCCTGCATTATTCAAAGACCATATGTTATCCACTGTCAGCTTTCTCTCTCCCTGCAGACCTATGATGGAAATGATCGAGAATCAGGTCTTTCTTTCACAGAAAATGTACGCAAAAGTTATAGGCAGAAGCGAAACACTTCTGCCTGTCTGTGAGAAAATGCACTATGAACTTGTGTCTCTCCACGTTCAGATCCAGACCGCTGCTGCTTACGCAATGCTGGGCAAACATCATGATGCACGACAGCTTCTGCAGAAAGCCTTAGGACACGCCATGCCGGATGGCTTTCTGATTCCTTTTGTAGAAAATTATACCTATATCAAGGACGTGCTGAGCAGTATTAATTCCATAGCATCAGAGCCTTTTACAGACCGGATTCCTTCCCTTGGTTCTGTTTATGAACAGCACTGTCTCCGCCTGTCCAGCCGTAATTACAGGCCTGAGATCCTAAATATGCTGAACAGCAGAGAAGCAGAAATCGCAGCTTTGATCACTGACCGTCTGAGCAACCGCGAAATTGCCGAAAGGTTATTTCTCTCTGAAGGCACTGTGAAGCAATATATCAACCAGATTTATTCCAAGTTGATGATCAACGGTGATACACGCACCAAAAGGAAACAACTGGCAGAGCTGATTTCTTCCATAAACAAGGGCCTTACCTGACACTTTGAGAAAAAAAAGCAAGGAAATTCACATGACCAAAGTCTTGCGATTTCCTTGCTATTTGGCAAGAATTACAAATTTAAAGTTTTTTACTTATTTGCATTTCTGTTTCCTTGAGAATATCCTCGGGAATCTCAGTTTTATTCAGCATCATGTCTGCTCCCAGATTACGATAGAAGGAAAAATCCCTATCTCCATCCGGATATGTATGTACCATAGCAAGCGTAGTATGAATTTTTTCATCTGTACATAATCCAATGTCATCAATTCCTGCTTCTTTTATGGCTGCTCTCAACTGATCTCCAAAAAAATCATTACCAACCTTACCAATAAATGCTGCATTATGTCCCAATTTATAACGCTTTATTATAATAAATCATATTTCACTATATCAAGCTTAGCTTCACCATCAGCAAAGAAAGAAATCCCCTTTGCTTCCTGCTTTGTAAGAATAACCGCAGACATAACCTGCTCGCCGTCATTAATAAATACTTCCACACTAAACTTATCCAAAATCACACGCAGTTTTAGTTCATTGCTGTCACCGTTTACCAGACAACTGCTCTGATGAACCAGCGCCCGTTCGCTTCCTGAGAATTTTCTATCGATTTTTAAAACAGATTCATCCGGACGGAAGCATAATGTAGAATGATATTTCTCATTCTCTGCAAAACAGAGTTCAAATTTTTTATAAAGATTGTCTTTATCTGCCGGTCGTATCACAAGTTCCAGATCTACCGTTCGTCCTTCAATCTGATCCAGTGTGAGCCTGGTATCTTTTATCACAACATTGTTATACTCGACTTTGTTTGCACGCATGGCATTAAGTTCTCTGACCGGAACCTGATACAATCTTCCGTTTTTAATAGACAGTTCTCTTGGAAGACTCATTTGTGCGAACCATCCAGAGTCATTGCATCGATATGCAAGCGTATCCCAGTTCTGCATCCAGGCGATCATAATCCTTCGTCCATCCGGTGCAAGCAGTGTCTGCATTGCGTAATAGTCAATTCCGTAATCAACACCTTGACAAAACTGTTCCTTTAAAGTATGTGTCTCAGGATCCAACTCCCCAATAATACATAACGTTCCATTTCCATTATGAAATTCTAATCCTTCCGGAAGCATATCCTGTGGACTTGTCAGAAGCACATATTTGCCGTCCAATTCAAAGAAATCCGGGCATTCCCACATTTTTCCATAACGATTTTGATTCTTTGCCAGAATGCTTACAAATTCCCATTCAAAGCCATTTTTACTTCTGTAAAGAAGGATCTGTCCGCTTCCATCAGCCGGACGACTTCCTATAACACAATAAAATTTTCCATCGTTCCCTTTCCAGATTTTGGGATCACGAAAGTCTACTTTACTAGCCCCCTTTGGAAGATCTTTGGCTGTCAGAACCGGATTCTTATCATACTTTTCATAATCCTTACCATCTCCAACTGCCACTGCCTGTGTCTGAATATCCCTTACAGTTCCGTCTTCCAGTTTCTCCTGATTTACAGAAGTATACATAAGCAACTGTCTGCCATCCTCTAATTCTATGGCACTTCCTGAAAAACAGCCGAATTTATCATAATCTTCATCCGGTGCCAATGCAGTCGGAACATAGTTCCAATGCAATAAATCCTTACTCACTACATGTCCCCAGTGCATACTGTCCCAATGTGTGCTATACGGATTATACTGGTAGAACAAATGATACTCTCCTTTATAATAGGAAAATCCATTTGGATCATTCATCCAGCCAACATAAGGAGTTATATGAAAGGCTGGTCTTTCTTCCTCTTTGATCTGCTGTCCCTGTATAAATTCATATTTTCTTGCCTTTTCCAACATTTCGCTCATATAGTTCCTCCTGTCAAAATGATATCTTCTCTTATTTTTCACTGCTTAATGAATCCTGATACTGGTCAAAATATTTTTGCTTGATTGAAAGGTAATCGGAAAGCCCGTACTTCTCCATTTTTTTCAGATAAGAATCCCATTCTTCATCAATTCCTCCGTTCAGGATCCAATCTGCTTTCTTCTGTTCTGCATATTTCTTAATATCTGTATCATACTGTGACACTTTGTTTGTATCATCAATACTCATAAATACATTAGGATAAACATATTTGCTGTTCATATCCTGTAAATATGTCTCATGCATATTATCCAGACGCCATTTCGCATCTTCCGGCTGTGTTACATATACGTCATAATATTCATTTAATATAGCGAGAGGACCATTTACAGATTGCGCTTCACGTACTTCCACCGGTGACTGATCTCCTAAGTCCATATGCTTTAACATTTTTTCGCCATCTTTGTTTACAGACAGCTCAAAAATATTAAAGGAATCCTTCTCTCCATAGGTTCCCCAGTTATTTTGCGGAGACTGAAGGGGTGCATACATCTGATCGATCCATGCGGCAGCAAGTGCCGTGTTACGGCAGCTGGTAGTAAGCACACATCTTCCTCTGTCAAAACCGCTGGTCTCACTGTTGTTCTGTCTGGTGATATTTCTCATTCCATCCGGTCCGGTCAGTGCCGGAAGCATCACATAATCCGTATTGTTGTCTATATTAGCAATATCCCATGTGAAGCAAAGTCCATAACGGTGATTCTTTCCTTTTGCAACATAAGTAGACCATTCCTGTGTAAATGCTTCCGGATCGATCAGATTCTCTGTCACAAGTTTATGCAGCCATTTGATACCTTCTTTGTATCCTTCCTGAACCGTTGTATAAATCACCTTACCTTCATCTGTTACAGCAAAATGATCTCCTGTGTCCCCATAACCATCTCCGAATCCATTTATTAAGATTGAAGGATCCTGATCTCCGTTATTGATAATAAATGACATTGGTATTACATCACCTTCAATGGAAAACTCTTGTTTCAGATCATCTGCATGATCTCGAAATTGAATCAGTACCTGCTCCAGTTCATCTGTTGTGGTTGGAATCTCAAGGCCAAGATAATCAAGCCATTTCTTATTAATATAAGGAATATCTCCAATGGCCTGAATTGCTTCTTTTCCGGAACCAAGCTGTTCAATCCACGGAAAAGAGTAAATATGTCCATCCGGTGCTGTACACATGGTTCTGTATTCCGGGTATTTTTCAAACACAGCCTGAAGGTTTGGCATATATTTGTCAATCAGATTTTCCAGCGGAATAATTATTCCCTGCTTTGCATAACGCAACAGATCATAATCACTCATGCCTGCATTAAACAGTCCATCCGGCAGATTTCCAAACTGAGCCAACGCCAGATTCTTTTTATCTGAAAACTGATCTGATACAAAGCAGGTCCAGTCAATATGAACATTTGTCTGTTCTTCCATTCTCTGGAAAATCACTCTTTTATTTGGATCCTGTGTTGAAGTGGCCGGTGCACTGGTAATAAAAGAAAGCTCCTCTGTTTCTTTCAATGGAAACTGTACATCCGATACCGGTGTATCCGGATTAATCTCAGCATCAAGCCTCTGCTGTTTTCCACACCCCATTATACTTACCATCATTGTTAAAGAAAGTCCAAGTGCAAGCAAACTTCTTACTCTGTTTTTCTTCATATCTGTATCATTCCTTTCTTTAGCCTTTTACCGATCCAACCATAATTCCTTTATCAAAATATTTCTGGAAAAATGGATACATCACTAAAAGTGGTAAACTTGATACTACAATTGTTGCATATTTCAACTGTTCTGCTACCTTTGCCATCTCTGCTGTGCTTTGGATATCTGCAATCATTCCCGGCTGTGGAGTATTCTGCACCAGGATTGAACGCAGTACCAGCTGCAGTGGCTGAAGATTTGCATCGTTCAGATAAATCATCGCATCAAAGTAGCTATTCCACATTCCGACAAATGACCACAGTGCCAGTACTGCAATGATCGGTTTACATACCGGCATCATAATTTTGAAAAAATGCTGAATTTCATTAGCACCGTCAATTGCAGATGCTTCTCTTAATTCTGCCGGAATTGACTGATAATAAGTTCTTGCAAGAATCATATTCCAAACGTTAAATGCTCCCGGAATCAAAACCGCCCATACTGTATTTACCATATGCAGCTGATTGATCAAAATAAATGTTGGAATCATTCCTCCCCCAAAAAACATTGTGATCAGAAAAATCAGATTAAAAAATTTTCTTCCCACAAATTCTTTTTTAGACAGAGGAAAGGCTGCCAGTAATGTTACAAAAACTGAGATCACTGTAAATACAAATGAATACAGAAAAGAATTCAAAAATCCGCGCCAGATCATCTCATTCTCCAGTACTCTTCTATAAGCATCCAAAGTCCAGTCCTTAATATCAGAGCTCAGTCCCTGATTATTCAAAACAGTAGGATCCATAAAAGATGCAAGTACTACATATATAATTGGAATCGCAATAGAAAGCACAAACAGTCCAAGAATCGTGAATCCAATTCCAAGGATCAGACGATCTGTCCTTGAATATTTTCTCTTCTTTTTCTCCATCTTCTCTTCCTCCTATAATCCCTCTCCATCATTCAGCTTCTTTACAACCCAGTTTACAAAAATCAACAGAATTACATTTACAACTGAATTAAACAGACCTACCGCCGTAGAATAACCATAATCACCGTTCAAAAGACCGATGCGATATACATATGTAGATAAAATTTCTGATGCCGGCAGGTTCATATCTGTCTGCAATGCATATGCCTTCTCAAATCCAATGCTCATAATATTTCCTGCCTGCAGGATAAACTGAATTACAATAATGTTCTTAATCGCCGGAAGCTCCACGTACCAGATCTGCTGCAAAAGGTTTGCACCATCCATAACTGCCGCTTCTTCCAACTCTTTGCTCGCATTAGATAATGCTGCAGTATACATAATAGATGCCCAGCCTGCAGTCTGCCAGATTCCACTTGCTATATAAATAGTACGGAAAGCAGATGGCATTGTCATCCAGTTTGTGCTAATCCCAAGCAGCCTGTTCAAAGGTCCTACCGGTGATAACAGCATACGAACCATACCACAAAGTACTATTACAGATATAAAATTCGGCATATAGATCAGAAGCTGTACTTTTTTCTTGATCCCTGTTTTTTGAATACGATTCATAAGTAATGCCAGAATAATCGGAACCGGAAATCCCCATAATAATCCATAGATACTCAGCTTTAATGTATTCATCAGATAGTTCATAAAATCCGGTGATGATAAAAAACGTCTGAAATATTCAAGTCCAACCCATGGACTTCCAAGTACTCCCTTGATTACATTATAATCTTCAAACGCAATCAAAAGCCCTCCCATCGGGAGATACTTAAAAATGATTGTCAGTAAAAGTCCCGGCATTAAGAAAAAAAGATATAACTGCCAGTTTTTCTTCACATACGTAACCTTATTTCTCCACGTCTGCTTGCTTACGGGCTTTGCTTGGTTCTGCACTGTTTTCATGCACTTTTTCCTCCATTCCTTTCATACATTGTTCACGAAACCGGTTAAGTAACCGGTTACTTTATAATCTGATGTTACTACATCACACACTCTCTGTCAACACTTTTCTTCATTAAAATAACCGGTTACGTAATCGGTTATTTTAATATTGCCTTTTTGTATAATAATTGCTATACTTAAAAAAATATTTGCATTTATTTATAAGGAGAATAAGTTTCATGTCAAAAAAACAGGTGACATTTGCAGATATTGCAGCATATACTCATTTTTCAAAAACTACAATATCAAGATATTTCAATCATCCTGATTCCCTTACACTTGAAAATCAGGAAAAAATTTCTCAGGCCCTTGATACTCTTGGCTATAAAAAAAATAAACTTGCAAAAGTTCTGGCAAACGGAAAAAGTGAATTTATCGGAATCATTATTCCGAATCTTTATCTGCATTATTATTCTGAAATGCTGACACAACTGCTGTCCAGCTACAGTGATTATCACTACAAATTTCTCGTCTTTAGCAGTGAACATGGGGCTGAAGAAGAACAGCAATATATTGAAGAGCTCCTATCCTATCAGATTGAAGGTCTCATTGTTTTAAGTCATACGCTGTCATCAAAACAATTATCCTCCTATCAGATTCCCATCGTTGCCATTGAACGTGAAGCGGAATATATCAGCAGTGTTACCACTGACAACTATATGGGTGCGCTTCAGGCTACCACTCTGCTGATCCGTGATAAATGTGATATACTGATCCACATCAATGTCAATGTTGAGAAAGCAGTTCCTGCTTACGACCGTATTCGCGCATTTAAGGAAACCTGTAAAGAATATCAGGTTCCTTATGATATTGATCTAAGTGTAAGCGGTAATTCTTATCAGGAAATTTTAAATGAAATAAGACGTATTTTTACAAGAATAGAAGAGAAATATCCCAATCAAAAAAAAGGCATTTTCCTTGCCAACGATACTTATGCAAACATGTTTCTTAACCTGATTTTCCAGAAATACCGAGAATTACCCTCTTTCTATGAAATCATAGGATTTGATAATTCTCCCATTGCCAGTGAGGCAATTCTCCCAATCACAACTGTTGGTCAGCAGATTGATATTATTGCACAGACTGCCATGGAGCTTCTGGTTCAACAGATGGAAGAACAAAAAAAACGTTCCCCTAAACCACTGGAAAAGCCTGTCCATAAACAGATTACTCCAATATTGATTCGCCGTAATACAACCAGTTAAAACTAACCTTTCATTTTTCTCCGGAATACAATCTGTCCCAGAAATATTTCTGCCATATCGGATATTGGAATACTTAATTATTTTGGCAAAAAGGGGATGCCGAAAAGTGGTATTAAACGGCATCCCCTTTATTGATTGTATTATCTTATTTCATATGATCTTTTTCAGTTATTTTGCGAATAACCCGGCATGGATTTCCGGCAGCCAGCAATTATCTTTTATAGTAATTGGTTTCGCATAGTGAATTAAAAACTTTATCCTCACACGACTGAAGTCGCGTGCTTCCAGACGCTTT
>OATJ01000038.1_pt1 | contig 144427 bp, 124 predicted proteins | sample 1516661 | NCBI WGS metagenome assembly OATJ01 (sample SAMEA2579951, study PRJEB22360) | human gut metagenome
TCTGACAGCTTCTGAACGTCAACAGAGCTTTCCAGTTCAAACAGGAACGGAATATTGTATACCGTACTCTCAGGATTCTTCATGCACTCTGCAAAAATGCCCTTCTGGGAGCCGGTAAGAGGGTAAACTTCTCTCTTTTCATAGGTTCTGATCTTCGGTGCAAGCATCACATATTTTTCCAGTTTCTCCACCGTATTGTTTTCGTGGATATCACTGGTTTTCACAGTCACTCCGAATTCCTCTGAGATCAGAATACAAAGCTTCATGGCACTGATAGAAGACAGCCCCGCCCTGTAAAAACTTGTGTCAGTTCCAAAAAAATCATTCTCCACAACGTCTGCAACGATTTCAAAAATCTTCTTCTGCATAGGAGTCTGGGGTTCTTTCAGATTCTTTGGCTGTGCAGCCGGCTTTGGCAGTGCTTTCTTATCAATTTTGCCATTCTGTGTCACAGGCATCTTTTCCAGTTGGACAAAAACCTCAGGAACCATATAATGAGCCAGGGACTCTGATGCATAGGCAGAAAGCTCCTCTGTATTGATCTGGCGGTCAGCCATAAAATAGCAGCAGAGGAATTTGTTATCTACAGGCAGAGTAATGCTGGTAATGATTCCCTCATAGGAATTGATCACTTCCTCGATCTCACCAAGCTCAATCCTCAGACCGCGAAGCTTGATCTGATTGTCTATTCTTCCGAAAAATTCAATCTCACCCTCAGGGCTGATCCTTGCAAGGTCACCGGTCTTATAAGCTCTCTCTCCGTTAAGATCAATGAATACAGCCTCTGTTTTATCCGGCAGATTCATATAACCTCTGCCAACGCCCAGTCCTGCGATCACAAGCTCTCCGGTCTCTCCGTCCGGAAGGATCTTATTCTCTTTATCTACAATATATACCTTCACATTACCGTTAGGCGTACCAATGGTAATGTTTCTGCTGTCCGTAATTACCTTCATGGTACAGCTGATGGTAGTTTCCGTAGGTCCATAACCATTCATAATGTAAGCATCCGGGTTTACTCTGCGAATCTTGTCATACAGAGCCGGAGGAAAAGCCTCTGCACCTACATCAAACACCTTAATCTGAGAAACTGCTTTTTCAAGCTGGGGCAGATCGATCATATTGGACAGGTAAGTAGGAGTTGTGGTCATAATATCCACTTTATTTCTGACGATCAGCTCACCCAGCATAAGAGGATTCAGAATCTCCTCATCAGAGGCGATCACCGCAGTCATCCCGTTGGTAAGTGGCAGAAATTCCTCCAGAACAGACACATCAAAGGTCATGGCTGCCATGGAAAGAGAAACCGATCCCCTGCTGACATAACCATAAGTTTCCGCATTTTTCGGATCCGGATTTACAAAATTGGCAAGGTTGATATGTTCGATCAGCACACCCTTGGGCTTGCCTGTGGAACCGGAAGTATAGATACAATAACAAAGATCATGCTCCCCGATCTTTACCTGAGGATTCTCTGTATTCTCATTCTCCAGAAGTTTCTCGATCAGAAGTACTGTACAGGGAAGCTTAGCAAACAGTTCCCTTCGTTCCTCTGCGATCTCCTTTGTTGTGATAATAAAAGGAGCTCCTGAATCCTCAAAAATATACCGGGTCCTGTCATCAGGATAATCCGGTGTGGCAACTGCAAATGCGCCTCCTGCCTTCAGGATACCCTGTCGCACTGCATAGAAATCACAGCATCTCTCAAGAACCACACCTACGATGGTCTCCCGTCTGACACCTTTTTCCACAAGTGCATTGGCAATCCTGTTGGCCCGTTCGTTGAGCTGTGCATAGGTGAAGCTCTCTTTGCCGGAGACAACTGCACATTTCTCTGGATGAAGCTTCACCTGTTCCTCGAACAATTCTGTTACCGGCCGAAACTCAAATACAAAATTGTTCCTTTCATTAATATTTTTCATTTTCATGTACCTCCTAAAAAGATATTATGGTATTATTCATATCAATCGCACGAATATAATCCATGGATTTTGATACCTTCTTGACAAGTTCAATCCCATGTATATCAAAGTCTTCACTGTCATACTGATATTCCAGAGGGTTGAAATTCACACCGTTATCTCTGATCCTCAGTCTGCAGAGATCATCCTCCAGACAGAGGTTAATGTCGATCCAGTTGGAGGTTTTTCCCCCGAATCGTATAATATTTACAGTCATTTCCTCCGCACACACTGCGGCAAGATTTGCCTTGCTTTTAGAAGCTCCCTGTTCCTGGCAGAACTCTATGATCCTCTTGTGAACCGTTTGTGCTTCCTCCATGGTACTCTTAATGGAAAAATCCAGATTAATCCCCGGATTTTTGTCAGGAACAATATAAAAGCTTGTATTCTTATGCCTGATTTTTCTGAAAATACAGGCTGCAACTGCAGTTATGATCTCAGTGGCAACAAATCCTGCTGCAATTCCGTCGATACCGATCCCGTCAATCTGTTTCCATACAAGGATTCCCACCAGGGTTGCAGGCAGAACTACCACCGCATTCTCCAGAAATGTGGCAAAGCTTGCAATGGCTGTCTCCTCAATGGACTCGTAATAGCTGATAATAAATTTATTCCACAGATAAGGTGCCACACACAAAGCAAAGATGCGCAACGCCTGGACCATATGGCTGCCCAGCTCGCCACCGCCGCTTCCGAACATGACAGTAATTTCCTCGGTAAACAGCATAATAAGGACAAAGATCACAGCCAGCAGGATGTAACTGTATTTCAACATCTTTTTACAGAGAACCCGGATTCCCACGTAGTCCTTCTCTCCAAAAAGAATTCCTGCCACATTGGGGATCACACCGATGATTCCGCCTGTAAGCATCTCGACGATCAGCAGCACATTGTCACAGACAGTAAATACTGCCATACCTTCCTCGCCCAGCTGGTTCATGATAATGGTATTCAGTCCAAGCGCCTTTACAAAATTAGCTGCCATAAAGATCAGCATTGGCACGCCTGTGATGATTGCTTCCTTTGTGATTCCAAGTTCGCCCGGCTTTAGCAGGATCAGGTGGAGGTTTCGCTTATCAGAGCGGATATAAAGCACAAAAATTCCCATTGCAAACAGGAAACCAAGAACAGTTGATAAGGATGCACCTGTAATTCCCAGCGGAGTATATCTGAGGAATATATAGTCCAGCACAAGATTGATCACATTGGCTGCAATAAGGTAGGCTGATGCCAGCTCCGGATGATTCTCCACTCCAAGGTAATTGACCATCATCAGTCCAATTCCGATCACCGGTGCCCCCAGCATACTTACACGTATGTAATCTCTGGTATAACCGGTCAGGACACCGTCACCTGATACCAGAAGTCTGGCAACAGGTTCTGCTGCAGGAAGGGCGCAGATTGAAAAAATGATCCCCACCACAAGTGTTACTATAAATGTGGCAGAAAACAATTTCGATGCCCCTTCTTTGTCTCGTTTGCCAAGCATGTTTCCCACTGCTATGGAACCGCCAATACCAAGGCAGTAACCTGTCAGCTGAACGATCGTCTCCACAGGCAGGCTCAGGGTAACTGCAGACATTGCCTCCACCCCGATCAGGTTACTTACAAATATCGTATCTACGATATTTCCCAGCTGAAGCGCCAGAGACATCATAATCCCCGGAACAATATACTTGTTCAGCTTCGCATTCAGCAGTCTGTTATTTCTCTCTTCCATCGCTCCCTCTCCTTTGTTTTCAGTTTTTTCAAAATATTGTGTCGTAAAACTGTAAGATATTTAAATTTTACCATTTAGTGCGATAAATGGCAAGTTAATAAAGAATGGGAGAAAGCAAATAAATATTGCTAGTTACTGCAGCCTGATTCCCCATATTTTACAGTCTCTGGTGCCTACAACCGCATAGTTATCGTAGACAGCCGGGGAAGCCTCTATCACGCCCTCGCTGACAGATAATACATCTTCCTGTTTACCTGTTTTACCATCAAGAAGGCGGATGTCACCTGTACTGTTGCAATAAAGAACCTTTCCTGATCCGTCTTTGTTATAAACGCACACCGGAGAAGACCAGGCATATGAGGAAGAATCCTCCCATGCTTTAGATCCGTCAGATTTTCTCAGACAGGCAAGAACTCCGGATGCATTGTCAGAGGTCTTTGCCACTGTCACATATATATAATCGGCAAGGCTGTTCTTTCCACAGGCAATCGTAGACTGAACTCCACCGGAAACACCGTCATCAGTAGTACATTCATAATCTGTATGCCACACGATCTCACCGGTTTCTGCATCAATCTTCCAGACAGGGACAGTGGCTGTGTCATAAATATATAGCCTTTATAGATTGCCGCACTGTCTTCCATTCCAAGCCAGAAAGACTCTGTACTGCTTCTTGTTCCATAGTAGCGCCATTTTACAGTTCTGCCCGGATCAATGGATAAAGTCCCACTGTTCAGATCATATTTTGTATTCAGCCTGATCAGATACAGGATTCCGTTCTCTCCCGGATAGATCCGGGTATCTGTCTCTGCATCCACAAGTGCTGATCCGTCAAAAAAGCTCAGACTTCCTCTGAGTGAAAACTCATCATTGTCTCCAAAAGTATACATAACACTACAATCCAGCAAGTTTACTACAAATACCTTTGCAGTTCCTTCGTTGCTGTTATATCCGGCGCCAACATACATAATCGGATATCCTCTCGGATCAAGGGCACCCGCACCCTTAAAAGTATATCCCAGATATAATGGATCACGTGTCTTTTCTCCCGTTCTCAAATCCAGAAAATACACATAACCATCCATACAGGCATAAATCACCTCAACCAGTTCATCATCTGCCTTTGCTTTCTTTGTCATATTCATATGTGCTTTAACCTCTTTTGGCCATTTCATCATAAGCGGCTGTCCTGTCCAGCCACTTCCTGTCCAGACTGCACTGCCCGAAGAAAGAGAACCTGTATCTGCAGACCACAGTTTGTCCAGCCTGAAATCAGTCATATCTGCATAACCATGGGAAGGGGTATCGCGAAAACTGTTTCCGCGAAATGTGACGATCCCATCCACCTCAATATTAGTATAGCTGATCAGATTTTCCGATTTTGTAGAATCCACACAATGAGGCTGAAAATTAATCTCTTTAGTCTCTTTCCTCCTAAAAAATATATCCTGTTAACTTCATCTTCTGCCTGGCTGTATCCGGCACATCGATCAGCCCAAAGCGATAGAACATTCCATAGATATAACTCACTCCGCGGATGTCGCCCAGAGCTTTGGGTCTGTCAACCACAGCTCCCACCTTCTTTATGTTTCTCAATGCCAACAGCACTGAACTTAACGCCAGACTCTTACTGTTCTCCCTACGGTCGATCCACAATTCCCTTGTGTAGTCTCCATTCCGACCCTTTCTTACTTCATAAGTGAACGGAAGCCCTGTATAGGTTTTGAAACTCTCACCTGCATAGAGTAAAATAACCTCCCACAGATACTTCTCGTCCAGTGTTTCTCTCAGCTTCTCTACTGCCTGATATCCTTGTCTTTGCTGCATCTCTGATCTTTCCTGTATTCCTTCCTTTTGATCTCACTCCTGCTCTTTCGATTTGCACTTACAACTTGTCAGCACGCCCCAATTTATCTTCCTGATTCGAACAGATATATTTATACTCATTTCTGTTTATACTCATTTCTGAGCAACGCAATTTCATGAGTCCATCCCTCATCGTCATTTGGTGTCTCCAGAATAAACGGAATTCCCTCTGTGGCAGGATGATTGATCACGCGGACAAGTGCCTCCAGTCCTATTTCACCTTCTCCGATTCTGGCATGGCGGTCCTTATGGCTGCCAAGGGGATTCATGCTGTCATTTAAATGGATGGCTTTTAGTCTGTCCAGACCTATTATCCGGTCAAATTCTTCAAATACGCTGTCAAGATCGTTTACAATATCATATCCACCATCCCAGACATGACAGGTATCCAGACAAACACCTAATTTATCTTTTAACTCCACCCTGTCAATGATCTGACGAAGTTCTTCGAAATTTCTTCCTACTTCTGTGCCCTTTCCTGACATAGTTTCCAGAAGTACAATCGTACTCTGATCTTTTGTCAGCACTTCATTGAGAATTTCTGCAATTTTACTGATTCCTACTTCTGCACCCTGTCCTACGTGACTGCCCGGATGAAAATTGTAATAATTTCCCGGTGTCATTTCCAGACGTCTCAGATCATCTGCCATGATTTCTCTGGCAAAATCCCTGAGGTTTTCTTTGGCAGCGCAGCAGTTCATAGTGTAAGGCGCATGAGCCACCAGCTTTCCAAAATGATTCTCCTCTGCCAGCTGCCCAAATGCCTGCACATCCTGCGGATCAATGTCTTTGGCTTTCCCTCCTCTTGGATTTCTGGTAAAAAATGCAAATGTGTTACCACCATTTGCCAGCATCTGCTTCCCCATTGCAAGGTAGCCCCGGGATGAGCTTGTGTGATTTCCTATATATAACATCTTTTTACTCCTCTTCTGTCGTATTTTCACAGTACCAGTTTATAGCAATCCTTTTATCATACATTATGGATTTTCTCAAGATTATCTTTTTCATATCTGCATTATAGCATTTTAACAGATTTTGTTAAACATTTTTACTGTTATAAACAATTTTACGTCAAAAAGACATTGCTGTGAACGGAGTCAATTGTTCCAAAATTTTTCAGGTTGCGCTTATGAACTATCTTCATGTCAATGAAGACAATATTTCATCTGGTCCTGCCCTTTACTTTCCATGCACCAACTTTAACATCCTATTCCCCAACAAACACCCCAGCATACATCCCAAACTATTATGAATAATATCGTCAAACTCAAACAACCCTCTACAAAGCAGCAGCTGACTAATCTCGATAGCAGATGATACCGCAATTCCCACAAGCAATCCCATCCACCATTTCAGTTTTCTGCCTGTCAACCCCGGCAATAAAATCCCTGCCGGAAAAAGTAGCAGAATATTCAACAAATTCTCCTGCAGTAAGCCATCTCCCGTAGTACTTCCCAGTCTGCCACATGTACCAATCCCCAGGATTTCCTTCCATGACCAGAATATCTCTAGCTGATACTGCCTGATCCCCGGAGTCCTCGTAAAAACAGTAGAACCAAATACAATTGCAAGAAACGTCAGAAGTGAACCTCTCTTTCTTGAGAAAAAGTATAACAGAAACATAGAAAAAAAGCGAATCACCAGAAAGTACCTTTTCGTCAATCTGACTGTGGATAAATAGCTGTTTTATAATAAAAAAAGTATTCATGCAGACCTTGAAGCTTCAAGAATGGGTTCCCAAAACCAGAATCTAGTGTATAACTTTTGACAAAAAGAACAGCAGGAAAAACTATAAACACAGTTTTTCCTGCCGCGAATGGTTATCCACAAAATAAAAAAATAAATTTCGTCATTTTTTACAATGACTTATGCATACCTCTGAACAGTAACCTTCCCGCTTATTATCCTAAAAATTATCTTTTGAACCCGTTGCATTTGCGGCGATTATTGAGTATACTATAAGTGAGTTAATGGCTTGTCGGTCATCACGGCTAGAATATGATGAACGTGTATGTTTAGCTTCCGCAAGCGACGGGGTGCTGCAAAGCGTAGAATATCGCTTACGTGTAGGAAGGGCTTGCCGAAAGGCAGGCTCTTCTTTTTTAGGAAGGAAAACCAGTCATGAAACTCGTTACAATAAATAATGCGCTGTTGCTCAAATACACCGGCGATTCAGAGGTACTACAGAAATCAACCAGACCTTATGTTCTAGTTGTCCGTTTAAAATACAAGGATGCCTGCTATGACTTTGCTGTTCCCATTCGTTCAAACATTCCCGCATCGGCACCCAAAGATCAGTACTTTGCTCTGCCTCCTCGTCCGCAGACAAGACCCAAAAATCGTCACGGACTACATTACATAAAAATGTTTCCCGTTACAAAACAGTATCTTGTTCGTTACCGCACGGAGGGAAACAGCTTCGCAACATTGATTCACGACATTATCGAGAAAAACAGCAAACAAATCGTTGATGAATGCCAGCATTATTTATGTATATATCTTTACATATGTTTGATAATTCCTGCAATCTCTTCCGCTACTTCTATGACCGATCGGTGATCTCTTCGAATATGTTTTATATCTCGTAAAAATAAAGGAAGTTTCTTAATTTCTATATCATCGTCCATTACAATACATATTCGAATATTTTCCTGTATCATTCTGCTAATATATGCTTTCATCTCCATCTGACACCAATTTGAATTCAAGAAATTGTCTGTCACCCAGAAAATCACCATATCAGACTCTTCAATTCCCCTTTGTACCTGCTCCGTAATTGATGCACCGACAGGAATACTATATTTGTCAAACCAAACTGGTAGATCTTGTCCATTTAAATAGGGAATTATCATTTCCACATCCTTTTTATCCTTCGAAGAATGGCTGATAAAGACCTGTTTTTCTTTTCCAAATGGCTGCATATAATATCCCTTTTTCTTCAAATCTTCAATCTCCACAAAATCAAACATATTTTCAAATTTTAAGTCAATATCCTGTTCTCCCAGAAAAGCACATGAATTAAATCTTCTATCTTTCATCGAATTCATAAACATGAAAAAAGTAAGATCATTTCTCAGAACCAACCCGGCATTTTCAAATAATCCTATCATCTTTTCTACGTGTTCTTCTTTGGGGATATCATAAACTACCGCGATATAAAATTCAAAATTATATGGATTATTATTCACAAAAATTGCCAGCATTTCCAACGAAGATGAATCCTGTTCTTTTAGTAATTCTTTAAATGATGCTTTCAGGTGTGATCTTTTTCCATACTCTCCCTGCCAGATATAATTTTTTTCCATATAACTGATTCTCACTTTCCTAACAGTTCTTTCAGATTTGCTGTTGTCTGATCATACTTTTTCTTTGCTGCGATCACATCAACCTCTGCTTTTTCAATCTTTTCTTCTAATGCTTCCTTACTTGTTTTTCTTGTTCTTGCCATCTTTATTTTCCTTCCTTATTCTGCTTCTTTCAGTTCCTTACTCAGTTCTGACGCAAAGTATTTTATACTATTCGCATCCAGTCCAAAGGCTTTCAATATTACTTTCTGCTTTGCTGTTACAGCATGATCCAGCCGGTATATATTATCCGTCTGGCGTGTCATTTCAATCTTCTCAAGTTCCCTGATTGTTGCCGGAACTGTCATATAATTCTGTTTCTTCTCAAGCTTTTCGTTCTCTTCCTGTAATGCAGTATAAATTTTGTTTCGGATTATCAGTGCGATAAATTGTGTGAAAATCCGTCCTTCAACGCCTTCGTTTGTATGCGAACGCATGCTCTTGTTTCCAAGGAATGATTTATCAGAGGCAAAAAGTTTCTCAGATACATCACGGCTCTTATAAAGATGCAGTGCTTCCTTTGCTGTCATCCTTTCGGATGTGATAATAACAAAGTATCCGCATAATGATATTTCCCGTTCTGTCACAGTTGTTTTTTCTTCCGGATATAAAAACACGCCATCTTTGTCGTAGTGAAGATAAAAGTATTTTTCATAAGCCGAACCGAACTCTACTGTTTCATTCTGATGTGACATCAGCAAAGCTGTCCGCTCTCTCAGTGCGTTTTCAAAATGCTCCCGTTCATCAGCATCTTTTGAAATACTATGATAAATATGAATGTATCTCTTTTTTTCATCGCCTTCAAATAAAGTCCTTTGTACTGTTTTTCCATACACACCATAGGCATTCATGTCACAAGAGCGCTTATTTTCGAACGTTCCTTTGTTCTCTAAGATCAAATCACTTATGAAAGAAGACATGCCTTTAGCCATGATCACAAAACTATAACCACATTCGTCTAAATAGCGTATATTTCCACGGCTGAAATATCCCCTGTCCAAAATGAAACCGATTTTTTTATAGCCATACCCAGTGATCCTGCCAAGCATGGTCCTAAGCTGTGATACGTCGTTAATACTTCCAGGATAAGCTTCGTAAAAGAGTGGTTCTTTATTCTTAAGATCATATCCAACCGAATAGTTGATGATAGCTGAACCGATATCTGCCTTGGCATGACCGAATTCAGCCAGTTCAATCTCTCCGGCCTGGCAGTTCTTGTTCGTAGAATCATAGGAAATATAAATACGCTCCCTTCGATTCCTCTTTGCATTCCATTCATTCAGAAAACCTGTGCTCTTATCCTTGGTGATGCTCTTAAAGAAATCACTTACTGACGCATCACTATAGATCTTCATACCAGAACTATACAGTGGATGATTGTATGCGTAATCCGGATAATGCTGTGCCACATTGCTTTCTTCTACAATAGAGTAAGAGGCAAGGTCGAGCAGTAATGCCATATCCCGCTCAGAGAAGAACTGTCCAAGCATCTTATCTAACGAATAATCCGATACTATCTTATGTATTGCAGCATATGTACCAACCCGCAGACAGCTGCTGCGCTCTGTTCGGTCTTCCATACCTGATAAAACTGCATCTGGAAAGTATTTCAGAAAGGCTTCGTTAGGAATCATCATAGTGTCATCATCCGCACACACCTTGCCTATAGTTGCTCTCTGTGGATAGGTATATTTTTTCTCCGGATTATAATAGCGATCATACTCATACTTAATATATGTGATATCCCCTCTTCTTAATCGGATCAATTTTCCATGCACATCTGGTATTTTTACTCTTGATTTCAGGTACATATTCGCCTCCTTTATTTAGGCTCATATAGCCCTAAATTTATTATACAACAAAACCCGTATTTTTGCAATAATTTCCGCAGAAATACGGGCTTTTTTTAATTTCGTTAGGGCTACTCATTTTTGGAAGTTAAGGATCCTACGTACTGAAAAAAGGAGTCCAAATGACTCCTTTTTCTAATGCATATCAATTATTTTTAAAATATCGTATATCCGCCATCTACAGCCAAAGCTGCTCCATGGATGAAACTAGCTTCGTCTGATGCAAGGAATGCAATGGCCTGTGCTACTTCGATAGGTTCTCCAGGACGTTTTGCCGGACTCATTCCAATCTTCATTGTTACCGGATGCTGTGGAATTGCAAGCACACGTGCAATCATATCTGTTGCAATCGGTCCTGGAAGAACAGCATTTATACGCACTCCTGTACGTCCATGATCCAATGACATCTGACGGGTGAGTCCAAGAAGGCCATGTTTAGCAGAAGTGTAAGCAAGCCCTCCGCGGCCAGCTGCGGTTGCTGCCATGGAAGCTACATTGACGATGGTTCCAGCTCCTTGTTTTTCCATAATAGGGATTAGTTTCTTGCAAAGAACAAATGGTGCTGTGAGATTTGTTGCAAGAACAGTGTTCCATTCATCCATTGTGATCTGATCCATATTGGCAGTTGTTCCGCCTACTCCTGCATTATTAACGAGAATGTCTATTTTTCCGTAGGCGTCCAGAGCTGTTTTAACCAGGTTATCAAGACTTTCATCAGATGTCACGTCTGTTTTACAGAAAATTGCTTCTCCTCCGGCTGCCTTGATTTCATTCACACAGCTTTCTCCCAGTTCTTCCTTTGTTCCAACAACTATGACTTTTGCTCCTTCTTTTGCAAAGAGTTCTGCGGTTGCTCTTCCGATTCCTCTTGTTGAACCGGTAATGATTGCTACCTTGTTTTCAAACTTCATGGCAATGCCCTCCTTATCTTCTTCCTGTTTCCATGAATGCTGTTCTGTCATACCGTGCGGTAAGCAGATACGGTGCCAGAACATCTGCGTCAATCTCTTCACATAAATTCAGTTTATGAACCATCAGATCATTTGAGGAATACGCACCCCCAATGACTGTTCTGATTGGAAGTTCTCCCCATGGATCATCAATGGACGATTGTAATTTAATCGCTGCAAAACCAGGCTCCCATGAATGGTAATTGTATTCACAGAGATTCTGAAGCAGAGCACCATTCTGGAAATGTGATTTTCCTTCTTTATCCGGTTCGCGGTCAAGGTGGAAGTAGAAACCACCGCCATATGTCTTTTTACCGGCTTCTGGGAACTGATACAGCATTCCGGTCATTGCGTTATTATATTCACCAATCTTGAGATCAATATTTACAAGTTCAGTACCACGACGGCAGACTTGAGCGGTCACATGATCATTGTTTCGACGGATTACAAATTCAGATCCCAGTTTCTTTGGAATTGATCCATTGTCACGTCCACACTGAACTGCCATTTCTGCACCGGTTCCCCCAAGTACAAGTCCTATTGGATATAATCCAAGCTGTGTTCCATATGTACAGTAAACACCAAGGATTGCTTCATAATAATCATCAGCAAAGGTAGGCTCCTTAACATGGCACACAGATACCGTAACTACAGGCACGGAAAATGGTTTTAACGGTGCAGGCAGAACCTTTGCAATCGCCGCAGGATCGGTGAGGTATGCAAGATATATTCCCTCCTGATTTTTCATAAGAGATATCTTACCGAAATTAGGCATTTCCTCCGGAGCGGTGATAAAGCTTGGAGTTTTGACAGATGTCTTAAACAATTTCCTTGCTGCTTCAAAACCACTTCTGGATGCAGGAGCAATCGTACCGTCTTTCACAGCATTTCCGATAGCCTGAGCATGGATTCCTTTTTCTTTTAATTCTTCAACAAGATGGTTGTCCGGACGGAAACCAAGGGAAAGAACAACAGCATCTGCAGCAACTTCCACATTTATCTTATCGTTCAGTCTTTCAAGTACAACTCCATCTTTTTTGATCTCTTTAAGAGCATATGCCATCATGAACTGGGCATTGTATTCTTTCAATCTTCCACATACATCTGCAACATTTGTATGATTTGCATTAGGAGCAACTTTGTCAAGCATATCCGCAAGTACAACGGTATTTCCTTCGTGACAGAGATATTCTGCTGTTTCAAGTCCCGTAACACCTGCTCCGATGATCATTACTTTTTTATTCTTCAGTCCGGCTTTTCCGGAAAGAATATCTTCGATTGTATATACATTTTCTCCGGTTATTCCGGGAATAGATCCTGGAATGACAGATTTAGAACCTGTTGCTACAAGTACCGCGTCCGGATTCATTTCTGCAATTTTATCCGCAGTCGCTTCCATATCAAGTTTTAATTCAACTCCAAGTTTCTCAAATTCAACATTATAATAATCAGCAATCCAGCCCATACGTTCTTTGAAAGGAGGCTTCTTTGCAAGGTTTATCGTACCTCCAAGCTCACTCTGGCGGTCAACCAATGTTACCTTCATGCCGCGTTCAGCAAGTGTTTTAGCAGCGATCATACCACATGGTCCGCCACCCACAACTACTACCTTATGTTCCTGAGTGTCATATTCTGCATTTCCATAAAGACGTTCGCGGCATGCACGTGGATTAACTGCACATTCCGCAGGAATACCCGCGCCCATCCATGCATTCAGGCTCTCAAAGCAACGCAGACAGTTGATACATTTACAAATTTCATTCTCTCTTCCTTCAAGGACCTTGAGTCCCCACTGTTCGTCTGCGAGCCAGCTTCTTCCCATGGAGACAAAATCAACAATACCTCCTTCCAGAAAACTCTCAGCTACCTGTGGTTCACGTATGCAGGAAACTCCTATCACTGGAATAGAAACGTGATCTTTTACGGCCTTGATCAGATCTTTTCTCCAACCCTGGGGGAAGGAGATCGGCTCTACACATACACTTCCTGTCTCGTATAAACCAACAGACACATCAATAAAATCAATCCCGCATTTCTCAAGCGCCATTGCAATCTTAACTCCATCCTGGATATGGATATAATCCTCTGTCACTCCTGTTTTATCCAGAAATTCTTCAACGCTTAAACGGACACCGATCGGAAAGTCCGGTCCACACTGTACACGGATTCCATTTATGATCTCGGTGATCATACGAAGTCTGTTTTCAAAGGAACCACCATACTCATCTTCGCGTTTATTTGTGTAAGGGGAAAGAAACTGTTGTAATAGATACCCATGAGCCGCATGAAGCTCTACTCCATCACAACCCGCTTTTTTTACCCGTACAGCACCTGAGATAAACTGTTGGATCAAAGCTTTTACTTCTTCTGTTGAAAGAGCCCTTGTTTCTTGCTGAAGATATTTGCACGGTATTGCTGAAGCAGATACTACCGGACCGCCTGTAAGAGCAGTTACTGTTTCACGTCCAGGGTGATGCAGCTGGATGAATATCTTTGTCCCATATTTATGTACTGTTTCTGCAAGCTTTGCAAGACCTTCGATATGTCTGTCTTTTGAAACAGACAGCTGACGCATCATCCCTGCACCATGCAGATCGTTTACCCTTGCAATCTCCGGAATAATAAGCGCTGCGCCACCAATTGCACGTGCCTCATAGAATGCAATCATGTCTTCCGATGGAGACCCATCCATCTCCGCCAGGCTTGTACCCATCGGTGACATTACAAGCCGGTTTTTAAGTGTAATATTTCCAATTTTTCCCTGTTTAAATATTTCCTGATACATGTACACCCTCCTTTACTTGTGTCTCTTGATTATTATGGCTTAAAAATAACATTTTCATTGTTAAAAAAACAACGGCATAAATATAAAAAAGACATTGTGTATTTATGCACAATGCACTATAATTAATAATAATCTGCAAAACACTGTGCATTTTTCACAAATAATTGTAAAGAGGAGTATGAAGATGCTGTTTTCCGATCTTATTGATTATTTAAAAAATGAAAAAACTTTTAACATAATACTAAATTGTTCTACTGATCTTCATGAAATACGAGATGTAGAGCTGCTGGATGGCACTCAAACAGGATACGCCACAGATATTGTCTATTTTGGTTATCCAGATGTCTTGTCTCCTGATATGCAGCCTTCTCAATGTATCCTTGTTCGTGGAGAAAACTATCTTTTTCCTTATTCCTGCACGGATCGTGCAACAGTACAGGCAAAAGAGCTTTTTGCGGTTTTTAATGCAGCAAAACAGTTTCTTCAGACACATGAACAGGTTAGTTTATATGAAGAACTGGTTCGAAAAGGCCACTCTTCCCATAGCCTGGATGAAGTGATTAACTCTGCATCCATCAAATTAGGATATTCTTTGGTATTTTGCGACAAGAAATTCCGTATCCTGTCATATTCTACATCAATTCCGGTTACGGATAAATTATGGAAAAAGAATATTGAACGTGGATATTGTACATACGATTTCATTAAAAATGTAATGTCATTGGAAGCTGTCCAGGGGGCTTCAGCCAGCATTGAGGCTGTTGAAGTATCTTGCCCGGAATCACCATATCGTAAATGTAGTTCGAAAGTGTTTTTAAACGGTGTTCAGGTTGGTTTTGTTCTGATGATAGAAAACAATATCCCTTTTACCGCAGAACACTTAGCAGCTATGAGTGATGTAAGCCGGGCAATCAGCTCCGTAGTTGGACATTATCATCCTGAACTGTTTCAGTACACCAGTGCGGACCAGCAGCTTCTTGAAGCCTTGCTGATTGGAACTCCGGCTGATATATTGGCAGATTCCATTTCTCATCTTCGAGTATCTGATGCAATGTATGCACTTTGTATCCAACCGAAGACATTTTTGAAGGAAAATAAATTAAAGCAGCAGCTTTATCCTGTGATCCGACATATCTTTCCGGAAGCATATATGACTGTCCACGACAATGCACTAGTCCTGCTTGTACCAGATCAGAGTTCTGTTATATTTGTAGATACTCAAAAAATAATGCTTAAAACGATGGCAGAGTATCATCTGGATGTAGGAATCTCCCTGGTTTTTTCAAAAATGGATGAATTTTACAGAGCTTATCAGCAGGCGCGGACAGTTCTTGAATGGAATCACAGAATCCCTGATAACCTTAAGAAGGAAATATCATGGGATCAAAGGTATCCGATGGAGCATCAAATTCATCGGTATTCTGAAATTGAGTTCTACGAAATGATGAACAAGATCAAAGAACCAGAAAAACTTGCAGATTATATCCACCCTGCCCTTTACAGACTGAATAAATATGACCAGAGAACGGGAAATGAACTTTACCATACACTTGAGGTATATCTACAGTGTTTCCATAACAATAAGGAAACAGCTAACATTTTGTGTATTCACAGGAATTCGCTGGCTTATCGAATGGAAAAAATCATTGAAATAGGTAAAGCCGATTTAAACGATCCCATGACAGAGTTTCTGTTGAGAATGTCTTTTAAGCTTGTGGAATATTTGAAGATAAGAGACCTCGATCTCCCCTGATATTTAAAATTGTAGCTTTTCATAACATTATAACGAAATGCTGTAATTCTCTCTGAATTGTCAGTGATGCCATAGTAATGGAGATAACCAGTCAGTATCTCATTAAGCTTCTCTCTGTTGACTGTGAGTTTCAGCTTCTCTTCAAGATATTTCGTACTGCTTTCCAGAAGTCTCTCCGATGCCCGTTTGCTCTTCGCAATTGAAGCAGGGGACTTACTTGATTTGGTTAAAAAGGCATATGTCAAAAATGTTATTGACATATGCCCTTTATAGAACTATTATATTATAACAAGAAAGGAGCAGTTTATGCCAAGACCAATAAAATGCAGAAAAGTCTGCCATTTTCCCAATGTTTTAGAATTTCTTCCGGCAGATGATACGGAGAAAAAAGCCCCCATTATTCTGACGGTAGATGAGTATGAAACAATTCGTCTTTTGGACAAGAAAGGTTACAGTCAGGAGCAGTGTGCAGTATCTATGCAGATCGCAAGAACAACAGTTCAACGAATTTACGAGATTGCCAGGAAGAAAATAGCAGATGCACTTATTGATGGACATCCGCTTAGAATTGAGGGCGGGGATTTCAGAATCTGCGATGGTCAAAGTAGCGACTGCAACCTTGGAGGATGTTACAAGCAGGAGCTTTATCAAAAATATGCAGTGGAAAAAGGAGAAGGTATTATGAGAATAGCAGTAACATATGAAAACGGACAGATTTTCCAGCACTTTGGACACACAGAAACATTTAAGATTTATGATGTAGAAGAAGGGAAAGTGGTACATTCAGAGGTAGTAGATACCAACGGAAGCGGACATGGCGCATTGGCAGGAGTTCTTAATGCATTGAATGCAGATGTTTTGATCTGTGGCGGAATCGGAGGGGGCGCACAGACAGCTTTAGCGGCAGCCGGTATTAAGCTTTTCGGAGGAGTTTCCGGAGATGCAGATGAAGCGGTAGAAGCCTTTATCAATGAAACACTTGCGTATAATCCAAATGTGAAGTGTTCTCATCACGAGCACAACCACGGGGAAGGACATACATGTGGCGAGCATGGATGCGTAAGCCATAGCTGTCATTAAGAAGAATGGTTCGCCTAAGAGCGGCTACTGGGAGATTGTAGATAAATATCTATACTTTATAGGGCCGTACTTCATAGGGTCGAACCATGACATTCTTTACTAACAGTAAAAAATATGCCAAAAAGATTAAGAAGGCAGAGAAATGTGTGGTATATGAAAATACAGTCAGAGAACTGTTTAGCTGTGAGCAGTTCAAAAAAGGTGCAGAAGCAAAAGGACATCAGGTGAACATGGTACAGAGCCTGCGACGGCTGTATGAGAAATGGCGGTACCTGTGTATTAAAAGATGACATGGCTGAAATACTCGGAATGTTTCGGAAAGCAGATGTACTTGTACTGGCTACTCCGGTTTATTTTTATGGAATCAGTGCCCAGATGAAGACCTTTATTGACCGCACTTATCCTATCTGGCAGCATCTTGGTAAAAAAGAAGTTTACTATATTATATCGGCTGGTCTGGGCGAGGACATCATTGAAAGACCGCTTGGTGATCTGGATGGTTTTGTAGAACATCTGGAAGAATACAAGATTGCAGGAAAGATATATGCAGCAAACGTGATGGATGCCGGATTAGTCAGAAATCAAAGTGTTTTCAAAAAAGCCTATGATATGGGATATTCCGTTCAAAATGCTGAGAAATTGAGAGTTGGCGAATAAAGCTTATAAAAAACAAAGGGATAATTATAGATGTCATAAAAGCAAAAAAATTCAAGTAGTTATTTTTGCCCCGGAATCCGTTAGCTGGCAGTAGATAAGCAAATTAGTTTCTTATCACTGTTAAGCCAAGGATTCCGGGGATTTTTTGTTTTCTACGTTCCCTTGTTATTTATGCTGCTGACACACCATTTTCACCTGTGCGTGTCCTGTTTTCTACGCCGGAACGGCGGATTCCTGCAAAGATGGAGCCTGCAATATTATGCCATACACTGAAAATAGCACCTGGAAGAGTTGCCAGTGGATTGGCTACAAAGTTAGCTGCTGCCAGAGAAACTGCCAGTCCGCTGTTTTGCATGCCCACTTCAATAGCTATAGCTGTTGCCCGTGTATATTCTACATGGAAAATTTTTGCTGCAAGGAGCCCAAGCATCATACCACAGAAATTGTGGATCGCAACAACGCCAAGGACCAGAACTCCGCAGCTTAAGATTTTCTCTGCATTAATTGCCACGATTCCGCCAATGATCATAACAATGGCTACAACAGAGATCAATGGCATAACATCTGAAACTTTATCTACATGATCTCCTGCAAGTGTACGGAGAAGGATTCCAAGAAGTACAGGAACCAGAATTACTTTTACAACAGAAAGTACCATTGCCCAGAAGGATACTTCCACCCAGGCACCTGCCAGAATGTACACAAGAAATGGAGTCATAACAGGAGCAGCCAGAGTGGAAACGATGGTCATTCCTACTGAAAGTGCAACATCACCGCCTGCAATATAGGTGATCACATTGCTGGCTGTTCCACCAGGACAGCATCCCACAAGAATCACACCCAGAGCCAGATCTGCGGGAAGATTCATAACTTTACACAATACCCAGGCTACGACTGGCATGATCGTATACTGTGCAACTGCGCCAATGATCACTTCCTTTGGTCTGGAAAAAATTGCCCGGAAGTCTTCCAGACGTATGGTCAGTCCCATACCAAACATGATCACGCCCAGAAAAACAGATGTATAATTTGTCATCCATGCAAATCCATCCCTCCAGAAAAAGGCAAGGCATGAAAAGGCAATGATGATGATTCCAATATATCTGGATGCAAAACTGCTGATTTTTCCTATTTTCTTTAAAATATTTTCCATATATTATACCTCGTAGCTGAAGTTATCGATCAGTCTTGTTTTGCCAATATAGACAGCCATTGCTACGAGAACATTATGATCAGCTTTTTCCACAGGCTGCATGGTAAGTGCATCTACCATGGAAACGTAATCGATTTTTGCCAGAGGCTCTGCCTCGATCACTGCACGCATTTTGCCGAGAAGTTCTTCTGCGGAAATGCCTGCGTGAATGATTTCCTGTCCGAGTTTTACGGATCTGGACAGACAGAGAGCAGCCTTTCTCTCTTCATCGCTTAAATATGTATTTCTGGAGGATTTTGCCAGTCCGTCCTCTTCACGGACAATCGGGCAGCCTACGATTTCTATATCAAAATTCAGATCCTGGACCATTTTGCGGATGATGGCCAGCTGCTGAGCATCCTTCTGTCCGAAATATGCTCTGTCCGGGGCTACAATATGGAACAGCTTGGTTACAACTGTGCACACACCTTTGAAATGGATAGGACGTGTTTTTCCACAAAGTGTCTCAGATAATGTATCGATACTTACAAATGCATGGGGATCATGATACATTTCAGAAGGTTCAGGGCAGAAGATCAGGTCTGTGCCAAGACTTTCACAGAGTTTGCTGTCGCGTTCGAAATCTCTTGGATATGCCTCAAGATCCTCTGTCGGACCAAACTGTGTTGGATTGACAAAGTCAGACACAACTACAATGTCGTTCTGTTCTCTGCATTTTTTGATCAGACTTGCATGTCCCTCATGAAGAAATCCCATTGTTGGAACAAGACCTATAGTTTTACCTTCTTTTTTCCATGCTTTGATCTGTTTTCTTGTTTCTTCTACTGTTTTTGTTACCTGCATTGTTATCTCCTCTTTCTCGGTCAATGGACCGGTATCATAGATTTTGAGATAGCCTCTTTTCTGAATTCACTTTCATCTTATGATAGCCTCTAATCTGATATCAACGTTTTCAGGCCATGTCTTTCAGCAGACCATGTTTCTCATAATTGGTCACTCTGCTGATCTTATTCTCTTCATCTACAAATACAACTGCAGGCTTATGAGTGCGTGCCTCTTCAGGCTCATATCCTGCGTAAGCCATGATGATAATCTTGTCACCTGTGCTTACACATCTTGCTGCTGCTCCGTTCAGACAGATCATACCGCTTCCGCGTTTTCCGCAGATTGTGTATGTCTCGAATCGACTGCCATTGTTCACATCTACAATCTGAACTTTCTCATATTCCAGTATTCCGGCAGCTTCCAGCAGTTCTTCATCCACAGTAATGCTTCCCACATAATCCAGTTCAGCCTGGATAACAGTTGCTCTGTGGATTTTTCCTTTTAACATTTCTATTGTCATCTTATATAGTCCTTTCCTGCGGGAAAAATCAGAGTCAAGCAGCACCATAAAAAGGAAATATACCTTTATGATCTGCAAAAAAAGCGCATCAGGATACACTTTGACCCTGAAACGCTTCTGATTGATTCCCTGTATATTGAGTCCTGTTTCTGATACATAAAATATGTTTTACTATTCCATAGATTATTGGAAATCTGATTTTTTGTATCATAAATACCGGCTCGTATCTTTTAAAATTACATACATCCCTCCGTTCCCGTTTCCGGATTCCGGCTGGCTGCTTTTATATAAGATTCCAGTGATTTCAGCCAGAGTATAGTTTTGAGTCCAAATACTATCTCTGAGTGGTATTATTACATCTGGTCAGTTATTTGTCAATAAATTGTTTATTTACTGGTTACTGTTCACTCCGCGTCCAGTAATACACTGCGAAATACAATAAATATGAATCTCCTTGTGCAAAGCCCAAGGAGTATCGTTTGCTTCGCAGACTTAATTTATGCTAATCACATAAGGAACCAAAAAATCACTCATCTGACAAACAATCAGACGGATAGCCTCATCCAACCGTACCTTCCCGGGAGTTATTTCCAATTCGTTCATATGTGCAAAGAAATTTTTCCGAAAGACTTCATACGGCATCAATAACTCTGCCGCAAACAGGTTTGTAATCTGAATGTCAGAAACTAAACAGCTATTACCATAAAAATAAAAAGTTTCTCTTTATGATACAGCTCTCCGAACACTGAAAGAAAAATCTGTCGGAAATAAGCTGCCTTCCACGAAATCCCTCTATGCTGAAAAAGACCGACTTATTGAATTGCGAAATATGCAACGGGAAGATTTTTCTAACCGCCGGAATTATGAACGGGAGTTTCGTACCGTGTCTGCCAATATTGATATGATCCTTGGGAAGAGCTACGAACAGGAACAGCAGATTGAGAAAGAACAGAATTTATAAATTTCCTGTTTTCATGCTTTCTAAAAAGAGGTATTATATAAAAAAACGCAGGAGGTATATTCAAATGAAAGCACATAAATATTGGTCACTTGGTGCATTGGCAGCCATGATTGGAACCTTTTATACCGGCTATAAAAACATGAAAACTGCTCACAAATATTTTGCTTGCAGCTCTCTTCTCTGCATGATTATGGCTATCTACTCCGGTCATAAAATGATTTCTGGTAAATCCAGAAAAAAGAAAAATTCTGTTTCTAAAGAATCTGCAGAATAATCAAAACTAAAGAAATGTTTACATAGGATTGCCTGATGGAATAAATATTTTCCATCAGGCAATCTTGCTATTTTACATCTTTTTTCAATCTGTCGTATAATATATGTAATCCTGTAATCCCATCAAATGAAAACAGTCCTTCTTATCAAACGTTATTATAAGTTTAACCGCAACATTTTTTCTTCCCAGAACAATTTCATACTCTGTTGATTGTTGATAAGAGAGGAATAAATGATGATACACAATCAACAACTGTTCTCATCTATATTTTCCGCAACTCCCTTTATTTTCATAATAAAATTAAGAAAGGCCCTGCACTTGGCAGAGCCTCCCAGCATTTTCTTTTGAGAGCTTTTGCTCCCTAGCCAGATTGTGGTAAATGCTAAACCCTTATAAAGCTGGTAAGGCACTGCCTCCTGGCACAACACCTTACTTCAACGCTTGACAGACACTCCTGTTGCCTGTTGTTAATATTATATTAACTTGCCACCATGAATATGTCAATTACTTTTCTACTATAATTTACACTATAATTTTATAGCTGTTTGTATGAATATAGATTCTCTAACAATTTCCATATTTCATTCTCCATTTTCATACTATTATTCTGCTCTTATTTATGTCTTTTTCTGCAATATGTTCTTCGAAAGCTACTATACCCTCAATTTCAAAATTGAATTCCAACTGTGAACTCGGAACATAATAAAAATGTTCCATAATAAATTTCACAAATTTCATCGGTGATATTGGACGATCTACAGGAATTCTACAATTTTTATATCCCCCTAAAGTAATATGTGAATATGGATGATGCAGTTCGCTCTCCTCCGGATCTCGATTGTAATCAGCTCGAATAATCACAGGCAATACAGATTTATTTAAAATATCTCCGTAAATATAGTCAACATCGTATAATTCCGGATCATTCTGATAAAGTTTATACGACGGTGATGGATAATACCCCAATCTGTGCGAAATCAATTCTTTTCCCGTTCTATTAAAGCGATACATCAACTGTATGATACCGCCATCTGGCAATTTAACATTATAATTATGATTTTTTTCTATTTCATCATAAATTGTACTGTAATCCATATTCCTTAAATATAACGAAATATTTTGATATTTTTCCCATACAATATCCATTTGTTGAATTACAGGATAGTTATATTCTTCTGCCAGTCCACATCTGATCAATTCCCTTGTAACTTTCTTTAACTCTCGAAATACTTTTTCTTGTTCTTTCAATTATACAGCACATCCTTTAAGCGATTCACAGTATCTTCATCTAAATCTTCTTTTCGAATTTCTCCATTTGCAAGTTTACTGGTAATATCCGCCAGATTAGAATTGCTTTTTCTGATATCTCTTAATTCATTTTGAGTCATGTCTCTATGAATAATTCTCATATTCTTTCGTTGTGATTTGTCCGGGTACGTGAACTCTAATTGAAAATTCCTTTCCTTAACGCTGTTAAACTCCTGTATTAACAGATCCATATCATCTCCGATTCCGCTAACCCGTACCCATGCCTTCGATCTTGTCATAGCAGTAAATATAATATTTCGTTTTCTTGATAAGTTGATGCCTCTTGCGCAAAGATCCGCATTTATCAGATAAACAATTGCTGCTTCATTTCCTTTTGCTCTGTAAATCTGAGAGATTGCAATAGAATCCTCCTGAAAAAAATCATCTGGTGTTGTCTGTACCCCAACAATATGCGATTTAATTCCCTTTTCCATTAATTTAACACGGATATGTGACACGTAACTCTTCGTAATTTTGGGATCAGGGTGAATGATCATAATGTCCTGATATCTTAATTCTTCATCATGCAGATTTTTTTCGATATCTTCAACTATCCAATCCGCTTCCTGTACATTATTTTCAAATCTTCTAAATTGTATAAGATCGTCAATTGACGAATGATCCTCTAAAAATGCAGGACTTGTTTCTTCTGTTCTATATAGCGTTACAAATTCTCCATCTCTGATCACACCTTCTTTCACTGTATATCCAATATCTTCCCATAACTGTTTATCTTCAAATAATTGAACTAACGATGTTTCCTCCCGTGCCTCTTTTTTTCTGTAAATTCCAAATCCCAGGCTGTGTGCTGTAATAAGAACTGGTCTTGAATTACGATAACATTTTGATAAGACAATATCCTCCGCCTTACCATTACTGTTATCAAGCACTACATTCGGCCGTCCATTACTGTATCCAAAAATGTCTTCCGGAGATTCAACGTTTTTGTTATCCAGGCTTTGGAGTTCATCATATGCATATACAAGCATACGGCTTTCATGTGGGAGTGACATATAACACATCTGAAGAAAATATTTTGAAAAATCCTGTGCTTCGTCTACTAAAATCACATCATACAATGGCTGGGGATTCGTTACTGATTCTACGGCTTCTTCACATACTCTGTCAAAAGCAGATGAATTTCTTCCATATTTCTGGCACGCATCCATATAATCATAACAAACTAGATTATTTGCCTTACAAAAATTGAAATACAGACCTTCTGAATTTTACTTCCCCATGCATGAATTATTTTAATTCTGCTCCAATCAGGTTCCTCATTTGTATTTTCAACAATAAAGTTTGTGATCAGTTGAATAAATTGACCCTTTAATGCCCGGCTGTTAAATGTAACTGCTATCATCTTATTTTCATACATAGTATACAGATATGCTACCTTTAATGCCAGAACAATTGTTTTTCCCGATCCTGCCAGACCCCGGATTCGTTGAACACCTTCTACCGTTTCAATGACTGCCTTACTTTGATACTTGTCCAGGCAGGAAATCTGGTCTTCAATTGCTTTTAATTTTGATCCCCTTGACGAAGCCTTCTGAAGATTTTTTCTGCCACCTCTTTTTTTCAGTTGTGAAATCATCTGAATCGCTTCCAATAATTTCTTATAATATTCTTCGCCCTGTTTCCATTCCAGACTTTCTAAATATTCCTTTACTTCTTCTATTGATGTACAAATTTCATCACTCTTCGTTTTATAAAGGGGTGCATAAGACAGTACATTAATCGGCACTTGTAAAACTCGTCTTTTTGACAGATATCCATATCTTTTCAGCTTGGCTTCCATATTATTATATAGTTCATCCAATAACTGAATTTTATCTTCCATATTTTCTTCTGCTAATGTTTCCAGATCAAAAAGTACAATACCCGTCTGTTCGCTCACTAACAATGCATCAACTTTAATTTTTCCATCAATTCCCCCTAAAACAGGGTAGCCCAAATAAAAATATCCGTCTAATCCCATTGTTTCCAAAAGATTTATAATTTCATTTGCAAGCACCTGTTTAGATGTAACTCCATTTACAATTGTAAGCATCTTATCACCCTTTACTTTTAATATGTCATGTTTTTCTGTATATCATTTCTATCATATTGTCACACAGGGAAATTAAATAACCGAACGGTTAACGATTTTTCTCAGATATATGTCTCATATATAGCAGATATACTACCGATTGTCAATCATTGACAAGACATTTCTTCATCTCTTTCTCCATCGTGCATACTAATAAGATCTGTCTTATCCACATATATTCTGGAATTCAGAGCAAACTGAAATGCACTATTGTCTGGATTCACAAATCTTCCCCTGCTTTATTCTTTTTTATTTTTCCCTCATGGAATCAGATTCCAATGTGCACGTATTTATCTTTTGAAACACTATTGTTTTATTTTTCCCACCCGTTCTCTTTACCAATTCATCCTGCCCTATAATTTTTATCAGATTGATAATCTTCTTTTTATAATCCTCTTTATCGGTGTAAAAAATTATTATCTTAACATTTTCGTTTAAAATAAATTTTCTTAATATATCCTTATCCGTAATGTCTAATGAATGTCCAAATATAAAAACTTTATGGTACTTAACTACTCTGTGATGCTTTTTAACTATTCCATTCTCTTTAACGATTGCTGATATTTCATATATTTTTTTCTCAGACTGAATTTCCTCAAGCCAGCCTTCATATAAGCCCCCTGTTTCCTTATGTATTCTTTGAAAAAATTTCTTAAATTCTATAAATTCGAGGTCTTTATCTCTCGCATCTCCTTCCAGATATTCATCAATTCCAAGCACCATATTTGTAGATTGGATATCATTCCTTAAATCAGCTTTTCCATGCACATAATCAAACTCCAAAAACGGATGTTCTCCGTATATCCTCTGATATGTACATGTATAGTTGAACGATAAAATTTTGTCCAAATATGGCAAGTTTTTTATATCTGGCAGTCCATTTCCCAGCATAAAATTGCTAATATAATCTGAGAGATAAATTTCAAGTGCACGTGTAAGTTTATTCAGATCTTCCAGAAGTTTCTGTTTCCAAAAGTCAATTTCTTCTTTTTTCCAGACATGGGTCGCCATTCCTGATGAACTATCCATCTTTTCCAAAAATAGTGCAAGAACGTTTAATTGCCTTTGTGAAAGCACCGTTCCTACGCCTCCCTTTTGTATGGTCTCTTGTATATCCCTGCTTACACTGTTGAATGTCTGTATAATCAGGGAAATTTCACTTTCAAAGTCAATCCACCCGTCTTTTCCTTTTTGCTCTCTGCTTTTATACACCTCTGAAAAATATTTAATCCATGCATTATCCTTGCACAAATCACTTAACTCATGAATTGTTTTTCTTGATTGATCATATAAATACTGATCAAATTCAGAATCTTGTTTACTGTTAAATAAGTCTGTAAAATACTTATAGCAATTGATATCCTCTCCCGCAATCAATTCTAATCCTGAACTTTCTTGTGCCTTATGCTTGTAAAAAAAATCTATAAACTTCAGAAAATCCGCATATTTCGTGGGCAAACCATGTGCCAAATCAAATCCATTTCCTACTATTAAAATATTCATCCTTTGTCCTTTACTGGTTATGAATTTCCACTTAAATCTACAACATCGCCTCTAGTCTATGTTCCAGTTCTATTTTTTGTTTAACATGATCCTTCCAGTAATCCTCATGCCGCCGTATAAATAACTGTATCTTCCTGATACTTTGAGTCACGCTTTCATCCGCCTCTATAATCTGCTTTTCCTGCCCTGCCAGTACAATATAAAATATCTGCGTTATATCATAGAAAAAAGCGCAACACATATGTGTCGTTTTCTCATACCATGCATACATATCTTTTTCTAATATTTTTTCGTAATTTAAAAAACTAAGTTTCCACTCCTCCTTATTTTTCAAATCATATTGAAGAGAATTCAAAATTAAACTAAAGTAACCAGAAAACCATATTTCTCTTAAATTCTCATGTTTTTTCTTCTTTTTCTCGAACAATAAATTCCAATTCTCCAAAATATCTTTACTTATATTTTCTAAGATATATTTTTTTGATGTATCCGATAACCTTTCAAATTCCCAAGCCACAATATCCTCTTTATGATTCTGCAGCATCATATCCAGATTGATTGTCTGTGCAAAACGCTTCAGCGCTTCTCTGCTGACTTTAGAAAGAACGCTAAAAAGAAGCTGCTGCCAATTTGTATTATGTTCCTTTCTTTGTACCCAGCGCTCCCACAACGCCAAATCCCTGTCAGCAATTCTCTTGACCGCTGCAATTATTGCCTCTTTGCATTTTTCATCTATACCCGATGTCCGTTTCAACAAAATCCTGGCACATTCATAATAGAAACAAGGATATGCTACATCCATCTTTGCAAAATCCACAAGCATATCTGTTTCACAGCAAGTTGAAAGAAATATCCAATAATCTACAATGTTATTTTTCTCTGCCAAAAGCTGGCATAAACGTGCAGAGTCCTCCCTATATGCTTTTTGAAACAATCTGCAGACTAATTCATCAGGTTTTATACTTTTTCCCCTCTCATACGCATCAATGAATTCATATATCTTATCCAAATCATTATCAGCAATACCTTCCTGCAAATGTTCAAAAAATTTCTGATCAGCCCTTCCTGCGTTACCAGCAATATGAGTACTATAACTCACCGAACTGATCATTTCCCAAATATCTTTTTTTATTGTCTTCTCCATCATACTCCTTTCTTCCATACCAGGCATTCCGGAGCATCCAACTCATTCCATAATTCTTCAAATGCGTCTATCATCATCTGTGGATGTTCCACACTTTGAATAATATGATGTTTATTTCCAAGGCTATTCACAGATGTACCCAGTGACCAGACAGAAGAGGTATCCTGATCTAAATTAAGCACCATGAGAAAACGATCATGAAAACTGTAACCATAATCAGCCCACTGGCATCTAAGCTCTACATGTATACCATAATGATTACTCCTTTTCTCCATAATTTCCTGCTGCTGTTCTATCCAATCACATACACTCATTTTACTTTTTTCGGCAATTTCACCAGATGTAATTGCATATAACGTTACATTCATACTTTTCGTAAAATACCAAGTATGTAAAATATCCTCAACTGTCAGATAAGGATCCCACAGATACACCTTCCCTGTTTGTGCACGATTCATCAATGCAATCACATCTTTCAAAGCTTTCTGCGGTTCTGAATCTCTTCCATACCGTCTAAACTCAGCTCTGGCATATAACTCATCAACTCGTCTGCTATACTGACGCTTATGTATATGACTATCTCGCGTCCGAATAACAGGTTGTTCTATAATATTAACATTCTCCGCTGATATGGGTTCAATAATGTCAACAACCTGTCCTGTTTCATCATAAATGATACGCTGTTCTCCATACTGTGCACCCATCTGCAGCACATACGTCATTCTTCTTATAAAGCTTGTTTCCTGACGCGACAAAATCAATTGCCGTTTTACATCAATTATCGTTGTCCTGCAAAATCGGGAAGCATCACCAACTTCAAATGTAGTATTACATCCTTCCTGTTTAAATGTCCTGGTACCAAATGAAATAATCGAATCATCAAAAACGCCTTCTGACAATACCAGAAATTGATCATCTGACTCACATTCTTTATCAAATGACACATCATACGTTAACTGTCTCTCCATATCATCTTTTTTATAAGAAACCCTTACATTCGTTGACGGAAATTGAAACACAAAATTCCCAATACGATCTGATACAGAAAACAAATCAATTGGAATTGCATCGAATATTGTATCTGTCATCTTTCTGAACTGCACTGTGTTCAACACATTTACAATCTTTTTATCACAGTCAAAAAATTCCAAAATATAACTTCCATTAATAAAATTATTTTTTAATACTTTGTTTAAAAGCATCTCTTTTGTACTGTCCTGCTGAATAAAAACTTTCGATACCCCTTCCAGATATCCTGTTTCTAACCTTCCATCTCCGATGTCTACTTCCTTCTTATCTCTACTGTTGCATAACAATTCAAAAATACTTCGAACTTCTGATACATCCAGCACCTTTCTCTGTATTCCTAATGAATATGTATCAGTAATACTTTTAAGCTATTTTAAAAGTCTCTCCGAGCTCTTTTCTACGTTCGGTCTTGTTTCAAATACAAAAATTGTATATACATTATCCGGCATTTCCTTTTCTCTTTGGCATAGATATATCGAAACCATTTCACAACAATTATAACTACCAAGGCTCTTACAGGAAATCAATTCATCAAATTCATGCAACAAATATTCTGTCGGTAGTTTTTCGTTCACTCTTTCTCTATACATATTTTTCTCCGATTAAATAGTACATTTTCTGTATTATGTATGCGATATTGTTTAATTACCTAAATCTTATTATATTATAATTTCCACCTGTCGGACTGCATGCTCTTTGCTGGACGCACGGTCTGACCTCAATGTCCTTGACAAAAGCACAATATGCTGAGACTATCTTTAGAATGGCAAAAACTAAAACCTGGACTTCATAGGATGCAGACTCCAATTCCGATTGAAACGAGCACCCTTTCGAGCATCACCAGTCGTCGAAAATTTAAGTCCCCGGAGTTTTCAAAATAACCACCCATTTCTATAATTTATATTCTTTATATAGTTGTTCACGATACACCTCGTCCTCAGATGCTTTCTCAGCATCTGAATAACGTTTATTCTTTAATAGAATATTTATAAGTGCTCCTAATCGATTTTCACCCTTTTTTTCACCTTTTTTTTCGCCCTTTTTTATTCCATTTTCCTCTGCATAAGAAATCATACTTAACATATCAGACACCTCCTTCTGACGAACTTGATTATCCGAATCTGGAATATATGATAATACTTTTTTCTGGTTTCCGGAAAATAATCCATATAAGAGATCCAAAAGTCCCTTTTCTTCCTGTCCTTCTCCACCGAGCCGTACTATTATAATCTCCAAAAGATCTGATTCCCAGGAATCAATTCGGAACTCTTTGTCTTTGATTCCCTCATTTTTGTAATTCTGCATCTTATAATATGATATGGTATTTTCCAGTTTCCTGGGAATATTATCGAGGCAGATCCAGATACTGTACACTTTTTCTAAATGACCATATCCTTTTCCATTTTCCCCTATCTTATCTAATTGTGCAGACAATTTACGGCAGCCATAATATATACTTCTTTTTACAACCGGATAACCCGGTGTGTAATTTTGCTGTATCTAAAAATCAATATGAAGATTTACCAGAAGCTTTCCTTCTGCTTTTGGATTTAAAGAACGGAACAGAATATCAAATGCTGCTGGTGCTTCATCTGTCGTATGAAATTCTGTATCCTCTCCACGTATGGTTTTTGCCATATCCTCTTCTACCAACGCGGTTCCTATCTGAATCGTATCACCTTCTATACAATTCATAATTTCTTCCAGGGAGCAGTCTCTATATTCTTCTACAGTATATTTTAGAATATTACTCATAATTGGTTTATATGAAAAAATATTCTTTGCTGACTGATCTTTCGTTTCTTTTCCATCTATCGTCTTTAGTGTTACAGAAATACTGTCTTTCACATCCATAAGTCTCTCCCTTGACCAGCTTTTATTTGTAATTTAAGTATATATCTTTTGAGGGAACATAGCAACTACAGAATTCTACTTATTCATTCCACGTATCCCTTCTTAACTCAAAACATCTATACGATAGCCCCATATTCTTCTGACAGCTCCTCATTGTCTTTAAATGAGCTAAAAACAAGTCAAGCATCAGCATATCCGGAGATTCTTCTCTTGGATATATCTGATGCTCTCTTTTTCTTTTCGGAATTTCGGGCTTACTTTCGTTTCTACGGTAGCTTCTCGGAACCCTTGATTTTACTGCTTTCCTAGAGCTATTTTTACAAGTAATTAACTGAATTTTCTGTAAATTACCATTTTTACCCTTTTTTTGTGCTCGTCTAAAAATCCTTCAGCTCATTGTGAACTTCCAGTTTTTTTCCGCCTAAATCAAGTGTCGCTATATCTGCGACTCAAAACAATTCTATTTTTCCGTCTTTTCTCCATCTGATCCTGCATTTAAAAAGTTCATGATCTCCTCATATGACCGCCCACTTTTTACAACTGCTGACAGGATCTCTTCTTTTCTTATGGCATCCCGCTTGTCTAACAGTTCTTTCAGATTTGCTGTTGCCTGATCATACTTTTTCTTCGCTGCGATCACATCAGCCTCTGCTTTTTCAATCTTTTCTTCCAATGCTTCCTTACTTGTTTTTCTTGTTCTTGCCATCTTTATTTTCCTTCCTTATTCTGCTTCTTTCAGTTCCTTACTCAGTTCTGACGCAAAGTATTTTATACTATTCGCATCCAGTCCAAAGGCTTTCAATATTACTTTCTGGTTCGCTGTTACTGCATGATCCAGACGGTATATATTGTCTAACTGACGTACCATTTCTATTTTTTCCAGCTCTTTTATTGCCGCCGGTACAGTCATATAGTTCAGTTTCTTATCCAGTTTTTTCATTTCTTCTTTTAGTTTTATATACATCTTGCAGCGCACTATCATGGCTACAAATTCAACAAATATCTTCGCTCTTGCTGATTCTTCTGAATACACCCGGATGCTCTTATTCCCCAGATATGATTTGTCTCCGCGGAATAGTTTCTCCGATACATCCCTGCTCTTATACAGTTCGATTGCTTCCTTCGCACTCATCTTTTCCGATGTAACGATACAAAAATATCCTGCCAGATCCAGTTCTCTTTCTACCACACTGCACCGTTCTTCTGGTAGTATAAAAGCCTGGCTCTTTTCATCATAATAAAGGTTAAAATACTTCTCAAATCCAGGACCGAATTCCTTTACTTTATTCTGGTACTTTTTCAGATACTGCGTCATCTGGTTGATCCGATTTTCAATCTCTATCCGTTCTGCGCTTTCTTTGGAAATACTATGATACAGATGAAAATAACGCTCTTTTTTATCACTTGCATACAGTTTGTGCCGTATTGTCTTTCCGTAAACTCCATATTCATAGATATTGTTTACCCGCTTATTTTCGAATGTCCCTTTATTTTCCAGGATCAGTTCATTCACAAGGGCAGACATCCCTTTCACCATGATAACAAAACTATACCCACATTTATCCATATATTGTATATTCTCGCAGCTGAAATATCCCCTGTCCAGAATGAATCCGATCTTCTTATAACCATATCCGGATGCTTTATCCAGCATGAACTGAAGCTGGGAGATATCATTCAGACTTCCTGGATATTTTTCATAAAATAATGGTTCCTGATTATGAGTATCATACGCAACTGCATAATTAAATACCGGCTCTCCCATATCTACTTTCGGATGCCCAAATTCAACCATTTTTATATCCCCGGCCTGACAGTTTTTATTCGTTGAATCATAAGAAATATAAATCTTTTCATGGTAATTCCGTGACTCATTCCATGTATTCAGAAATCCTGTACTCTGATCATCTGTTACTGAATTCAGGAAATCTAATACGGTTGAATCACTGTATTGTTTCATCTTTTCCGTAAAAAGTGGATGGTTGTATGTATAATCCGGATAGTACTGCGCTGCATTGTTTTCCGCTATGATCGAATAAACAGCCAGATCTAAAAACAGCCCCATATCACGCGATCCAAAATACTTTCCAAGGATATCGTTCAAGCTGCATTCTTCTATGATCTTACGCAGTACAAAATATGTTCCTACCCTGAGACAGCTACTTCTGGAAGTCCTGTTTTTGCTTTCCGGAAGCTCTGCATCGGGGAAATATTTCAGGAAATTTTGATTCGGTTTCATGAGTTCCGGATCCGTATCTGACAGTTTTCCGATCGTTACTCTTTTGAGAAAAGTATACTTCCGGGATGGATCATAAACCCGGTCATACTCATACTCTATATATACAACATTTGACTTTTTTCTCCGTGTGATTTTGCCTTTTACAGTTGGTACTTTCACTAAAAAATCCAGATACATAGCGCCCTCCTTTTAGGCGGTTATCCACCTAAAATAGGTGTACTATATTTCCCGGCTGTCTGCAATGGAAAAGCGCAGAAAACCGGGATTTTTTATGATTTTATTTTTGTTCTTTTTTCTTTAGGCGGAAAAATTACTGGAAGTTCACATTCAATGCTGTGATTATTGATGGGGCTTTCTCCCTTTACTGGACGCACGTCTGATCTCAATGTGCTGACTTTAAATAATATTGTCACAGTGATATTTCGCTCTCACACTGGCTGTAAAGCCAACCGGGATCGTAGACTTGATAACCATTACCTCATCCAGATTATACTGAATCCTTGTCATATAATTTCTTTAACGCATCCTTTCTCATCATAATAATTCAGATTGGTTCCTGGAAAAGCCTCTATGAGTGCTAGTCGTATTTCCGGTTCGTCGCAAAACACTTCCATCCATATCGAAAAAAATCCATCTCCCAATGCCGTCATAATAATCTGATTTTTCATATCATTCTGATATTCTTTTGACAGGTCTTTCATATGATTCCAGTGTTCCAGCGAGTTTAATGCTTTTTGATAAGCTGTATTTCTTTGTCCAAATCGTCTATCTCTATCTTTTCCCATAGGAAGATTGCCTAAACCTACAAGGTTATATGTATTACGTGCTCTTTTCAGGTAATCCCCTGTTGAATCCAGTTTTATCAATAACTCTTCATTCACCTTTGGGATACCATTAATGTACGAATATGCGATAGCAGTATTATCTTCATCTGGCCACAAATAGTTTTTTTTATTTTCCGGCATTGTCTGTGCCTTTTTTCGTGTATTACAATATTTACATCCCAGGTTAAGATTATTCCAGTCTGTTAAATCTCCACCTTTGGATTTTGAAACCACATGTTCTACCTCAGGAACATGTGGTATAGAAAATTCACAATAAGAACAATACATTCCTATCCGTCTCTCTAAATATGGCAATGCGTCCTTATATTCATTTATTTTTTTATATGGAGACTCCCCCTTATTTATTGGTCTCATTCTTTTTCACTTTCCATTTCTGTTCCAGATACTGCTGATGTACCCACGCCATATAAGCAGGATTTTCGCTGTATTCAGCCTCCAGTTCCGCCAGTCTTTTTCCCAGCCTGTCTATGTCTTCCTGCGATTTTGCCTGTGTAAGTGCTTCAAAATACAGCTTTGAAGCTTCATATATTTTTCTCTTTTTTTCACTATATTGAGGTAACACAACCCCCATAATATCCTCCGAAATATCTTCAATACTCTCTCCTGAATATTCAGATTCCAGAGGCTGGTCTAATGTGATCAGCTCACCCTCTTCAAGTGATTGAATAATAAAAGGCGAATGTGTTGCACAGATAAACTGAATTTTAGGAAACAGTTGTTTTAAAATCCCAATAATTCTTTTCTGCCAGGTTGGATGCAAACTTAAATCAATTTCATCAATAAGAACAATACCCGGTGTTTCCTGTAAGGCTTTCTCCTTCAAATATGGATTTAATATACACATTCTTGCTGCAATATCCAAGATTATCTTGATAACGTTTCTATAACCGTCACTCAACATCTGAAATGGAAGAACGGTTCCTTCAGATGTTCTAAGTGCAATAATATCATCCTCATATTTTGTAGAAAATATAATTTTTTCACCTGATTTTAACTCATCTCTAAACGCCTCATTAACCGCCCACAAAATGACCTCATAAGCCGGGAAAATTTTTCCATCATTTTCTTCAACTGCAACAGCTTTAAGCGTATCTATATATCGAAATGCAATATCCAATCCATGCTGCGCATCAAGGCAGTGGCTATATGCGTCTGTTCTGCTCAATACGCCTGTCTTTACTGTTCTTTTATTTCCATCTTTCCAAAGTCGTGCTGAACTAAGGTATAATACCAGTGGCAGAATAACATCTTCATCAGAGTGATCTGCATTTGCGATTTTGCTTTCCCATTCAATTACAGTCTGCTGCATTGGATTTTTTCCACCAAACTTAGTTCTGCCATCCTGTTTCAAAAGAACACGCTGAAAACCAATAGACTCATAATCAATATTCCATGCAGCCTTACAACTAACCTTGCAAGGATACTGTGGGATTGCACCAGCAGTAAGAATTCTGCTATCATCTGAAATCTGAGTCTTTCGTCTTGCATCAGTTGATTTGATATTAAACACAAACCTGGAAGGTACATATGTCTTAAACGCTGCAAGATATGCCCCCAGCACGACATTAGCCGCTTCCAGTACTGTTGTTTTACCAGAGCCATTCTTTCCTGCAAAAACATTCATTCTTGAATTTAACACAAATTTCTTATCTTCAAACTGCCTGTAATTAAAAAGTTCTATTTCCTGGATATTAAATTCACACATACAATATGCCGCCTTCCTGAACACTAGTGAATCTGGAAATTTCAATAAATCCACTAATAAAAATCCGCTATATATTGTCTTTAGTATAACGGATTACTATGAAAAATACAATTTAAAGTTTTATTATAGAAATTTTAAAAGCAGAACTGAGAGACCAGTAGCAAACATTTAGGTTACTTACAATTGTTTATTTCATTGGGTCAGACCCCAATGTGGTGCTAAAAACGGACGGCCGTTATGCTCCGCAGAGCGGCCGTTCTAAAACGCATTTGCGACCGCCGGAGGGCGCAAAATGCAGCTCACCTTGAAAAGGCATCAAGATTAAATTAATTATCCGCATAAATTACAGATATTGTTGGACTATCCTATAAATATTATCCAATTTATCATCATTTCTGAACTCATTAATACTATTAATATCAAACAAATTATGAAAATCATCCATTTCACCAATATATATTGGAATGTTATAATTAAAGTACTTGGAATCCAGTCTAAACTGGGATTGACTTCCCGTAATATCAATAATTGTACATCCCCTCAGAATAGAATCAAGATCACAGTAAGGATATATATTTATTTCTTTATTATAGCCATATCCTTCTAAAATCCTATTCATTTTATTTACTTCTTCATAATCTGTGGCTTCTTCAGCTCTTTGTATATTTTTCTGCAAAATAGAATCATCTAGCACAAGCCAAGCATGAGTTGTATTTGAATCACTTCCACTAACAACCTTTGTATAAATGCCTTGCTCCCCTAAAAACCTTGCCAAAATATCTGAAGCTTGTCCGCAACAGGCCTCCGGGAATTGATTAAATGGCCATTTACAAAATCTATTTTTTTTATGCGCTTGTTCTATTGCATCTCGATATGATTTTACCAAGTAATATAATTCACTTTCAATCATTATAATCCACCTTTCTTATCATCAACCAATTAAATATTCATTCCACCCCATAAACGTATAAATACAACATTTTATTGTTAAAATAACATCTCACCAGATATGATACATAGCGAAACTATTATTCCATATAAATATTTTTTTAATCCCAATTATATATTGTGCATGATATGGTAAATTGCCCCCGGATACCAGTCCCTTAATTTTCTTGCGATCTTTCTCCCTCCATTTTGCTTCGCTATTTTTAATAATAGTATCATCTATGATTATCCCAAATAAAAATCTGTCAGTCATCACAGATTTTTATTTCAATATGTTTTCCAAGTGCATTCGCATATTTCTCCAGTACAACCAGCGTTGGTACCCTGCCACCGCTCTCAAACCGGGCCATATTCGACGGTTTTATCCCTGTAATATCCGCTATTTCCTGCTGCGTCATTTTCTGGCGGTGTCTCTCCTCCACTAACTGCCGGATTGTTTCCGAAGATCTGCTCAACACCTTTTCCTGGATCTTCTCTGTATATACTTCCAGCCTCTTTTCCTTGGCTTCCTTTTCTGTCAGGTATTCTTTCATGTTCTCCTGCATTTGTTTATCTCCATTCCATCTCTGATAACTCATTTACGAGATTTTATCACTCATGATAAGTTTTTGCAAGATATTTCATGTTTCTTTTACAGAACTTTTAGCTCTGATTCATTTCTTTTATTTGGATTTCATGGGGTCTGACCCCGGAGTATTAGAGGCAGACCCAAGACAACCTAAACTAAGGTCATCTAAAGTCTACCTCGGCTTACCACGCACACTATGCTTTCCAGCATATCCGGGCAGCACCTGCAGGCAGGTGTAAATTCAATCAGGCTGGCTCACACGTCCTGCGATGAGTCAAGCGGTTACCGGGAGCAGTCACATCCTGAGCTGTTCCTTTTTATCTTCAAAGGTCATGTATGGACCAGAATAACATTGCTCATTAAAATCATCCAGGTACTCATACCCCTGCAATTGCCCGTTCTTCACATAAGCAACAGCCTTACGGCCATTTACAACCGCACGGGTTGCAAGGAGCACCCGCTTTCCTTGCGACGTATAAATTCCACATTTTGAAATCAATATCCTCATCTCCCATCTTGTACCTTAAACACTGACTTCTCTGTTCCATCGATTCGCGGAATGCAAAATTCATCTTTCACACATCGGTTCACCGGGTCGATTAAAATAAAGGAAAAATAATCCCTTATTTTGCAGCCAGCATAATACTCTCTCGCCTGTTCAATCATAGCTACATGGTTTACTACTACTGAAACCTTAATGCCATGCTCACGAGGACTCTCCATATATGCCATCGCAAACAGCTGATTCATCTTGCCAATCGTACCCCTTCCGATTCCCGCTGTATAAGATTTACACTCAAACAGCCATGTATCAATGCCTTCTTCTAAAAGAGCATTTGTCCGAATTGCAAAATCAGCCCTGTACTGTTTGGTTCTTGGCCAGATCATATTTTCGTAGGAAACCAATTCTACAAAATAGCCGTTCATAAGGAATGCGTTCTGCAGCGTTTCCCTGTAAGTTTGCTCTAACATATATCCGGTAAGCGTCTTCGCTGCATTCCGTAAGAACGTATTTGATGAATTGGGATCTGGCTCAATATTCTGCTCTTCTGCGATATCCGCCAATCCAAAAACAATCTGAGATGGAGATACAACGGCTCCTTCTGTTCCAGCAGGAACAAGTTTCACCATTCCGTTTGCCGCCAACAGTTTCTCCAGTGTGACCCCACTGTTCGGATCTGCAGCCTTTGATATCGCCACCAGCACCTCATCAGAACAAGCCGTTGTGTTCTTCATATTAATAATACGGGAAATCGTCGATGTGTTTACCCCGCACTCATTCGCAAAGTCATTCATCGACCGTTCTCCCTTTGCACTCAGAACCAACTGACTCAGCACTTCTAGGTCAGCCTTTCCCGTCCGAATGTAATCAGGAAAAAGATTCGTTATCTTCTTTCTTCCCATCGGTGTCACACCTCCTCTGTTTATATAGTAGCACTGTATTGCATACTTGTCAATATTACGCAATGATTTTATTTTGTTGCTTTTATTGCGTTTCTTAACTCGAAGTTGCGTTATGCTTAGTCCATGTTACAGCCACAGTTACATCCCATACCATAATAAAAAGGAACAGAAGTTCATTTCCCTATTGACTTATACAACTTCTTATTGTATTATAGGAACAGAAGTTCACGAACTGTTGTTCTTAGTATATAGGAACAGTTGTTCCTTGTCAAGTAGGCTTTACAAAAAAATTGCTGCTTCTCACCGGCAACTTTCCCTTCCGGCAAAAAACAGCAAAATATCCCACATGGAGGCATGACATGAAAAAAGATACGAACTTACTAGACGCACAGGATGTCCGGGCTGAAGCAGCCACTGCACTTACACCGAATGCGACCAACGGCGAAAAAATCAAAGCTCTGCGAACCGCACAAGGTATGAGCATGGCCGAACTCTCCAGACGAGCATCCATGTCTGATCGTGCCATCCGCTATATCGAAGCCGGCGAGCGCGAACCAAGCGTGGACGCAATCCAGAAGATTGCCGCTGCTCTTGGTGTCACGACCGACTACTTTATGGACGATGCCACCTTCCAGAAGGAACTCAGCGATGATCAATTCTACGCTGATGTCCGTAAGAAGTATGGCTCCCGCGGTGTAGCGCAGGCAAAGAAAATAAAAGAACAGACCTCTGCCCTCTTTGCTGGCGGCGAGCTGTCCGAAGAAGATCAGGCTAATTTCATTAAGGAAATGGAAGCCCTCTTCCTTGACGCTAAAGAAGAGGCAAAAAAGTTTACTCCTAAAAAATATCTGTAATTGAATTGCAGAGGAAAGGAGTCGCCGTTGGACAACTTTGCTATTACTGCCGCCGACGCTGTAAGCCGCCGATACAAGAGCAATGATCCGGAAGCTATCATTGCCCAGCGCGCCATTAAGATTAAAGACATCCGGTTCTGCGAAGAGCTCCTTGGGTTTTACACGGTTCTTCTAAATTGCGAATACATCGGTATCAATCCAAACTGCTCAAAGCAACAACGCAGATCCGCACTGGCTCACGAACTTGGGCACGCCATCTTCGACCGGAAACATGCGGCATCCGGTCAGGCTTTCCAGGATACATATTTTTATAGTCTTAGCAATGCAAAAGCAGAGCGCAGGGCGAATACGTTTGCTGCTGAACTGCTGTTGTCAGATGATGATGTACTGAAACCAATCGGCTTCTATGAATTCAACGCTGACAGGCTTCAGATGGAGGCTTCTCTGCCACCCCACTGCTCCAGCACATACCGTGCCTTGAAATATCACGAGCTTCTGCAGGACTTTCAATACACGCATACAGGATTCGCCACGCTTGATGAGATCGCACAGGTGGCTGGAATCGAAAAAAACTTTGTTGATTTTAAACTGAACATTCTTACCGCGAAAGGATACCAGCTTCCTGCTGTGCCAGAGCTTAAGAGCAACTTTCTGAAAGATTCCATGAAGAATTGCTCTAAAAGCTACGATTAAACATGGAGGTGACTGCTTATGACAAAAGAACGAGTCTATGTAAAGGTATCCTCCGACTTTGATTCTACAGGCTATATGCAGCCGACATCGATCACATGGTCGGATGGACGTACCTTCCCAATCGAAACAGTGCGCGACTTCCGTCCTGCCGGGACTGCCGATAACGGTTACTCCGGTGACTGCTTTACTGTGCTCATCCAAGGGCAGGAAAAGCACCTGTTCTTTGAGCGCCTTGATCCACGCTTCAACGGTCGGTTAGGCCGGTGGTTCGTCGAGAGAGCCGGACATTAACAGCAAAATAACACGAGCACATAGAAAGGGGGAATCACACGATGCAACGCACATATCTTGCGATAGATCTTAAAAGCTATTACGCGAGTGCGGAATGCGCCGCTCGCCACCTCGACCCGCTTACCACAAATCTGGTCGTGGCAGATTCCTCCCGCACTGAGAAAACTATCTGTCTCGCTGTGTCTCCTTCCTTGAAAACCTATGGCATTCCGGGTCGCGCCAGACTGTTTGAAGTCGTGCAGAAGGTCAAGGAGGTCAATGCGAATCGGTTAAGGGAAGCGGTACGATTAAGAAAAGCTGTGTATAAGGACGGTAAGCCATCCTTCTCCTCTGCTTCCTATGATTCCTTATCGCTTGCCGCCGACCCGTCACTCGAACTCTCTTACCTTGTTGCACCACCCCGGATGGCATATTATGAAAAGGTATCGCGGCAGATTTACGGCATCTATCTGAAATACATTGCACCAGAGGACATCGTGGTATATTCCATCGACGAAGTGTTCATCGATGCCACCTCGTACCTATCTCACTATAATATGACCGCACACGACCTTGCCATGACAATGATCCGGGAAGTGCTTTATACGACCGGCATCACTGCCACCGCCGGGATTGGTACCAATCTATATCTGGCGAAGCTGGCAATGGACATCACTGCCAAACACGCTGCGCCTGACAAGGACGGAGTCCGCATCGCTAAACTGGATGAAGAGAGCTTTCGCTATCTCCTCTGGGATCACAAGCCTCTCACAGACTTCTGGATGACTGGTCCCGGTACCGTCAAGCGACTAGAAAAGCACGGCATCCATACGATGGGCGAGCTGGCATATTTCAGCACCGTCAATCAGGATATCTTATATAATGAATTCGGTGTTGACGCCGAACTGCTGATTGACCATGCCTGGGGGCTGGAGCCCTGCGGTATGAAAGAAATCAAAGCCTACAAGCCCAGCACCAACAGCATCTCCGAAGGTCAGGTACTCTCCTGCCCTTACCCATATGACAAAGCAAGAATCATTGTCATGGAGATGGCTGACAGCTTAGTATTACAGTTGACGGACAAAGGTCTGGTTACGGACAGCCTGACACTGGATGTGGGCTATGACCGTGAAAACTGTGACAGCGGCAAGTACAGAGGTCCGGTACACATTGACCACTACGGCCGCACTGTTCCGAAAGGTGCTCATGGCAGCACAAAACTGGATAATCCGGCCAACCTCGGAAGCATCCTGATCTCTGCCACAACTGAGCTGTTCGAGAGAATAGCTGATAAAACCCTGACGGTAAGACGGATCACAATAGCTGCCAACCGTGTGGTCAAAGATGAGGGATTCTTCCAAGTTGACCTATTCACGGACACAACCAAATTGGAAAAAGAGAAAAAGCTGCAAAATGCGATGCTGGGTCTCAAGAAGAAGTTCGGCAAGAACGCCGTACTAAAAGGAACCAACTATCTGGATGGTGCAACAATGAGAGAAAGAAATCAGCAAATAGGCGGCCACAAGGCCAAGTAAGGAGGGAGAACATGTACTACAAGAACACACCGGAAGGCAGAGCCGTCCAAAGTAAGTATGGCAAAATACTCCATGCTTCCCGCCCGGAACCGCCACATAATCATCCCCGTATACCGATCTCCAATCGTGCTAAAATTTTCTCTCCGTTTGCCGCCTTGCGAGGCTATGAGGATGAGATTACTTCTGAAGGCAGAGATCATCTCAAAGGAAACAGAATCGAGCTGTCTGAAGAAGGTAAGCAAGCTCTGAACCAAAAGATTAGCCAGTTTCGGAAAGGACAAGAGATCACAATAAAATATTTCACAGACGGCTACTATGAGAATATAGCCGGAATACTGGATGCTGTGGATGTGATAAACAAAGAACTGCGAATTTACACAGGATTTATAAACGATACCGGCAAAGAGCTGCCGACCATTATTGCATTTGAAGATATATTAGAGATTGGGGTGTATATGACTTGAACTACTACTTTTGCGATGCCTGCCGCTACTGCTTCTCTGCCGAGGAACTACCTGACCGTTGTCCAGACTGCGGAGCGGTAGCACACGATAATAAAAAGGCAGTACGGCCGGCGAGTAAAACGGAAATCGAGGAATTGCTCAAAATACAGAAAGAAGATAAGGAGGACACACAAAATGAAAGCACATAAATATTGGTCACTCGGCGCACTTGCCTGCATGGCAGGATGCTTCTACACAGGCTGCAAGAAACTGATGCAGGCTCACAAGTATTTCGCTTGTGGCTTTCTGGTCTGCATGGGCATGGCAATCTACTCAGGCCACAAAATTGCACCGAAGAAGAAAAAAGCTGAAAAGCCTGAAAAATAAGAACACACGCCCTCGCCGCAACAAGCGAGGGCTTTTTTTGAACTCCAGGAGTTCACTTTATTTTCGTCACAAACTATACACTTCCATCATGAGCCGAATTCCGACTTTCAGGCCTTCCTCAAAAGCGGTCTTCTCCCATGCACAGCACACCGTTCCCTGCCGGTCCATGATCTTCTCCCAAAGCGGAATCTTATCTCCGACGTAGTCATCTACGAGCCTATCCATTCCATCCAGCCCTCTCAGCCACTCTTCCAGTTCCTTTTCCTTGGCCTTTGCTGCTTTCCCGGCATCTGTGTTTTTCTCTACTGGATTGTTTTCCGTGTAATGCTCGTAGATCAGATCAAGCAGGTTCTCCACTGGCGGATAATACTCTGGTTCCGTTTTCTTCAAATACTCCTCCAGCATTTTCTTCAATTTTTCTATAATGCTACCATCCTTCCCAACTGAGATTCACATCCTCAGTTACGGCACATATTACCGTAGACTTTTGCACATAGCAACCTATTTTTTGCGGTTTTTCGGATGCCCCATCTTCTCCTTCACTTCATCTGGCACATCAATCAAGCCGAACCGATAGAACATCCCGTAAATATAAGTCACGCCCCGGATATCCCCCAGAGCTTTTGGGCGGTCTACCACTTCTCCTTTAATATTCTTCAGTGCCAAAATTATAGAACTCCACGCTAGACTTTTACTCTTCTCCCGGCGGTCGATCCACAGCTCTTTCGTGTACTCACCATTCCTGCCTTTCCGCACCTCATAAGTAAATGGCAATCCAGAGTAGGTTTTAAATCCTACCCCGGCATAGGCCAGAACCACACCCCAGAAGTTTTCTTCTGTCGGATTAGTCCTCCACCGCTTCATTGCTCTGTATCTCCGCTGCCGCTCTGCTCCAACACTGATCTTCTCTTTTTCTGCTGTATTTGGGAAGTATACGCCTTTTTTATAAGGCAGGTACGAGGTAACGGAGGCTTTGGAGAGTTGAAGAACATTTGCGGTTGATAGGATGGCGGTTTTGTAGTCCTTTGTTTCTCGGTATTCTTCAAAAGTATTTTTTACTTTTTCCGCCACTTCTGATTCATACACGCCGGCCGTGATGAGCTGCTTTCTTACTTTAATAGGGTTTAATCCCAGCTCATCGCTGATGGCCTGCAAAGACATCTCAGAATCATAAAGCGCCACAGCCGCATCCATCTGCTCTTTCAGGTTTTTTCCGGCATCATACTCCGGCTTCAACTTCTTCCGGCCGCCGCCGGGCTTCCGGGGTTTATATGGTCTTTTCTCTCCCATGATTATTCATGCAGCTCCAGCGGCAATCCATCCGGGTCGTGGAAGAAAGTCATCTTCTTGCCGGTGTAATCATCCACGCGGATTGGCTCACATTCAATTCCTACCTCTGCCAGCTCATTCACTGTCTGTTCCACGCTATCAACGGAGAACGCAAGATGACGCAAACCACATGCTTCCGGACGGTTTACACGCGTCGGTGGATTTTCCTCAGCAAAAATCTCCAGTTCTGTGTGTTCATTAACGCGAAGATCCAGCTTCCAATCCCTGCGCTCCGGGCGGTAGTTTTCTCTAATAATGGGAAAGCCCAACTTGTTTACATAAAAATCCCTAGCTGCTTCGTAGTCAGATACGATGATTGCAATATGATGTATTTTTGATAAATTCATTTCCTCACGCTCCATTTCTTTTAATTTTGTTCATCTTTTATTTCCGTTACAAACTATATAACAGCCTTCAAAATATACCGTGCGAACTCCTGGAGTTCAGTTTGTCCACACGGTCAATCTTATTTCAGTTTTTCGAGGATCTCATCCGCACTCATGCCACTTGCCAGCAGCTTCTTCAGCACAGCCTCTGCTTCGGTCTTCTTAGCTTCTTCAGCGGCCTTAGCATCTGCCTTTGCTTTCTTCGCTTCCAAGGATGCCATTTCTTTTTCGGCCTTCTTCAGAGCAGTCTTTTTCTCTTTCAAGTCAGCCTTCAAAGTGTCAATGTTAGCGGTAATGGATGAGATCTCGGCTGTGAGTTCTTCCTTTGCGGACTGCTTTTCTGCAATCTGTGTTGCAAAATCTGCAATCACAGTTTTGGGCTTATTCTTGCTACCTTTAGTTCTAGGCATAGGACGCAAACCTCTTTCCAAAATTATAATCGTTTAAATCAAGTATTGTGTAGGTAGAGAACAACATAGAAGTCTCTTTTTCTAGTATATCACAAAACTATATTCTTTTACAGACGCTTTTTTGCCTTCATCACTGCACAATACATCAATCCGCCTAGCACTCCGCCGACTGTGTTATAGAAGATGTCTGATAGTTGGAATGTACCGATCCGCAAGAGTAACTGTAGCATTTCAATACTTACCGAGAAGATAAAGGCTATCTTTCCGCTTTGCCGCAGGATTTTTTTCCAGCCGTTTCCAATCTTCTCTCCGAATGTCCACATCACTACTGCTGAAAACGGTACCATCATAATTACGTTCTCGATGCACTCGGTGGTCAGTTGCTGTTCACCATTCACTGTCTCCCAGATGCCCCAACCGCCCATAACATCGGATAAAGGATTCATCCACAGCTGACGGTTTAACAGGGTTCGGAACAGAATAAGTGAGGTCACAAAGGCCAATAGAAACAGTTTCCGAAAAAACACTCTCTCTTTGAATTTCTGATACCATGTCACTATGGCGTTCTTCCAGCCTTTTCCAGCGTCTTGAGGCTCATAAGCATATAGATAAAAAAACATGGCGAGGAAGGAAAGCAGGAGTGAAAATCCAAATGGCTCATAGAGAGCAGTCAGGATGTTTGTGAGAATTTTCCCTAGTAAATCAATCGTTTCTTTCATCGCTGTTTACAGATCACTGAACAAGTCAGCCTTGTACACGCCGTTCTCCAGCATCTTCTTAAAGCTATCCTTTACAGCTGCGACATCTTCATGGTAGGTCATTCCGTACCAGGTATCGTTCGTTTTCAGAACCTTCACAGACATCTTGCCCTGCTCCAGCAGCTCACCGATGAAGATTGGGATCAGATACTCAGCTTTCTGCGGGTTGCCCGGAACTTCTTTCTCAAAGAACTCTTTGAAGCCTTCCTCCAGTACATCTAGGAACTCCGGAGTCAATCCCCACATGTTCATGGAAACCAGAGAATTTACATCCACAGCCACGCCGTCTGCTTCTGCTCCAGTTGCGGTCTTTACAATGTTCTTGGTTTCCACAACCTCAGTCAAATTGTTCTGATCATCCATCTTGCAGATACCACGAGTCACACCACCGTTATCTGACAGAGTATTCTTTAAGACAAAGCCTGCCATGCAGGACTTTCCACCGTTCACCAGATATTCATGAACCGCTTTGAAGCCTTCCTTACCATAGTAATCATCTGCATTGATCACAATGAACGGTGTATCAAGAACCTTCTTTGCAGCAAGCACAGCCTGACCGGTTCCCCAAGGTTTTGTACGACCTTCCGGCAGAGTTCCCGGGATATCGTTAATATCCTGGAAAGCATAGTCCACAGTTACATTATGAGAAGAGCAAATGGAGGCAATGCGATCACCAATAACCTCTTTGAACTCTTTCTCGATATCCTTGCGGATGATAAACACTACATGGTTGAAACCTGCCTCAATCGCATCATGAATCGAGTAATCCATGATGATATGACCAGCATCATCCACCGGCTCCAACTGTTTAATTCCTGTTCCAAAACGGCTACCGATACCGGCTGCCATGATAAGTAACGTTGTTTTCATAACTTCTTCCTCTTACTAACTTTTATTCTACTGTCACACTCTTCGCCAGATTTCTTGGCTTATCCACATCCAGGCCCTTGGCTACAGACACATAGTAGCCGAGTAGCTGCAACGGAATCACTGCCAGGCTACCAACAAAGTGCTCGTCCACCTTTGGAACATAAACTGTGAAGTTTACCTGATCTTCGATTTCATACTTGCCATAAGTAGTGAGCCCCATCAGATAAGCACCACGGCTCTTGCACTCCAACATATTGCTGATAGTCTTTTCGTAGAGTTCGCTTTGGGTCAGCACGCCGATGACCAGCGTTCCCTGCTCAATCAGACTAATAGTTCCGTGCTTCAGTTCGCCAGCTGCATATGCCTCCGAGTGAATGTAGCTGATTTCTTTCAGTTTCAAACTACCCTCCAAGCAGACAGCATAGTCAATGCCCCGACCTACGAAGAACACATCGTGTGCATTGGCATACTTTGCTGCAAACCACTGAATGCGCTCTTTATCTTCCAAAGTTTTCTGCATCTTCTCCGGGAGAGTCAACAGTTCAGAAATATAGTAGCTGTACTGTTCTTCAGTGATTTTTTCTCTAACCTTCGCAAACTGAACCGCCAGACAGTACATGGCTGCCAGCTGTGCACTGTATGCCTTGGTCGTTGCAACAGAGATTTCTGGACCGGCAAGAGTGTAGAACACTTTGTCCGCTTCACGGGCAATACTGCTGCCTACTACATTGACGATTGCCATTGTGGTTATGCCTTTTTCTTTTGCGAGTCGCAGTGCAGCCAATGTATCTGCTGTCTCACCAGACTGGCTGACAACGATCACAAGTGCCTTCTGATTGAGTGGCATCTTCCGATAACGGAACTCGGATGCGAGTTCCACACGCACTGGGATATCCGCTATATCTTCCAGCACATACTGAGCAGCCATGCCCACATGCCATGCAGAGCCACAGGCAACAATATATATCTGCTCAAAGTTTTTAATTTCGTCCTCGGTGATCTCCACACTGGATAGGTCGATAGCGCCGTTCTTGATCACAGAGTTAAGGGTATCCTGAACAGCTTTCGGCTGCTCATGGATTTCTTTCATCATGAAATGCTCAAAGCCGCCTTTTTCGGCAGCCTCGGCATCCCACTTGATTTCAGTGGTCTGCTTCTCGATCTCATCACCATCGAGATTATAAAAATGAGCCTCGCCTGGAACAAGTTTTGCAAACTCAAGGTTACCAATGTAATACACGTTGCGAGTGTATTTCAGAATTGCCGGGACATCGGAAGCCACATAGGTCTCACCATCCGCAATGCCGATGATCATCGGGCTATCCTTACGTGCCACCCAGATCTCGCCCGGATAATCCCGGAACATCAGCTCAAGAGCGTAGGAACCACGGACACGCACCATCGTCTTAGCGATGGCATCGATAGGGCCGAGATTATACTTCTTATAATAGTAGTCCACCAGCTTGATGACCACTTCGGTATCCGTCTGGCTATAAAACGTATAGCCGTGTTTCAGCAGCTTTTCTTTCAGTTCAGTATAGTTCTCGATGATACCGTTATGTACGCCAACGACCTCAGACTCGACTGTGCCTGAACCAGAACGGGTGCAGTTGCCTGAAACATGCGGATGTGCATTAGTCTGGCTCGGCTCACCGTGAGTTGCCCAACGAGTATGACCAATACCACAGGTTCCTTTCAATGCCTTGCCGCCATCTGTTTTCTCGATCAGATTGGACAGGCGCCCCTTCGCTTTCACGACCTGTGCCAGATTTTCTCCGTCACGGACAGCCAGCCCGGCCGAGTCATATCCTCTATATTCCAGTTTTGACAGACCGTCCAGCAGGATCGGTGCTGCTTGTCGATTTCCTGTAAAACCAACGATTCCACACATAGTTTTATCCCTCCCGTTATTTAATCTATTATACTTTCCCTTTTATGCAAAACGACTCCGGGAACTACCAGAGTCGTCATTGACTTTATGCCTTATATCCCTTTTCGCAGATCACATTGACCACTTCGTCAACATACTTCTGGCAGGTATCATGGTCAGGTGCTTCCACCATAACACGAACAACCGGCTCAGTGCCGGACTCACGAACCAGAATACGGCCGGTATCGCCCAGTGCTTCTGCCACAGCCCTGACTGCTGCCTGCACTGCCGGGTCGTTCTGTGCGGCCTTTTTATCCGTAACGCGGACATTTTCCAGCACCTGCGGATAGATCTTCAGCGGTGCTGCCAGTTCGCTCATTGGCTTCTTCTTTGCCAACATGACTTCCATCATCTTCAAGCTGGTCAGAATACCGTCACCAGTGCTTGCGTACTTGGAGAAGATGATATGGCCGCTCTGCTCACCACCAATACGGCAACCGTTCTTTGCCATATACTCGTAAACATACTTGTCACCCACAGCAGTCTTAGCGTAGCCGATACCCTGCTCATCAAAAGCCTTGTAGAGGCCAAAGTTGGACATAACTGTGGTAACGACTGTATTATTTAACAGCTTACCACGTTCTTTCATATAGCAGCCGTAGATGTACAGGATGTGATCGCCAGTGATAACATTGCCTTTCTCGTCCACACACAGGCAGCGGTCAGCATCGCCATCGTAGGCAAAGCCGACATCCAAGCCCTTCTCCACAACAAACTTCTGAAGACCCTCAATGTGGGTAGAACCGGCGTTGTTGTTGATGTTCGTGCCATTCGGCTTATTATTGATGACGTAGGTGTCAGCACCCAAAGCATCGAAAACGCTCTTAGCGATATTCCAGCTGGAACCATTGGCGCAGTCCAGGCCGACCTTGACACCTTTGAAGGAATAGATACCCAAAGAGATCAGATAGCCCATATAACGGTTACGGCCTGCCACATAATCCACAGTACAGCCAATATGCTCACGATGAGCAAAGGGCAGTTCCGGCCAGTCCTTGTCAAATACATGGAGCTTGCCATCGATGTAGTCCTCCACCAGCAGCAGAGTCTCTTCGGGCATTTTTTCACCGTAACAGTCAATCAGTTTGATTCCGTTGTCGTAGTAGGGGTTGTGGCTGGCAGAGATCATAATGCCGCAGTCGAAGTCATCCACACGGGCAATATACGCCACTGACGGAGTGGTGGTAACATGGAGCAGATAAGCATCTGCACCGGAAGCCGTCAGGCCAGCCACCAGACTATATTCAAACATATAGGAGCTTCGGCGGGTATCCTTGCCAATGACAATGCGAGCAGGATCGGTGTCACCATTGCGCTCACGCAACGCATTATAATACCAGCCCAGGAAACGACCTACTTTGTAGGCATGGTCTGCTGTTAATGTAATACCAGCTTCACCACGGAAGCCGTCCGTTCCAAAATACTTTCCCATCTGTGTATCCTCATTGTTTGATATTGGCTTTTCTTTTAATCATATTTATTATGTATTTGCGTTCCTTGTTAGAAAACACGAAGATGAAGTAAATTCCAAGGCCAAAAATCGATAAAATGCAAGCTGTTACGATCAATCCAACCCAGGTCGAAGGTGCAATTGCCTTCGCCACAAAACTGAATAAAACTGTCATAATAACTGAGCCAATAATATTGATCAATAGCATCGGGTAAAAAGTGTACCACTTTAACTTTAAACAATGTGCCATATAAGGTGGGTTCGTAATCATACTGGTGACCGTTGTAATTATAGTCGTTGTTATTACAATTGAATAAATTCCCATGTTTGTGTAACGCACTAACACAAACATTCCAACTACGTTTAGAACACCACCCAGCAAAGTGATAATACAAGGAACTCTATTTTTTACTGTTAATGTGTAAATATAATATAACGGATGTACCGGGCCCTCTGTTACATATGCGAGGATTGTTACAACTGTAAGAGCATATAGTAGTTCTATATCTTGATTGGGAATCCAAAGTTTGTAAAACAACTGTCCAAGGCTAAAAAAGCCTGCAAATGTCAGTGCCGAAAAAAATCCAGAAATATTTACAGACATTTTGAGTTCATCAAGCAACTGTTCTTTATTATTATCCGAGTAGCTTTTTAGAAGTAATGGCTGGAATGGCTGGCAAAGCATCGCTTCCAATGATGAAAAAATAGATGCTATCGTCTTCGTAATGGCAATTTGACCCATCTGCAAATTTGTAAGAAGTAGGTTTGTAACCAGCAAATCCAGTCCAGAATTCAAAGTAACGCCAAGGCTATTGATTGAGTTCCAAATCCCATTTCCTACCAACTTTTTAACAGCATCCATTGAAAATAATTTTCGTTCCACCTTTAATTCTGGTGTCATATTGTGGAACATCCATATTGCCGCCAAAAAATTAATAGCTGTTACCACCAGCATGACTATTCCAACATACCATACCCGCGGTGGAAAAAGCTTAAAAATAACAAGGTAAAGAATAATTTCTACAACATATCCAATCACACGAACAAACCCTGTTATATCCAAGCGATTTTTTATATATGCAGTAGAATTGAAAACCGTTTTGATTGTTGTAAAAAAGAAATTAACAAAAACCAAAAGAAACAGGAGTTTGACCGAAACAAGTAGTTCTGGAGAAACATTTAAAAAACGCTCCATAAACAGAACGAAAATTACGCCTACAGCAAAAATAATAGAGGCTATAACCGTATCTCCATAAAATGCTGAAGAAACATAACTGTTTGCTTTATCAAAATCTCTCTTATGGTATTCCATCGCAATATAACGCGTAGCATAGGAATCAAGAGCCGTTGAAATAATCACAGCATAGCTGACAAAGTTTTTTGATAATGTCACAAAGCCATATGCCTCCGTTCCTAACATATTTGTTATGAACGGTGTCAAGAAGAAGCTTACAACAAAACTCATTGCAGTTGCCATGCCAGAAGACATTAATGTTACTATTAGTCGTTTTCCTTTGTTCAATTTATTCACCTCTATTTTGTCAGCAAGATAATATTTTTTCCGATTCCATGCACTTCATTTTATAAATCATCAATAGCATTATCCATGTAAGTTGCGATCCAAGCCAAACTTCAAATGCCATCTCAACAAATATAGACACTAGAAAAAGATTGGCTACAACTTTCAGCTTTGAATCCACTATTTTATTAATTCGTTTTGCTACTGCAAGGAACATCACTGTAACAATTACAAAAAGAATGATTCCTCCCTGCCATAAACACTGTAGCCACTCATTATGCGCCTGCATATATGAAAGACTTCCTAAAACTTCTTTTGCCGACTCGGAGGTCAAAATTCCAGTACCATGAATGGGGTTCTTTAAAAAGCCAGAAAATGCAGCTATCCACGCATTTGTTCTATTACTGAAAGTTAAATCCTTATTAAACAGTGTCTGAACCACTGGTCCTAAAAAAGTTGCCATGCCAAAAACAAGCAATGCATTAACGATATAATTGATTGCAACAATTAAATAACAGTTTATACTTTTTATAGGCACATTTTTTCTTTCAAACGAAATAGCAATCCAAATACCAATGGCTCCAACTATGCACGCCACCGTGGCCGTACTACTTCTAACCAAAAGTTGTGCAGCTACAGCAACGATTGCACATCCATATGCAAAAAACTTATTGATTCGTGTTGGCCTTAAATACCATTTAAGCAGTGCTAATATCTCTAAAAGTAAATACCAAAACGCTTGGCTATTCTTAAATCCAAGAATCCAGTATGGAGCGGATGTTTTTGTTCCCCATTCGTTCCACACTGTTTCAACACGATATAGACCATTTGGAAACAGTATAAGGCTAAAAAAATTCATCAACGAAAAGACGAATACAAACCACCACATTATATTAACTGTATCGTATTTTTCCTTTTCAAATTGAACATCTGTTACAACAAAGAACAAGGCAATTTTTGCGTTTGAGATTAGCGTGTGAATGTCTCCTCTACCTTGTAGGAAAGTATCCAACAAGAAATAAGTGAAATATATTATAACTATAATTGATAAACCAGATATTCTTTTCCGATTATTATATACATATATAACCGCATATGCAGCAAGTAAGTTTTCTAAGTATTTAATCATGCCAAAAAAGAAATAGTCCGGCCAGAACATAACTAATGCGTATAGGAAAAAAATCAAGCTAGATTTCTTTACTTCCATGTTTGTCTCCTTTCCTTCATTCTTTTTATATCAACCTTTCAGTAGTGAATACAACCACGGTGCATACTTTATCAGCATTATACCTTTACGTCTTTGAGGGCTTATTATATTCAAGATATCATCAACCCGTAAATCATGGATTTCGTTTTTTATCATTCTATACTCGCTCGGATAATCCTTTCTTACTTTTTGATTATCCATTTGTCGTACCAAAAAATAGCAACTACTAAGTAACTGATACCTTGCATCTGCTTCAAGCTTTGGCATCTTTTCGCAAATGCAGACATATATTTTTTTTGCAAAGTAGTAGCCATCAAACCACCTTTTATCAAATGGTCTTGTTGTTGCCGAATTTTCTCTTGTCCAATAACAATAATACTTGGTCTGTAAAGCGACTATTCTTGTTGCTGAAAGCAATGTATTAAACAAAAAGTCCTTATCCTCGTTTGAAGCTCTTCCTACCTCAAATTTTATATTTTCAATCGCAGAACGTTTCACGAGCTTTGTACACATACTAATACCAATCAATCGTTCCTGTAGAAACAATCTCATGGCCTGCTCTCTTGATAGTACCTCATATTCATGCGGGAGTGCTTGCTCTACAACATCCTTTAGATTCTGTATTTTTTGATACTGAAATGACACGATATCTGCTTCAGCCCTACTTATTACATCGTACAAGTCCGATAAAGTGTTGTGCAATATTGTGTCATCTGCATCCATGAAGAACACATATTCTCCCTGACATAACTCAATGCCTTTATTTCTAGCTGCTGAAACGCCTCTATTGCTTTGTTCATAGATCCGAAACCGCTTATCTTTTTCACAATATTCTTTTCCTATTTCATCTGAATGATCCGTAGACCCATCATTCACCATTATTACTTCCCAGTCGCTAAAATTTTGGTTAATAATGGAATCCAAACAGTCCACAAGATATTTTTCTACATTATAAACTGGAATAACTATACTAATCACGGTTTCTCCTTTTTTTAAGTCGGCATACGTTTATTTAGTGGTTGCTATTGTATGCTTTTTCTTTAGTTTCCTTATATACTTTATCATACCGGTATCATACAAGAAGCTTTTTGCTCTTTCGATTGCAAAATCTTGATATGTAATAGGTGCAACACAATTTATAGCCTTATCAATTGATAATGCCGCAGCAAGTTTATAAAACTCATCTCTTTTTTCATGCGCTTTTGCACTGTTTCTGACCATTATTCCATTGCACTCAATGAGCTTCTCCGTATTGACCTCTTGAATGGCATCAAACCCAGATATGATGGCCTGTAATATTTTTTCTCCTTTATCTGAGTGAACAAATACCGAGGAATACCCTTTATCATCATCTTTTTTACCTGTGATCTGTGAATACTCATAGCAATCAAATATTGTAATATCACTAGGTCTTTCAAGTCCTTTGAATTTACATGTTACACAAGAGGGTCTTGAAGCAAGTTCACTGACAAACGCCTTCATATACGGATCAACTCGGCCCGAACCGTAATATGTTTTACCATTGGCAAAATCTATTTTCATTGTTGTAGTGTGGTATCCATATGTCTTATGCTTAAATCGTGCGCCTACCATTTTACTACCAAATTTTCTTTCCATAAACTGCACATAATTCTCCCATAACCCAGGGGATGGGACTCCTCGACAAACAAAATCCACGCACAATAAGTTATCTGGTTTTTTCTTTAAATAGCACAATAGTCCTTCCACTTGACAAGGGGTTCCTGAATACATTACACGCTTTCCTGTATTTAATTCATTCTTTACATCTTTATATGTGTTTCCCAATAGAGATTGTACAAACTTTGAGCCTCTCATTTCCTTCAATTCGTCATTTGATGTTGCTTTCTTACAGATGACTCTCATAGAGTCATCATAACCGGCTCCGTACACTACGCCTCCATTTTTCAGCACATATTCAGCAAGCGCAGTGAACCCCCCCCGGATGTACTTTCAAAAAGTATTTTTTCATCCTTAACTCTCAGAATAAATCCTTTTGTTTTTTCTTTTGTTCTATCAATCTTATTATGAATAGGACAGGTCGCATCACAGACTCCACAATTTATGCAGTTTTCTTCATTAACTACCGGGTATAAGAAACCTTCTGGATCTGGCTTCATAGTAATTGCTTGCTTCGGGCAAATATTTGCACAAGCAGTGCAGCCACAGCAGTCCTCTTTCTTTTCAATTTTGATCACTTATGCTATCCTCCGTTATAGTTTATCCAATATATTCAGGTAAAAATTCTGAAAATATTTTGCGACATCTTTTTCATCGAAGCCAGCTTTTCGAAGTTCCTCAATTCTTGAATATCTCTTAAAATCCCGGAAACTTTGTATCTCCTTAACCCATGCGGACTTATCCTTTGAAAGCGGTAAATACTTTACACAATCTGTAACATCTACTTCTTTTGTTATCGTATCTGCAAGAAGTACCGGCAATCCAGAAGCCTGTGCTTCAACGCCTGCAACCGGTAATCCCTCACAGAACGAAGGCATCACAAAAACATCCATTGCTTGGTACATTTTTTGCATCTCATTAGTGGTTCCCATGAAATGTACGCTTTCTTCCAAATGCAACTTTTTCACTTTTTGCTGCATCGATTCACGGAGTTCACCATCACCAAATAAAAGCAGAACCGCATCATTGCATTCCTTATGTAATGATGCAAACACATCAATCAAGTACTCATGGTTTTTCTGCACATTAAATCTTCCTGCGTGTCCAATGACAAATTTGTTTTCTACTCCTAAATCTCTCCTGACCTTTTCCCTAATCGTCAAGTCAAATGCATATTTTTCCAACGCAATACCATTCGGAATAAATTTGTAGACTTGATTCACAACAATTTTTTTCGGAAAAGAAAATTGTGCAGCTAAAGATGAACACGCCCAAAACGAGTCGACAAATGCAGGCATTAACGGCTTATAGGCATTAGACATAATGACAGATATCTTATTTCGATAAACAGCGCTTCCAGCATTATGTGTATGAAATGTCACATGTTTTACTCCTGCAAGCTTTGCGAGGAATACAATGTTCATATCTGAAGATGGGCCACCATTTAAATGAAGAACCTTGATATTGTTGTCCTTAAATGTTCTATACAGTCTATACCATCGCGTAATTCCTCTTAAGAACTTATTTCTAACATCATCCGCAGAAGCCACAATTTTTTTAGACCCCATGCCTAATACAATATCTTCCAAATCCTCATGACGATCATGTAAGACAAGATAGTCAAAATTCAGTTTATCTCTATCAAGATTTTTCTGAATATTAATCATCATAGATGTTATACCACCAAAACCCAGTGGAGCAGTCACTAAAATATGTTGCGCTTTATCACTATTCATTTCTTTTCCTTTCCACTAAACATCACAGCTTTAATGTTGCATCTATAATGTCCAATTCACTTTAAAATGCATTACTGACTCAAAGCTGCATCTAAATATTCTATCGTTTTTTGTTGCAAATTGTTTAAGTTGTTCTTCACTTCTGCGTAGTTTATATCCTTCTGGATTTCTAAAATATCTCCTGAAAATCTTCTCTCACTAACACCAAGGTTTTGGCAGAGAGAATCTATTCTGGAATTTTTCGATGTTGCACTTGCATTTGCATACCGATTAAAAATCATAAACTTTTTCTCGTTGATGATTGAGAAACACGTTCCATGGAAAGAGTCCGTGCAAACATACTCCGCTCCTCGTATGAAATTTAAGAACCGATCCGGAGCCACATCGTAAGGCGCATAATCTCCAAACGCCTCATCGTTTTCAACATATTGATCCATGTGGCGCAAAGCTACAATTTTAAGGCCTGTTGATTCCGCTAATTTCTGAACCTGTTTTCTGTATTCTGGATTTGCACCCAAGAAATACGCAAAAATATACGGTTCATTCATTTCCTTTTTGACCGGGATCAATTTTTCCCACTGTTCCTTATTAAAGTTAAAAACGGGGTCCAGAATTACGGGAACATCCAATCCTGTCAATTCTTTTACAATTTCACTGCCTCGATTTTCTCTCATACTAATGTAATCCAAGCGTTTCAGAAAATTTGCTGTTCTTCTTTTCTGATACCACGGAATCTGACCAACACCAAAACTTGATGCATACGAAATTTTTCTAACTTCATCCGGAACGAACATCAGGTTATAGAAATTCGTAGGCAATCCCGCCGGTGACCAAAGTTGATCACTTCCAGTCACAACCGCATCGTACCTTCTTGCTCCTTCACACAAAGCCTTATATCCGCAAAACTCCGGTGACAACTTTGTAAAGGCTTTATTCTTAAACTGTTCAAATGCTTTCATCCGAACTGCATCATTATTTGCAAATTCTGGATGCTTTTTCATTCCCTGACTTTTCAAAAAGGCTTCATATTTGTCATTTAAAAGAATTCCATTTAAAAGTCGTGGAATGGATCTTACTTTTTCTGCAATGGTAAGTTTCTTCTTATACCTTATCAATTCATAATCAATTCCACGAGATTCAAGCATCTTCACGGTTGCAAAAGCCTGCAACATTCCGCCATAATTCTCGTGAAAGTATTTAATGCATACGCCTATCATTTACTTTTCTCCTGTCCATCCAGCAAATTTTTATAGATATCTGTCATTTGCTGGTGTGAAATTTCCAATCTAAACTCTTCCGCTTTTTCCACACAGGCCTTCTGCATCGAAGATCTGACTTCTCTATCACTTAGCAATTTGATTTTCTCTGCAAAAGCATCAGCATCCGTAGGCGCACACAGATATCCAGTTTCACCATCTACAACATAGTCCTTAATACCCTGAACATCACTGCCTACTACAGGTACTCCAGATGCTAAAGCCTCAATTCCAGCTAATCCAAGACCTTCACGTAATGACGGAAGAACTGCTATGTCTGCACATCTATTTATTTCTGGAATATCTTTTCTGAATCCCAAGAAGATTACTCTTACATTTTTTTCTACTGCATATTTTTTCAGAAAATCATAGGTTCCCAAATTACTCATAGCCTTACCGCAAATTAAAAAAACATATCTCTGATCCGCAAGTTTTTCTAATGCATCAATAATGACCTTATGATTTTTTCGAGTAGATAATTCTCCAACTTCCAGAATCGCGATATCATTTTCCGAAAGTCCCAATGATTTTCTATAGGTTTCTCGATCAATTTGACATTCATGATATCTTGATGTATCCACACCAACTCCATTAATATGATAGACGTTTTTACATCTCATCTTTTTCATTTGCGCATAATCTTCCCAGTTGATTGTTATAATGCCATCCGTCATCCATGAGCAAAACCATTCTACACTCCCATAAACGCTTTTTGTCTTAAGAGAAGATCCCTTTGGAAATGTCAAACCATGTGTAGTATAGACCACTACGCATCCTCTTTTTCTCTTGCGCCTCGTGGCCATTCTGACAATTGCTCCCGGAATAGGCGTGTGGACATGAACAAAATCAAAATGATATCTATTCAGTAATTCTTTATACTGTTTATATGCTGTAAGACTTTCTTTGCTTACTGGAGATGTTGATGAAAAATCGATCTGATGAAACGTAACTCCAATAGATGCAAATCGCTCTTCAGGTACAAAAGTAGAAACTGAATTTCCGTTTGCTGCACAATGTACTTCATATCCCATTTCTTGCAACAGCTTCATATCCGGAATCAAAAATCCGTTTAAAAATCCACCTGTTGCCGCTACTATTAGTGCTCGTTTCATCTCTCTCTCCTTTTACTTTTCTTTATTTGATTCTTCTTCTACTATGCAGCACTTTATTTGGATACAGGAAAAACTCCAACCATGTTGTTTTTTCCATAATGTATGCGGCAAGTATAGGTCCACCAAAGCTTACAATAAGTCCAACCGATATATGGATAATGCCATTCGTAACACCGATTCGCAATAAAGCAGCTCTCAAAGCAGCCGCCATAATTGTGTGCATCAAAAAAATCGGCATCGTATATTTTGATAGGACCTCCATAACCTTCCCAAAAGCAGTCTCATTATCTGCGTTGTCTGCTACTAAAATAATCACAGAGTAACACGCTATAAGTCCCAGTATGAATGTAAATACTCCTGGTTTTATAGCTTTCACATATGCCACAATACTTAATATGACAAAGACCAATCCACTTAGTGCACCCGATTTTTTCTTTCTATGTAATTGCACATTAAATACACAGATACTCATTCCCAGCACAAACCAGATTTCATTTGTAAGGACGGTTGATACAGCATATATTCCTGTACCCCCCCCCGTTAAAATATAGCCTTTTGCCACTATTGCAACTGCTAAACCAACAGCGGTCATCTTTACCGTAGAAAAAGTCGGCGTGACGAGAAAGATAAAGAACAATGCATACAGATACCAGTACGGTGCAGTAGGATGCTGAAACAACGTATCACAAAATCCGCCAATCTGATTATTTACGTCTCTCGAAAATACCGTCTTTAATACCCATGTTGCACTCGAAAACGTTACATATGGAATGCCAAGAGCAAGTGCTTTTTTAGAAATATTTTTCAAATAGCTTTTAATATCATCGACCCGGCTATACTTTTGGTAGAGATATCCACTGCAGATAAAGAACAACGGCACATGAAAGTAATAAATGGTCTTATGAAACCATTCATACAAAACTCCACCCGATGCATAGCTTTGCACACTTGCAAAGAAATGGCCCAGTACAACCAATATACAGGCAATGACTTTTACATCATCGACCCATTTTTCTCTTGTTCTTACCGCTGTCTTTTTATCCATTACTTCGTCTCCATCTGCTGTGCGATATCGGCATCCACGATTTCCTCGCCGGTCTTATGCTTCAGCTGCTCCTTAGAAGCTTCACTCAGACCGTTGTTGATCACACAGTTCATATCGCAAGTGCTGCACTTGTCCAGATCCTCTTTAGTGACTTTGCCATCACGGTAGTCACGGCAGATCTTCAGCTCATACATGCTGTACGGATGCTTGGTGAACAGAGCCTTGAACTTATGAACCAGAACCCAGGTAGCAGGCTTCCAAATGTACTTATGCATAGCAGGACTTACACTACCAATCATCCAGCAGTCACGGTCGCAGCAACGAACCTTTGCACGAACTTTCTCTGCTTCCGGGCTGTTCCACAGCTCGTCCCAAGTCTGGTTGTTCAGGTTACCCATGACCTCTTTGTCCTTGGTGCCATTGCAAGGCATAACATCGCCATACGGATCGATGAAGAAGGTGTCAAAACTCATGTCGCAAGGCAGCAGACGCTTCTGGCCATAGATGTAGTTGATCAGACCATGGTTAAAGTAAGCGCGGAACCACTTTTTCGGGCTGTTACTACGGAGCAGTTCGTTGACCAGATTCTCGAAATTCTTAGCAACCATCGGGCGGTCGTGAATGATGTTCTTTGCCTCAACAAAGTAGAAGCTGTTGTGCAGAGAAGCAGTTGCGAACTCCATGCCCATCTCATCGGAGATTTTATACAGTGGAACCAGGTCAGGAGCATTTTTATCCTGAACGGTCATACCAAAGCCGACATCCTTCATGCCCATCTCACGCAGCTTCTTCAGTGTGCCGTAACCACGCTGGTAGCCGTTCTGCAGACCACGAATCTCGTTGTTGGTCTGCTCCAGACCTTCGATAGAGATACGAATACCGATCTGCGGGAACTCTTTACACAGGTCAACGATACGATCCGTGAAGAAACCATTTGTAGAAATAACGATGCGGTCGGACTTCTTGTACAGTTCACGCACGATATCCTTCAGGTCGGTACGGATGAACGGCTCACCACCGGTGATATTTGTGAAGTACATCTTCGGCAACTTCTTGATGGTTTCGATGCTGATTTCCTCTTCCGGCTTGGAAGGTGCCTTATAACGGTTGCACATAGAGCAACGAGCATTGCAACGATAAGTGACGATGACCGTACCATTTAACTTCTTTTCTTCAGACATAATTAACTCTCCTATTATTTACTCTCTCTTTTATGAATGTTCCGATTTTATTTAAGAACCTCTCAGCACATGTTAGTAATAGTATCAGACAGTGTAGATAACCATAACAACTGTAAATATGTATACTCCGCATAAAAAGGAAAACGAGGTTTGTGAAAGATGGTATCAACCGTTCAAACACAAATCCTCCTAATTCATCTTTTTCGTTTTAAACGACTTGTATCCAAACATTACCAGTAATATCACATATTTTCATTTCAATGATTCACTCATATGCGTCTTTGATTCTCACGGTTTTTATACTACATTCCATATTTTTCAAAAAAAGCATCCGTCCGTAACCGTTCCGATCGAATTACACTATATACTTTTTCGTAGTCAATGGGTTTCTTCATTTTTTCAGAAATACACGCAGCATCCCCCGATGTGACCATCCGATCTTCCAAGTGCAGCATCGACATCAATGAATAGAATCGATCATTTTCAGCAGCACCCGATCCCTTCTGCACAAAGAACAAAAATTGCTTTTTGAAAATGATGCAAAACAGCATTCCATGATATGTATTGGTAAAGATACAGTTAGCATTTTTATAAAGACCAAGCCATTTCTCAACAGTTGGGAAAATCGGATTTTCATTCAAAAACAATGTGTAATTAGACGGAGAAGTTACTATTAACTTCATATTTTCATCCGCTGCATATCTCTTTATTTCATCAAATGAAACGTTCTTTTTATCTCCAAGATTCAAGAAATAACAATAGCAATAATTTTTTTCTTCAATGTTTGCATATGGATATTCATCCATATCAAGCAAAAGCGTTGGATCAAGAACTTGAACTACTTCTTTATCCACGATTGACTTGACCATATTAACTGCGGTCTTTTCTCGCACACTAATACCATCGAATCTGTTCAGCCACGGCTTGATTTTTTCAGCTATTTCTTTTGGTAAAGAGGTTCTGCCAAAGCTTGCAGCGTATGAAAGTTTGATTGCCTCATCTGGAGCATAATTCAAGAATCTACTTCCCGTTGGATTTCTCCAGATTTGATCACTCCCCGCAATAAAGCAGTCTGCCTTCGGACAATTTTTATACATTGCCTTTTCCGAAATATAACCCTTCGTGGATACAGCAATATTATCCTTAATAAATCGTCCCATTTCAAACTGTGCAACTGCCTTGGCACAGAAAGGCTTAAACCATTTAATGTTTTTCAGCCTTTTCAGAATCAAAACCGGATTGGCACGATAGTCCCTTAAATGTTCTGGATCATGCCCCCTTTTTTTCAAATACTTCTGTAATGCATAACACTGTAGGGTTGATCCGTAATTGATATTTGTCCGAATATAACTATATGTGGAATTAATTGATATTTTCATTTTGATCACTCTCCCGATAACAGTTTTCTTAAAAATTTCATTCGATAAATCTGAACTCTCAGCTTATCTGGAATATGCGTCTTAATCATATTCTTCGCCGCATAGACCGTTCTTTTCTTTCCAACTGTATCGTTATAGTTTTCTTCTATTTTTTTGTATCCCTCCATATAATAGTTTTCTAATACAGCATCACGCGCTTTACCACGTTTTGATGGCTTTAAAAGATTCGAGTTATGTCGTGTTATAGAAGCCAGATCTACTTCATACATAACCATCTTTTCCTGCAATTTAGACAAATACTGCATTCCCTTCTCAGTATTAACCATCATGCAGTTAATGCCTTTTCGGATTGAAAGTGCTGGGTCATTTCTTACTATGAATTCCGGATGTTCTATTTCTATTGCCCAGTAATCGCCGAATGTAAAATCGCTCACTCTGTTAGTATTTGACATTTCACAGCTGAAGCAATTCTCACGCGAAATATCTCCTCTCAAATAGTGTATTTCATGTGAGGCTCCTTCTTTTGGAAAACGCTTTATTTTGATTTTATTCTTATCGCCATTGTCATAGTAGGAATAACAGAAATTGCTTCCCCATCCAGCTTTTTTATCTCTGAATATATAATCTGTTATTACAATATTTTGTTCTTTTTCAACTTCTCTTAAATAATCATTGAATATTGTTTTAGATGTCACTCCATGGCATATTACATCCACAACAATCAGATTTTCATACTCATTGTTCAAAAAGGACTTCAGTCCTAGTGCCTGGCAAGGAGTTCCGCCAAAGAGAACCAATTTTCCATTTTTTAAGTCCTCTTTGATTTGCTGATATGTTGTTCCTATATGGCTAAGAATATATTTTGAATTCAGGATAGATTGAAGTTCATCTACATTTGTCACCCGAACATGATACGCACTATATTCGCCATTTATCATTTTTCCAGCACAACCATAACAAACTCCGCCCATTTCAAGAACAATTTCAGCCAGCATTTGAAATGCCGCTCCTGAAGCTGAATGTTTCAATTTTTCAGAATCTCTTGATTGCCCTGCATAGCATTTGATTGGACTGTGCCGTTCTATTTGCATCCTCCTAGCGCACACTTTTGCACACAAGCCACAATCAACACATTTGCCATTATCAATAACTACTTTTTCATATCCATATTTATTTATGCCAATATCAATGGCCCCTTTAGGACAAGCATTTGCACAAGCCATACAGGCCGTACATTTTTCTTCGCAACAAATAGATTCCTTCACTTTTTTCTCCTACTGATACACCTTCATAATTTTCTCGTAATACTCATCAATGGTATCGAAGCTGATGTCCTTACAGTTCGCACTGTACTCCGCACACAGCTTCTTATCACCCCAGAGCTTCTCGATCTTCTTCTTCAGATCTTCGGCATTTCCGCTCTCGAACAGCTCGCCGGTCTTACCAACCTGAATCAGTTCCGGGATGCCACCAATGTTTGCTCCCAGCACCGGTGTGCCATACATCTGGGATTCCATCACAGAGAACGGGCAGTTCTCATACCACTCAGACGGGTAGATGGAGAACCGTGCCTCACGGATGAGCTTTTCCAGTGCCTCGCCTTTCTGGAAACCAACGTTCTTGATGTTCTTAATACCATTCACTGTCTCTTCCAACGGACCAGTGCCGGCGAAGATGAACTGGACATCCGGCAGCTCCTTACAGACCTTGATGAGCGTGCCGATACCCTTCTCCTCCGAGAAGCGGCCGAAGTAGAGGACGTAATCCTTCTTCGGAGTCTCTTTCCACTCCACCTTGTCGATAAAGTTGTGCATTGCCACGGTCTTCGTCGCAAACAGCGGGTTGCTGTCCATCTTGGTCTTCATGAACTCAGAGCAGCAAATCATGGTGTCAATGTACTTGTAGGTGCCCTTCCACTTCCAGAATTCGGCTTCCATCATGCCGATGGCCGACTTCGCAGTGGAACCGTGGATGCACTTGCCTTTCATGCAGTTTACGAAATGACCGCCGAGGCACTTCTCACAGTTCTGGTGCGTGTTCGGATTGTTCAGCATGTGGTTCGGGCAGACCAGCTGGTAGTCATGTGCCGTAAAGATGATCTTACACTCTCTTCCGGTTTCCTTGCGCCACTTCACGATTTCCAGAATGATAGAAGGTGTCAGCTGGTAGTTAAAATTGTTCAGGTGACAGACATCCGGCTTGAAGTCGTCCAGCACTTTCCGCAGCTGCACCCGTGCTTCCTTGCTGTAGATAGTTTTGATGGGGTAGGTCAGCTTGCTCAGTTTGCTGCCACCGTGGAAGTCCATGTCACTTGTGTAAGCATTGACACGGTTGCCCACGCAGCGACCTTCGTGCTCCATGCCGAAGTACTGAACCTCATGTCCGTGCTGCTCCAGTGCCTCACCCAATTTGAATATATACGTCTCGCTGCCGCCGTTTCGGTGCAGAAATTTATTCAAAATCAGCGTCCTCACGTTGTATTTCTCCTTATTCTATGTTCTATTTCACTACCTCTGTTCAGATGAAGCACTTCCAATGTATTGTTCATAAACCAGAGTGCTCCATACAAACGCAGGTAGTGATACTGAAAGTCCTTATGATAAAATCATCTGCTGTTGCTGAACCTAGGTAGCGAGATAAAAACCGCTCTCGCAGCTCCACCCATCTCTTAAAAAGTGCCGTAAATACGCTATTTTTCCGGCGTTTTCACTATGTACATCTCACTACCTGCGTTCGGTTAGAGGAGATTATTTATTATCAATACTCTCATTTATTATTTCTCCTGTACAGTTTCATCGTTTCATTTATAACAGCATCCCAGTTGTATTTTTTGCAGATAAAGTCAGCTGCCTGCGCTTTCATCTCCTTAACTTTTTCTGGATAATCACAGGCATCTTGTAATTTTTCTCTAAGTTCATCCACATCCGATTTTTTGAAAATCAATGCCTTATCTTCCACAACCTCAGCGCACTCTGGAATATCAGAAACCAAACAGCAATTGCCATAACTCATAGCTTCTAGCAGGCTCAACGGCATTCCCTCCAGATCAGAAGGTAATGTGTAGATATACGCATTGCTATATAATTCATCAAGCATCTGCCCCTGAACAAATCCGGTAAAAATGATCCTATTATCATCCTTTGCCAGCTCTTTCAGTTCCATCATAAAAGAATCCGTATCGCTAGAGCCACCAGCAATAACCAATTTTTTATCTGTTTTGACATCCTTGAACGCTTCAACCAAATACCGGATACCTTTTTCCGGTACCAGTCGACCAAGAAATAATATGTAGGAATCTTTCGTCAGTCCAAATTTTTCTGTTATTAAACCAGCTTCTCGGGTTTCTGGTCTGTTCACACCATTCGGAATGAAATGTGTCTCCCTGCCATAGGTATCTCTGAAATAATCCTGAACACCTTTACTCAGAACGATGATTTCATCTGCATACTTTACAGCATTCTTTTCACCTTGCCGGATGAATTTAGAGCCAAATCCTGATTTCCATTTTTCCCGTTGCCAGTCTATACCATGAATGGTAACCACAACCCTCTTTCCAAACATCTTAGGTAGCCATGAGAAAAAAGCCGGACCTTCTGCATGGATATGAACCACATCATATTTTCCAAAAGCACTGTACAAAGCCGCAAAGAAAGAGGAACTCACCGCTGCAAGACCTTTTCTTTCAATGGTTGGAACAAATTTCTGTCGGATTCCATCATATTCAATTTTATTGTCATACTCTGCACCACTCACGTGATGACCAGATCTGTTGTAACAGGTAACCTGACATCCATCTCGTGCCATTCTGGTGCACAGTTCTTTTACAACAATCTCTATCCCACCCTCTCGGGACAGTCGTTTTTGTCCGAACATGGACACTGCAAATTTATCTTTCATAATGTTCTCCAACCAATATTGTCCCCTCTGCTCCTTTATATCTATGTACACATCCGCTCTTCACAGATAGTTTTTCTTTCTAATTCCTCTTGCCGCTTACACGGCCAAGTGTTTTCTTATGCTGTCGTATCCAACTAACCCAGCAGTCATGTTTTCTACTTCATAAAACATCCGTTGAATCCTCCTATACCGACCCTTCCCTCTTCAGAACCGTCATCACTGTCTTAAACAAAATCTTTATATCCAATCCAAAATTCCAGTTACTGATATATTCTGTATCCAGTCGCACGACTTCTTCAAAATCTGTGATATCACTTCGACCGCTTACCTGCCACATACCGGTAATTCCTGGTTTGATGGCGATTCTGGCTCTATGATGCAGTTCATATTTCAGTAATTCGTCCTGTAATATCGGTCTGGTACCTACCAGGCTCATGGTTCCATTTAATACATTCCAGAACTGTGGGAATTCATCGAGGGATGTTTTTCTGATAAATTCTCCTATTCCTGTTTTTCTGCTTCCGTCCGGAAGGATTTTGTTTCCAATCACACGTGGGTCAAAGTCAAGCTTGAACATACGCCCGTCGCTCATTTTATTCTGTGCCATAAGTTCTGCTTTGCGTTCTTCGGCATCCATGTACATGCTTCGAAATTTATACATCTTAAATGGTTTTCCATTCTGACCAATTCGTGTCTGTGAAAAGAAGATCGGACCTGGCGAACTGATGTAAATAGCCGGTGCTACAAAAATAAAAATAATTCCTGTAAGGAAACATCCTACAAGTCCTCCCAGAATATCCAGTGCTCTTTTGGCAAATGCCTGTCTGTCTGTAGCATAGTTCATAGTGGTTGTCAGAACCGTATATCCGCCTACTGTTTCTACAAACTGTTTCTGTCCCGAAGTACTTTTCACTTTTGCCAGATTTACATGAACTACCATTCCCATCTCCAGCAATTCCTGTATCAGTTCATCCGGATATGAGTAAGATTCATCTATATTTACAAAGACTTCGTCTACCCATTGCTGGCAGATATAGGATGCTGCATTCTCCAGTTCTGCTACTACAGGAATTCCTGAAATCTTCCTGCCGACTGCATTTTTATCAATGATTATCAGACCATTGATGTTATATCGATTGTAATTGTGTTCTTTTACATTCTGGATTACTTTTGCTGCCTGATCATAGTTCGTTACAATGTATAACGAATGCTCTCCACCTTCTGCCATTTTATGGATCAGATGTTTCTTCCATGCTATTCTTGTGCCATAGGAAAGGAATACATAAAATACTCCCATTAGATACAGAACAGTTCTTGAGAAACTATGTCCATCACTGACAGTGAACAGATACAGACCACTTGCCAGTTCCAGCAGAATCATCTGCCGGATAACAGAATGTAATTCCTGATAATGCCCCCTTCTCAGAACTCCTTTGTAAGATTCAAAAATAATGATTAGAAATAAATCCGCCAATATTACGAAGCTTATCATATTGCGGTAAATTCCCGCTCTGAACAGACTCTGAACAGAACCATTTCGAATCAGATGTGCAATTAGTAAGGACAAGAATAAGCATATTAAATCTATAAGTATGAAATCCTTGTGTTTATACCATCCTCTTGACTTTTTCCTATACATACGCTCTTCCTCATCTTCTCCTTCTTTTTTCTTTTTTTAAAGCATCTTCAATCTGGTCTGATATCTTCGGACAAACCAAATAAGCCGCAGTCTTTTATGTTCCGGCTTTTTTATTCTTTATTTATATTTGTCATATTTCTCTTTCTCATCTTCATATTTGTGCATCACCCTTTTGAAATAATTTCCAGACCTGTGCGCAGTTCCTGCTGTCCATCTCCCGCCGGGAGTACCAGCCACGCAAGGCGTTTATGTCTGTCAATTCTGCGGATAAATTTCTCTCTTCCCTGAAGGGGTCCCTGTGTCACATGAGTTGTGCCGTCTTTGATGTAGCCTGTTGACATTGAGATTGTCTTTGTATCCGGCTGCATCAGTGCTTTCAGGAATTCTTCCTGTTCCGGACGTAAGGGTGTTATGCCGGACATGACAGCTTCTGCCAGAGAGTCTGAGCAGTGCTGTCTGCTCAGTGTGGTTTTCAGTTCCTCTTTGTTCCTGCATTCTATGAAGAAGCAGTCTGTAAACAGTGGTTTCTGCTCTACATGCCAGGAACCCTGGTATCTTTTCATGCAGTCATAGGTGGGGATGAAAATTTTTTTCTTATCCTGTTCTGACAATTGGGTGTCGTAAAATTTCTTAAAGTCTGCGATAATATTTCCCGTACATTCGTACACGAATAACATGGCGGAGGTCACCTCATTTTCCAACTGAAGCCACAGAGTATCACACTAAGTGGTACAAAACCCCGAAACTCCTGTAGTTATCAGGAGCTTCGGGGTTTTTGACCAGATTATATGACTGTTAACAGGCAGGAGAGCTTTTGCATGTTTTGCTGCTTTAGTTCCATGGAGGGATGCACATACCGGTTCAGGGTAATATTTACAGTAGCGTGTCCAAGAATTTCACTCAGGCTCTTGACATCAAAGCCGAGTTCAATACAGCGTGTGGCAAATGTATGTCTCAGTGCATGGAAATTCACAGGAACCAGGCCACACTGTTTCTGTACATAATGGAAATATTTCTGCATAGTGCGGGGTTCAATATATTTTTCATTTACAGCGGCAAGAACATATCCCTGACGGTTGGGAAATTCCTTTTGAATAAGCTGGATCAGACTGTCTGGAATTGGAATTGTACGGATAGAACATTTGCTTTTGGGCGATGTAACCATAATACGGGTTTTCTGTGCGGTGGTGGAATCTGGAATTTGCAGCCGCTGCATTGTGTTGTGGACATGGATAGATTTTTCCTGAAATGAAAAATCTTCCCATTTCAGCGCACAGATTTCACCAACCCGCATTCCCGTAAAAAGACACAGCAGAATCCCAAGATTGCGTTCTGACATGTTGGCATAAAGATATCGGCAGAGAATGTCCTGAGAGGAACGTGGAATTACGACTGTATCCGGCGCAGTCTGGCGGATGATGATCTCCTTTCCGGTACTTGGCGGCTGATATCCCTGAATCTGGGCATATCTGAGCAGACTTCTCACCAGAGACAGAATGTCTAGAACCGTCTTTGGTGAGAGTCCCTCTCCGGATGAGCTGCCATGTGTAAGAAGGTCATCACAGAATTTTTGAATCCGGGATGAAGTGAGTTCACTTAATGGAACATTATCAAATTCCGGAAGAATATAAGTATGAAGTATATTGTAGTATTTAACATAAGAAGACTTTTTGATTTGAGACTGTATGGAATTCATCCAGTCATTTGCCAGTTTTCTGATAAAACATGTTGGCATTGTAGTTTCGGAAACTTTGCAGATAGTAGTCTGGTTCGCTTCTATATTAATAATAGCTTGACTACGCTTTCTTTTTGCTTCTTTATAGGTGGGGGCATATACATATCCGTAAACAGCTTTTCCGGTCTTTGACCGTGCTTTGATGTATCTTCCTTCCCATCGTCCATCTTTGCGTTTGTAAATGTTTTCACCTTTTCGTGGCATAATTAGTGGTTCTCCTTTCAATTTCCGCGTGACGGTTTTATTTACGGTGAATGAGCTAAGCCATTTAGCTCCATATGGCGAATTAAAGGATGAACCTCATTAAAAATTTCATAAAAACGAATGATAGTATAAATATGCTTTGGTAAAATAGCATAGAATTTAGCAGATTGCTTTATAAATATTGACAAGATGTGTCACATTATGTAAAATTATCCGTAGTTGAAAATTATCGAATCCGAAAGAAACTGAATCCCTTAGTGTGATAATCTACGATTTCAAGAAGAACATTTTGGGCTTTTCTGATGTAAAAAATAAAGGAATACGTCTATGATTATTATTCCCTGTTTGTATTGATTTATTCGTATTTTTTAGAACTTATTGTTCTTATTTTAACAGATTTTTTATTCTTTTTCAAGGTTTTTGTTCTGAAAATGGACAAAAAAATACCCTGTCAGTTTGAAACCGGCAGGGTTAATACTATCCTTCTCCTGACATACTGGCTTTTCTTTCCTGTCTGTGTCAGATAGCCCGTCGTAAACAAAGCACTCCACATATTGCCTTCCCATCAGACCACAATATACAATACGAAAAACATACGAAGCAATTGACATACGTATAAATACGTATTGCAATATAAGTATGATAAGGAAAGGAGATATAAAAGATCCCAATGTTGCGATACTTAATTGTTTTTTCCATAGTAGCCTTCATGGCTATACTCTGACCACTTCAAGTACATTTCCTGATAGTTCTGTTTGATAAACTCCTGTATCTTTCTGATTTCTCTATCATTGAGAATACCACGATTCTGCAGCACAGTATCGCCGTTGTCTTTTACAAAAAACTTTGCCGAACCTGCCTCGGTTAATTTACGGTCACTCGCATGAACGTGCATACACTCAATCACACAGTAAGATGTGAAGTACAAATAGTATCCTGCAATTTTATATTCATAATACTTCGGCATCTTAATCCTCCATAAACTTACGGTTCTTCTCCAGATAATCTCCAGCAATACGCACTTCAATGTCATCCATGCTTGTTTCAAGTACCTTACCATCTTTTGAAAACACTGCCGCACGATCTGGGCGATTCAGATTCAACACGCGATAGCCCTCTGTGCATCGTGTGAACGCATAGCCGTTCACAATCATGTCCGCCGCATCCGCAACCTGTTTAATATCAGCCATTTGCAACCTTCACTCCTTTTATTGGTTCTAGAAATTTATCAGCATCAAAATAAAGATTTTGAAGAATCGGTACAAGATCAATGTATTCTTCTTCCGGTTCAGCATTCTGCTTATACTTCGCCATCACTACCAAGTAGCCGTTATCCCACTCTTTCACTTCCGTGTAATGCTCCAAAGAATACGGTGCAGCAAAGCGAATCACATGATTACCAAAACGAAATACTGTATAATTTTTCTCATTGCTAAGAGTAGCTTCACCCGTCATGCTGAATCCTCCTTAAAAAGTCTGTCCACCATTTCATGGATTTCATTCACTGTTTCTATATCTGATTTCATTGAACATGGACACGAAACCTGCTGGGAGAGTTCGCTGATTCCTTTCATGAGAAGAGAAAATCTCTTTACTGTAACGTTTTGAATATCAATATCACCGGCTTCCAATTTCTGAACCCAGCGAAGATCCAGCCCTGCTGCATCAGCAAGAGCTTTTTGGGTAATTCCCAGTCCTTGTCTCCACTCTTTTATCTTAACCATGTCAACTCCTCCTGTGCCAATTATACGTCAATATTGGCGCAGAGTCAACACAATTTTCTTTGCTTAGATCCTATATTTATAAACCGGATTACATTGATAATACTATTGATTTGAATTCCAATGCAGCCAAAGAACTTGACTGGATGAGTTTTTGGGAACAATTATTTGTAAAATCTGTCAATTCCTCATTAGATTCTTTTGCCCATTTAAATGAAGAATTAAAAAAGGAACAAAACTCTGAAAAAAAGACGCTTCCCATGAATTTGGAAGAAGATGCTCTTACCGCTTCTGAAGAGAAATCTATGATTCAGTCAGGTTATCTGACACGCGATGGAGAAAAATTATATTTACCGGAAATTATACGTCACACACTTGGATTTCGATACGAAAGAGGAGCACGACCTCGTGTACTGTCGTTACTTCTTAAACATTAACAGTATACTTTTCTCCAATTATCACCGAAAGGCTCCTTACGGAGCCTTTCAAAATCAACAAATCCACTTTTCTGCAGTTTTAGCAATCTCATCTTCTACTTCCTCTGCCATTTCTTTATTCTCAGCACTGACAGAAATATAAATTTTCAGCTTGGGTTCGGTACCAGAAGGACGTACCACCAGAGAGCAGTTGTCTTCCAACAGAAATTTCAGCACATCAGACTTAGGCAATCCATCCAGTCCCTGTACATAATCCAACAGCCTGACAACCTTCTTTCCGCCAAACTCCTTAATGCCACCGCGGAATGCCTGCATAATGCTCTGCATCCTGGCAAAACCGGCGCTGCCATCGAACTCATAGCTGTGCAGGGTGTTCAGGCAGTAACCATATGTCTTATACAGTTCATCCAGCCTGTCCAACAGGCTGATGCCCTGGGTGGCATAGTAGCTGAACATCTCACAGATCATATACGCACCATCCACGCCATCCTTGTCGCGAACGTAAGAGCCGGTCAGATAACCATAGCTTTCTTCGAAGCCGAACACATAACTGTCTGCTTTCCCCAGCTGCTCCAGCTTGCCGATTTGCTCGCCGATGAACTTAAAACCAGTCAACACGTTGACGGTACGCAGTCCGTAATGGGCGGCAATCTGCTCGCCCATATCCATCGTCACGATGGTCTTAATCATGACCGGGTCGGCAGGCATCTTACCGTGCTTGATGCGCTGACTGCAAATGTAATCCAGCAACAGCATACCTGTCTGGTTGCCGGTCAGCAGCTCATACTCCCCAGCCTTATTCTTGACAGCAATACCCACACGGTCACAATCCGGGTCAGTTGCCAATAGCAGGTCAGCGTTGCACTTCCTGGCATACTCCATGCCCAGTGCCATTGCTTCCTTGATCTCAGGATTCGGGTAAGGACAGGTCGGAAAATGTCCGTCTGGCTGCTCCTGCTCCTTGACCACCGTAATGTTAGTGTAACCCATCTCCTGCAGGGTGCGGGTCACTGGCTTCAACCCCGTACCATTCAGCGGGCTGTACACGATGGCTACATTCTTGTTGACGTTCTCGCCAAACAAGACTGACTGACTCTTGACCTGCTCTACAAATGCAGTATAAACCTCGTCCGGAATATACCGGATGCTGCCGTTTGCCACGCCTGCTTCAAAGTTGCTGGTCTTAACGTCCGCAAAGATGTCAAGTTTTTCAATCTCAGCAAGAATCTCCGCCGCTGCTTCGGTCGTGATCTGACAGCCGTCAGCACCATAGACCTTGTAACCATTGTATTTGCCGGGATTGTGGGAAGCTGTCACCATGACACCTGCAGAAGTATGCAGATAGCGAGTCGCAAAAGATACGGTCGGTACCGGCATCAGGACAGGCCAGATATTGACACTGACACCATTTGCTGCAAACACCCCTGCTGCGACTTTTGCAAACACATCGCTCTTGATACGGCTGTCGTAGCCGATTGCAACAGAAGGTTCTTTAAAGTGTTTCTTCAAATAGTCTGCTAATCCCTGAGAAGCCTTTGCAACTGTGTAAATGTTCATACGGTTTGTTCCTGCACCGATCACACCGCGCAGACCGCCTGTTCCAAATGCCAGATCACGATAAAACGCATCCTCGACTTCCACATAGTCCATTGCCTTCAGTTCCGCAGCAACATCAGTATCTGCCACTGCATTTGCCAGCCATCTTTCATATTCCTTCTTAATCTTCATCTTACCTACCTGTCTTTCCCCATACCCTGGAGTTCTGTATTTTATCCTCTGATATCAAGGAACTGCGCCTGTCCGTGAATCGTAAGGACTTCTGAATCCGCCGGCACAAACACACAGTCTCCCTTATAAAAATTAACAGTTCCCTCATCATAGGATATCGTGCCACAGCCATCCATGCACAGTAATACCCGAAATGCCATCCTGTCCGCACGGTAATGCACCGTCTGTCGGCGTTCTGTATTGATAAGCATCCGGTATACTTCAAAATATTTGCAGCGTATCAACAGTTCCGATGCCATCCCCGGACGGTACTTCAGAACCCGCAGCGGCTGTCTCGGCTCTGCACTGCCGTGAAGATCTGCCACATCCAACGCCTTGTCGATATGCAGTTCCCTTTTCTTCCCATCCTTTCCTATGCGGTCGTAATCATACAGCCGATAGGTCAGGTTTGAGCTTTCCTGGATTTCTGCCACGAGTGCACCTGCCCCAATGGCATGGATCGTGCCTGCAGGGATAAAAAACAGGTCATCCTTGTGAATAGGTACCTTCTGCAGATACTTCATCACCGTACCTTCTGCCAGTGCCTTTTGCATTTCTTTCTTTGTGCAGTCCTGCCGCAAACCGTAGATCAATTTTGCATCCCTGGCTGCATCCAGCACATACCACATCTCCGTTTTTCCAAGCTGACCATGTTCCTTCATCTTTGCATAGTCATCATCCGGATGCACCTGCACAGACAGATCCTTTCTTGCATCGATCAGCTTCACCAGGATTGGCAGCGTTGTTTCGCCCTTATGCCGTTCTCCCAGATACTCCGGGTGGGCTTTTATGACCGCAGTCAGCTCCATTTTGTCAAACGTTCCACAACACACAGTACTTACCCCATCCGGATGCGTGGAACATTCCCATGTTTCTGCCAACGGAGACAACTCAATATTCTTCCCATATTCATCGTTCAGCCTTTTTCCACCCCACAGGTAATCCTTACCTGCCGGACGGAGCAAAAGGGGTTCATTTCTTTTTTCCATGCATACGTCCATTGATCACCATTTCTGTCTTTCTTACCAGTCGTATTTTCTATCTTATTTACTGCTCCAGCTCAAACTTCTGCTTATCGTGGACGTTGATATCTGCGCCCAGCTGTACCTCAATCAGCTTCAGTTCCGTATCAGCTATCACAGTATGACGGCAGCCTGCGGACATAGTTATAACGTCACCTGACTTTACCATCTGCTCCATACCATCCACGATGGTCTTTCCTTCACCGGATATGACTATCCACACCTCATCCCGGTTCTTGTGGCTGTGGTAGTTCATACTGTGGCCGGGATTTAAGGTTACCTTAATCGTCAGGGATGTGGTTTCCACATCGACCACCTTAAAGCTTCCCCAGGACTTCTCGGCAAACATAATCTGCTGTTCAAACTTATCTACAAACGGCTTAATGTAAGAACTCTGCTCTTTATCCGAGACCAGAATGCCTTCCGGCGACGCGGAGATCACCACATCATGCAAACCCATTGCCAACACCGGCACATCCATTTCATTGATGATATGGACTCCGGAGCACTTGTCGTTCAACTCTCCCTTACCAATGATGCTTTCGTCCATTGCCTCAGTCAGCGTATTCCATGTGCCAAGGTCTTTCCACATACCGGCAAAACGGACAACCTGAATCTTCGGCTCATGCTCTGCCACAGCATAGTCGAAAGAGATCTTCTTCATGGTATCGTACTTGTCGAACAAATCCTGATAGTCTGTAAAATCCATCATCTCATGGGCTTTATCCATCACATAACCCAGTTTATAAGCAAACACACCACCATTCCAGAGTGCTCCCTGTGCAATATACTGTTCTGCCACGTCCGCTGTCGGTTTCTCCCTGAAGGTCCTTACCTCAGCTACATGGTCTGCACTCTCAGGGATGATGTAGCCGTACTTTTCGCTGGGATAGGTCGGCTCAATACCCATCAGTACCAAATTTGCCTCGCACTTGTCTGCCTGCTCTGACAGTTCCTTCAGTGCTTCAAAGTAACCATCTTCCACATAGGGGTCAACCGGGCAGACTACCACAGACTCAGACGGGGCAACGTGCATCACATCCACCAGATAAGCTGTTGCCAGCGCAATGGCCGGGAATGTATCACGACGGCACGGCTCTACGCTGATGCCCACATCCTCACCCAGCTGGTTATGGATCGCAGAAACCTGTGTCTTACCGGTAGCAATGGTCACGGTCGCATCTGTGTCCACCTTCTTGATCTGGCGGTAGACACGCTGCACCATGGACTCATAGGTGCCGTCCTCCTTTTTGAAAATCTTAATAAACTGTTTGGAACGGATGTCATTGGAAAGGGGCCACAGACGCTTTCCGGAACCGCCGGACAACAAAATGATATTCATAATCTTCTCCTCGTAAAAATAAGATCAGCGTTCAGCGCGCATGGGATTATTCAGAAAGTCCTCATACGCAAGGCGTATGCCATCCTCAAGCTCGGTTTTATATGTCCAGCCAAGGTTCGTTGCCTTGGAAACATCCAGAAGCTTACGCGGTGTACCGTTTGGCTTATCAGGATCCCATTTGATCTCACCGTCATAGCCTACAACCTTCGCAACCAGCTCAGTCAGCTCCTTAATAGTCAGCTCCTTACCGGTACCGGCATTGACAGTCTCGTTACCGGAGTAGTTGTTCATCAGGAACACACACAGATTTGCCAGGTCGTCCACATACAGAAACTCACGCAGCGGAGAACCATCCCCCCAGCAGGTTACACTTGCAGCACCGCTCTCCTTCGCCTCATGGAAACGGCGGATCAGCGCCGGAAGCACATGACTGTGTGTAGGATGATAGTTGTCATTTGGGCCGTACAGATTTGTCGGCATTACGGAAATATAGTCTGTGCCATACTGGCGGTTCAGAAACTCACAGTACTTTAACCCGGAAATCTTTGCCAGTGCATATGCCTCATTGGTTTTCTCCAGTTCAGAAGTCAGCAGGCAGCTTTCCTTCATCGGCTGGGGTGCCATACGCGGATAAATACAGGAAGAACCTAAGAATTCCAGCTTCCTGCAGCCGTTCTTCCATGCAGAGTGAATCACATTCATTTCCAAAATCATGTTATCATACATAAAGTCAGCCAGTGCATTCTGGTTTGCCACAATGCCGCCTACCTTGGCAGCTGCGAGAAACACGTACTCCGGCTTTTCTGCAGCGAAAAACTTCTCCACTGCATCCTGCCGGGTCAGATCCAGCTCCTTATGGGTACGTGTCACAATATTCGTATATCCCTGACGCTGCAGCTCACGTACAATGGCAGAGCCTACCATTCCGCGATGACCTGCAACATAAATTTTTGCATTTTTTTCCATCATAATCGTATGCCTTCTTTCTTACATAACAGCCTTCATGGCCTTCTCGCGTTTTGCAAGCTCACGGTCATGCTTTGCCATAATCTCCACCAGTTCTTCATAGCTCGTCTTCTGCGGATTCCATCCCAAAACAGTCTTCGCCTTAGTCGGGTCGCCCCACAGGTTGTCCACATCAGTCGGACGGAACCACTGGGGATTCACGCATACCAACAGCTTGCCGGTAGCTGCATCGTAACCCTTCTCATCAATGCCGGTACCTTCCCAGCGGATGGTCATACCGTTAGCTGCAAACGCCTTCTCAGTGAAGTCGCGGACAGTGTGCTGTACACCTGTCGCAATGACAAAATCCTCCGGATTCTCCTGCTGCATGATCAGCCACATGCACTCAACATAATCTTTGGCATAGCCCCAGTCACGCAGGGAATCCATATTGCCCAGTTCCAGATGATCCTGCAGACCTTCTGCAATGCGTCCTGCAGCCAGTGTGATCTTACGTGTAACGAAATTTTCACCACGACGCTCAGACTCATGATTGAACAAAATGCCGTTAACAGCGAACATTCCATAAGCATCACGGTATTCCTTCACCATCCAGAAGCCATACTGCTTTGCCACAGCGTAAGGGGAATATGGATGAAACGGTGTGGTTTCTTTCTGTGGAACCTCTTCTACCTTGCCATACAGTTCAGAAGTAGATGCCTGATATACTTTACAGGTCTTTGTCAGACCGCAGACACGGACAGCTTCCAGCACGCGCAGAACACCCAGTGCATCCACATCACCGGAATATTCCGGCGCATCAAAGGATACCTGCACATGGCTCTGGGCAGCCAGATTATAAATTTCATCCGGTCTGATCTCTCCCACCAGACAGATCAGCCCTGAAGAATCAGACAGATCTCCGTCATGAAGTTTAATCACATTTTTTTCGATCAGATGATCGATACGGGCAGTATTTGAAATGGAAGCACGACGTACAATACCGTGAACCTCGTAACCCTTCTCCAGTAAAAATTCAGCCAGATAGGAACCATCCTGACCGGTAATACCGGTAATCAATGCAACCTTAGACATATATTAACCTCAACTTTCCTTTTGATTTACTTTCTGTTTTGATCAATAGAAACTGTTCAATACCTCCACAGTTACTGCATTTATTTTAGTAAAAAATCCGGAAAGCCTGAATTCACGATATTGCCCTTTCTCCCTGTTTTCTTACATTATCTTGCTCTTTTTTCTCACTTCTCCCACTTCTCTCTGTACTCTAAAGGACTCATGCCTTCCATATGTCTGAAAACCCGGCTGAAATAATGAGGCTCCCCCAGACCGCATTTATAGCCGATGGTCTTTATCTTTTCGTCGGAAAAGCGGAGCATATATTTTGCCTTCGTGACTCTCCTGTTCATCAGGTAGCTGCTGATACTGACACCAAACTGCTCCCTGAACACGCGGGTCAGATAGTATTTACTGATAAAAAAATGCTCTGCCAGAAAATCCAGGCTTATTTTCTCCTGATAATGCTCATCCAGGTACTGCTTTACAGGAAGTACATTCTGTTTTTTCAGATCTGCATCCCTGTGTTTTTCTCCCGGGTGCCAGGACTCATTCATCAGAAGTGTCAGCAGATAATTCAACTCACTGTTGATCTTCATATCCCGAATGTAATCATCGGAATCTGCCAGCTCATAAATCCTGTGACAGATTTCCAGAAACCCGGAAACAGAAACGGGGTGGAAGACTGCTCTTCCACCCCGCTCTAAATACTTGTCATAAATTGCTGTCATATTCGGCCCATAGAAATGTATCCAGGATAAACTCCACAACTTCTCCGAACTACTGTGTGCATACTGTTTCCTGCAGTCAATAAACACACAGTCTCCTGTACGAAGAGAATAAGTTCTGCCTTCACAGATGAGCTCACCCTCGCCATCTGTCACTGTAAAAAACAAATAAGAGGACAGGTTACTGCGCCCTGTGCTGTGAGGCTTATGTACCTGCAGAGAGCCAATCTCCTGCAGATACAGTAAAAAAGTCCTGGCAAAATTTGACGGTGTATATAAAATCCTGTCAGAGGTGACAACCGGTAATTGTGTATTAACAAATAAATCTTTCATCTGATCTTTTCCTTCGGAATTTCTATTCCCATACAAGATTACAGTCAGCTACGCCAACAAGGCTGTCCATAAATACTTCTTTCAGACGTTCTTCTACCATCTGCCTTGTCACACCCTTTTTCAGAATCACCTGAAGGAAACCGCCGCCACCGGCACCACATACCAGCTTTCCGTCCACCAGCTCCTCAATACTGCTGAAAATCTGCTCAATCAAAGTGTTACTGCTTCCGGCATCTATTTTCTTACTCAGTTCCCAGTGATAATCCAGAAGCTTTGCAAAACCGTCTACGTTTCCACGCTCCAGTTCAAAGCGCATCAGTGCTGCTGTTTTCTGGATCTCCTCCAACGCAAACAGACTGTCCGGTTCATTGCCCACATAGCGCCCCACCACATCACGGAGAAGATTTCTCGCCAGACGCCTCTGCCCTGTATAGATCAGGACAAATCTCTCATCCAGTTCCTTCTTTGTCTGCGGTGAAAGCTCTATGTGTGCTACCTGAAGCTGCTGTTGAAGCCCAGGCATGGAGGTAATATATTTAAGACCAGATGTAATACCTCCGACCTGATCCTGCCATCCGCCTCCTGTAGACATGATCTGCTCCATTGCCAGTACATGGGCATATAAATCTTCTTCTGTATATGCGATTCCCATAAATTCAAACACTGCCTTCACACAGGCTGCCGAAAGAATAGATGAGGTGCCAAGACCGGAACCTTTGGGGACATTTGTTACCTCAGAATGCATGACAAAACCACCGCCAAGGCGTTCCAGTATTTCACCCAAAGCATGTCCTTCCCTGGGAATGATCCCACAGGCAAGAAGACAAGCCTTCTGCAGGGCAAAAGGATCATAAGGGTCACCTGTGGCCTGCAAAGGCTCAATCGTGTCAAACTCTCCATGAACATCCATATCCCGGCTGTCAAAAATCACCTTCTGCTCAGGAATCCTCTCCAGTGTCACCTCCACCGGTTTCTCCCCGTTCAGAAGAATAGCTGCATTTAATACAGTTCCACCTTTTTCATTACAGTAAGGCGGTGTATCACTCCAGCCACCTCCCCAGTTCACACGAAGCGGCAGCCTGACTGTATGATGATCTGTGACAATCCTTGCCTGTTCATTATAAGCAAGGCTTTTGATCGTCGCTTCCAGAACCTCTGACTGAATAATGCGGAAACATTCCTGCACCTCATTCTCATCCTCAAGGATCACTCCCAAATAATAATGCAGACGCATTTTTTCACCGAAATCTGCTTTTCTCAGACGCTTTCTCAGCCATTCCTTCTGAATCTTTGTCAAAGACTGCAGCTTTCTTATACTTCCTGCAGGAACCTGATCCCTGATTGCCTTTGCAATCCCGTCCATAGTTACCAGATCTGCCATCCGCTTATTCCACGCTATGATAGCATCCGGATCCGCCTCATTAAATCCGGCGCAAAGAGACTTGTGGGAAGCTGCAGTCCATAAAGATCTGTCAAAATCTTTCCCTCCTGTGACAATCTCATAAAGTTCCAGTGCCGCATCTGTTGCCTCCCGGATCGTATCTGCCTCCTGATACAGCGCAGCAGACCACAAGGTATGTGCCTGTCCGTTCTCCTCCCAGAATCTCACTCCAAGTGTATCTTCCAGTTCATCCAGATCCCTGCCAAACAGTCGGTTCTCCTTAGGATTATCATTTACGCCAAAAATACGGACAATAAATTTTCCGTTTCTCTGCTTCAGCCCATGGAGAACAACATTATCAGGAATAACCTGATCCTGCACATCTATGTAAGAGAGCACACTGTGGCTGCCAATCCTGGAATTTCCATGCACATAAGAAACCTCCAGATAACAGTCCTTCCCAACAGATGCCCTGCTGCTCAGTACACTGTTATAGCCGGACACATCACTGCGGATACTGCTGCCCACTTTCCGGCTCCATCCCAGATAATGGTACTCATCCACACCTCCGTTCATCAACTCCAGTATCTCCCTGGTCGTTCCAAAATGAATAAACTTCGCAGGTGCCAGACGCAGAAGCTTCATCCTGTAGGGACGCAGCACCTCCCACACACGGGTTCTGGCAGCCGTCAGTTCTGGACAGAATTCACCCTCCGGCTTCTCCCTGTAAAAATCCTCCAGCGTAGAATCCGAAGCCAGAGGATAAAGAAAATCAGCGTAAAGAGAAAGACGCGTTCTCTCATTGACATTTCTGTCATAGTCCGCGTCTGTTTCAATCAGTGAATATAAAGATTTCATAATGTCAGTACTAAAGATCAGTGCCCCGGTATCAATATCCACACAACCGGATTCATTGACTGCTCCTGCTTCCCGCAGGACCTCCACAGATTTCTTCTGCAGACAGCACTTCACATTTCCGTCCGGTCCATTCAGATAAACACCATGGTTCTTGCCGGTCTCTACGTTTTCCTTAAAGGATATGGCAGCTGCACCCACATTGTTGTAGTCAATCTGAAGAGGATTAAATAAAAGCAGTACATCTCCCGACAGCAACACCATCCCTTCACGAATCCGCGAAGGAACAGAACTCATGCATATCATGAATTCATCAAATAAAGTGGAACTACGTCCATTGGGTAATTCATGAGGCACCGGCGAAAAAAGCTTACCCAGCGCAGAATACTGAGGAACACGCTTACTGTCCCCGCCTGAATGAATCACCAGCACACGAAGGCTGTCAAAAGATCCTTCCTGTTCATGAAGATATCTCAGAACCTCCAGCGTAGCCCCGCCGGATCCGACACGCCTGCCATCACGGTCCGGGATGGCAATAAACTTCGTGCCTCTCGGCAGGAAATTCTGCCTGTCCGCAATCTGTTTACGGAAGCCTTCTGCCTGCTGTTCATTGGAAGCAGTCAGAATCACGTAGTCCCAACGTGGGAAGCTGCGGAGTTTTAAAGATCTGTTATAATCGTCCCAGCAGTCCTTGTAGGCCTGGGACAGGAAAAGGGAATTTAGATTTGTCATTTAGGAGTCCTCCTTGGGTATAGATTTTTCACAAGTCAAGGCTGTTTTCTATCAAACGAAATGATGCCTTGACAGCTGCTTATGGAAATGATAATGAGGCAATATTCAGTGTAAAAGTGGATCAAAAGAGAGCGTAAATCAAGATATTTCATAGTGTCTGCCCCATGTATAACCAAACATACCGTTTAACCTCTCCCAGTACACCATGAAGTTTTTTTCTTTTACAGACCTTTTTTGATTTTTATTATTCCCCAGTAGCACATACCTCCAAGCACTCCACCAACTGTGTTGTAGAAGATGTCTGATAATTGGAATGTGCCGAGCCGTAATAGCAGTTGCAATATCTCTATCATCAACGAAAAGCCAAATGCTATCTTCCCACTTAACCACAATATATTATTCCAACCATTGCCTGCTTTGCCATGAAATGTCCACATCACTACTGCTGAAAACGGGACCATCATAAGCACATTCTCAATGCACTCCGTGGTAAGTTTCTGCTCTCCATTTACTGTCTCCCAGATGCTCCAGCCATCCATAACATTAGACAACGGGTTCATCCACAGATTTCGATTCAATAATGTCCGGAACAGAATAAGGGAAGTTACAAAGGCTAAGAAAAACAATTTTCTGAAGAACATACTCTCTTTGAACTCCCTGTACCATGTCACCATAGCATTCTTCCAGCCTTTTCCTGCTTCGATAGGTTTATAAGCATATAGATTGTGAACTCTGCAAAAAAGTTACACTAAATCCGCTACGCCGTATAAATACTAGATTTTCATGGATGATTTTAGTGTAACAGTTACACTAAAACCAATTTGGAGAAAATAACTTGTTTTCAAGCTTTTTAGCTATTTAGTATAACTTTTATGAAAAGTTCAGATATATACCCTTAGCTGGACGCACGGTCAGATTCCAATGTTCCTCAACTGTGAAAGTAAAATCATTTTATTTTTTTCTTAACTATAGATAAAATATATTCAAATGATTCAACCTTGAATACATATGAAATTCCTACATAAATTATAGCACCAAATATAATCTGTACAGCAAACTGAATTATAACAGGCAAGGATAAATATGATATAAAATAAACACCGACTCCCATTATAACAGCGCTTATCAAAGCCGGAAAGATATCTAATAACTGTTCCTTTATAGAATAATCAATTAAGCTTTTATTTGGCAAAATGTTAATTACCATTGAAATAATTCCAAATATCGCGGCTGAAACGGCAATAGCAAATACACCAAAGTACATCGCAATAACCACCATTGTAATTCCTATCGCTTTTTTTAAAATTTCAAGCTTTAAACATAAGTCGCTTCTTCCAATAGCTTTAATGATTTGCCAATTTGTAGTCTGTATTGGCTGAGTCATCCAATACAAACACAAAATTTGCATGTAAATAATGCTATTGCTCCACTTATCTGTCAATAATAATAGAATAAGAGGTCTAGACACCACTATTAATCCGATCATTATCGGAAAAATAATATAAGAAGTTGTTTTCATAGCTCTTCTTCCTATAGCCTTCAGTCTTTCTTTATCTTCTGCTGCTGACATAGCAGGAAAAACTACATTGCCAATTGCTGTATCAATATTTGTAATTGCCAAAGATGGTATTTGATTTCCCTTATTATAATAAGCAAGATCTGCTGATGAATAAGAACGTCCAATAATAAGACTTCTCGATTCATTATATACTACATTAATTAAATTGGAAAAAACCAATTTCCATCCAAAATCCATCAATTGTTTTGCACGTTCAACAGAAAATATTAATCTTGGATGCCATGGCACAGTTTTCAACAATACCAATATGTCAATAATTGTATTTGTCAAATATTGAAACACAAGTGCCCAAACGCCAAAGCCAGAATATGCCAATACGATACCTAAAATTCCTGAAATAACAGTTCCTCCTAAAGTTGAAAAGAAAAATTTCTTAAATATCATTCTCTTCTGAACATACGCATGTTGCACTGTTGCTATTGATGATAATACAATCTTTATTGATAAAATTCTAAGCACCAAAATAATTTCCTTTGTGTGATAAAATTCGGCAATATATGGGGCTCCAATAAATAATATAATATAAATAACTATAGACAAACTTAATGTACAAAAAAATACGGTAGAAAAATCCAATTCATCTGCATCTTTCTTTTGTACAAGAGCCTCTCCAAATCCTGTACTAGTAAAGACATTTGCAATATTAATAAAAACCATTACCATTGCAATAATTCCATATTCACTTGGAAGCAAAATTCTAGCCAAAATTATTGATAATATAAAAGACACTCCCTGGGCTAGGATTCTCTCACCAAATGTCCAAAATAATCCTGCTAAAACTTTTTCTTTTGTATCGTTTATGCTTTTTATTTCATTATCGTTCATATTTTTTCCTTATTTCCTATATAAATCCTGAAGTAATATACGATCCTTTCGTTTTGTCAAACTTAATAAAGCATCAAAAATTTTTAATAACTTGGTTTTCACAAAGAATCTATATAGCATATTAAAATTGCCTACTTCAAAGTAATATTTTTCTTTATCACTGCTTTTTTGACCTTCATGTTGTCTAAAGCCTGATATTGTTGAATTCACTTTATATAAAGGTTCATATTTCGCAAAATTTTTCCATAACTGAAAATCTCCTGCCATTTTATAATTTCTAATTAAACTTCCTTTACTTTTTTCCCATAATTCTTTTGTCCAAAATGTTGACTCCTGCTGAATAAAAGGAAGAATTCTTCCATCATGTAATCCTGCTTTAATAGCCATTCTTGTATATGTACTAATCCTGAATTGACATCTGCTTATATTATTATCATTCCAATATGTAGGAAATCCCATACACCATTGAGCTTTTGTTTCACTTATCACTTTTTGCATCACTTCAAACGCCCAAGGCATTAACATATCATCCGAATTAAGCCAACACAAAATATCCCCTGTTGCTAACTCGAATCCATTTGCTATGGCATCATACATTCCATTGTCTTTTCTACTATAAATTTTAACATTATATAATTTTTCATATTTCTTAGCTATTTCAAGCGTATTGTCGGTCGAACCACCATCCATAATAATATGTTCAAAATTTTGGTATGTTTGATTCATAATAGATTTTATACATTCTTCAATGTATTTTTCTCCATTATACACGGCTGTAACTATTGTAATTTTTAATTCACTCATCTTTCTTCATCCTTCCTACCGGTCGTTTTTCACACATATATATATATGAAGATATTAATATAAATAAGTAAAGTGGTTCATACGGTGTAATTAAATCGGTAATCATTGCAATAAAATAACCCAAAATTGCAGCTGCAATAATATTTTTATAATTGTAATTTCGTATTTTTCGTGCAGACTTAATCATGCTATAGAAAAATAACAGAAATGGAATCAGACATATGATACCTCCATTTACTAAAACCTCCAGGAACTGATTATGTGCAACAAAATACACATCTTCAAGAATCTGCGTTTTATCATTCCAGTAGGTTTTGGTCAACCATCCATATTGATTCAATGCATATGAATCACCTTTTCCGTATAAAAAGTGTATGCCTATTAATTCAAGCGCTTGATCCCATAAATCTGTTCGTCCAGTCAATGTCGTATCTTTTCCAAATATTGTTCCAATAAATAGTCCTAATTTTTCCTGTACTCGAAACACAACAATAGCAACATCTGCAATAACACCAATAACTATCCCGGCTTTCATATTTGCTGGTTTCTTTCTTTTATTGCAGACAGTGCAATACCACATAAACACACCCAAAACTATCAACGCTGTAATTGCAGTCGAAGATCCCATCAAAAATACAGCTATAGTTGCCACACTAACCCCTGACAGAAATCCTTTTTTATGAATGTAATTTTCATTATATAAATAAAATATTATCACTAAATATACTATTGTAAGACTAATAATATGGTTTTTTGTACTCCAAAAATATATGGCAGTATCATAGGAATCTCTTGCTATACCTCTTCCGTATAAAAAAATAACTGACAAAAAGTTCAACCAAATAAAAACATTCACTAATCTATAAAAGAAAAGTATCGCTCTGTTTCCATATTCATATAAAAGAAAGGATACTACAAGTACAAAGACCCCCATCATGACCGCAGTCTTAAAATCATATAATATATCAAGTTTGTTTATAGCAGAAGCTATTATCTGCATTATGTACATTACAATTATAAACCACGTTGATTTTTCCAAACATTTTATTTTTTTTATTCGTTTAAAGATATAAATTACGCCACAGGCTACTGCACAAAGTTTCCAATAATACCATATAGAAGACAAACTTGTATCTACAATGCTGCTTGGATAAAAAAAAGGCACTATAAGAAATATCCATACTATTGTTTCTTTCTTTATCTTCATATTTTAACTTTCTTCTTTCTAATAACTATTTTTTCTACTATTCTTCTGACTTGAGTTGAAATAGAGTTGACTATAATAGCATACACATATATTCCGACTACGGCGACTACAAATGATAGAGGAAATGCTAAATGTTCCGCACATAAATCTATTACTATATGGTGTACAATATCGATTTTCTCATCTTCAACAATTTTTCTTGCGATGTGCGGACTTTGCCGAATTTTCTTCATACCGATCCTTCCCTCTTCAGAACCATAATTACTGTTTTAAACAGTATTTTAATATCCAGGCCAAAATTCCAGTTACTGATATATTCTGTATCCAGTCTTACAACTTCTTCGAAGTCTGTAATGTCACTTCGTCCGCTTACCTGCCACATACCAGTGATTCCCGGTTTAATAGCGATTCGAGCCCTGTGATGTAATTCGTATTGACGCAGTTCGTCCTGAAGGATCGGACGAGTTCCCACAAGGCTCATGGTTCCTCCTGATGTAAAGGTAGAAACAACTTTTTTTCAAAGAAATTTTTTCATCACAGAACCATGCACTTACCCTCGAAAAATCGCACAAAAAAAAGAACCTCCGATTTCTCAGAAGTCCTTATTTTACGCCATTTCTTTAAAATTCATCTGCTGTCTGCTCTGTTGCCTGCTTCATATCAAATTCGACCAGATTATGCTCTATATGGCACATTCCAGTCAATCGGTATGTCTTTTCCTTATCCCAATTACATGTATTCCAGATCATCCGTAACATTGGCACACTACTGATCTTAAATTCCCAATTCTCCGGATTGTATTTAGGCACACGAAAACATTCTGCTTCCTTTCTGGCACATGCCTGTACCACTAAGCCTTTCTTATCAGGGTTAAAAAGGAACCGTATGTACCTCGGCTCTCCCAGTGCCACTATTGTTGAATGAAAAATTCTTATCTTTCCCCATTTTTGGCACAAAGAAATCCCTGGTATCATCATATTGTTTTCCTGCATATTGATACCTCCAATCTCAGAGCAGACTTTTCCCTGTCTTCATCTATTTTGGTGTTGTAAATTCAGCATATCCCTTCAGCATATTTATTTCCAAGGCTTTCCTATGTTCCTCTACTGGCAATCCAAAAGAATCTTTCCATTCTTTCGGATAAAAAGGTGTACGAGTCTTTTTATTTATTTCTTCAGTAGAAGCATTATCCTCTGATGCATTCGATAATGACGTTCCTTCTATATTATTGCTACTCTCTGCACTTTCTTGATTTTCTGCATTTTTCTTCTGACGTTTTCCCTTAGTATCCAGGTATATCTCTGTCTCCATCAGATCAAATACATATATTGTCTCACCTTCAAACGAAATCTTATGTCCTAAAATCTTATAACGGCAATCCAGATTCCACCCCATCATTTCATACATCATGGCAGAAAAGATTTTGTTTGTCATTTTCCTGCTTTTTCTTTTATCTGGTTTTGCCACGCACCAGCGAAGTGCATCTTTATCATTTTCTTCGCATTTTCGGACAACCATTCTTTTATTTTCCTGGTTTACAAGTATCTGTATATAAACCGCATCCTCCAATCCGGCAATGCAGGCTGTATTAAATGTTACGCTATCTCTTCGGATCACAACAGCAGGCTCTCTTAAATGTGCAAACAACTCACGTCTGACAACCTGATAACCGTCATAACTGAAATCCTCTGCCAGCTCTATCGCTTTTTGATCAACAATCTCCTGTTCATCTGTGTAATTTGTTGTATCACTCATATGTAGCACACCTCATTCTATCTATCAGTTTCTCAGCTTCTCCCATCAAATCATCCAATATTTCTCTGGTTATGATTTCCATACCTTCAACCGTCTTTGCCGGGCGTAGTATTTCCCAGTTTCCTTTATATGCTATTCGTTGAAAAAAAACTGTTCTGTTTGTTGTTTCTCCAAAATTATGAATCCATGCTTTTGGATAAAGTACTTTCTTAACAGTCTTCATATTTTCAGATGGGGCTTCTACCGATGAGTCTATATGTTGTTCTTCAACATATTCTTGTACGAATACCTCTGGTTCTTCCAATTCAAATATCAATAGTTGCTCGTCTGAATTGCCACAGAATTGTCCTCGTAATTTATATTTACAATCACTGTCCCAATTCATAAGCTCAAATAACGGTTCCGAGAACCCTTTGCAGCTCTTTGGCAGAACTGCCCATCGTCCATTTCGTATAGTTCCCCATTTTATAGCATTTACATTACTTTTTTCACAGGGACGAACAGCGATACATTTTTCTACCGAATTAAATAACAACTCCACGTATTCTACATTTTCAAATTTTTTCATACACGCAGTATTAAACGTAATCTTCCCAGAAGATATTGTGACTACCGGATCAAACCTTGTTGAAAAAAACTGTGCTCTTACGATCTCATATCCGCTTAAATCGAATGCACTTTTGTTCGTTTGCTCTGCATGAATCTCGTTCGTATCTTCATCGTATGCACTTAATGATGCTTTTTTATAATCATCTGTTGAAAATCCATTCCATGCCCGGTTTATCGGCACAAATCCCTTTAATACTCCCTGGTCAACTACTTGCAATGTAGGCAGAGGATACCCTTTTCTACTATACTTTCCTGCTTCTAACAGTTTTTGTGCCGCATTATAAATTTCTCTGTTTACTATTGCTTCATGGTGATCTGCTTGCCTGTATTGATTTCTGTCATGGTTGTTTTTCTTTGACTTATGATCCAGATAATTAGGTGTGAATGTTTTTCTGGATAAAACATCGCCACAATGCCTTTCATTGCGAAGAATATTTACAACTGCACTTCCTGTCCACTTTGTGTTTCCCAGTTTTGTTTTCCGTCCCAAATCCATTAATATCTCAGCTATTTCAGAAGTCGGAAAACCACTTAAAAACAGATAATAACACAGTCTGACCGTATCTGCTTCTGTTTCGTTGATAACAAGATTTCCATCCTCGTCTTTATCATATCCTAAAAGTTTTGGTGTTAGAAAAATCCCCCTTGAAAACCGTTGTTCAATAGAGATATTCATAATTTCACTTTTCGTGTGCGATTCTTCCTGTGCTGCTGCCGACAACACTGCAAGCATCATTTCACTTGTATTATCAAGCGTATAAATGTGCTCTGTCTCAAAAAATACACCCACCTGTGGCTTCATATTTGCCAGTTCACGAACCTTAGCAATACAGTCAACAATATTTCTGGCAAATCTGGATACGCTTTTGGTAACTATCAAATCTATTCTTCCAGCTTGGCAATCTGAAATCATACGATTAAATTCATCTCTATGCAATAAGGATGTTCCTGAAATACCTTCATCTGCATATATTCCAACAAGGTTCCATCCTGCATGTTCTTTTATCATATCTTCATAATGATTTTTCTGCAGTTCATATGAAGATGTCTGATTAGCGTCGTCCGTAGACACACGACAATATGCACACACTCTTTTTGTGCCTACATCCTCAAATAGTTTTTCTTTCTGTTTCGCTGGAATGAACTCCAATTCACTACGATCTACGCCCTTGTATCTTGCACGAATCTTCTCTTTTCGTTCTTCCTGGCTTACAGCATGTTTTTCTTGTTCATTCATATGCTGTCCCCCACTTCCATATGCCAGTACCATATCTTGCCTTTTTTATATGCACTAATCTCCGCAATTTTCTTTGCTTCCTGTACCGTTCGCTTGGCAATACCATATTCTTTCATTTTTTCATAGATATATGTACTTGGCAGATCTTCCACCGCCAACAACGTTTGAAGGTATTCAACCGCAACATCTTTTTTGGCGGTACTTTTCTCCACAGCCAGCAATTCCTCTATATTTATCTGACATTTTCCCATCCAGTGAAAACCTTTTTCTTTATCCAGTTCAAATCCGATTGGTTCTCCTTCTGGTGCAAGGCTCGATTTCACCGGAAACATATATCTTTTCCATGGTTCTTCTTTGTCTCTTGATACCATAAGAATACTTCTCACTGTTGCGGCAATATCAATACTTCCTAATCCTCTATAAATCTGCTTTCCACCGCTACTCTTTGTCATGTGTCCCACCAGAACAATCGCACAGTTTGTTTCTTCTGCAACCTTGGATAGTTTTGACAGTGTTTCCCGCATTTTTACGGCATTGGTCATATTTCCATTATGTCCAATAAATGCCTGTATCGGATCAAGCACAACCATTTTTGCACCAATCTGGTTAATTGCAGTCTTTATGCGTTCGTCTTCCAGTGTCAGTTCTCCATTATCGTCTTTTATAAATGCAACTCTATTACAATCTGCCCCTGCCTGTTCAAGCCTTGGTTTTATCGTATCTCCCTTTCCATCTTCTGAGCATTGATAAATCACAATCTCCGGTTTTTTTATCTTTTGACCGTCCGGTAAATATCCGCCTTTTGTCAATATAGCTGCAATATGAATAATTAATGTTGATTTTCCTTCTCCCGGATCACCCTGTAACATTGTAATTTTCCCACAGGGAATATATGGATACCATATCCATTCCACCTCCGAGGTTTTCACGTTGGAATAAAATTCAACACCTGTAATTGTATCTTCCAAATTTGATACCCCCGGTGTTTTATGTGTTCTTCTACTACATGTGAATAATTGCACTAAAGTTCTACTTATATTTAATTATAATATATCTCTTTTAGGAATACAATAAGAAATATCAAATGTGTGTGGAGTTTCATTGCAAACATTAACTAATAGTCAAAGTCTAGGAGGTGACAGGTTTGGAAGTAGAAATTGATTATCTTGCTATTGGAAAGAGAATCCGCACTGCACGTCTGTCAAAAAAAATGACTCAGGAAACACTTTCAAATATGATTGACGTTGCCCCTACCTATGTCAGCAGTATCGAAAACGGACATACCAAGTTAAGTCTGGCTACTCTGTTAGGGATTGCACAGAGTCTTGATACAACCGTGGATCAGCTCTTATACGATAATACCCCTGTGTTGGTTTCCAAGTTCGATGCTGATATAAAAGAACTTACTTCTGATTGCAGCAATCAGGAAAAAGAATTTTTACTGGAAATTATAAAATCAACAAAAACTGCATTACGCAACTACAAGCCCGTCAAATAATTCAAGGATGCAGAAACTCCTTTATTTCTGCATCCTTCTTTTATCCTTTTGCGGTCTTGCTTCCTTGCAATCTTGTATTAAATACGGAGGATTCATATGAAGAAAAACGCTATACTTTTTTCAGCAAGCAATTATACAAAGTCACCTCTGATCCAAATTAACAATCTACCTGGTGTAAAATATGACATTCAAGCAATGCATAAACGACTTACCCAAATTGGATTTGAAGTCAAACAAATAGAAAACATTTCAAAAGATCAAATCATTCCTGCTTTAGAAGATAATGCTTCCCATTCGCCTTGTGATGCTATCCATATCGTATACTTTACCGGACACGGCGGACATAATAACGGTAATAATTATATTTATCCAGTTAATTTTGCATCCGAGTTTGAGAAAAGCAAGGATATTGAAACATCCGCAATGAATATTCAAGATATTATCTCTATATATAAAGGAAAAGGACGCCTTATCCTCATTCTGGATGCCTGTCGTTCAGATTTTGGCTTATCTAAAGGATATTATTCTGAGATAACTGCTGCTGAAGATGTATATATTGCTTACGGAACTCAGTTTCAATATACTTCTATCGGTATTGCCAATCAAATGAGTCCATTTACCCAGGCTATCTGTGATGAGATATTAGAACCAAACATTGATGTAGATGAGTTATTTACACGAGTACGCAGAAATGTGTATTCCAAATATCAAATTCAGATCCCTGCCAGTGTTAATGCCCTTCTCAATAGAATTGTTTTACATAAACAACTAAGTTATACGAATTTCGATGAAGAAGTGTACAAATTTGTTAAAAAATATGCGGACGATTACAACAATAAATATGGATACTTTCATGGTGATGATCTGATTTTTATAGACGCTGCTCAATATTTCAATATCAGTTTCTTAGATGCCGTATGGAAATTTAGGAAAGTAGATAATAAGGTATATACTGATAGAGGTGCAAAAATCCCTCTCCTTCCAGAAGATGAAGCAAAATTTATCACCTTTCACGGATTATTCCGTGACAAAGAATATTTTACATGTGATGAAAATCATACTTGGTATTATAATGGACGCCAAATCCGTATGGGAGAAATCCCACCATTACCAGCAAGTATGCAACCCGAAGCTCCTGAAGTTGGAAAAGAATTATATGTCACCTTTGACATTCAAAAATATGACAATTCTATCATAATAACCACCAACTTGCCTGATAATTATATTCTCCTAGTAAAGAGCAATCTTTCCAAAAATTCAGACCGCAAGACAGTAACAAACGGTTCTGTAATGATTGAAAATGCCCAAAATATTTCATCCATAACCATCGGCTCCGCTTTTATCACCGATTCTTCTGTTAAAGAACAACTAGGAAAAAGAGCCAGAAACCTTCTTGGCAAATATGTAAAATACGATCCTGTTTGTGGAAATCAAATAAGTGCTGTTTTTAACTTTTAACAATTATTCATTACTGCTGATATACAATCATTGCATATCAGCAGTAATATATATACTTACTCACAATACAGCCACCGATCACCATCCCAATATGGCTGTGCTTCACTTCTGGAATTGTACATTTCATCAAACAAATTAAAAGCTACTAATCTTGCTGTATCAAAATCTGAAATCTTTCTTCCATGATAATCCCAACGCCATTTTCCTGCGTATATAACACCCCACCCCGTATCATATTTGCTACGCATAATTGTAATGTTTTCGCCTTTATACTTTAACGTAAAATTCCCAGTTCTAACTACCTGACGCCATTCTTTTTTCATAAAATTCTTTTTTCGTTGTACTCGATTTTTCAAATCTCTTTCCCTTGCTTCCGGATTTTCGTAGTCATCCGTCATATGGCAAGCACAAATACAACCTACTCTCAATTCTCCTGGGAATTCTGGATGTGTCATAATATGCACATATCGTATTTTCTCGTTACCACACATTTCACATCGTTCGTATTCTATATCTTCTCCAAATTCCGCTTCTTCCCCCAAATCTTCCATTCCTATTTCCGTCCATCCTTTGTGTGGAATGTCTTTCTTATCCCATCGCATTTTACCGCCTCCCGTCAACATTCATACCAAATATGCTAACATATTATTTAAAAATATACAACATATAGGGAAGTTAGTGCCTATTTTTTTCAGCACAACTTCCCTATACCATACTTCAAATTTTAAATTTCCGAATCAAACATTGACAACCCTGCCAACATCATATCTTCATCCATATCCAGATTTTCATTATCTTCTGACTCCGCTTCTGGCTTATTCTGATCACCTGTCTCAATCATAGATTTCTCAATTCTTGATATAAAATCTTTATCCTGCAACAATTGCTTTTTAATATCTTCTATATTTATGCTTCCGATGGAAGAAACCGTATTCACTGCTGTCTCTCCGTTTTTCATCCAGGCATGAACCAGTTCTGTCACAAGTGCTGTCTTGCACCTTTTCTTGGTCTTTAAATATTCTCCCGCTTCTCTTTGGCGTTCATCATCTTCATTGAAAATCAGCACGACCTTTATCTGTCCCATGAACCGCACCTCCTACCCTCTACGCAGGCGAGCTGCTGTCAATTTTTCATATCCGATAGCATTAGCACGCACATCATCAATAAATTCCACATATTTAAACTCTGAGGAATTTTCAATTTGCTTTCTCAACAGCAAACTTCCACCACCAAGAAAAACAGCCGGATTAGTTCTGAAATCAGTCACATGAGTATGTAGTTTATTGATGATTCTCTGTAACCAGTTTTCTGCCATTCTCTGAATTTCCACAATTACTTCCTCTTCCAGAATGGTTTCCTCCTGCATTAACACCTGTTCCACATCAGAAGAATCTAAGTGAATACCATAGTTCTGCTGTATTGCATTGGAAATTTCCGACCTGAGAACTGCCATACCAGAACGATCACTGACACGGACAGATAAATCCGGTTTTCCATTTCTAATCACCAGAAGATCAACCGTTCCGTCTCCAATATCAATGCAGTTTACTGTGCGGTATTTCTTTAAAAGGCTTGCTTTAAAGCACATAACAGCCGCAAAGTTCTGAGGACTGACAAATACATCCTTCAAATAGAAACTTACAGTTTTCCCATTCATTTTAAATGTAATTCCATGTTTTGCATGATCTAAAAAATATTTCTTGAATGATGTTGCCTGCTGCCCATAATCTGCCGGTGGTAATCCGATTCCCAATACTACATCTTTTCCTGTCAACGTAATTCCCTTATTACGGGCTTCCATTGTAAGAGCATATAATGTCAGAATAAAATAATCATCATCTACTGTTTTGTCCGCCTTAAATGGCATTTTTGTATCAGACAACGTATAATAGGTTCCCTGGTATTCCAAAATATCCTCATTCATAAATCTTCCCGGTTCCGACACATATCGAACAAGTCCACATGGGAAACATACACTTTCTCCCTTCATATTTCCATTTCCATGGTCAATTCCAAAAATAATCTCTGCCATTGCTTTTCCTCCTGTTTTTTAACTGTACTTTAAGTAACACCAGCACATCTCTCAGTTTCAATTTTACTAATATTTAAGTAGCACTTATCTGTAATCCGCTATCACTTTTGTATGTCTTGTTCTACTTAAATATTACTTTTGTATGTGTTTTAAATATATACCATACATTTGTATGTGTCAATACATTTTTATATATTTTTGTGTATTTTACGATAGGAAATATGATATAATCCAGCTATGGAGGTAGCATAATGACTGTTGGTGAAAAAATTAAATATTTTAGAACTTTACATGGTTTTACCCAGGATCAGCTTATACAAGCTACTGGTCTAAGCATAAGTACATTGCAAAAATATGAAGCTGATGAACGCAAACCTAAACCGGAACAGCTCTTAAAAATATCCCAGGCACTCGGTATCAGTATAAATGTTTTCATGGATTTTGATATTCATACCGTTTCTGATCTGCTCTCACTTATTTTCAAAATGAATGAGCAACTGGATTTAAACTTTAATTCTCAAAAAGACAGCAATGGGAATATTCTGCCCGATACCCTGACGCTTTCATTTGGAAATCCGGTAATTAACCAAAAACTTTCTACTTACGTTGCTTTTCTAAATAAAATGGCAGATTCAGAAAATGAACAATACACCCAGGCACTTCAGGAATTAGAAAACCAGCTTCTTGATGACAGTACAGATATTCAAAAAGCAGCCCCGATCAAGGAATCATCTGCTCCACCTTCTGATTCTGCTTTTTCCGATCCTTCCTATCAGAAAATACAGAACCTGTTATCCGATTGTACTTCACAGGAAATGGAATGGATTTTTAAGTCTGTACAACTTATAAAAGAATGTATGCGTAATACTCCTGAGTAGCTATAATTCTCCGCAACCAAATACAAAATGAGAGGAAAACAGTTGTCATGCTGCGTCCTCTCATTTTCGTACTATCATTTTTTCAAATCTTCTATGATCTTTTCCAGATTAATACCCATTCCATTAAATTGTGGCTGTAAGATCAAATACTCTTTCAACGGTGAAAGTTTACCAAGTATCTTCCTAATCCGACCGCTTTTCTTTTCCAGCTCTAATTCCAGCTCCTTCAAGCACAACTTATAATATGGAACTGCAATATTTATTTCCTTCAAATAACCTTTCAGTGTTTCTATGCTTGAAGTGTCGTTCAAGCGTATGGCTGCATTTCCTAATATTATCAGAAAATCTATACAATCCACGCCCAATGTATTAAACTCGACATTTTCCAAATATTCTTTTAAATTTTTAATCTTATTTTGTTCTACCAGGCAATCCAACAAATAAATCTGTGCAAATGCGTTTTCTTCATATCCCAGACTTGTAGTAAAGTGTTGCTCTGCCACTTCATAATTTCCCAACTTCCAATTTACATAGGCTATGTCAGAAAAATATTTTGCCTTGCCAGAACTATTGAAATTATCAACCTTCATTTGCTTGCGGATCTCCAGAGCTTTATCGAGCCATTTTCTATCTGGCTCAAAATTATAATATATTTCATACATTTGAGCAGTTATATCCTGTGAATACAGCTCAATTTCCGTATAAGGTACTCCTTTTTCCAATTTCTCAATCACTTCATCTGCAATCTTTTTTGCACCCTCATTATCGGATACTAACGAAAGCTGTATTGCCTTGTCAAATTGATATTTTAATTTCATCAGAGAATCCTCTGATTTTTCGATCAAAATGTCATCTAATTTCAGCAACTTTGTCAGCTCTCCTGTTGGTAATATTACTGACCGCAGTAATTCCAACATTCTTTGATCTGTGTGTACATCGACTTTTATATTCTTTGCAATAGCTTCAATCTGTTCTGTGAATCTGCCATTTTCATTATTCAAATCATAATACAATAACTGGTAATATTCGCATTCATTTTTCCATTCTTCCGCATCAACCAATTTTTTTATAGTCTCAAATCTTTCTCCCCAATTATCAGTATTTCCTTCCGGAATGCTGCAAAAAATGCGGTCTGCCAGTTCCGATAATGCGTTTATATCTTGATGAAGTATGAATTTCCCAATTGCCGGATTATCCTTTAAAATTCTATTTGTATGCTTTTTGATTTCCACCAGATAATCCGTCAGCATAGCAATTGCTATGTAATATGCTTTTATATAATTTTTACTTTCACGCTCCCTTTTATAATCCTCTATTTTCATTCCACTGAATGGTTTACAGCAAATCCCATATATTCGTCCTGATCCGCAAAGACATTTTTCATCATCTAACATATTTCTTCTCTCCCTGTTTATGTACTGATTGATATTCTACCACATCTTCCTTCATCAAGAAATGGCAAAATAAAACCACAGGCTGTCAACCCGTGGTCATATTCTCTACCATATTATTCCTTTACATTCTTTTTCCGTTATATCCGGCCAGCATTCTGCTGATCGGGTAGCCTACTATGTACCATATTGCTCTGACTGCCAGACCTGCTGCAATCACACATCCAAATACGCCACCTACAATTACGCACAGGGCAACCATTCCAAGAATACCAGATAAATCCCAGTGCCATGGAACAATAATAAACATATGCGGTATTCCTACCGGAACTCCATACACCAACATCAAGCGGAACCAGTCAATTTCTCCATTCACCATATAAATATACTGTCCAAGCCAGCCGATCAGCAACAAACCTGTGAATACTAAAACCCCTTTACATATAAAATTCTTAAATGTCATGCTTCTTTTTCCCCCTTCTGGTATTTTTCGATTGCTCGCATGAGAATATCATCAAACTTAAACACAACCTCTATCCGTTTTTTATCGTACACATATACTGTATCAATCGTGGCATCAACCAGCTCCTGTGTGATTTTTTCATGCTGCATTTCTCCATCAAGCAACTCTATCGCAGACGCTACTTTGTTTTTATAGGCACTTTCCTCTACTGATAAGTGAGTAAGTCTTTCCATTTCCGTCTCATTGCGGTTGATTTTATCTGTAAGCTGCTGCTTCATAAGCAAATATTTATCTTTTGTAATAATTCCTTCTGCATATGCTTCATATTGCCGCATTCGCTCACTTTTCAATTTGTCATTTTCTAATTCCAATTGCTTTAGCTTCTTTTTCCTTACACCGTCTAACGCATTTGCTTTTCCCTCAATCTCTTCCTGAATCATGTCAAGTATATAGAGAACTTGTTGCAGTGCATACCATACATGTCCCTCTATAATCATAACAGAAACCGCTTCATCTGAACATTTTGAAAACTTCCCCGTCAGTTTTTTATGCGGACAGTACATTTTATCATTTGCACCAGACTCCATCAGAACCATCGAACGTCTGCAGTTTCCACATCTCACTTTCCCCTTCAACGCAAATTTTCTTGTTCCTCGGTATCCTGGCTTATTCATAAACATAATCGTTGCTTTTGCCAGTTCATATTCTTCTTCTGATACGATTGCCGGATGAACATTCTTTGTAATAACCATATCTCCATATTTTGATTTTCTGGTTATTTTACTTCCAACTGAAACACTCTGTCGTTTTCCCTGTACTAATGCTCCTGTATATTCATATCTGCAAAGGATTGTACGAATCATTCCACAATCCCATAATACTTCTGTCTCTGGTAATTTCTGATTATATCCATAATGTGTCAGACCATTTTCTTTATTATATTTTCCCGGTGTAGGTATCTTCTGCTCATTCATATAATACATAATCTGCGTAGTATTACAGCCTTCTATTGCTTTGTCAAAAATAGCTCTTACATATTTCCCTGCTACCGGATCAATCACCCACTCTCCCGTCTCAGTATCTCTTAAATATCCAAATGGCGGTTTTCCTCCCGTCCATTGTCCGTTTTTCCATTTCACTCTCAACGCACTTTTTATCTTCTTCGAAATATCTTTGCTGTAAAGATTATTAACCAGGTTATGAATAGCCATATCCATTCCCATCGTTTTCCCAAGATAATCATTACTGTCATAATTATTGTTGATTGAAATAAAACGAATTCCCAATATTGGAAGTATCTGCTCCAGATAATCTCCAACACCAATATAATCCCTTCCAAATCTGGAAAAGTCTTTTACAATGATCGTATCTATCTTTCCTGACTTTGCGTCTTCTATCATTCTTTTAAATTCTGGACGTTCAAAATTTGTTCCCGTATAGCCGTCATCGACGTATTCTATATATTCGTCAGCCAGATCATCCCTGTCCTGCAAAAAGTTCACAAGAAGCGTTCTCTGATTTTCAATACTATTACTTTCATCTTTATTATTTTTTCCCAGATCACCATCTGCAAGTGACAATCTAAGATATAAAGCGTTCTTCAGCACTCTTAACACCCTCTATCAATTCTATTATCTGTTGGAATTTATCATCACACCTGAAACACACATGAATGTTCCCATTTTTGTATACTTCCACATATTCTACAAGTTCCTGCACCAACTTTTCATTGAAACTTCGTTCAGACAAATATGACTCCAGGTTGTTTACCATATCCATATATCTGTCAGCTTTCTTTTCCAGCATCCTTTGTTTCTGTTTTGCAGCTTGCAATTCATCCCTTAATTCCTGTAAGTTCTGAATATACCGCTCCTTCATCATGTCAAAATCTTCTTTTTCAACAATCCCACACACATAATTTTCATATAATGTCGCATTCTTTTCTTCTGCCTGCGATACCTTTCGTTCCAGCATCCGCACATTTGCACCAGCTTCATAAAAAGCATTTTTTTCACTGGTATCGCTTTTCATTTTCTGTAACAACTTCTTCCTGTCGCATAAACTCTTTATAAGAATTTGAATCTGATCCATCACAAGCATTTTCAGTAAATTTTCTTCTATTTTCTGGTCACAATGATTTTGGGCATGATTTTGGGCGGAACACGTGTAATAAATTCCAACTTTCTCCATCGTTTTATAATTATGCGTATATCGGACACAATACATCGTCCGACCGCAATCTCCACATCGTACCATTCCGGCAAAGTAATCTTTGTATTTCTCCCGATCTTTCATATATTTTACACGCCAGTCCTTCGTTATTTTTTTCATTGCATTTGCTCTTTCCTGCAATTCTTCATAATCGTCTCTGGCGATCATAGGCTGATGCATATCTCTTTGAATATTCCAGTCTTCCGGACTTGTCTTATACTGTTTGACGCCTTTATACAACGCTTGTTTCAATTTTCCTGTCACAATATCTCCGGCATATGTCGGATTATTCAAAATTTTATCTACACTGTCCGCACGCCATTTTGTCTTTTCCAAGGGAACTGTTAAATTTTCCATCTTCTCTCTCTGCCCTGGTGTTGCAATACCCATAAGATTTAATCTGTCTGCAATTTTAGGCTTACTAACTCCCATCATGTACCACTGAAATATCATTCTTACAAATGGGGCTGTCTCCTCATCCACAATCTGTCTGTGCCTGTCTTCTGAGCGAATATACCCAAACGCCACCTTACTCAATGTCACATTTCCATTTCTCCTCTGCGCATCCTTTGCAGCCAATATTTTCTTTGACATATCTTTTGCATACATGGCATTAACCATATTTTTCAGAGGTACACTGATATTCTCCTGATCTTCCTTTCTGGAACTGTCATAATCATCCGTAATTGCAATAAACCTTACATTCAGTCTCGGAAGAATGGTTTCCAGATAATATCCCGTTTCCAGATAATCCCTGCCAAAGCGTGACAAGTCTTTTACAACAATGCATTGAATTTTTCCTGTTTTCACATCTTCCATAAGTTTTATAAATCCAGGACGTTCAAAATTCGTTCCGCTAAATCCATTATCACTATATGTACCTGCCAGTCGCAAGTCAGGATGTTCTTCAATATATTTTTCAACCAACATCTGTTGTACTACCAGCGTTTCATCTGTCTCATTTCCGCCGTTCTCAACAGACAAACGAACATATGCTGCTGTATCTAACAGATTTTTATTTTTTACTATGTCCTGAGAAATATTTACTTCAGTACTTTTATTTCTTCTGCTTTTTCTCGCCATAAGCTATTCCTCCAACCATTCTTCTGGAAAATAATCTCTCCATTTCTGCATTGTCAAATACACATGCACCTCTTTGAAATTTGAAACAATTATTTTATCTACCCATTTCTTCACATGTTCAAATTCCAGATCTTCTGGAAGCTCCACTCTCTGAAACGTCTTTATCCATTCATTTTCATTGCTGAATGCTTTCTTCATCTCGGCAAACCGCTCCATAAGTCCTTCAAAATCCAGTTCATACATTTGTAGCTGTGACTGTATTTCTTCTTTTTTATCCAGATACTCTGGCTCTGTAAGCTCGTTATTTTTAAATTTCTCATATATCGGAATACGATCTTTTTCTACCTGCTCCATTTCCTGAAATATCATCCAAGCCTTTTCTGAATATTGCTGTTGTTCTTTTTGTAACAGTTTCTGTATAGCTTCCGTTTCCAAATATCTGGTCATTCTTTCTGCCATATCCATTTCCGATTGAATTGATTCTTTTACTGCTCTTGTAACTACGTCTACTTCTATATAAATTCTTTTGCTCTTTGGCAGCTCATTTATCTTTGAATTCAATACAAATACAGAATCTCCGCTTTGAAAATTTCTTAAATACAGTGGTTTTCCTGTTTCTTCATCAAATATTTTATGAACATACGGTCCCAGTTTTCCGCCTTTGCGGTTTTTTGTCGTTGACCGACTTTTTATAATTTCTTTTGCCTTATTAAATACGCCTTTTTCCAATATCGGAGTGATTGGAATTGTACAGAGTTTTCCATTGATTGTTTTCTTCCAATAGCCGTCATACGCTGTACAGTCTAAGATTCTCCGAAGCGATCCTTCACTCCATTTATTTTCATAATGTGGCCAATGCTTATGTCCCACCCTGGCATTATGTACCATAGGTGATTCAACACCTCTCTCATTCATAATATCGGCTATTTTTTTTACTGATACACCATCCATAAGCATCTGAAACACTTCACGTACAATCGTAGCTGCTTCTTCTTCAACCAGTAACTCTTTCCGGTCTTCTGAAAGTATGTATCCATACTTTTCATCATGTACGTTATAATATCCTTCAATTTGCTCTCGCACAGCAAACTCCCGCATACTCTTTATCTGTACCGCAATTTTTTCTTTTCTGAAATATTCATCAATTTCTTCTCTGCTTTTTTCGATACTGCAAAAATCATCCTGTACTACTGAAAAATGGATTCCTGCCGGGAAGAATGTTTTTGCAAGGACATCTTCAGCACAGGAAATATATTTACCACAGCGATCAATGCTATTTACCACCACCATGTCAAACTTCCTGCTGATACCATCCATCGTCATTTCTTCAAATGCTGTATTCTCGTTATCGTCCCTTTTTCTGTCACTGTATTTTGCAACCAACTTCCAGCCATGCGATTGTATATATTTTTGAATCTGTTCATTCTGCTGCTGAATAATATCTGTCGGAATGCTTTCACTGGATTTGCATGATGTGGTTCTTGTGTAACTTACGCACCGCATTTGAATCTACCTTCCTTTTCTTCTATTTCCCGAATATTTTGAGCTACCTCCGTCATTTCCTGTATTTCATCGGCATACTTAAACTGAATTTCCAGACGGTCTTTTCCATAAACGATAATCTTATCAATTAATGTGACTACTGCTTTACGGTCAAGCTGTGTGATATTCTGGTAGCTTTTAAAATCTTCTATCCAGGGATGTTCCCTTTTTCCTTCCACTACTGCCTTTTCTTTCTTTTTTTCCAGTTCACGTTTTGCTTCTTCCGCATTATGCAACTTATCCGAAAATCTCTGGTTATACTCATGGTACTCTTCTCTGGTCACAATATTATCCAACATATCCTGATATAAACGAGTTTTTAAATCTTTATATCTTTCCACTTCCTCATGGAGAACAGTCAACTGCTTTTCCAGTGAATCAAATTCTGTTTTTTTATAATTTTCCATTCCACTGTCCCGGATAATGTTTTCCGCATCTACTAATAATGCAATCTGCTTCTGAATCGCTTCCAGTACAACTGCATGTACAATTTTTTCACTGATCAGATGTGAACTGCACCCATCTCCGTTTTTATATGTAGAACAATGGTAATAATAATATCTCTTCCCTTTTTTAGATGTGCTTCTTTTTACCATGTTCTGTCCGCAATCTCCACAGCGTAAAAATCCCGAAAACAAATATACAGAATCTTCATCCGGTGCAGTACGGGTATCCAGTTCCAGCAGTGATTGTACATACTGAAATATTTCTTCTGCTATGATAGCTTCATGAGTTTTTTCAACCCGAATCCAGTTTTCTTCCGCTACTGGTCTGCACTCTTTTACTTTGTAATTGATCTTACGATTTTTCCCCTGAACCATCGTCCCGGTATAAAGCTCATTTGTCAAAATACGGTTCACTGTCGTAACTGCCCATTTTGGATTAGCTCCCGAACGAAATCCACTGTTATATTTCATTCCACGGCTTCGCTTATACTCCAGTGGTGGCAATACCCCCATTTCATTCAATTTTGTAGCAATCCTCTGAGAACTGTACCCGACCATTTTCAGATTAAAAATAAACCGAACAATCTCTGCTGCATATTCATCTATAATGAGATGATTTTTATTCTCTGGATCTTTCTGATAGCCATACCCGGCAAAGCTGCCAATAAACTGTCCATTTTTTCTTTTTACATCTAACTGACTTCGGATTTTAATTGAGATGTCCCTGCAATAAGCATCATTTATCAGATTCTTAAAAGGAACAATGATCTGGTCTGCATCATCCGATTCTGCTGCACTGTCATAATGATCTGTAACTGCAATAAACCTTACTCCAAGAAACGGAAATATCTTTTCTAGGTATCTTCCTGTTTCAATATAGTTTCTTCCCAGTCTGGATAAGTCCTTGACGATAATACAGTTGATTTTCTTTTTCTTCACATCCTCAAGCAATCGCTTAAATGCAGGACGTTCAAAATTTGTTCCACTGTAACCATCATCAACATATTCATCGACCAATGTGATCTCTGGGTGCTGTTTTACAAAATCGTTAATCAGACTTCTTTGATTGCGGATACTATCACTTTCCAATTTATCTCCGTCTTCTCTGGAGAGTCTGAGATAGTCCGCTGCTAATATAGACTTTTGATTGAAATACATAAAGCCATCAACCTCCTAATTTACTATGCCGTCCGGCAGTGTAAACCAAGAAATTCATGGCTTCTTGAATGCTTTTAAATTTTGACCCAACACCATATTAACATAACTTCTGGCTCACTGCTATACCTTTTTTCATTCTTTTTAAATTTCTTTCCATCCTGTTTTTCTTCATTTTCATAACGAGATACACCTGCTCAGGCTTTCTTCCAGTGTACATTTTCCAGTAAAACTTATTTTTACCGCTACTCCATGAGAGATATAGCAATACGGATTTTTAATCTGCCTGATATAATCTGCAATCCGTTCCTCCTGTGGCAGTTCTGTTTGTATCTGCACCTGCTCTATATCTACCAGACTACTTGTATCCACCGTTCTAATGTCTATCTCTGCCATCTCCTGCATTTCTTCTGGTGTTGGTAATTCTTTCTCTGCCATTTTTACACCTCCCGGAAAAAATTACTTCTACCTATAAAGCTCGGCAGAGGCTATTTACCAACCTGCATTTCCTGTTTTTTTATTTTTTTCATTTTGAGGGTTGGTAAACAGGCTTTCCAAAGCCTTATTAGTAGAGGGATTTCTTTCTTAGAGCAAGTTTCGCCCTGGCTGCCAGAAACCCGGTTTCCGGATTTTGTCAGCAGGCAACTTGATGGGGATTTTGCTCCCCATACCCTCAATACAATCAAAGATTGTTCTATTGGTTCCCATTCGCATGGTCACAGCGTAATAAACTTTTATTACTTGGCTTTCACTGTGAACTGTGAAATTTATAAGGAATCCAACGATATTACCGGAAAGGATAAAAATAGATGACAAGACCAAAGAAAGAAACTGAAAAGTATCGTAATCATCGTATTACTATTCGATTCACAGATCTTGAATATTCAATTATTGAAACTGCAGCCAGACAAGCCAATATGTCTCTGGCCGCTTATGTACGAACACAAGTTTTAAAAGGACAGGTACACACCAAAATCGAAATTGTTGCTGATGTTTCTGAAATAAAGGAACTGCTCGCAGAATTTGGAAAGATAGGCGGCAACCTCAATCAGATTGCAAAATATTTTAATCAGGGTGGGATTCTTTCACAGGAAATGCGTGGTGAAATAAATAAGCGACTTCGAGATTTATACGAAATGAAATATAAGGTAATGGAAATGGCAGGTGAGTTTCGTGGCAATACTGAAACATATCGCAAGTAAAAATTCAGACTACGGAGAAGCTGAACGTTATCTGATTTTTCAGCATGATGAATATACGCAGAAACCTATCCTTGATGAAAATGGGCATATGATTATTCGTGAGGAATACTATCTTGATGGCGTAAACTGCGATCCGTTTACTTTCGCAGCCGAATGTCAGGAAACAAATGCTTATTTCCATAAGAACCAGTCTTTCAACGAAATCAAATCTCACCATTATATCATCAGCTTCGATCCAAAGGACCAGGACGAACATGGTTTAACCGGAGAACAGGCACAGAAACTTGGTGTAGAATATGCCAGAGAAAATTTTCCCGGACACCAGGCTCTTGTCTGCACTCACACTGATGGTCATAACGGCAGTGGAAATATTCATGTACATATTGTAATCAACAGTGTGCGAAAATATGATACAGAGCCACAGCCCTATATGGAATTTGACCGGGATTCAAAAGCCGGATATAAACATCATCTTTCTGACAGATACAGAATCTACTTAAAGCAAAAAGTTATGGATATGTGTCATTCCAATGGACTAAACCAGGTAGATCTTCTGACACCCGCTGAAAAGAAAATATCCGAAAAAGAATACTGGGCAAAACGCAGAGGGCAAAAAAATCTCGATGAACACAATGCTGAACTGAAAAAGAAAGGACTTTCTCCAAGACAGACAACATTTCAAACGGAGAAGCAATACCTTCGTGAAGCGATTGATGCCGTTGCTTCACTGGCAACATCACAAGAAGAATTTTCCAGATTGCTGTCTGATAGATATAATATTACATTTAAAATCAGTCGTGGCAGATACAGCTACCTGCATCCCAATCGTCAAAAATACATCACCGGGAGAAATCTCGGAACGCTTTATGAAGAAAATCATCTTCTGCAGGTATTCCAGAAGAACTCCAACAGACCGCCATCAGAAAAGTCACATTCTACTGACAGACCAGTTACAGATTTTTCAGAGCAGTCAAAATCGTCAGCTTCTGTCCAAACTGACGAAGCTATACACTCTTTCCTTTTTATAAAATCTGATTTACGACTTGTAACGGATTTGCAGCACTGTATCAAGGCACAGCAAAGTCAGGCATACGCACAAAAAGTAAAGCTGTCTAATCTTAAAATGATGGCTCAGACAGTTGCTTATGTACAGGAGCATGGATTCCAAACCAAAGCAGATTTAGATGCAGCTCTTTCCAATGCCTCTGCTCAAAGCACCGATGCCAGAAATATTCTCAAATCCACAGAGGATACTTTGAAAAATATCAATGAACAGATCCATTATACCGGACAGTACCTTGCTAATAAATCCATATATTCTGATTACCGCAAAAGCCGAAATAAAGAAAAATTTTTTGACGATCACCGGGCCGAACTCATCCTTTATGAGTCTGCTCTCCGAATACTCAAAGAAAAATCACAGGGCAAAAAACTTCCTACCCTAAAAATGTTGCGTGAAGAAAAGGATCGCTTAACAGAATTACAGACAGTACAGCGGGATGAGTTTAACACCCGGCGTGAATATGAACGGGAACTTCGTACAGTATGCTCCAATGTGGATTTGATCCTTGAAACGCACTCTCATGTATTTCATAAGGAATCAACTCTTGAATATTAAGATTTTATCGAAAAAATCCTCTAAGAAATAGACATTTCACTATCTCTTAGAGGATTTTCCCTTACTTCAAATGATACCTGGTAATATTTTTCCAATTTTCCGGGAAGCCCATTTTATCCAACAATTCAGTTTCGCTTATATGCTCAACTTCTCTGTTTACTCGGTCAATCTCCTTTATGAGCTTTCTTTTAAATTCCAGAAAATCTTTTCTAGGCAATAGATATCTAAAAGCAATTACTACAGCAAACAAATCTTGTTTTCCTTTTTCGTACTGATTGCCACTCTGTAGTAATGAAAGTTTTTTATGAATCGGTGTATCTGCAATAGCATCTACCGTTCTGTATGTAAATAATCGTTCTCCATGTGCACATACATTTCTGTACTTAGTAAGAACAGATAGAAACTGCTCCATCTGATGCTGATTCAATGGTTCAAAGTTTTTTGATACTTTTGATTTTAAGGATTGAGGAAATACTCGGAACATTTTTGATAAGTTTCCAAATGTAAGTACATTTGCCAAAACCCATAATGGAATTTCACCATATGTCTTGCGGTAGTAATTGATATATGTATAATCTGTGGTCGTTGTTGCTCGTTTCAAAGTTGCTATCAACTTTACGATTGTTGTATGATTTCTTTTTGTATTATTATAATTATTAGCATCCAGGTACTGCTTCTGCTCTGCTCCATACCTTTCAGTAAAATAATATGACATCAAAGAGCGCATCTGTCGCTCGATCTGCAGTAAATATTTAAAGAACAACTCTCTAAGCTCTGCATCAAACCTATACAGACTGACTATTTCTTCAAAACTTGTTCCTGCCTTATATTTCTTTGTATTCGATATTCTAAAAAGATGTTTATATCCTCCCATAAGGGGAAAATATCCTATTTGACGTAACATCTCTTCTGCATATTCTCTATCTTTTATTTTTATTCCCTTTTCATCACTGATCCAGGAAACCTGGTCACTAAAAGAAGAGAATTTTTTCGGTGTCTGCATATCATTTCTCCTTAAAACAAAAGAGGGAGAGACCCGCAGGCTCTCCCCCGCCTGTAGGCTTCGCAAGTTTCTACAGAACGATCACTGAGCTTAGTATACGTCATTTTAAATATCCTGTCAATACTCCAAAACATTCTTATGCCGTATCAGCTCAAGAGTATTCTATGCTCTTTTTCCAAAATTATAATCAGTTTTTCTTGCGTTCCATATCTTGTCCCATCACCTGCTGCATAGCTTTCTGTCCACTGCGCCTTGCAACTTCTTCCTTTTTCTCATTCAGTTTCGCAAGAATAGATTCTTTTGGACGGTTCTTTTTCTCTTTCGGTGCGGAATTATTTTTGAGTCCGTCAATCATATTATAATTCGCTTCCTCTGTTATTTCTGCACTCCGCAGGTATTCCCCATTCTCCATATACTTCTGCCAGTTATCCAGTTTCGGTTTACTATTTCCGGGCTGCTCCTGTACTGGCGGGTGAAGAGAAGCAAGAATCTTCTGTTTTACTGCATCATCAAATCCATTGTAGGTGCTGTCTACAAGCACATTGCCTTTCTGATCTAAGACTACATACGCAACATCTTTCCCATACTGCTCATGTTCCATAAGAAAATAATTTTTTCCCTCTACCAACAGGTAATCTATTACTTCCCATGTTCCGTCTTTTCCCTCTATTCCATATCCAACTGTATCTTTTGTAAGTCCACCGCTTTCTGAAGATGTGACTTTCATAAAATCAGGAATCTCTATAAAAGTATCTTTGTTTACATAGTAAGTGGTCGTGACACCATTATCATTCAGGATCAGCACATCACTGGTACTGACTGCATGACATTTATAATTATGGGGCTTTTTCTTCTCCAGATCCTTTTTTATCTGCTCCGGTGTTTCTCCCGGTTTCATTGTTCCAAGATACACCTGTTCATAATTTGCCACCTGCACAGGAACCTGATCCTGTGCAAGTTCTTCATAGGTACGGAAAAGAAGATTTCTCAATTCCGGTTTCTTTTTTAATTGGTAAACTGCAAACTGACTTCTACTCATTCTCCATCCACCTCCAGATCTGCTTTATAAATTTCTACCGTTTTCTGCAATTCTTCATATCCCTCATCACTAAGATAGTAGAGCTTCTGAATCGTTGTGAAAATCAGCAGTTTCATATCTTCGTCCAGATAGGAAAAAACCTCATCCATCGCTTCCATAGTCTGAATCCGCTTTCCTGCATCAAAAATTGCCAAAGCAGTATATTCATCTTCCTCAAATCTTACCATCATAATGACACCTCTCCCTTCTTATGTGTTCTGGATTTTTCTTTCGCTGCATTCTGTTCCTGCTCTTTTATTTTTGCCTGACGCTCCCGGAGTGCCTGAAGAACTGATTCTTTTCTGCTCTTTGGCTGCAAAGCATTTTCTTTCTGCACAGGTTTATCTTCCATTTTCTGGTCTGTTTCTTTTGTAATTTCCTGTTTCGCAGTAAAATACTTTTCCACATCGTCCATTGCTTTCTGAACTAACGGACTCTCCTTATAATGCCGGATTATCTCCACACCTTCCCGGTCAACTTTTCCCAGTCGCATAAGATCATAAGGTCCGTCATAATCACTTCCATCATGCAGTTCAAATCCAACACCTTTTATTCCATTCATGCGATCTGCAGGAATCGTTTCATAAATGCGTAGTGCATCTTCCAGGGTAAGGTTCTCATGATACTCACCCATAACAGGAAATTCCATACACTCCGCAACATAAAAAGTGATCGTGGCTTCTGGCTGTTCCTGCTCTGGCTGCCTGGTAAAAACAGAGAGTGTTTCCGCATTTTCCAGACGTGAAAGTAATGATCGGGCAGTGACTACATCACTGTCTATATCCGATTCTTCCGACACCTCAATCAGCCAGTCTTTTAAACCTGCTGTATCCTTGTTCAAAATATCCTCTGTGAGTTTCTCGACCTGTTCTTCCCTATTTTCAACGGTATCCTTATATTCATAAGTATCATACTCATAACTAAAATTATCCAAGTCCACTGCAAGTTTCTTGATTTCCTGCTGATCAAGATAGGCTTCCGATTCCTTTATATACTCTGCCAGAGTAATTCTTTCTTCTAAGATCGGGTTAATGTCTACTTTAATGCCTGCTATTGCCATACCATACGAATTCAATTCATTAAAAAAACTATCCTCCCGAATATTTCCTCGATAAGAAAGCACCACATCAAGATCAGAATCTGCACAATACAGGTCATCTCTGCTTCTGGAACCATGTACTCTCGCCCCAATCAATGTAACTTCATTTTCCAGTCCCATTTCTTCTAGCACAGCTCTTGCATGAAATAAAACTTCATATTCAATTTCTGCCCTGCCCATCCCATTCAATGCTGTTTCACATCTGCCAAGTTCTGAAGTGAATCGAACATCTCCACTGGCTAGCACTTCTTTAGAATGACTGATTACCTTATCCCGAAACTCCCTGTCATCAACTTTTACACATTCAACCTCTTCCAATCCTTCATTTTTTAGACTGGCATACATTGCTTTCTGAATAGAATCTTCTGGATTTCCACAGGCATCTCCTGAAATTTCATGAAGTTCCTGATCATAAACCAGATATTTATAGCCTTCCTCAGTCGGTTGCACTGTTAAATACATACCAGACATTTTAAATTGTACGGTTATTCCCTCATAATTTTTTAATGCCGCTTTCCTGTCATAACCATCAAAAAAAGCCTTTGGACAATTACGTTCAAACTGTATCTTCTCCCGTCTCTCTTCTTCTGCATATTCAATTTCTGCATACATTTCTTCATAATCCATCACATTTGCATCTTCTATGGACAATCCTTCTTCCTCTAAAATATTCTCCATTGCTTCTGAAATAGAAATATTCGGATTATCGTAGACACCGCCATCCATTTCCAGATAATCCTTATCATAGAACGTATAATCATAACCGTCTTCTACCGTCTGAATTGTAAAATACTGATCTCCAATCTGGTATGCTATCTCTGTATCATGCACTTCCAGACTGTTGCCTATCTCTTTAAAAGTATTGTATATCTGCGGATTCAGCCAGCCTTCCACTTCCTGGCAATCATAGATCAGCGTATCTACTCCATTCTTGCACTGGATAAAATCAAGACTGCCTCGCAGCGGTGCCGTATTCTCAATTCCAAGAGCTTTCATTTTATGGTTAGGCAAAGAGTAATATGCTCCAAGGGCAGCTCCAAGATCCTTATATCTCTCAATCTTCATCCCACCTTTTGCTGCCAGATCTTCAATCACATAATATTGGTCAATATAATGATTTTCTGGCATTTTCAGATCAATGCCATTATTTTCTCTGACTTTATGTATCTCGAAAAAACTGAATTTCTGTTCTTCCCCCCGCAGATTCTGTCCGGTCAGTGTCGGCTCCCATGTATCCGTACTGATTGGCTGCTGTTCCATGATTTTCATAACTGTTCCGTCTGCCAAAATAACGGTTGCCTGTCCTGGAAGATTCATCAGGTCATATACTGTTGCACCATTTTCTTCCAGATATTCTGAAATAGCTTCCCTGGCTCCTTCATCAAATCCATGCCAGATGTCCTCTGCCACCAGTGTCCCATTTTCCGATACGATAATATCTGCCACGTCCTGACCGTATTCCTCATTTCGCATCTGGAAGAATCGCTCCCCATGATATGTTTTCATATCCATCGCATACCAGGTGCCTGTATGTCCTTCTGCTTCATACCCTCTTGTAGTTTCAGTGATATACTGATTTTTCACACCAAGCACCTCTTCCAGTTTCCGGGTACGGATTTCTTTTCTTGCCATATCAATAAATCCATTCAGGACTGCAGGATGGCTGCCCACAATATAGTCCCTGTTCAGATCCATTCCCCGGCTGATATTTTCCGGAATATCAATGCCATCTGCCCACCGTTTATTGCCATCAGAAAATCTACCATCATAGGAAAGCTGTTTCAATGTATTTGCCAGAACAAATGCAACCCGTTCTTCCCCGTATTTTTCAATCACACCTACTGCAACATCTGGATTTAAACGCATACCGTCGAATCCCTCTGCGATTGCCTGTTCGATAGCATTTTTACAATCAATGTTCAGTTTTCTGGAATCCAGATAAGCATCTACATTTCTCTCCTGCATAGCTTTTTCCAAAGTTCCCATATAAACTTCTGGATATGCTTTTACCGGATTATCATTTAACATTTCAGCTCTCTGTGCCACAAAGTCCGGCAATTCTGTAAATCCAAAGGAATCTACATAGTATGCGGCTAATCTTCCACCCCAGTTCATAATGATCACGTCACTGACTGACATGGAATGCCCGGTAAAATCGTTTGGACGCTCTATATTAAATCGCTCAAAGAGATTGTCCAGTGTCGTAGCATCTCTCAGTCTTTCACTGTAAACCATCTGATAGTCTTTGCCATCTACGGTAAATCCCATTTCTTTTGCCGTTTCCAGACTTAAAAACTGATACCCTCTTTCTTCCTGTCCACTGTTAATCTGATAAATACCATAACGTTTTCCATCACTTTCCAGAAGAAGCGTTTCTTTGATCTTTGCTTTTTCTTCCGGTGTCATAATCGTTTCCTGACTTCTCCGGTAATTTTCCCATTCAAATTTCGTCACTCCGAATAACCCGTCATGCTTTAAAATATCCAATTCCAGATTCATAACCCTCCGCGACTGCTCCTGACCGCCAATTGCTCCGGTCAGCCCGTAAATCGTTACTCCCTCATGGTGCAGTTCCACTGCCCGTTCCCTGGTAAGCGGAAGCATACTTTCTGAATAAAATCCGGCTTCATGCAATTCTGATAAACCGATCATCGAATCCGGCAGACTGTCAATCTGTTCCTCCGCTTCTCCAATCAGTTTTAGTACCGCTTCCCTGTTTCCATCCAGAATAGATTCTGCAAGATTCTCTGCCAGTTTTTCCGTTGCTTCCCTGTCATCCAGTTTATAAGCAAAATTCACGATAAGGTTTCTCTGGTCATTGCTGAAAATCGTCCGTTCCTGTTCCAGACGGTTGATGGTCTGCTCCGCATACTGCATGACACTCAGTTCTTCTGTCTGCTCCACAGCAGTTACTTCCTGCTCTGGCCTTTCGATATGAAGTTCCTTGAGTTTTTCCTCAATCTGTCCGATCATATCAGCAGAAGTCTTACGGATGGTGTCCATAGAAGCACGAAGCTCTTTCATATTTTTACCGGAAGACCAGCTCGCAATATAGGAAAAGGAATACTCCGATGTATCCAGTCCAAAATGGTTGCATACCACATAGGCAACACTTTCTGCTTCCACTTCCCTTGTAAGCTGGTCTTTTACGATGCCCTCTGCTTCCATCTGGTCACGATCATGCAATACTGCATGTGCCGTTTCATGCACCGCTGTTTTCATGGTCTGTGCTTCACTCATGCCAGGCTGGACAGCGATATATTTATCGACAAGCTGATAAAAGCCTTTCGCCTCCCCATCAATCTCAATAAAACGGATGGGAACCGGGGCAACCGTTTTCAGTGCTTCCATAAAATCATGGTAGATCAGAACATCCCCCTCCAGTTCTGATACCTCAAACTCTGGAATCGGTTCTCCTGTGGTCTGACTGACATCAAATACTGTCGTAACCCGGAATCTTGTAATGACACGCTCTACTACTTCTGTTTCCGGCTGTCCATCTTCCCCGATCACAATCTCTCCTGTTTCCGGATCAGTTTTTTCAATCTCCTGTTTTTCTTTAAACGGAGCCGGGGCAATGATCTGGATGCCTTTTTCCCCTCTTTTTACCTGCCGGTTAAATTTCTTCTGCCATGCCTGATACCCCGCTACCAGTGTCGCTTCCGGTTTCTGCATGGCGATCAGCAGAGTATTATTGAAACTGTAATTATGGAACTTTGCCATTGTATTCAGATATTCGCTATACTTTTCTGATGTGAATATTTCTGCAACACCCTGTTCCAACTGCTCTGTAATCTGCTTTAATTGTTCTTCTCTGTTTGCCATAATCAAATCCTCCATAGAAAAATCCCGCCAAAGCTCTGGTCACTCTGACGGGATACCCTTTATAACTCCTGTTCATGTTTCTTTTTAGGTTTCTGCTGTGTTTCTCTTGTCTGCTCCTGCTGTTTCTGTTCTTTCAGTCTTTCCAGAACAGACGTTTTATGAACACTGTCAGCAATTCTGTCCTGTCGTTCCTCCGGCATGTTTACTTCCGGGTTTTCCCCGATTCCCTCATCTGCCAGAAGATTTTCTCCCCCTTTCTCATCCATGTTGAGCATGGCATTTAATTCTGCCAGACGTTCCATTTTTTCACTCAGTTCCGCTTCTTTCGGGAATGGCTTCTGCACCTCTTCCTGTGCGGTCTTTAACTGCTGTTGTACCGTTTCCAGATTCTGCTCGGTATCTGCCAGCTTTTTCTCGATTGCAGAAAGTGCATTATGAATCCTCTGGATATTGCCCAGAGTATCCTTTCCGAACTCAATCTTATAAGAACATTTTCCCTTGATCGTCATGGTATAAGTATTCGACAGGAAATTGTATTCTGAAGAAAGTACAAAACCATGATATTCTCCGATCTGCCCTGCTGATTTTACGGACTTCAAGCCGGATGCTGCTGAAATGAGTGCAACTCCCGCTTCTTTTTTATCGGTATACAGCTTTCCACCGACAGTCATTGCAAAGTGGTCATTATCCTGTAAATCTATTCCTTTTACCACATCTGCATCTACACGCATACCGGCAATCTTCTCTTTTAATGCGGTAATCTGTACCGGATACCGCTTTGCAATATCCGATTCCAGACGATAGATCTGACTGGTGTGGTTTGCTTTCAGAAGTTTCAGTTTACTTACCTGCACATCCAGATCCATTTTTTCCTTGATGTACTCGTTTCCTGTTGCCAGTGCTTTGATCTCTGCATAGGATAGAGCTGTATCATCTACATCTTCACAGGCACGCACTGGGGATTTACTGGTCATGATCTGTGAAATAAACTTCTGCTTGTTTTCCAGAATCTGCCACATGTACGAATCGAATGTATTTTCCGTTACATACCGGAAGATTTTTACCTTATCATTCTGGTTTCCCTGTCTGAGAATACGTCCCTCCTGCTGTTCCAGGTCAGACGGTTTCCAAGGGCAGTCCAGATGATGCAATGCAAGTAGTCTGTCCTGAACGTTGGTACCAGCACCGAGTTTCGGAGTGGAACCCATCAGGATTCTTACCTGCCCTGCCCGCACCTTTGCAAACAGTTCTGCCTTTTTTACTTCCGTATTATACTCATGGATAAATGCGATCTGGTCTTTCGGGATTCCCCGTTCCACCAGCTTGTTTCTCACATCATCATACACGTTGAATGTTCCATCAGTTTTCGGTGTGCTGAGGTCACAGAAAATCAGCTGGGTAGCCTGTGTATCTTTTCCGTCCTCCCATACCTGAAAAGCATTCTCCACGCAGGCATTTACCTTGCTTTCCCCTGCATCTGGCAGCATATCATTTAAAAGCCTCTGGTCTAATGCACATTTTCTTCCGTCATTGGTAATCTTGAGCATGTTATCTACCCTTGGATCTACCGCACCTCCCCTAACCTGCTCTGCACGTTCTGAAAATGCTTCCACCATTTCTTTCTGCTCATCGCTCGGTTTTAATACTTCATTGATATATTCTGCTTCCGGTACAGGAAGATTCAACATGTCCGCAGTCTGAATATCTGCTGTTTCCTTAAATATGGAAATCAGTTCCGGAAGATTAAAGAAACGGGCAAATCGTGTTTTTGCACGATAGCCCGTCCCTTCCGGTGACAATTCGATTGCCGTAACAGTTTCTCCAAAAGTAGCTGCCCACGAATCAAAATGCCCCATTCCCATATTCATTAAAGTATCATACTGGAGGTATCTCATAATGGTGTATAATTCGGTCATACTGTTTGATACGGGTGTTCCCGTTGCAAACGTAATTCCCTTTCCCCCGGTAATCTCATCCATGTACCTGCATTTCATAAACATATCTGAACTTTTCTGTGCATCGGTCTGTGAAATGCCTGCCACATTCCGCATTTTAGTGTATAAAAAAAGATTTTTGTAATAATGTGACTCGTCCACAAACAGCCTGTCCACGCCTAACTGCTCAAAAGTCACAACATCATCCTTTCGTGTCTGGTCATTTAATTTTTCCAGTTTTGCTTTCAGGGTTTTCTTCGTCTTTTCCATCTGTTTAACGGTATACTGCTCTCCAACCTGCGTCTTTGCTGATTCAATAGAAAATGTAATATCTGCAATCTGATCTTCAAGCAATGCAATCTGTCTTTCCCTAGAAAGCGGGATTTTTTCGAACTGGCTGTGTCCAATAATGACCGCATCATAATCCCCTGTTGCGATTCTGGAACAGAACCGTTTTCTGTTTGCCGGTTCAAAATCTTTCTTTGTTGCCACCAGAACATTTGCTCCCGGATACAAGCGTAAAAAATCGCTTCCCCACTGTTCCAGCAAATGGTTTGGAACCACATAAAGGCTCTTTTGTGCCAGTCCCAGACGCTTGCTCTCCATACCAGCTGCGATCATCTGGAATGTCTTGCCTGCACCTACACAGTGTGCGAGCAGGGTATTATTTCCATAAAGAATATGTGCCACCGCATTTTTCTGATGCTCCATCAGTTTAATTTCCGGATTCATTCCGACAAACTGGATATGACTGCCATCATATTCTCTTGGTCTTACACTGTTAAACCGTTCATTATAAATCTTGCAGAGCGTTTCCCGTCGGCTCATATCCTTAAAGATCCACTCTTTAAATTCCTCCCGGATCAGTTCCTGCTTCTGCTGCACCAGAGTAGTTTCCTTTCGGTTCAGTACCCGGTGTTCCCCATCCGCATCATGTATTGTGTCATAAATTTTTGTATCACGCAGATTCAACGCATCCTCCAACAATCTATAAGCATTTGCCCTTTGTGTTCCATAAGTTGATGTGGAAAGTGGATTATTGCTGCTATCCACATTCTTTCCCTTTACATTCCACTGTCCAGTCACTTCCGCATACTGCACTTTAATACGCTCATAATTGATATGGTGTCGTGGTGTATGGAATGTTTCTGCCATGAACTCTGTAATATAGTCCGGAGAAATCCATGTTGCACCAAGCCTTGCTTCAATCTCGGAAGCATCCAGGTCTTTCGGCTGTACCCGTTCCAGTGCCTGCACATTGACCATATATTCCGGATGGTTTTCTGCAAACTGCCTTGCAACGTTCAGCTTCTCCCTGACATTCCCGGAAAGATACTCGTCGGATGGCTCCCATTTATCTGTAAGCGGATTTTTGAAGATAACACCTGTAAGCTCCTCTGTGACCTCTTCCTCTGTTTTCCCTGTAAGCTCCATCATATAAGGAATATCCACTTTCGCCTTTTCCCCGATAGATACCGCCAGTGCCTCACTTGCAGTATCTACCGATGTTACCGGCTCTGCCCTGCGGATCGTCCTTTTCGTAAATATGTCTGCTTTCCGCTTCAACTCGCCCTTTTCATCCAGAAATTCAAGGGAAGTCAAAAGGCAATAGCTGCTGTCCATGCTGAACGCTCTTTTATTTGCATTGCTGCTGAGTAGTCCATACTTGGCAGTAAAACTGTCATAAACCTGATTCAACTCAGCCTGTAAGCTGGCAACCTCTTCATCACTGCATTCATCCAACTGCCGTTCCAGAAGCCTGTTTGTTGCATCCCGGATGGCAACCATGCCTCTGACACGTTCGCCTGTCACAACGGGAAGTTCCATCTTATTCATAACAGAATTTTCCCTGTAATAAATATCCTCTCCGACAAGTGCAAAGCTGAAGTTCTTAATGTTCGGATCTGCCGGTATGGATACCACCTGTTCTTCCAATTCCGTATCCGAAATCTCCTGCTCTGTAATAGTTCCCTGGATATGCTTTACCGCTTCTTTTAACTGCTCTGCCAGATCTGCTCCCTCTTTTGCCTTTACCGTCACTTCCTGTTTTCCGTACTGGGTACTTTCTGTTGTGAAATCCCCAAGTACCATTTCCGGGTGGTCGGCAAAATAGGAATTGACCGTATAGCCTTCTGGTGTAGTTTTTAACTGTACCCAGTCTGGCTCTGTGATTGCAGCCCTGTCCCTTTTCTGAAAAAACAGAATATCCGCAACCACACTGGTATTGGCATTTCTCTGGAAAGCATTGTTCGGTAAGCGGATTGCCCCAAGCAGATCAGCCCGATTTGCAAAATACTGTCGGACTTCCGGATTCTGTTTATCCATTGTACCGCTTGATGTGACAACTGCCACCACTCCTCCCGGACGTACCAGGTCTAAGGATTTTGCAATAAAATAATCATGGATCATAAAATGGTATCTGTCATACTTGCGGTCACTGACCTGATACGCCCCAAACGGTACATTTCCAATCACACAGTCAAAAAAACTGTCCGGGTAACTGGTTTCCTCAAATCCCTGTACTGCAATCCTGTTCTTCTGGTAAAGCTGCTTTGCAATCTGCCCGGAAACCGGATCAAGCTCTACACCATACATATTTGTGGTACTCATACTTTCCGGTAAAAGTCCCATAAAGTTTCCTACTCCACAGGACGGTTCCAGGATATTTCCCTGTTTCAGTCCCATGTTTCCAAGTGCTTCATACATTGCCTTGATGACTGTTGGAGAAGTATAAAAAGCGTTCAGCGTTGATGCCCTTGCTGCACTGTATTCTTCTGGCGTAAGGACTCCTTTTAACTGTGTATATTCCTCTGCCCAGGCACTGTTTCTTTCTTCAAAAGCCTGGGGAATACCGCCCCATCCAACATACCTCGACAACACTTCCTGTTCTTCCGGTGTTGCTAATCTCTGATCCTGTTCCAGTTCTTTCAGTAGCCGGATAGCTTCCATATTTGCTTTAAACTTTGCCTTCGGACCGCCAGCACCAAGGTCATCGTCCGTAATATGGAAGTTATGAGGTTCCTGTTCCTGCACCTGTTCATTCTGCAGATATGGCAAAAATTCTCCCTCATAGCCAAACAGTTCGTTCTCCCCTGGGATATAATTTCGTCCAGTTTCCATACACCGGAAAATATCAGCTTTTGATGAACCACTTGCTTCGTAAAATCCTGCATAGGAATATAAAATATCATCTTCTCGCTCGTAGGTAGTCAAATGTAATTCTGTATTTCCTCTTGTCTGGTTTACCAGTTCTTTCCCTTCCAGACCTTGCAGAAGAATCCCCACTGGTTCAAAATGATACCCCTGATATTCAAATACATTCTCGTCCCACTGTTCCTGTACAACTACATCTTCTGGCTCAGACTCTGATTCTTGTAAATCCAGTTCTTGTCGTACTCTGGTAATTTCTTCTGGATTCATGACATGATCTGTATATGGCTCGATCATATCCTCCTGCCATCTGCCATTATCATTCCAGAGTTTTTCCGAAATGTCAGAAACCAACTGCATCTGTTCCGGTGAAAAGTCTGGATTCAATACTGGTTCTAACATACGCTCCTGTTCAGCCAGCTTTCGGATAACCGCCATCTGTTCCTCGGAAAAATCCTCTACAGATTTTCCAACTGTATCCATACTGTCATAGATCAGTTCGCCTACACGACTTTTTAATACATAATCATCCTCATAAAAGCCATCTTCCCACAATTCTTTTGCTTCTTCAAAGGACATATGCGGATCTGCCTCTGGTTCTTCATTCTGTATCTCTTCCACTTCTGCAGCCGATTCTTCTACTTCCGGTTCTTCCGTAATTTCCTCTGGTTCAGAATTACTCATAATGTCAAATAAAGACATCTGGTATCCTGTCAAGCCTTCCGTCTGCTCTGCTACTTCCTGTGCCGGGAAAATCGTATAGCTGCCCTCCACATACTGATGTACTTCTGTTAAAAGCTGTAATTTCTTCTCATAAGTTTCATTTACTGATTCAAAATCCAATGGCAGCATTGCCAGTGCATCGTCCATCGCCTGTAACAGTTTCTGTGCCTGTTCCGAATCATTCAGCATAGCAGGTAATTCTTTTTTTGCTTCTTCATTGAAGAAATCCTGTTTAAATGGACGCTCAATTTCTTCTGGCAGTCTTGCATAAAAGCTGATCACTTTCCCTGCAATTCGTTCCCTTTCATAATCTGGCATACGGGAATAATCAGCAGAATGTAAAAACTGTTGATTATCAATCAGATAACCGACTCTTTTCGCCACTTTTGCCCAGGGAAGCAACACCGAAGTATCTGGATTCCCATAGGTTCCTCTCTCCAGTTTCAACCCTTTTCCGTCATAATCTGCATGGGAATTATCTGCACCACATAAAGCGTGGCTACAACCACCTGTACCGTATTTTTCCTTAATAAAATCTGTTCTCGCTTTATCATCTTCATTCAGAAGATAAAACGAATAGGTAGAAAGCCTGCCATCAGAATAAGGGCCTCCACCGGCAAGAAAAGCGTCTATTTCATCCTGAGTAATAAACACCTTATGTTCCTGCCATGCAAATTCCTCCCTGGCACTGTATGGAACCACTTCTGCTGCAAATTTCTGGAACTGACTGGATATTCTGACTGGGTTATAGGTACGGAACCGCATAATGCTTCTATCTTCCTCATAAGCCATTGCCAGTCCTTCCAGACGCTCATTCATATCTGACAGCCACTGCGAATCTGACAACCTTTCTTCCAGATAATCTGTTATTTCCGGATAAATACTGCGAAGATATGGTAAATCCTCTTCATCAAAAACAAGTTCCGCTACACCCTCTGCCATATCCGCTTTCATATAGGCAAGTGCCTGGGCATGTTCCTTTACTGCGTTCTCCCTTGCAACATCGAGTACAGACTGCGGTGCATATTCACCCTGTTTCAAAAGCTGATGGATACGTCCACTCACATCTTCCCAGGATAAAAACGCCTTATCCAGAATCTGATCCGTAACCGTATGTCCTACTGCAATCTGCAATCCGGTTTCATCAAACCAGACCGAATACTCCATACCATTGATTTCAAAGCCTTTTCCACCAGTCCCATACTCCCGCTTCACAAACTCCGTATATTCCTCCGGTGTCTGTTCGCTCATAAAATTATAGATAATACGAAGCTGGCTCTTGCTTCGGATTCCTCCGGTTCTTAAAACCTCATCGACCACTTCACTTGGAATGGCAATCTCTCCTGCATAAAGGGCAGCTACTCTGTTTTCAATTTCTCGTTTCTGTTCATTTACAGACGGAAGTTCTGGCAAAGATAAAGCAGAGGCAATTTCTTCCTCTGCTTTACTTAACTGATCTTCACTTGTATCTTCAATTAACTGTATACCAATTCCGTCAAGATGCTCTCTTCCGCTGTTGCCGTCAGACTGTTCATATGTGCTGTCCACGCCATCGGGTTCTCCTCTTTCGACGGTGCCGGATTCTTCTCCAACAGTTTCTCCATCAGTACTTCCAATCTCTCCTGTGCCGCTTTCTCGATCTCCTCCAGATGGCTGTTCAATTTCCCAGTCAGCAACAGGCTCTGGTACAGGCTGTTCTTGTACTCTTTCAGAAATGTCCTCCGCAGCATTCCGTATTTCCCGATCTGTGCTTCTGTTTCCTGAATTGTCAGGTTTGGAAACAGATAATCCCCTTTTCGATAATATGTCAGTGCCATTCTCATTTCCTCCTTCATTTTCCTGTGAATATTCTTTTTCTGTAATAGTATCGTTGTTTTCTTTGTTTTCACGAATTAACGTATTAAAGTTATTATAATTCCTTTCTTCTGAATTTTCAATACCTTTTTTCATTTCTTCTAATGAAATGCGATGTACATATCTTCCAATATCCACCAGAACTGATTCACTCGCTCTGCTTGTGGCATTTCCAATGAATGTCAGCACAGAGAGGCGATTGTAATCTGTAATGTGTACAAAATCCATTTCCTCCTGCCGTTCCATTGGATCAAGTCCGCATCTGGAAGCAAGTGTATAATAAATGCTGTCCGTCAACAGACTTCGGAACTCACTGCGGATGGTATCTTCCTCCAGTTCTTCCAGATAGGTTCCCTCTGTCACATACAACAGACCATCCAGATACTCCTCCAGATTTTCCTCCACCATATACCTAACGGTTGCCATCAAAGCGTCAGAAAGATTTTTCGTATCTTTCGCTTCCAATCCATAAACTTCTTCCAGGTGAAGCAATACCTCTTCCTGCTGTTCTTCCTGTAGTTTCCACAGATACGGTGTTCTTCCACCATTTACCATATGGGTATCCTGAACATCGAATACATATCGAAGTCTTGTTTTCTGCGTGGTTTCATCTATAAGGGCAATTCCTTTTGCCCCTCTGTTTACCCACCGGAACATTTTTTGATTCCATAATTCCAGCGACGCACAGGCAGTTGCCTGTGGACGCTGTGCATGAATCAGAAGCTGATCCATAAATGGGTATCGGTATAATCTGGCTGCGGTATCCAGATAGTTCATCCAGTCCCTGGGCGAACTGCTGATACTGGATGCATGTGCTTCTGCAAGATCTCTTATATCTTCCAATCGAGCCATAACCTTATTCCTCCTTCCGTCAGTTCTTTATTATTTTTGTTTGTTGCTGTTTGTTTTCTTTTTAGGAAATTCCAGACTGAATCTGGCTTTTCCATCTTCCACCCCAAGTACAAGGTCAGCATCAAATTTGCTGTCTTTTTTCTTGGAATACAGTCCTTTTACATGAGTACGTCCCCTTTTCAGAAGCTCCACAGCCATCTTTTTATCCATTGATTTTTTCATACTTTCCAGAAACCTATTTGACTTCCATAAAGCAAACGGACAGCTTCTGTCAAAACAGTAATAATTGCTCTTACCCTCATATACATCGGAACCGCATATTGGACATTTCCCGATTACTTCCCTTGCAGTCTGAAAACGACTTCGTTCTTCTTCCGGAATCGCCCTGCATACAGAAATGATCTCAGTAATCATAGATACAATCCCATCCATAAATTCATCATCCCGAATTTTTCCCTTTTCCATCATCAGAAGCTGATTCTCCCATTCTGCTGTCAGGCTTGCAGATTTCAGATTCTCCGGCATTACATGAATCAGCTCACAGCCTGCCGCCGTAGGAAGAATCTGTTTTCCTTTACGTTCTGCATACCCGGAAGATACCAGTTTCTCAATAATATTAGCTCTGGTTGCCGGTGTCCCAAGTCCCTTTTTCTCTGTTTCAGAATCAAATTCCTTATTTCCCGCTGTTTCCATCGCAGCAAGCAGAGTATCTTCGGTAAACATCTTCGGTGGGGAAGTGTAATGGGTACTCTTCTCTGCTTTCACAGAAACAAGAATCATTCCCTCCTCATACCCTTCTGGAAGTCCTGTCTTATTATCTGGTTCATCAGATTTCTTATCCTTCACACAATATTTCCGAAAGGCTTCTTCCACTTCTTTAAATCCCATCTGCACAGGCAGCTTTCCTTTCGTAGCAAATTCATGTTCTTTGCACTGTATAGAAATTTCAGTCTGCTCATAAAGGCAATCTTCTCCGGTTGCCTGTACAAGCTGCTGTCCAATCAGCATCATAAGATTTTTCTTTCCATCTGAAAGTCCTCCCATACCTTTTTCTACTGCCTCTTTTGTCAGCAGGATTGCATGGTGGTCTGATACTTTTGTATTATTGATTACACGCTCTGCATTTCCTCCAGACTGTTCAGATTTCAAAAATGGGAGAAAATCTGTCATTTCATCTGCAAGTGTTTCTACCGTTTCTTTCATATCTTCCGTTACATACTGGCTATCCGTTCTCGGATATGTAACCATATTTTCCTCATACAGTTCCTGCAGCATATCCAGTGTTTTCTGAGCGGTGTATCCAAAATAACGGTTCGCCTCTCTCTGCAGACTGGTCAGATCATAAAGTTTCGGCGGTGAAATTCGTTTCTGCGCCTTTTTTACTTTTGTAACCATTGCTTCTTTCCCATCACAAAGTTTTCTTAATTCGTCTGCTTCTGCTTCAGACTGGATATTTTCTGATGTTACTGTAAGTTTCCCATCTGACAGAGAAACCTTATAATAAGCTTCTTTCTTGAAATGCTCGATTTTCTCTTTTCTTTCTGTCAGCATGGAAAGCGTTGGTGTCTGTACCCTGCCGACCACCAGGCGTTTAAAATATCTGGTTGTATAGGCTCTCGTTGCGTTCATTCCGATCAGCCAGTCTGCCTGCGCTCTGCACACCGCAGCATTACAAAGACCTACGTATTCTTTCCCGTCCTTTAAGGTCTGGAAGCCTTTCTGAATTGCTTCATCTTCCATTGAACTGATCCACAGACGCTTCACTGGTTTTTGACAGCCTGCCAGATCATAAACTCTTTTAAAAATCAGTTCTCCCTCTCGCCCAGCGTCACAGCCATTAACCAGATACGCCACATCTTCCCGATTCATTAAGCTGCACAATACTTCAAACTGCTTCTTTTTATCCTCTGATACCTGCACTTTCCATACTTCCGGGATGATCGGTAAATCCTCAAACTGCCATTTTTCATATTTTTCATCATAAATTTCTGGTGGTGCATATTCTGCCAGATGTCCCAGGCACCAACTGACAATGCAACTGTTCCCCTCCAGATAGCCGTCCTCTCTCTGATATGCAGATAAATTCTTTGCAAGGCTCTGTGCTACACTTGGTTTCTCTGCAATCACTAAAAATTTTGCCATATTTTCCTCCTGTTCCTGTCAAAAAGGCAGTCCCAAAAGAACTGCCCTTTCTCCATACCTTATGATTTTTTGTTATTTCTGCTGATTCTCTGCATTTTCTTCATCTTCATTGATGTAACTGTCATCAGCAAATTCCAGACCTTCCTCTACAATGCCGTCCTCTTTTTTCTTTCTCAATTTTCCAAAAGCGAACATGCCAAGACCACCCAATGCCAGCGTTGCAACTGCTCCCAAAGCAATCCATCCAATCATCTTGTTAATGCCAGATTCCTGCTTTACCTCTGTTTCCGGCTGTGCTGTAGTTTCCGGTTCTGGTGTTGTAGTCGTTTCTGGAAGAACAACCGCAGATTCCTCTTTCTTTTCCGTTTCTTTGGTTTCATCTAAGAACTCTGCCAGGTCATTTTCATCCACAAGTGACATCATGTACACATTTTCAGAAGTACCGGAACGGTCAATGACCATATAAAAGGTATTTCCATTCTTTGTCTGTACAGTCAGAAACTGCTTGGTATTGTCATTCTCCTTATCATCCACAAGCTGTCCGTTTCCCGGTGTAGAAAACGGTGTTCCTTCTGTGGCAGGCTGCTCTGCAGGCTGTTCTTCTATGACCTGCTCTGTTGCTTCGGTCTGCTCTGCATTTTCATTTGCCTGTGCAAAAGCAGTCACACTGGCAGAACCAATCAGCATCGTAGCTGACAGCATGACCATCAAAATGTTTTTCATTACCTTATTCTTCATCTTCCAAATCCTCACTTTCTTCTACCTGTCCGGTTGCCACATTTCTCTCCAGACTCTCTTCTTTCTTTGCGTCTGTTTCGGAACTGTCCATAGAGAGATTGCCCTCCTCATCAAACTGCATGGTAACTGTTCCGTTCTGAATCCCATCCAAAAAAGTCAGCATCTCTCGGCTGTCCATTTTCATGGAACGGATCGCCTTGATGATTTCTGCATCCTCCATCTGCTTTTTCTGGATTTTTAGTTTCTTTACATATTCCTGTAATTCCAGAATCTTATCTTCAGTTTTCTGAATATCATCCAGAACCTTTTTTAATCGCATGTTCATATTCCATCACTCCCTTCTAATGAAGCCTTCCAAATGCCATAAAGTGTTGCTGCCAGTAAGAGCTTGCAATGCTCGTATACTGAATCGGGTTTCCACAATGGATCATCATATTATTTCCTACATAAATTCCAACATGGCTCGCTCCCGGCGTATCATAAGTTCCCTGGAAAAAGATCAGATCTCCTGGCTTTGCATCAGATGGAGATACATAGGAACAATAAGACCGAAGCCCATCTGCCGTTGTTCTTCCTACATTCCAGCCATTTCCGCAGTTATTGATTACCCAACATACGAAACCGGAACAATCAAAACTGGTAGATGGAGATGCACCGCCCCACACATACGGATAACCCAGATATTTTTCTGCTTCCCGAATCATCTTGGCAAACTGCGGATCAGAAAGTGCTTCTGCCGGAATATCATATCCAAAGCCTGCCCCGCCTGTCGGAATTGAGTTAAGGTCAAACAGATAATCACGATTTCCATAGTATTTGTTGTAAGCGTCATACTGCTCCTGTTCCTTATCTGTCATACGGTTTCTTAAAACTGCATCCAGATTATGGTTCGTGAGTGTTACATCCAAACGGTTCACTTCTCTTGTCGTTGTTACTTCTACTTCCTGACTTCCGTTGCTGTCTGCTATGTACGCTTCCCAGGTCTGATGCCCATGTGCTGATGCAGAAGCATGATCACCATAATATACATCAAACTGAACACCATATTTTGCAAATGCTCCCGTATCTTCTACTACATATTCCACTCCATTCATAATGACATGGGTTCCCATAGGCACAAATGGATTGGAAGCATCTACTGCAATCGTATGATTAGCCTGTGGATATGCGCCACTTGCAGTCGGACCACCACTCCACTGCCCGCAACAGATTGAACAGTTACAATATCCGCTGGTTACCACCTGTCCCAGTGATTCCCCAACCCTGACCTTTTTCTTTTCTGTTACAGTTTCTCGTGTCGAGTCCGTATACAACCCATACTGTTCCTTAAAAATCTCCTGGATCTCATCTGCAACCTCTGCATAGGTAAAACCGCCATACTTGACTGTCAAGTAAGAAATAAGTTGATACGGGTTGTGTCCAATCTCATCAATCTGGAACTGGAACTCATCATAGTCGGAATGGTTTGCCTTCATCTGATTGATCTGCTCATTCAGTGCATTTTCCAATGCTACATAAGCATTTTCCGCAGCATAAATATCTTCATCCTCACTGGAATAACTGGTAGAAATAATGGCATTGGAACCTCCCTGGAATAATGCAGCGCAACTTGACAGACTCGTTGCCATCAATGCAAAAAGCAGAACCATAACTCCTATCGTCAGAAGGATATTCCGGTTCTGCGCCACAATCTCCTTGACTGCTGCCTTGGCTTTCTCCGTAAATCGCTGTGCATTTACAAACACTGCATCTTTCGCAGCCTTTCCCTGTTTCGCAGCCTGATACTGTTTCTGGTAACGCTTTTTCTGCAGTAATTTCTTTAAGGCAGACTGTTTTTTCTGCTCTGCTTCTTTCTGAACCGCCTTTTTTGCCTCATTGGAAGCACTAGTTCCAAACTGCAAGCGGGATTTTTCCATTTCTTCCAGCACAGATTCCCTTAACCGGTTATTTCTCTGCCGGTTCTCTTTTAACCGTTCCCGGACGTAAATTGACTTTCTTGCAAGACTTTCTCCCGCAAGTTCCATTTGCTCTGCTGCATCAAGAGCCGCATTATCGTCGGTATCCTCTCTGATCTTTTTCTGACCATAGGCAGATGTCGTTTCAGAAACAACGGTTGCACCCTTTCTTGCCATTCCACTGCCTGGAATCATACCTTTGCCTTCATCTTCAAAGGAAAGACGGGATTTTGATTTCTTCTGTTCTTTTAGCGTCTGTTCCCTTTTCGTCTTGTCTTTGATCTCTTCCCGAAAATCTTCCATTGATTTTTCATCAACTTCTGACTTTTCATGGTAGCGTTTCTGCTCTTTTGCTGCATAGGCTGTGACCATCTTTTTCTTTCGGCTCTGCCTGTCTGGTTCCGGTGTTTCAGAATCACATTCAGCATCCTGTCCCGGATGTCCCCGGATACTTTCTTTACGAAGTCTGGAACGTGAAACAGACGGAGATTTCTCCCCGTCTGCCTTATCCTCACTCATTTCTGAGTTTTCCATTTCATCCGCTTCCGCAATTTTTTCCTGTTCCAGAAAAGCGTGTCTTGACTGTAACCTGTGTTTTCCCTCTGTTCCTTCCCCTACTGGTTCTTCTACAGTATGAGCTTTTCTTGCCTTTCCAAAATCCAGCTCTTGTTCCCTGTGTCCGGCTGTTTTCTTCTCATCTGCCTCGCGTCTGGTAATTCGCTTCTCCTTTTTACTGCGAAGATTTTCTTCCCGAAGTCCATCCCGGCTCATCTTCTGGACAGTTTTATCCCTTGCTTTATATTCATGCTCCTGCATGGTCATCATCTCCTGATTTCATAATTTTTGTTCAGAAACGTGTTCCATCTGTTTTCAATGGCAATCGCCTTATCCTTTAATTTCACTGAAACATCGGAAAGGCCACTCTGTAACTCTCGCCCCTGTGTATCTGCAAGCAGAGCCAATGAATCCATTACTTCTAACAGACCAGCAATGCAAAGCATATCTTTATGTGCCATTTCTAAAAGTGACCTTTCAGCTTCCCCATAAGCCCAGTAATCTTCACTGTCCCAGTCCCAGATACCTCCTGTTCTTGCCTTATCTGGTTCAGAATCCGGCTCTACACTGTCCTGCTCATTATCCCAAAAATCAGTTTCATCGCACTCACTTTTCTCTTCCTGCTCTTCCAGATCACTTATCTCATCAAACCAATCTTTCGTCAGATCTTCACAGCCAAATTCAAATTCTTCCGGTTCTTTCTCAGCTTTCATTTTGCTGAATTTTTTTTGCAACCACGACCATACGCCCATTCCGCTGTGAATATTCGCATGTGGACAATGTAAGCAGTTTGTCCCCATATTCTGCTGTGATTCCGGTTTCATAGATTGCTTTTCGCTTAATTTCTCTAATAAAGTACTCATAATCTGCCCCTTTCTGTGCTTTTATAAAACTGTAATAGTTAAAGTCATTTCCGGTATAAACCGGTGTTGTAAATGCTGATAATATCTGATACTGTTCATTTCCCCATATGGTACGGAACAGGATTGTTGGATGCTCCTCATAAAATCCCTTGTCTTTATATTTTTCAAGATCAGCAAACATCTTCCCACTGTTCATATGATGCCCATAGATAATCAGGTTGTCTGAATCTCCCGACACACATTCCTCAGCAAGAAACAGACAGCCATTTGCTGAGTAGTCCCCATTAAAATCCCGATGCAGATAATAATTCTTATCTCCGGGCCTGTACATAACTGGGTAGTCTATCTTTGTTCCCTCAATCGTAAGCCACCCAATACAATCTGGATTTTCCTCATGCAATGCCAGTATTCCAGCATCTACTTCTATAAAAGAATCGCCGGAAGAATTTTCTCCCGGCTCGTCCTCTTTCTCCTGCATAAGTTCCTGCAACTCTTGCTGTAACTGATTGTCCTGTCTTTCCTGTATGAACATTCCCATCAGAAAGTAAATACTGATAGTAAGCAAAATAATCGAAACAATCATCAATATTCCTGCTATAAACCGCCTCACTCTGCCACTCCTCCTGTTAATCGTCCCTGTCTTTGATGCCAAGTTTTTCACGTTTTTCCACATCTTCCGGTTTCGATGACATTAACGCATACAGCATAAGAGAATTATCAAATCTGTCCTTAAACGGAATAATTGTATTTCCATAAAAAATCAAGCCTTCTCCTGCTCCACTGTTTGTCACATAGGAAAGCTGATGCGGAGAGATGTTAAGCTGTTTGGCAAGAATCTGTCTGTCCCCGGATGCCTGGTTAAGCATCAGAATAAAATCAGAGTTTTCAAAGATGTTCTCGATTTCTCTTGAAGCAAGCAGGTCTTTTACATTCTGTGTGATACCAGTCGGAATACCGCCCCACTTACGGAACCTCTTCCAGATTTCCACGCTATATGCTGCTGTCTGTTCTTCTTTCAGCAGCAAGTGAAACTCATCAATGTAATATCTGGTAGATTTATGTGCAGCACGATTGACTGTTACCCTGTTCCAGACCTGATCCTGAACAATCAGCATACCAAGTTTTTTAAGTTGCTTACCAAGGTCTTTAATGTCGAAACATACCAGACGGTTATTCAACTCAACATTCGTGCGATGGTTGAATACTTTAAGAGAACCATTAACATAGATTTCCAGTGCCGTTGCCAGACGCTGTGCCTCTGGTTCTTCCTGCTTGCGAAGCAGATTGTATAAATCCTCCAGTATCGGCATCTTCTCTGGAACCGGATCTGCAAGATAGTCCTGATATACCAAGCGGACACAACGGTCAATAATCGTCTTTTCTACTGGCTCCAAGCCATTCTTCCCACCTACTACCAGTTCACAAAGTGAAAGAATAAAATCTGATTTCAGAGATAACGGATCGTCATCATCCGCATAATTGGTGTTAATATCCATCGGATTGATATAATCATGACTAGTTGGCGAAATACGAACAACCTGTCCATTGAATGCCCGGACTATGGGAAAATACTCGCCTTCTGGATCACAGATAATAATATCGTCCTTTGTCACGATAAAAACATTGGTAATTTCACGTTTTGCCGCAAAGGACTTACCAGCTCCCGGAGTACCCACGATCAAGCCATTCGGGTTTTTCAGTTTCTTCCTGTCAGCCATAATCAGGTTGTTAGACAAGGCATTCAGACCGTAGTAAATGGATTCTCCACCCATAAATAATTCCTGTGTCGTGAACGGAACAAAAATCGCTGTTGAAGTTGTCGTTAATGCTCTTTTAATAGGAATCCAGTTTTTTCCAAGTGGCAGACTGCTCATAAGTCCCGGTTCCTGCTGATAATCAAGCCTCTTTAATGCACAATTATATTTCTGTGCAATACCTGCGGTCTGAAATACCACATTTTCCAGTTCCTGTTTATTTTTTGCAGTATTTAAAAACACCACCGTCACAAGAAACATTCTCTCATTCCTGGATTGCAAATCTTCCAGAAGCCTCTTTGCTTCCCCTCCGTAAGTATTCAAATCAGACGGGATAATATCCATATCATATCCGGAACGAACTGCTTTTTTCTGCTCCTCGATTTTCATCCTGTTAATATCTGTAACCTTTGCTTTTACCAGCTTAATCGCTTTCATCTGGTCGATGGACTGGATATGAAGATTCACAAGCAGATTGCAGTCCATTTCCAGAAATTCCGCAAGCATTTTATCAGTCAGCTCCGGTGCCAAAATCTGCAGGTAGGATACTGCCCCGATAGTATCTCCCATCTGAAAATCTTTTCCGTTCTTAAACACAAAACTGGATGGTGCGATATAGTCCTTGGTATTCAGTCCGGTACGCAGCACATCGTCATAGCTGAACCGGAACGGAACTTTATTGTCCTGGTTGAACGTTTCATACATAATCTGCAAACGCTCCACGCCATTCAACGGATAAGCAGACACCCCTAATACCTTAAAGTTATTGAGAATATCCGTTTCGATACGCTCCAGTTTCGGTTTTGCTTCCCGGATATTGTCTGCTTCGATTCCAAATGTAAGATACTTTGTTCTGACAAGACCATTATTTCCCTTTGCCAACTGGTTTCTGAGCATCTGAGCAAACTCCATACGCAGATCATCAAAACTGTCATTCTGCTTCTTAATGCGAATCACATCTTCATATTCTGCCATATTGCTGTGATGATTGATAAAGGACAACTGGAAATGAATCGTACTGTCAAAATAGTTCAGGAAATCACACCAGTTTTCAAAAATCGCATTTTTATCTTCGTTCTGTGCCAACTGATAGTTAATATCATAAAAACGGATGGTCTTGGAATAATAACCATCTTCCACACGACAGATACCGTCTTTTCCCATTTCTCTGTATGGAATAGACTGTTGTGCGGTAATCTTCTTTTCTTTATTTCCACCACTCGTATTCCTGTTTACTTTTTTTACAGCTCCCTTTTTACCATTGGATTTTACAGAAGATGACACTGCTGGTTTCATCTTCTTTTTATATTTATTCTCTTTTTTCGCCTGTTTCTTTGCTGCTTTTTCTTCACGAGCTGCCAGCTTTGCCTCCTGCTTTGCACGTTTTTTATCTTCTTTTTCGTGTGCCTTATGAAGTTTTGCTTCATACTTCTGTGCTTTTTCCCAGGCTCGCTGCTCTCGTCTGCTTAATTTACGTCTTGGTCTGCGGATACCCCGATGTCGCTCCAGTGCTTCATACCCTGTAACCATAGGTACTCCCTTCAAACGCTGTCTGTCCTTGACAAAATCTTCTGCTTCATCCATGGCAAACACTGGTAAACCATCAGCAGAATCTGCTTCATCTAACCACCAGTCCTCTGGATAAGAAGCATCTTTGGCATGTTCTGGCAGCAATTTATCATTTTCTCTTCTTTCCACGAACTGTACCTCCCTTCGATTTTGTTATAATTTTTCTTTTCTCATACATATTTTCCACCTCATACTTTCGCAACGGAGGACGGATAAATTTTACTGTAATCATATTTTTCAGGACTTTTTCTAAAGGAAGTCCGTCTTTCTCATACATGGCAAACAAAAAAGCCGGAAGCATCAACAAACACATTCCGGTTGCCGCATTACTTGAACCAATCAATCCTCTTGCCAGGAAATAAAATGGAAGCCCTACTGCCGCTGCAATGCCAAGACAGATAAGCTGACGTTTTGTGAGGTTCAGAATAATCTTATTTTTAACTTTCGTCAGATCTTTGGGTACTGATACAAAAGCCATTTTCTATCATCTCCTTTTTTATATTTAATGTGTGTTAAACACACTCTTTGAGAAATTGGCTGTTTTCATAAGGCTGAAGCAAAGTACAACCGTATAAGCCATTACACTGAGCAATGCTGTATGCACGTTATCTGATACCTGTATATTAGCAACCAGTACGGAATAAATGCCCACACACACCATGATAAAAAATCCCTGGAATGCCAATGCGAACAATCCTCTTAAGTAATTGCTGCCAATCTGTCCCCATTCCCGATTGCTCATTGTTGCAAACGGAATTGCACCGATTGACGAATACAAGTAAATCTCAATCATACGTCCATAAAGAATGACCGTTATAAAAACGGAAATAACCTTTAAACACAGGCTTGCCAGAAGTGTTTCCAGTGCCAGTATGACCAGTTCCCCTACTTCCATTGATTCCATTGCCGTTTCCATTGAAGTGACCACCGAATCAATATTAATTGCTGTCTGATGATTGATCACTCCTGATGCCCGGTTCACTACATTCTGTCCCACATCAAAAATTGCCATAGTAATTGTGAATGCATTACTTACGAACCAGACTGCAACCCACATTTTAAAAAAATATTTGAAGAACATCCATGTATCAATGTCATGCATGTTGTTCTTCTCTGTGAGCATGGAAATCAGCTCATAACACAGCACAAAGGTTATAATCATCCCGGCAATCGGCACGATCACAGAATCTGACAGATTCTGAATCAGACTAAATATACTGCCATTCCATCCCTGGGGCGTTTGCCCAACCTGACTTGCAATATCACCGGTTTTTTCATTTACATCGGTAAACATGTTCGTCAGGTTTGAGCTGACCATGCCTGTAAGGAGGTTACGCATCCATTCTTCTATGGACTCAAAAATCTTATCCATGCGTGTTCTCCTTTCTTACTGCCCCGACTAAAATAAATTCGCCAGTAATGGTACAAGCTGTGTACCGATTAAAACGACACCTCCACCTGCCATAAGCTGCTTGATTCCCTGTGACTTCGCACCCGGATTATCATTACCGTAACCTTCCAGAAGATTGATAACTCCCCAAACTGCAAGTCCTGCTCCGATTGCGACAACGAGTGTCTGTAAAATATTAATTGCTGATGTAAAAAACGCCATAATCTATGTTCTCCTTTCGTAACTCCTGTTTTTCATTGTGATTTTTTACTGGTTACTACTCGGAGGGTTCCGCCCTGATGGGCGGTCTTTCATGCTTGTGCATATCGCTACCTCCCAAAAGGGCATAAAAAAAGAGCTATGTATGTTTTACGTTACATGCCCTGTGCCTTCATTTTCATTATTTGATTGTTCTTCCAGTTCACTGCCTTCATACATATAAAGGTCGAACTGTTCTTCCGGATCTAACCGGGCTTCCATCTGATGTTTCATGTATTCTTCCACATGGAACTCATTCTTTTTATCATAATCGGATAACTGCTTATACCGTTTATGTTTTGTAATGTCAAATTTATCACTGTAAAACGGACGGACACCACGAAGCTGTAAAATACACTTGTTACCGTCCATGACTGCCAGTTCATCCCGACTCATCAATTCTTTTCCTGTTTTCTGATAGTTCAAACCGTAAGATCTGCTCTGTCCTCTTGTATCAGAAGTGTTATATAAGTCAATGGTTTCCTTACCCAGTGTTTCTGAAATTTCTTTCAGAGTGGTACTTTCCTTACCTCCCAGGAACAACATTGTGTCACAATTTCCCGTAATGGTTTCGGCTGCATCCTTGTAAATTGTCTTGAGCTGCGACTGGGACTGAAGTATAATGGAAGCAGAAATTTCCCTGCTTCGGATCGTTGCAATCAGCTTGTCGAACTTCGGAATCTGACCGATATTTGCGAACTCGTCACAAAGGATTCTCACATGATAAGGCAGTCTTCCATGATGAACATCATCGGCTCTGTCGCATAACAGATTGAAAAGCTGACTGTACATCATAGCAACCACAAAGTTAAAAGTATCGTCTGTATCCGAAATTACAATAAACAGTGCCGTTCTCTGATCTCCAATCATATCCAGTTCCATTTCATCATAAGAAGTCAGTTCCCTAAGTTCCGCAATATCAAACGGAGCAAGTCTGGCACCACAGCTAATCAAAATCGACTTCGCCGTTTTTCCTGCAGCCAGTTTGTATTTTTTATACTGCCTTACTGCAAAGTGGTTCGGCTCGTCCCTTTCCAACTCCTCAAATAACAGATCCACAGCATTTTTAAACTCTTCATCTTCTTCCCTGGTTTCACTGGCATTGATAAATTCCAGCAGGGTTGAGAAATTCTGTTCTTCTTCTGGTGCTTCATAATAGATATAACCAATCAAAGCACAATACAGCAGACGTTCCGCTTTCGTCCAGAAGTCTTCCGAGGATTTTTCTCCCTCACCCTTGGTATTTACCATGATCGTATTTACCAGTTTCAAAATATCTTTTTCTGAACGGATGTAATGAAATGGGTTATAGTGCATACTCTTGGCAAAATTGATGGTATTCAGCACCTTGATTTTATAAGGAGCCATTACCACTCTGCCATTTTTATCACGTAAAATCTTCCCATTTTTATCTTTCTTCGGTGTCCCTCGTGCTAACATTTTACCACATTCCACGATGATAGTCCCCTTTGGATCAGTTACCACAAAACTCACATTATCCGGCATCTGCATAAGCTGCGGTTTCACATAAAATCGAGTCTTTCCACTACCAGAACCTCCGATCACTATGACATTCTTGTTTCTGGCATACTTCGGTTTCTTTGGTCTGCTGTTCATGGTCAGACGTTCCGTTTGTGTCAGCAGAATATTATTCTCAAAGACCGGATCAATAAAAGGTGCTATATCCTTTTCATTTCCCCATCTGGCAGAACCATATTCCTCCCCCTGGCGAAACTTCTTTCCATTCTTTCCCTTGAAATATACCACTGCCCATATGCCAACTGCTGCGATTGTTCCCGCAACCAGACTTTTCAGCTTCATGCTTGGCAACAGCTTCTTAAAAGCTAATGGATAATTCATAAGAAGGACCATCAGCCTGTCTACTACTGTACTGCCCCTGCAATACTGATAAAGCCAGGTACATTTATTTACCACATAAAACACAATCACATACGGTATATGTAGCATAACCTTTTTTATTACTTCCACATTCGGGGGACGCACCCGAAAACCTTTCAGTTTTTTCTTTATATTTTTTATCCCACTCATAATGTTGGCTCCTTCTGCTTCTCTTTTGATTTCTCCCGTTCTCTCTGTTTGTCCTGGTTACGGGCTGTGATTGCCTGCTGTAATTTCTTACGGACAGATGGTTTCTTGGTTTTATTCAGTGTCTTTCCGGTAAACTCCCGAAATGCTGCTGTCATCACCTCCACATCTCTCGCCTTAAAGAAAACAAAATATCTTGGTGGATCTACAGACTTATCACGTTTTAGGCTGAAATCAATACCATATTTTTTTGCAACCTTTTCAAAAGCCTTAATGTTATTATCTGTAATCTCAATGTTGGAAAGTTGAATATTCTGCTGTGTCAGCTTTTTTAAACTCTGCTTTCCATGATATTCTTTATCCGGAGGTGCCTTTGTCTGCTGTTTTCTTGCTTTCTCTGCTTTTTCTTTCTCCACTGCCGCCAGAAAACGCATCATTGCCTGTTTCAATAAACGGACTGTCACTTTTCCACCAGTGATACATAACGATACGGTTTTCTCATTTACTTCTTCCTGCAATAGAATCACTCCCTTCCTGAAAATCCAAAATTCATATATTCCCTTCGTACATATCATGCTGCACCAAAGATGAGTAATAATTGCTGATGGTCAGCGGTGCATTATATAATACTGCCAACAAATACTGACGCATATTTACTACTTTACTGGTATTTTCTTTCATGCAATGCAATACGAACCGAATATGCTCTGCATCCAGTTTTAAAAACTGGCTTTTTACTACGGATAAAGGTTTTCTGTCCCCTCCAATCCGTATAAACTCCTGTTCCGAACACACCACATCTACCATTAACCCCACAATCTCATCCAACATATGCCGGTTGAAATCATCTACGATATAGTCATATCCAATGTGTTCAAGGATAATCTGCTGATAAGCATTCCTTTCAGCTTCTTTCCTTTTCACTTCACTGGCATCTGAATAGAAAGAAAGATACTCTGTATCGTTATTCTCAGTATTACTATCCTCTATATCATTACCTGGCAGTTTACACCTGTCTGCATCGGTCATTTGTACCTTTCCTGAGAAGTCATTTTGACCTGTCCGGAAGTTCTCTTTGAACCGTTCTGGTGATACGCATTTTTTTACATAGATTCTATCGGGATTTCCCAATCCCTGTCTGACTCTCGTAATCAATCCGATTCCTTTCCGGTCATCCAGTTCCTTTAACAAGCACCGGACTTTTTTTACTCCACATCCCATAAGCCCTGCTATCTGCTCCTGCGAAAAATATATATACACTTTTCCCTCCGAATCCATCCACCGATTCTTCACAGATAACTGCATCCGGTCTAGCAATAGACCATACAACAACTTAGCTTCACAGGTCAGTTTTCCAAATACCGGACTGGTAAAGAGAATCTTGGGAATCCGATAGAACGTATACTGTTCTGCTTCCTCCCCGTAGTGATACGGGAATATGTATGTATCCTTATCCAGATTGTTTTTTCCTCTGCTCTTTTAGAATTTTAGCCATGCAATAGCCAATACAGGGATTTCTTCCATACGGACAGCCTTTGCATGGAACCCAAAACCTGTGTGCCGGATCTGGATCAGGTGGCTTTTCAGGAAGCTGATAAAAGCATCTCATCTGCCTGCATTCCTTTTTCTTTTCATTCCAGAAATAACAATATTCACAGGATTTCGGCTTGTCCTCTGCATATCTAATCGCCATCGCTTTCTGACTCCTTTCTCCTGCTCAGTTTTTCCAACATCTGATCTTCCTGTGATGCTACTCTCAGACAGCAGTACATCACAAAATTAACTGCTGCAATAATTGCTACAACCGCTATAATTAATACCTGTTTCATAATACATTCTCCCTTCATTTTTCCTAGTATTAACCAGAAAGAGAGCATTTATGAATCTTTTTCGTCCATAAATGCCCTCTTAACTAACTGATTTTTATTTCTTCTTTCTTGCCACCCATACCGCTGACACTGCACCTGCCATACCTGCTACTGCAAGCAGAATCCAAAGCAGCATATGTGTATCATCTCCGGTTTTCGGTGTATCTGTTACCTGTGTAGATGGTGTTTCCGGTGTTGATGTTTCTTCCGGTTTTACCTCATCTTTCATCACAACTTTCTGAATCTCCCCGGTATCTTCCACTGTGAACTTCACGTCCTCAGCTACCAGATAGCCCTCAGGGGCAGACTCTTCCCGAAGTGTATACTCCCCGATCGGAAGCATTTCAATGTAATGCGTTTTTTCCTCAGAAGTCCAGCTCTCTACCGTTTTACCGTCTTTGTCGAGAATTGTCAGTTTTGCGCCCGGCAGTTCTTTACCAGAAATATCCGTCTTGGAGATTTCCACCTTGGTCACATCGTCTTTCATCTCGATTTTCTGTGCTTCTGCGTTATCTTTAACGGTAAATGTAATGCTTTCCGCTGTCACAAAACCGTCTGCCGGTTTTGTTTCTGTCAGGGTATACTTCTGTCCGACTACCAGTTCTTTGATGATATGAGCTTCTTTGCCGGAAGTCCAGGAATCTACAACCTTACCGCTTTCATTCGTTACCTGTAACTTGGCACCTTCCAGCTCTTTCCCGTCTGTCAGGGAAGTCTTGGTAATCTCGATTACTGTCGGTTCATCCTCAAAAGTAAAGGAGTATGATACTTTTTCCTTTTCTGCACCTTCGTACTCAAATGTAAACTCCTGTGTTTCATCCGTCGTTGCAAATCCAGGTGCCGGGGAAGTTTCCTTGATATAATACTCAAAACCAATCGGTAAATCTGCTGTAAAAGTCAGTTTGCCTTCTTTATCCGTTGCCAGTTCTTCAATCACAGTATCCGCTTCCAGAATAACTTTTCCGTCTGCTCCTGTAATATCATTCTTAGCACAAAGGGCAAATACTGCACCTTCCAGTACACGATCAGAATCTTTCTCTTTTTTCACAACTTCCACTTCCGCTTTCTGGCGGTTATTCTGCCAGTCAGCAGAGTAAGTGACTTCTGCAGTATCCTGGTCACGATATGTCAGGTCAATCTCTCTTGCCTCATTATCCAGTACAAAACCATCCACTGTAGCTTTTTCTTTGACATAATATTTGCCAAGAGGAAGTCCGGATAACTTTGCAATGCCGGTATCATCCGTTGTAATGGTTGCTACCAGTTCGTCTTTTTTATAATAATCTTCACTTTCTCCGTCAGCAGATTTCACGTCCTCTAAAGCAAATACTTCAAAGGTAACATCTTTCAGACTGCCTGTTACATACTGGAATAAATGGCTGATCCATCCTCCAACAGAATCCAATGCCGTTACTTTATCCAGAAACTCTCCACTTTTATTGATGATGATCGTTCCTGCCGGCACATCATCTTTCATTTCCACTTTCTGGATTTCCCCGGTATCTTCAATCGTAAATGTGATTTCTTCTGCCTTGAGGTATCCATAAGGAGCCATTTCTTCCCTGAGAGTATAGGTTTCCCCTACAGTAAGCCGTTCAATCATATGCTGCTCACCTTTTACAGACTTCCATGTATCAACTACATTGCCATCTTTGTCCAGTACCGTAAGAGTAGCACCAGATAATTCCACGCCAGTAGTCAGATCAGACTTGGAAACCACAACTTTTGTAGGCTGATTCTTAAATACAGACGATAACTGCACGACCTTAACATCCTGTCCCTGGTACTCTGCTTTTACTTCCAGAACTTCATCTGAAGATACATAGCCATTCGGTGCTGCCAGTTCTTTGATATAATACTCTCCAAATGGCAGATCCTGTGTAAATACAGCCTTTCCATCTTCTCCGGAAACAGCTTTTCCAAGAAGTGAGTCTGCTTTCACAATCACAGTTCCATGAGCTTCTATGTCATTCTTCGCATAAAGTCCAAATTCTGCCCCTGCAACTGCTTTTTCTGTATCAGCATCCTGTTTTTCCACCGAAATTTCTACCTTCTGGCGTTCATTCTCAAAAGTAGCTGTCTGCTCAATGACAGGTGTTTCCTGATCTTTGTAAGTAAAAGTTACTGTCTGTGCTTCGCTGTTTAAAACAAATCCTGTTGGCGCAGACGTTTCCACAATCTTATAACTTCCAAGTGGAAGATTCTTCAGGACCGCTTTTCCCTCTTTATCGGTTGTAACAGTTTTTACAAGTGTTCCGGCTGCATATTCCAGAATGCGGTTTCCATTGTCATCTTTCTGGAAATCAGCGGTATAAATATCCACCGCAGCATAAATGGCAAAATCTGCCCCTTCCAGATTTTCTGTCTGATATGTAAAATCATCCTTGAATCCGTCCAGAACTTCGCCCTTTTTCACAATGGTCAGTTCTCCCTTAACTGGATGGTTCTCATAAACTGCTTCAATGATCACATCCCCGGAAGTTCCATCCATCTGATATGCAGTATTGGAATCAACTGTTACCTCATAATAATTTTTGTTCAGTGTGTAACCGAACGGGGCATTTACTTCCTCGATACGGTAATTTCCGATTTTCAGATTCTGTGGAAGAATCAAATATCCCTCTTCATCTGTAAAATAAGATTTGTGTTTAACCGTTGTCGGGTAGGTTGTAACCTGTTCTACATATTTCTTATGATCCAGGTCATAAATCTTAAACTCTGTATTTTTCTGTAATACTGGTTTCTTGGTTTCATCATCCTGTTTGATGATTTTCAGCTTCGCTTCAAACTCATCATCCAGAAGCACTCTCCACGTCTGTGGCTGGTTCGGATTATTCTCTGTGATACGCACCGTAAAATCATCTACTGGAGTATAATTGTGAGGCGTTGTGGTTTCTCGCACAATATAAGTTCCATATGGAAGTGCGATACTGCAAGCATACCCCTTTTCATCTGTGAACATTTCTGTTGCACCATTCTCCCCGATTACAACTGGTGTCGCAGAATCAAAATCATAGCTTCCGTCTGCTTTCTTCGTCAGGGAAGATTCCAGATATGCCGTAAATCCGGCACCTTTTAACAAATCAGCGTCTGTTTTACCATTATTGGCAGCTTTAATAATCTGGAATGGCTGTTTCATTACCTGCTCTAATGAAGTACAGTCACGTTTTACCTCTGCTACCAGATCGCCTTCATAATTGCAGACCAGATCATGTTCTGTTTCATCTGCCAGATAACCTACTGACGGACTAATCTCTTTCACATAGTAATCTCCAAGGTATAATCCGTCCACAGAAGCCTGTCCATTCTTATCTGTTGTAAGAGTAGCCACCTGCTCCCCTGCTTTATAGATCACACCGGTAATTCCGTCCGGATGAACAATATCATTACGGGCGTACAGTCCATAAACTGCTTTTTCCAGTGTCGCATCTCCCTGTGCAACTGCCTGTTTCGTTTCCGCATCTCTCTTTTCCAGAGAAATCTTAGCTTTGACTCTCTCATTTACAAATGTATGAGTGAATGAAACTTTCGGCTCGCTGTCACTGGTATATGAGAACTTAAATGTATAAACATCTTTAGAATTTCTCAAATATCCCTGTGGTGCCTGTTCCTCTTTGACTACATAAGAAAATCCAATCGGAAGATCTGCGGTAAATGCCGCTTTTCCATCTGCTCCGGTTGTTGCCTTTTCAATCAGTGTGCCTTTCTTCACTACCACAGTTCCATCTGCATCAGTAATGTCACTGCCTGCATACATAGCAAACACGCCACCTGACAATGGATTTTCTGTATCCTTGTCTTTCTTTACAACACTCACATCAGCTTTCTGTCTGTCATTTGTGAATGTCACATCAGAAAAGACTACTTCCACATTCTGTCCTGTATAGGAAAGTGTGACTGTTTTTTCCTCTCCAGCATTATAAAAATTCTCTGGTGCCTGCATTTCTTTGACAACATAAGTTCCAAGATGCAGACTTTTCAGGATACAAGCACCGTTTTCATCTGTAGAAAGGTTTTCTTTTACCAGATCGCCTTTGCTGTAAATCTTCGCACCATAGGCAGAGATAATATCTTCTCCTGCGTATACGTTATAAACAGCACCTTTCTGACGTCTGTTTTCATACTGGAATACAGTGCCATTCTCACTGACGTCAGCCCCCGCAAGGATCTGTCCTTCCTTATATACGGTCAGTTCTCCAAGCTGTTCTTTATCCGGTACAGTTGTTGTCGTTGTCTTGCTTGCTACCAGCTTCACATTGTAAGCGGTTGTATTTACCACATAACCTTTCGGTGCTGTGATTTCTTTCAGATATACGGTATCCTGAGTTTTTACAATCGTTGCAGAAGATTTTCCATTGCTGTCCGTTTCTGGCATAGTTGTAATCAGATTTTTACAATCTGAATCACTGTAAATACCAAACACTGCTCCCGCAAGGTTTACATCTGCTGCTGAATCTTTCTTCACAACTTCTACAGTTGCAAGTTCAATCCAGGATACTTTAAAGTCCACATATTTCTCATCATCCACGCCTTCTCCAAATACCAGAGCCAGATCCTGATTTCCAGAACCTGTAGAAATCTTATAAGCTGAATAATCTTTAGTAATGCTTCCTTTCATTGTTGTAGACCAGCTCTCTGCCACATCACTTACCTGTGTCAGTGGTGCTGACAGATAAAACTTCGTACCACCGCAGATTTCTACATTTGCTCCAGCTTTACTTGTTTTTCCTGTTGTCAGGTTATGAAGCTGTACACCTGCCGGAAGTTTCATGGTAATGGTCTGTAACGTATCAGCATTAAATGTAATATCCTTTGTTCTCTGTCTGTTGCCCTCTACATAGGCTTTTACGTTTGCATCTGAAAAAGACATTGCCACTGATGGAATATCCGGTTGAGAAACGCAATAATTATAAAGTTTCTTTGCAAGATTCTGTGCGATACTGTTCGCTCCAGAAAAAGCATCTCCACTGCCATTTGCATAAGAAGCAGCAAGATGTACCAGAATAAATCTGGCTCCAGCACTTAAATTACCATAACCGTTTTCCTCTGTGAAAAATCCATCATCGCCAGAAGCCTTTGTGCCGTAATAACACACTTTTGCAAGTGCTTTCCCATCGCCAACCTTGTTGATCGTGTAAGTTCCACTGCCCGGTCCCGGCTTGGATGGCTGTACACAGTATGCCGTGGCAGATACATTACCAAATTTCACAGTATACTGATAAGTAAGGTAACTACCATATCCATAATCTGCGTAACGGTACATAGTTCCCCTTGTAACAGAAACCTGCTGTGAACTTCTTGCATTTCCTGCAGAAGCCATAAAGGTTACGGTTTCTCCTGCATCCATTGCATACAGATCAATTCCATTACTTTCTGCCTGTTCCAGAACTTCAGGCACCGTAAGTTCAGTTTTCGTATCAACTGTGTTTTCCCGGTGCGACTCTGAATCTTCCTCACTCTGCTCCGTATCTCCAGTACCGCTGTCATCGTCAACTATAATTTCAGAAGAACTCTCTGACTGTGTTTCTGTTTCAGGCTCTTTTACAGTGATATTTCTGCTGATTCTGTAAGACGGATGACCGCTTACCGGCTCTACTGCATATACTGCCTTGTAGGTATCCGGTGTATGTGTATCAAAATCGGCTCCAGCCTCATTTTTCGCTTCATGGAATAAAATTTTCATTTTACTTTCATCTACTCCATCAATACCGGACAGATCAACTTCCACTTCAAATTCATCTCCATAGGCAATCTCAATGTCATTTGCTGCCACAATCTCATCCGGATCAAGAGAATCCTGTACCTCTTTTAATTCCGGATACTGCTGTTCAAACGGTATTTCTTCCCGTTCCAATTCCGATGCAGAAACAGCTACCGGCTGAACGATTACAGACGCTAACGTAGCAACTGCCATGACTCCTGATAAGAATCTTTTGAACTTCATTTTCATTTTGACTTAATCCTCTCTTTCTTCATTTATCAAAGTTTTTCTTTTCAGCAGGTCTATACCTGCACTATTCAATCATTGGAACCACCTCCCGATATTTTTGTTACCGATACCTGTACATTTCTGAAAAGATAACAGCACATGCATATGGCGGCACCTGCACTAAGCGAAGCACCGCCACATGGTATCTGCTGTCATCTCCATAAAAATGGAAATAACAGTTTTAATAAGGATCAAGCATTTAAGCCGCAAGAGGTAATTCGTAATCTTTCCTGCAAAGGGTGCCTCCCATCTGTATCCCCTCACGTTTTCACCGGATTCCGCCGCAAGAATGCGTAGCTGGATAATTCCGGGTATCCTCTCACTGCTGGTATGAAATTGTCAAGGTACAAGTCAGGGCTTTTCCTTTCTGTAGAATTAACCCTTCACCTATAAAGCTCGGCAAAGGGTGTTTACCAACCCCCTTTTGCAAATTTTTTTATTTTTTTCTCAATTTCTTTTTCGCAGTGCTTTCTGAAAGTTCTTCCAAACTGGCTCTCAGCTTGGCAACCGCCTTATTTCTCATGTTGTTGACTGCTGCTGAACTGATTCCATGAATATCGGCATATTCCTGATAAGTCTGTTTCTCAAAATAAAGGGCATAAATAAGCTCCTTCTGCTTATCCGTCAGAATGTCCATCATGCTTTCCGTCATCATCTGCTGAACAATCATTTCCTCCATGTCCGGTGCTACACTCTCTCCAAGCTGCATTTCTTCCATAGCAGAAGATAAAGAGATACAACGTTTCTGATTGCAGCTATCCAAGTTGATGCTCAGGCGATCTTCTCCACGAAGAACAAAACGCAGATACCACTCAGCCTCTTCAAAGTAAGATTCCGTCAGATCACATCCATATCCATTTCCAGCCACAGAAGAATAGCGATAACCAGAAATATCTTCGATAGGAAATACTGTTACCCGGTTCTGTGCCTGATAGACCACATATCCGTTCTTGTAAACAGTGATCGTGATTACGCCTACTTCGTTCTGAATAATCTTCTGAGCAACAACCGGGCATTTTCCCTCCCGTAAACTTTTACAACTCGGTTTCTTTTCGCCTTTCTTTGGAGATTCCACCATTTCTTTCAGTTTTCTAAGTGTCAGCATGACAACCGCCTTTCTGCCTTTCGGCTCCGGGCTGTCAGCAGACAAAAAAAGCAGCAAAAAAAGACTCCGATCTGCCCGGTTTTTTTTATACCGAGCGGCTTGCGAAGCCTCTCTTTGCTGCTTTATGTATCAATCAGCTATACAGG